>Ga0302314_10011723_pt1 | contig 15263 bp, 26 predicted proteins | sample III_Palsa_N2_3_FD_200533 | JGI IMG/M metagenome (GOLD analysis project Ga0302314, IMG submission 200533) | Peat permafrost microbial communities from Stordalen Mire near Abisko, Sweden - III_Palsa_N2_3 | ecosystem: Environmental > Terrestrial > Soil > Palsa > Peat permafrost | place: Sweden...
CTATGACGCGATTCTCGCAGGTCGGGCGGTTAGCTCAGTTGGTAGAGCAGTTCGTTTACACCGAACGGGTCGGCGGTTCGAGCCCGTCACCGCCCACCATAATGCCCCGTCATGGGCCGTCATGCGATGCCAAGGGCTTGCATAGACCCCTGCAAATGCGCACTTCCGGGTCACCACCAGATGTCATCGGACCCCGGCCAATAGCGGGGCATCCGGGGGCACGCCGGGGGCACGCCATGAACCAAGTGGGGGCACCATGCCGCTAACCGATGCGCAATGCCGAAAGGCGCAGGCTAAAGACAAGGACTATAAGCTCGGCGATTCGCTGGGCCTATACCTGTTCGTGACGACCAAGGGCGGGAAGTCCTGGCGCATGAAGTATCGGTTCGCCGACAAGGAGAAACGGCTGACGTTCGGCCGCTATCCCGAGGTGACGCTGGCCCAGGCGCGTGATCGCCGTGACGACGCCCGGCGCCTGCTACGCGACCATCGCGATCCGGTGGTCGAGGAGCATAAGCGGCGCATGGCCGCCCACGCGGCGGCCGGCGCCACGATGGAGAAGATCGGTCGCGCTTGGCACGAGGCGCAGCGGCCGCGCTGGTCGCCCACCTATTCGAGAAAGCTACTGCAGGGGCTTGAGCGCGACGTGTTCCCGGATCTCGGGGCGCTTCCCTTGGCGGACATAGACGGGCCCATGATCCTCCGGGTGCTGCGCAAGATCGAAGCCCGCGGCTCCCTCGATTCAGCGAAGCGGCGGCGCGAGCATATATCGGCCATATTCGTGTACGGGATGAGCGAAGGCATCGTCCCGACGGACCCGGCGGCCACCGTGGGCAAGGCGCTCCGCCCGATCGTGGTGCGCGGCAAGCAGCCGGCGCTTACCGACCTCGGCGAGCTTCGCACGCTGATGCGCTGCATCGACGATTCGACGGCGGGTCCCGCCACGAAGCTGGCGTCTAGGCTATTGGCACTCACGGCGGTGCGGCCCGGAGTGCTCGCTGGTGCAGCTTGGAGCGAAATCGAGGGTATCGATTGGACTGTTCCATCCGCGCCAGCACCCGATGCCATCTGGCGCATCCCGGCCGAGCGCATGAAGCTCGAGCTAGAGAGCAAGGGCGAGGCGGCTTTCGCGCACGACGTGCCGCTGCCCCGGCAGGCCGTCGAGCTACTCCGCGCGCTGCACCGGCTGACTGGCCGCATCCCGATCCTCTTCCCCGGCCAGCGCACCACGCGCCGGCCAATGACGACGGCCGCGCTGGAAACCCTCTACAAGCGCGAGGGCTATCAGGATCGGCACGTTCCGCATGGATGGCGCTCGGCCTTCTCGACGCTGCTGAACGACCGCCCGGCGCCGCCGCGCATGGAAGGCGACCGCCACGTTGTCGATCTGATGCTCGCGCACAAGCCCAAGGGATTGTCGGGGTCGGAGTTCGCCTACAATCGCAGCCAGCACTCTGCCCGGCGCCGCGAGCTGGCGGTCGAGTGGGCGGACATGCTGTGCGAAGGCCTCGTGCCAGCCAACGACCTCGTAGACGGCCGGGCGGCTGATCGTTGATCAGGCGGCGCGATCGGCCCGATCGACCTTGTAGCTGAAGGGGTCGGCTACGAAGTCCTCGACGTCGGACAGATACCAGGCGACGCTATTTTCCCCGATGCGGATACGCTGGGGGAACGTCCCCGCCGCCTCGCGGCGGTTGATCGTCGAAGCCGATAGGCCCGTTCGCTCGCGTACCGCTGGGAGGCGTAGGAGGCTATCTTGCCGGCGGTCGGTCATGACGGTTGCCTCGCTCCGTTCACGCATTTGTGGAAATAGAGGACGGCTCGATCAGCGGCTTCGCGCCAGCGACGCGCCTGCCCCGGATCGATTGCCTCGGCCTTGGCGAGTGCCTCGGTAGCGGTGCAGCCCATTGGCCGCATCGCCCCCATAGATGCCTCTGCGATTTGGCAGGCCAGCTCGTCGCGCGGTATCTCTATGCCAAGCAACGTCCGCTTGGCTTTGTCGGCGCGGTTCATGGCTCGCACCTCCCGCTCTCGCGCGCTTCATCGGCTGCGACACCCGCAAGGATCGCCTGCTCGGCGGCGTAAGCGCTGCCGTTCCAATCCTTGACGATGTAGATTGTCCCATCGCTCATAGTGATCCGCAGGTGCGTGAAGCTGTGCCCGCGATCCCATGCCATGTGCGAGATGTCAGCCGTGCGGAGCCAAGCCTCCTCAATGCGGACCATGGACGTCTGATCTGTCATGCCCGCACCTGCCCGACCAGCGCATAGAGCGCGATCGACCCGCGACCTGATCCGCCGTCGATGCGCTTGACGCGACCGTCGCTAATCAGCCCGGCCATGGTGCGTGCCACGCCGCCGCTATGGTCGCAGGTCATCTCCGCCAGCTGCGCGGTGCGAAGCGGTCCATGCCTGCGCAGCGCGGCGATGCAATCGGTCGCGCCGCTCATGATCGGAACGTCCCCTCACAGCGCGAGCAGCGATAGCCAACGAGGCGCGCGCTGGCCGACGTTTTCCAGATCGGATCGAGACGATGGCCGCCAGACAGGACACAGCGGAGGCGTTTGAGCCTCGCTATCATCGCCTTGCCTCGCGAGCGATTCGAGCAGCCTCGATCAACGCTTCCCCGAACTCTTGACACTGATCGGCATCGAGGAAGATGAAGTCCCGAAATACCCGCGTCGTTTCATGGATGAACCCGACGCAAACCCCGGCCTCGTCCTCGCTTTGGAACGAGAACAAGATGTGATCCTCCGTAGGATCGCAGTCTTTGGCGGCCTCGAATACGAGGTTTGTGGGCTTCGGACGGCGGCGATCTAAATCAACGGGCATTAGTGCCGCTCTCCCTTGAATAAGGCCTCGGCCGCATAGGACATGTCGCTGGCACTCTTGAGGCTGTTGCGGACCATTTCGACGGCGCCGTGCTCGACACCCCACTCGACGAGGGCCGCAAGCAGCGCCGGGATAGCGGCGGAGCGGTGCTCCTGTACGAGATCTGCAAGGTATAGCTTCGACTGCCGAAGCGCCGCGCGCACCTCTTCGACGGGATCGCTCATGCTGCCTGCTCTTGATCATCCGCCTGGGCGAAGCCCGGCTGATGCTCGTCGCACATTCCGGAAGCGTGCGTGGACATGCGTTGGCAGCCGACGCGGCGGCACTTCATCGGCGTCGGCGGATTGTCCCCGGACACAGTCTCGCGCTCCTCACGGGCCAAACGCTGCCACACCATCGCGTGGAGCTCGGCATCGCTGTTCAACTCGCCGATCAGCGCGCCTTCACCTGAAGACAGAACTTCGCGACCGGGTGTCATCATGCAGACGGTCTTTCCCATGCGCGCGATGCCGTTACCCTCGCCAGCGCCGCGCCACCGCAACAACCAATCTTCGGCGGCCGACATGGAGACCGGCTTAAGTTTGATCCTGGCGACCTCCTGCAGGACGATGAACGTGCTGTCGGGGTTGCTAACAAGCAAGCGCGTGGCTTCCGCCTCCGCCTCGGCAAACTTCTTGTGGCGGAAGCGCGGTGGGCGCGGATGACTACCCTTCGGCATTTTGCGCATGCCCTGGCTATCCTTGCGGAACAGGAGGAAGTCGCCGTTGAAGCTCTTGGTCTCGGGTGCGGTGGTGGCGCTCATAATCATCCCTTTCGATTAAGACGGGCAGGCTGCACGGCCATCCAGACGATGGCGCGTTTGCCGCTGGCGTTATTGCGACGGTCCCCGCTGTCGCGGATCTGGCCCAAGCGGCTCAGTTCGGTGCAGCGCGGACGGATGGAGAGGATCGACAGCCCGAGCCGCCCGGCGACCTCGTCGGCGGTGAGGCCGTTCGAGCGTTCAAGGACTGCCAGCACCTTGCCACGTAGCAGCGGCGCGGTGGCAGCCATCGCATCGGCGGCAGCGCGCGAGGTGTCGCGGTTGCGGGCGCCGGGCGACGACGGATAGTCGAAGAGGTCGGTCATAGGCGGCGGCCGAGATGCCTGCTCAGCCGGCCAGCGAACCGATAGGTCCAGGCACCAAGCAGCGCGACCACGATGAACGTGAAGGCGATCGGCCAGAACTCAGCTTGGAAGTCGGGCAGGAACAGGCCGACGAACGCCGCCAAAGCGAAGAGAAGGGCCACGCCCTCGATCGCGAGGCTATCGCGCTCGGCCGTCATGTCCGGAGGTGTCGGCTTGGAAAGCAGACGATAGGCGTCCGCAAAGCGATCGTGGGCGTCAACCGCTACCCCGTGCAAGCGCATCCGCGCCGACATCGTGACGTTGGGTTGGTCCCATGCGGCGCGCGCGGCTTGGGCGGCGTCGGCATATTCGTTCCATGCGATGGTCGCGGCATCTTCGGCCGGCGTCATCGGGCTATCCTGAAACGACATCAGGCCTTCTCCTCTGAATTGGCGTGGACTTTCTGCGCGCGCCGTTCGGCGTCGCGATCGGCGACTTTCTTCAGGCTGGCTTCTCGGAAGATCGCGGCGCTGTCGTAAATCGCGTCTTCGGAGGGGTCCCAGACCTCGCCCGTTGGCTGCTCCACCGCGGCGTCTTCGGTGTTGCCGTTATTTGGGCCTCGGATCGTCACGGGCACCATTTCGCCGGCTTGCTTCAGCTGCCATGCGATTACGGGCTGGCGAAACTCATAAGGGCTTCCATCAGGGCACTCCCCCATCTCGATTGTGCTGTAGCCTTCCGTGGCGGGGATCACCGCAATCACCGGGTTCGTCAGCTCGTAGGCAGCATTTCCATCGAGGATGATCTCGCCGCCGTCCTTTAGCTTAGCCGTATGCACGAAGCCGAAGCCGCTCTCGCGTCGACGGCCGTTGCCAATGGACACGATCAGGTTGGCGTTGAAGTGATGCGTCCAAGCGGCATTATTTACGAAGCGGGGCATCGCGCGGTCTCCAAGAGGTTGAGGACGGCGGCGCGGTGGCCCGCATCGTCCATATGTGTGGTGAGGATGCGAAGATGCTCGCCGCGCTCGACGTGGCGGTCGTCGGGGGCCCAAGAGGCGACCAGCTTGTCGCCGCTCACCTGCATGTTCGCGCCCGCCTCGGTGGCGCATGTCAGCCACAGCCGGGCATATGCCGACGGACGATCGACCAGCCGATCAAGCCAGCGAAGCTCCTGGTCAACGGGTGCGGGGGCTGCGGTCCGGAGCGCGCTCACGCTGCGATCCGATCTGTGTGGCATCCGCGCGCAACACGCGGAAAGTTTACGACACGGGCCGGCGCGGGCTCCTTCCGCTTCCGGCCATTTCCGCGACGGTAAATCGCGTCACGCGCGGCGCGCTGTTCGGGCGACAGAAAGCGCTGATAACCATGCCTGATCCGTTCGCCACGGCGCTTGCTGTGCTCCACAGCGCAGCCGGCTCCGTGGCGGCGATCTACACGCCAAAGGGCGGCGCACCGTTGGCGAACCCTATCCGCGTTATCTGGGCTCAGGGCAGCCAAGCGACCGGCGGCCGGAATGGCGACCGCATTGCAGATACGAACAGCTTTGACGTCCAGCGCTCGGATGTTGCACAACCATCGAAGGGCGACACGCTTCAGGTCGCCGATGCGCAGACCGCGCAGATGCTCACCTTCCGGATCAACGGCGCGGCCATCCTCGACGTCGAGGGCATGAGCTGGGCCTGTCCGACCGAGCCCGCCTGATGGGTCCGACGGTCAGCATAACCGGCTTGCCGACCGCGATCGGCGACGCCGAGGATCAGATTGCCAAGATCACCACCGAGGCGATGCGCGGCGCGACGACGACGCTGAAAGAGACCCTGCGCGACCAGATCCGCGATGCCGGCATGGGCAATCGTCTCGCGAACACGTGGCGGGCCGACACATACCCCGAAAGCCGCAACTCACTGAACCCGGCTGGCTACGCATGGTCGAACGCGCCTGACATCATCGACGCCTTCGCCCGCGGCGCGACGATCTCGCCGCTCGGCGGCAAGAACTATCTGTGGCTGCCGACCAAGAACGTCCCTCGCGCACGCGGCGGTGGTCGGGCGTCATCGACCAAGACGATGTCGCCGGATCAGGTGCTTGCCGACTTCGGCGCCAAAGAGTTCGTCATCAAGAAGGGGCGCGCCGGCCGGCTGCTCGCCTTCATCGTGCAGGGGCGTGGCACGACCGCTCGCGGCGCCGTGCGCCGTGTCCGCAAGGGACGCCTGGCGCATGGTTCGAGCGGCGAGCTCGTCCTGATGTTCGTGCTCATGTCGAGCGTGAAGATGCCCAAGAAGCTGGATTTGCAGGCAGCCGGCGACACGGGCGCTGCCGGCTTTGTCTCTCGGCTCGAGGAAGGGCTAGGCCAATGAGCAAGAGCCTCGACGTCCCGCTGGCGGTGAAGGCCATGTTCGCCGCCGCGCTTCCGGGCGTCGATCTTCAGGGCATCGATGGCGAAGACGCCGCCCCCGACCGGATCGGGACGAACGGCCGCGTCACCATCGAAGCGGGTGATCCCGGTAAGCCGGAAATCGATCTCTGCCCGCCAACCTACAACTACGAGCATCAGATTCCGTTCACGGTCGAGGCCCCTCCTTCGGGGGATCTGACAGGCGCGCAGGTCGTCGACGCCATCCTCGATCTGATGGCCGCGGCGCTTGAGGCTGACCGCTTTCTAGGCGGCCTCGTCGATTACCTCGACGCGTCCGCGCCTCCCTCAAACGACGATTACGTCGAGGCGTCGCTCACAACGAGCAGCGTCTCGGGCGTGATCATTGCCACCTACTCCACCCCGCATCCGCTCTAAGGAGAACGACTATGGGTCGCGCAATCGGCGCCAATGCCACATTTGCCGGCGTCTTCGAAGCGACGCCCGGCGTTACTCCGAACGCTGGTTTCTTCTCGCTGCCAAGCGCCAGCCACTCGATGGGCGAAGAGCGTCCGCTCATCACGTCGGACCTGCTCGGCTTCGGCCGCGAGCCGCAGGACCCGATCGAGGATGTCGCGACCAACGACGGCGATTTCGTCGTCCCCGTCGACGTGCGCAATATCGGCCATTGGCTGAAGCTTGCATTCGGCGCGCCTCGTTGCATCTTACGAGCGAGCCACCGACGAGATCGGGAAGGCCACCCAGAAGCAAGCTGACGCGGCGGCGAAAATCGCTGCGATCATGCCATCTTCGACGCAGGCGACCGTCAATGCGAGTGTCGGGACCGGCTATAACGGCAGCCAGAATGCCAACGCTGCGCAATATGCCGCGCTCCTCGCACAGCAGGAGCAACAGGCCGAGCGCGTGGACGGTGCTGGTGCCAAGCATGCCGAGACGCTCGCACGCGAAGCCGCCGCTATGGATGCAAGCGCTCGCGGCGCGCTCGCTGCTGCCTCGGCGTACATGCAGAGCAGCGCGGCCGGCGCTGAAGCGGAGGCGCGCGAGAAGGCGGCGCACGATGCCACCGGCAAGGGCATCTCGGTAGAGGATCAATATCGCCGACAACTTGCCGTGACGGTCTCGACCGGCATCATGGATGGCGCGAAGGCCGCGGCGCAGCTGGAAGACGAGGCGTCCGCGCACAGTCGGGTGCTGGCCGCCATCACTGCCGGCACAGTCGGCTATGGTGCCATGAACGACGCCATCGCGGACGACGCGAAATTGCGACCGCTGCTCATTGCGCAGACCAATGCTACCGGCGATGCCGCGATCACGGCTGCGGCGGCCGTGGCGTCTCTGACCAAGGCGCTGAATGATAATCATGCGGCATCGGAGCGGTTCGCAGCCACCCAAGCTATCCACTCGACCGATGATTCGATCATAGGCTTGCGCGACCAGGCTGATTTCGCCGGCGATCGTACTGGTAAGGGTCAGATCGAAATCGCACGGCGCGCTGCGGAGCGTGAAGCTGCCGACAAGTATTCCCACCTCGCCGATGACGACCCCAAGCGCACCGCTTACGTCGAGGACAAGGTATCCGAAGCGCGGACGAAGCAAACGACCGATGGCGCGCTTTTCAGTGGTCAGACCCTCAACAGTCAGCAGGACGTCATGGCGATGGCGCAAGCCCAGCTGGCGACCCTGCACATGACCGCTGACGCGCGCGAGCTGATACTCGACCACCTGAAGGCCGAGCAGGATCTGACGGCCCACCTTATCCCGCTCGACAGCGATCAGGCGAAAGCCGTCCTCGCTGGCGTTGACGCGGCAGCAAAGATGAACGGCCAAGTCCAGAAGCAGACTGCAGCGTGGCAGGAAGTTCAGCAGACCGGCGACAAAGTCATAGACGATATTTTCAATCCCAAGGGCGACAAGCTGAAAACGCTGCTCGCGGACGTTCGCGAGGAGCTTGAGAAGATGGCTCTGATCAACCCGCTCAAGAACCTGCTTCTCGGCGAGAATAATCCGACGATCAGTTCGCTCTTCGGCGGCGGCAGCAGCGGCGGGGGATTGAGCGGCATCTCCGGTCTGTTCGGTAGGCTGAAAGGCCTGTTCGGCGGCGGAAATCCATTTAGCGCTGTCGATGCGACGGCCGATACCAGCATCGCCAGCATCATCGCCGCGAACCCGATCCACTTCGCATCCGGCACGGAGTCTTCGCCGGCCGGGTTTGCCGAAGTCGGCGAGAATGGCCCGGAGCTTCTCAATCTTCCGGGCGGTAGCCGCGTCATTAACGCGGCCGACACGCGTCGGCTCTTGCAGGCAGGCAACGACAACGGCGGGACGCAGAACCATTTCCATCTCGAAGGCGCCGTCGTCACGCAGGATCTGGTCGACCAGATGAACGCTGTCGGCAGCCGCGCAACGGTGCGCGGCGCTACCGGAGGTGCGCGACTGGCGAGCGATAATCTCGCACGATCGCGCCGTCGCTCGCTGTCCAACGCGTAGTGATGTCGATCTTAATTCCCCAACCGCGGCTCCCGCAGAGCGCGGTGATCCGCTTCCTGGATTTCGGTGGCACGCTGACGCCACCGGGCGGCGGCGCGGCCCAGCGCGTCAATCGCCTTGGCAGTCGCTGCGCGATCGACATCCTGTTTCCACGCTTGCGCCCAGAGCCCGACGGGCGCGTGCTGATGTCGGCAATCCGCCAAGCGTTGGTAGATGGTGCCCTTTTCCCGGTTCCGCAGCCCGGTTTTCATGTCGGCGAGCCAGGTGCGCCCGTCGTCGATGGAGCAGGGCAACTCGGCACGACGCTGAATATCCGTGGCTTCACGCCAGAATATATGGGCAGGATCGGCCAGTTCTTTTCGATCATCCAGGGTGGCCGCAGATACCTGCACCATCTGGCCAATCAGGGGATCGCCGATCCTACCGGCAAGATGGCGGCGATGATTTGGCCCATGCTCCGCGTCTCGCCTGACGACGGCGCTGTCTGCGAGTTCTTTAAGCCCATGATCGAGGGCTTTCTCACCGGCAATAGCGTCGAGATCGAGCTTTCGATCGCCAAGGGCGTGCCCGCGAAAATCATGATCACCGAGGCCGCCTGATGTCGACATTCTCGGCCGCCAACGATGCGGCCCTCGCCCAGCCGGTCGTGATGATGTTCGGCGCGCTATCGATCGCCTTGCCTGGTCGCACGATCTATCTGCTGGAAGGCGCGGGCCAGGTCCCGTTCGGCGGCAACACTTATCTCGGCGACGATCCCATGTTCGGATCGATCATGTCGATGGAAACGCTCACCGACGGCACTGGAGACGAGGCACCCGCCGTCCGGATGACGTTCGCGCCGAAGGACGACGTAGCAGCGACGACGCTCGCGCAACCGCAGATGCAAGGCTCGGCCGTATCGCTGTGGCTCGGCGTTCTCAACATGGCGACCGGCCTCCCGATCGACATGCCCGAACTGCAGTTCTCCGGCTCACTCGACACCGTGACGCTCAAGGGCGGTGCGAATAGCCGGACGCTGGAAATGGAGATCACGTCGGATGACGAGCTCTTCTTCTTCACCGACGACGGGATCCGCCTATCGGACACCTTTCATCGCCACCTCTGGCCGGGCGAGACGGGGCTTGCCGACGTGACCGGCATTCTCAGGCAGATATATTGGGGCACATCGCCCGAATCCGGTGTGAGCCGGTGACGGATATTCTGGAGCGTCGCCGCGACGCAGCGCAGGCAACGCTCGACTATTGGGTCGGCAAGCCATTCTCTTGGGGCGTGTGCGATTGTTCCCGCATCGTCGCATGGCATCTTCGCCAGCTGGGCTACAACGCCGGGCTAACTCGCTTCGGCCGCTATCGCACCGCGCTCGGCGCGCGGGCCGCGCTGCGCCGGGGCGGACACGAGACGATCGGCGATGTGCTGGACGGCCTGTTGCTTGCGCGGATCGCGCCGGCCTTCGCGCTGACCGGCGACATCGTGCTCGGTGCAGGAACGGATAGCTTCGGTGCGTTCGGGATCATGCTCGGCAACGGCGCCATGCTCGGCTTTCACGAGGATGCCGCAGGCGTCAGCGTCCTGCGCCGGGTCCAACTCGAAACCGCCTGGACCGTGGCATGAGCCATTTCCTGCGGACCGCGGCCGAGATTGTCGGTGTCGTCGCGCTCGCCGTCGCAACCTATGGCGTCTCGATAGGGCCGACGGCCGCAGCTGCGACCACGGCCGTCGGCGTGTCCGTGGCGACGGCCTCGACGGCATTGGCTGCCGCGACGGCCGGACTCGGCATTCTGGCGGAACTGACTGCCAAAAAGCCGCAGCAGATCGCCAATCCGATGGCTTGGCAGTCGGACCCGCAGGCAGGCATCCCGCATATCATGGGCCGCTGCTATAGCGGCGGCCAGATCGTCTATCGCCAAGCCTATGGCAAAGACGACGTCAACGAAACGCTGATCACGATCTACTCGACCGGTCCGATCAAAGGCATTGAGAACTTCTATGTCGACGGCGTCATCACGTTGATCGATGGCTACACCGCCGAAGTCCCCGACCGGGGTCACCTATACGTCAGCACGCAGCTCGGAGCGCAGCCAGAGGCCGCGCAACTCGGAGATCTCGGCCCGCCCGGCCTGACGACCGCATCCAAGCTATCCGGCCTCGCCGCGTCGTCGATCACTTTGTCCTATGACGCCAAGGGCAGCGTGACCTTCTCGGGAGCGAAGTCGGTTCGCGTCATCCTCTTCGGCGGTGGAGGCGGCGGCGGTGGCGGCCCCAAGGTTGCCGCATCGACCGCCGCGTCCGGTGGAGCGGGCGGCAGCGGCGCTGGCCGTGCGGATATGACCTATCTGGCGAGCGATCTAGGCGCGTCGGTTTCGGTAACCGTGGGATCAGCTGGCACCGCTGGCGTTGGAGCCACGACGGCCGGTGCCGGGACTGCCGGCGGTGCTGGCGGAAACACCATCTTCGGATCGTATATCACGGCATTCGGCGGCGGCGGCGGGGGTGGCGGCGCACCTTCGGTTGCATCGGCGAGTGGCGGTGCCGGTTCGCTTCGTTCGGCCGGCTCGTCGGGTTCAGGCGCTACAGCTGGCACGGGGGCGCTTGTTGCAGGGGCCAGCGGGACGACGGGCGGCTCTTCAACCAATCCGGTTGGTGGTTCGGCCGGCGGCGGATGTTCTGCATTGGGCGTCGCTTCATCTGGCGGCATCTCGATGATGACCGGCGGCAATGGCGGCGGTTCGGGCGGCGGCTTCACAGCGGCGAACGTCGAGAATGCAGGCGCTGCGGGCCGCGGCATGGCGACGTACGAGGATACTGCAGCAGGCACCACGACGGGCGGCAATGGCGGTGTTGGCGTCGCCTATGCCGGGCGCGTCGGATCGTCCGGTGGAGGCGGTGGTGCCTACGCAGCCGGCAATGGCGGCACCGGCGGCAATGGTGGCGCCAACGGGTCGGGCGCGGGCGGCGGCGGGGCATCGCAGTCCGGCAACGGCGGCAATGGCGGCACAGGCGGCGCCGGGCTCGCGATCGTCATCACCTATTTCTGAATCGGGGACAGCATGCCGATCCAACAGACGCTCACCGCGTCGCGTAACGCGACGTGGGCACCTCCGCTCAGCTACATCTATCCGGGAGGACAACTTCCGCTCATTGGCGGGTATGTCGCCATACAGGTGAGACTATACGCCGGCGCGCCGGACCCGGCGTTGCTGACGCTCAATCCGGTCGCCTTCACCGACACGGACAACGGTGACGGGACGCGGACGCTCGCGCTTGACCTCGGCTTCGGCTTTACCCCGGCCCAACTTGCGACCTTGCCGGGAATGGCTGCCGCGCAAATGGCGGAGTTGGCGGTACTGGCGCAGCTGCCCGCCCCCGAGCCGGCGGACCTCGATTCCGACCAGGTCTTCGCCTTCGACATCCGCCTCACTTACGCCGACGGGACAACGGAAGTCCTGTCGAGCGGCCCCTTCATCGTCTCGCCGGGAGTGACCACAGCATGATCAACGGTCCAATCGCTGTGCAAATCCCAGGCCTTCGCGGCCCTGTGGGCGGGATCGGCGGTAACGTGTCGGCTATCGCTCTCTTCGCCGCATCCGGCGGGATCGCCGCACCCCAAGGCGTGCCAGCGCTAAGAACGGCGGGCCACACCAAACCTGGTCTCGGTATCGCAGATTATATCTACGATCAGAGCGTGACGTCGGCGTATGTCTCCGCGAACCCGAAGACCGCGTTTCTTTCCAGCACCACGATCTCGGGCAACCCTCTCGGCTTCAGGTTGACGGTCGATGGCGCCGTCAACGTCCGCAAATGCGGTGCCGTGGGAGATGGTGTAACCGACGACACTGCCGCGTTTCAGGCGGCGATCGCGTTGGCGATCCTCTCTAACGTACCGATCTACGTTCCGGCCGGCCTCTACGTCATCAGTCAGATGCTGCAGCTGCTTACGGGGATGGTCGGCGAGGGAGCATGGTGCACAAAGCTCATGGTTTCCGCGTCGTCGCTGTCCTATTGGAATGGCTTCGTCCCGAACGATACGGTCAATAATCTTGCACTGGTTCGCATCGGCGGAAAGGTCGCCGATAGCGCGGCGATAAATTCGGCACCCTTCCGCGGCTTCGGCATCGTTGGCCTGGCGACCCGCACCGCGACACGATCCTCGAATCCAGCCACGTGCAATTTTCTCGGCAATGGCATCCTCTTCGACGAGAATTGCGGCTTCATTCATCTCGTCGATGTCACGGTCAACTTCTTTTACAAGGGCATCGTCCACAACAACAACGCCGGCCATCTTGGTGGCACCAATTTGCAGGTCTCGAACTGCTGGTACAATCTGTATTGGGAGCGAAACACCGGCGACTATCGCTACTTCGACTGCGTCTTCACGGGGGCGTTGTTCGCGACGTACGGCTCCCACGGCACGAGCAAGATAGCGGGCGTGTCCCCCGGGGGCATCGGGGCCCTGCTGCTCATGGGCTGCCACGGGGGCTTCAGCCCCTACGGCTTCTACCAGGAGGACGGCAACGGCACCCTGGGGCTGCTCGGCCTGACGCTGATAAACTCGTCGTTCGAGCAGATCGGCAACAAGGTCGCCCGCCTCGGCGCCCAGACCAGCGGACAGCTGCGGGTTTCCGGCGCGATATCCATACACTTCGCCGGGCACACCTGGACGAACAACGGCCTCGATGCGTCCGCCTACCAAGCCTATACGATCACCGGCGACAGCAACAACCCGATCCAGGATTACGCCATCAGCGAAATCCAGCTTTTGCAGGGCGGTCCGCTCCAGACGTCTCTGCAGGGGTTGCTGGCCGGGACCAGCGGATATGTCGCGAAGATCGACAATGCGCTCGACTTCATCTGCGATTTCAGAGGCCAGTATCTCTACCAGGTCGTCACGCAGGGGAAGGAACGCAACGTCGGCCATGGGCGTGGTTATGAGATAGACCTGCTCGTCAACAGCCCGGCCGTCGCATCCGATAACACGATGCTACTCGGCAGCTTCGACATCCCGCAGACGTTTGATGGCGCTGCTCGTGGCAAGATCAGCATGCATCATCTCATGCACAATACGTCTGCGGCCGCGGCAAACCTTCAGGTTCTGCTCTTTTTCAACGGCGTGCAGCAGCCTGGTTTCCGGTTCGTCGCATGCCCCGTTGGTTACAGCGATATCGATCTGACGGCATCGTTTGCCATGCCGGCCGCCAATCGGGCGGGTAGCGTCTTCAATGTCACGGTGAAGCTTGGCGGGGTGCCCGCGAGCGGCTTTGCCCTCAACGACGCCGGACTGCCCGGCGAAACGATCTTCCAAGTCCTCTGCAACACAGGATCGGTATAAAATGAACGACGACCAGCGCGCCGCGATCTCGCGGCAGATACTTAGTTCGTCCGCGGATCAGGCTGAGCGAATGGGCGACTTGGCGAGCGCTGCGGCACTGCGGTCGCAGGCGGAGCAGGTGACGGGGGCAGTTGACACCCCCAACAGCGTCCCGCCCGCTCAATAGTCCCACAGGCCGGCGTGCTCGCGCCGCTCTAAAAGGAGATCGCATGACGCATCCACACCTATGGAGCGCGCTCGCGAGCGTGTCTCTGATCGACATCCTGCGCGTGATCGGCGGCATTGGATGGACATATGTACTCGCGACCAACCTGGGCTCCCTCTGGCGCGTATTCACCGGCCGCTCGATCGAGCACGACGTTCTATGGGCTCGCGACGCGCTGTTCGCGGCGATGGTCCTCGGCTTCAACATCCGCTGGTATGTCGCCAGCACCTCCGAGGCATTTCACCTAGGGCTTTACGTCTTCTCGCTCATCGTCGCCGTGCAGTCGATCCGTGCAGGGCGAGCCTACCGGGGGAAGCGCAATGGGTAATGCCGTGTCCTTCACCACGCTGTCGACCTGGGGTGGCCTGTCCCTCGGCAGCATTCTTACAAGCGCGGGCATCTGGACGTTGGTCGGTGGCGCGCTGACCTACTGGATCCGCTCACGGCCGCTGCTTCTGAAGCAGCGCAACGATGCCGACGGCTCACTGCGCGGCGATCTCCTCGAACGCATCGATAAGTTAGAAGCGGGAGCGGCTGCGCAAGTGACGAAGATAGAGGAGACACGCCGCGAGTACGAAGCGAAGATCGAGGCGAAGGATGCGGCCCACTCGGCAGAGATCGGCGTGATGCGGCATCGCATGAACAATCTTGATCAGTCCCTCACCATGCTTCTCACGCTGATCGAGGAGAACCCGGAGCGTGCGCAGCAGGCTGCAAAGCGGGTACGCGAACAGCGCGAGAAGCAGGAGATCATAGAGAGCGCGGAGAAGTCGGCGATCTCGGCGGCGCGGATTGTCGCTGCCGGAGCACCGAAGCTCTGATCGGTTAAGGCGAGCCCCGCCGACAGGTTCAGTTTCGGCGAGGCTCTAAGGCCGGAAGTCCCTGGCAGAAGTCGCCGGCCCTTCCGTCACACTATCAACATCGAAGTATAGGT
>Ga0302314_10011724_pt1 | contig 15261 bp, 15 predicted proteins | sample III_Palsa_N2_3_FD_200533 | JGI IMG/M metagenome (GOLD analysis project Ga0302314, IMG submission 200533) | Peat permafrost microbial communities from Stordalen Mire near Abisko, Sweden - III_Palsa_N2_3 | ecosystem: Environmental > Terrestrial > Soil > Palsa > Peat permafrost | place: Sweden...
ATAGCCATGTGCCTCAGTTCAGGATGAAACCGGCGGGGCCGATTAGACTGCTTCCGGAAGCGCCCGCCGGCGCCGGGACCGCCGGCGAAATGGTCGCATGGGTGTCCTTGCCGGAAAGGTAGAGATCGGTGTCGGTCGGCGGGGTATAGCCATCGGTTGGCGCGGCGAGCGGACCGGAGGAAGGCCGCACCAGATACGGCGTCACCAGTATCACCAGTTCGCTCTCGCCTCGCTGGAACTGGGTGGAGCGGAACAGCGGTCCGAGCACCGGCAGATTGCCGAGGCCGGGCAGGTTGTTGGCGGTGTTGGTGAGGTCGTTCTGCAGCAGGCCGCCGATCGCGAAGGTCTGCCCGCTGGCGAGTTCGACCGTGGTTTCCGCCCGCCGGGTGGTCAGCGCCGGAATAATGTAGCCGGAGATCTCGACCTCGCCTTGGGTGGTGAGCTGGCTCACTTCTGGTGCTACTCGCAGACTGATCCGGCCGTCGGCCAGGATCACCGGGGTGAACGAGAGCGAGACGCCGTAGGATTTGAATTCGATCGATGCCGATCCGGTGGTGGAAGACGGCACCAGGATCGGGAATTCACCGCCGGCGAGGAAGCTCGCGGTCTCGCCCGAGGTCGCCGTCAGGTTCGGTTCCGCCAGGGTGTTGATCAGGCCGTTCTGATCGAGTGCGTCGATCACGCTGTCGATCAGCGTGCCGCCCTGATTGAAGCCGGCCACTATGCTATCGGTGGTATTGCTGTTGACGGAATTGCGCACGGCGATGCCGGTGATCGCGCTGGCAGCACCAGGGATGGCTCCACTGGCGCCGCCCAGCAAGACCTGGCTGCCGTTGGCGATGCCGAACACGAAGTTGCCGGGATGCAGAATGGTATCCCAGTTGAGACCGAGATCCTTTACCACGGTATGATCGACTTCGGCGATCCGGACGCGCAGATTGATTTGATCGGTCGCATCGACCACCACCCGGTCGATCAGCTGCCCGGAGCCGGTGAGATAGCCGCTCGCCAGGCGCTTCACCACGTCAGCTTCCACCGCCGACCCGACGTTGCCGGTGAGCATCACCGAACTGCCGACCGCGCTCGCCCGCAGCGACGCCGTGGGATAGATCGTGGTGAGCGCAGTCTGCAGGGCGGAAACATCGTTCTCGACCTCGACCGGCCGGCTCAGGATCATTTGCTGGGCGCCGTCGATGGCGTAGAGCGAGGTGCCGCCGGCAGTCTTGCCGTAGAGGAAGATCAGGCGCGGGGTCTTGACCTGGATGTCGGCGATCGCGGGGTTGGAAACAAAAATGGTCGCTGCGTTGCGCGGCAGATTGATCAGCGTGCCTTGGCCGACCCCAAGCTCGATCGGCTCGCCGGAGGCGGTGATCGTGGTTTGCGACCGCGCCGGGTGGTTCGCGGCCGCGAGCAGCGCAACCGCGGCGCCGAGGCAGATCGCCAGGCGGCTCAGATGACCAATGACGAAATTTGGCGTTTTCATGATCACCTCAGGAGCCGCTTTGCGAGTTGGTGGAGGCAGGTATCGTCTTGGTGAAACTGCCCTGCACCGTCACGCCGTTCTTTTCGGCGGTGAAATTGCCTTGCAGCACCGACTCGCCGGCGCCGACGGTGGAAACTGTCGTGCTGGCCGAACCGCCGCCGACATCGCCGCGCACCACCGTGACTCCGATGCCTGCGCTGCCGGTGCGCGCCGCCGTGCGGCGGGTCAGGATCGGGCTTACGTCGCTGTCGTAGGTATAGGTAAAAGGTGCGCTGGCGAGCGACGGGTCGCCGTTGGCGGCGCTGCGTAGCACCACTGAAAGACTGCCCATCTGCTTGGCGACTTCGACCGCCTCGGCTTGCTTCGGGGTTACTTCGAGCGTCACGGTCCGGCCATCGAGGGTCTTCTTGTCGGCGTCGCTTAAGCTTTGGTCGATTGCCACCACACGCAGATCGACCAGGATGGTCTCACTGGCGAGCCGAGGCCGGGCCCCGGGATTGTTCACGTCGATGATCTGCTGCTCCAGGATGAGATCGACGTGGTCGCCGGGCAGCACCAGGCCGCCGGCGCCGGTGACCGGCGACAGCGGCGCCGAGACCGCGTCCATCCCTGGCTTCAGCACCGCGGCAAGAAAGCCGCGCTCACCCGGCTGGATCACCATGTTGGTGGTGATGGGCTCGCCGGGTGCGATGTGTCCGCGCACGACGGCGCCGACGAAATTATTGATGGTGCCTTTGCCTTCCACCACGTAGGTGCTGTCGACCTGATCGTTGGGCCAGCTCTGCCATCGCATATCGGTGGCGTCGAGCAGGGTACCGGCGCCGAGATCGTTGGCCGCGACCAGCACCGAGGTCTGGGTCGGGCGTTCGGTAACCGCGACCGGCGCGGTGCTCTGAGTAAGGCGCTGATTAAGAAAATGCACCGCAAAGAATGCGAGTACGGCCGCCAGGACGAAAAAGAAGATGGCGCGCGATCTCAATGGGAGGTCCCCCCGGCGGCTAGGTCCATTAGGATTCTGAAACCGACATAAAATCCGCCGCCGGCGATCGCCACGCCGTAGGGAATTTTCTGCGACGTATCAATCGGACCGGGGGCGAGCATCCCGCCTGCTCCCTCGGTGCGAAACCGGCGCACGCGTTGGAGCAGAACAGCCCCCATCGCCAGCGCTCCGCCGGCCAGGGCAGTGACCAATAAAAATGGCATCAGCAGCGCCGAGCCGGCCCACAGGCTGGCGGCACTGAGAAACTTGACGTCGCCGCCGCCGACCCAGCCGCGCTCGAACAGCGCGAGACCGACGCCAAACACCGCGGCGGCAACCAGCAGCGCCCAGGCCCAATGGACCGGCACCGGACTGGCCAGCGCATGCAGCGGATAGAGCGCCACGATTACCAGCGATGCGAGATTGGGAATGCGGAAACTCGCCGCGTCATGCCACGCGGCGTAGAGCATCATGGCGAAAAATCCGCACAATGCAGCTTGGTTCAGCAAAACTTCCGCAGACATCGCGGCAGGGGACATCGCGGCAGGGGACATCGTGGCAGACCTCGTGTGATCTTCTGCGGGCGGCACCGTGAGCGCGTTCGAGACCGCCACCAATACCACGTTCGCCGGGGTGGCAAAAGGAACCTTCGAATGCGCGCCCGCGGTCAGATTTGGGTATCCAGAGTGGAGAAGAAGGTCGATAGATTGGTCCCTACCAGGGCGAGCGCGGTAATGATAGCGACTGCGATCAGGACGCAAAGAAACGCGTACTCGATTGCAGTGGCGCCGCTCTCATCGCTGAGAAGCCTGGAATATCGCAGAAAGTTCGTAACCATCCTTGTCATGACGACTATCCGTTTTCGTGTGGGTAAATTAACTAGAACAACCAGCCATTAGCGGAAGCCCTGTGTTCCGACCACCTACCAGTGCCCTATTACGCCACAACGGGCGACCCTACGGCGCCGCTCGGATTCTCTGCAAGAACAAAATATCCGGGCATACCGGCGCTGAAGTCACGCAAACAAGCAGATCGCGACCGGGAGCGGAAAGATGAATTTCCCGCCCCCGGCGCGTCAGGCATTAGAGGTCCGAAGCGACGTGGCTGAACACGGTCGACAGGTTCTGGCCGAGCAGCGTCAGCACGCCGATCAGAACCACGGCAACCAAGGCGGCGATCAGGCCGTATTCGATGGCGGTCGCGCCGTCTTCGTCTTTAACCAAGCGAGCGATAAGATTCGACATTTTTAGACTTCCTTTTGCAGACGAGGGTTGATGGTGTGGGTCAGTATCCTAGCGCGGAGGCTTTTTGATACCCGACCACGCTCGACCGGCAATCTATGTGAAGTACTGTTAAAGCTGCGTTATGGTCCAATAAACAGATTCACAATTCTCGTTATAGGCTTTGATTCAAGCGCTTAGCGCGCACGAAAGCCGGATCGAGGCACAATTAAGGTTGGGTTTACCAAGATAGCGTTCATGTTGCGGTTGTCTGCCGCTTCGAAATGAAGCCGCTAACGACAGCGACGGATTGAAATCAATGATTTTCTCGCCATAACGCGGCGCCGCAGCGTCGCTGCGTGCGTGCCGGCTGCGGCGTTGCCGCGAGTGCGACTATAGATCGCTCGCGACGACGCTGAATACCGACGATAGTTGACTGCCGAGGAAAGATAACACCCCGATCAGTACGATCGCGACGAGCGCTGCTAACAGGCCGTATTCGATCGCGGTGGCGCCGGTTTCATCTTTGCAAAGGCTTGCGAAATTCGACATGAGGGGAGGCGACCTTCGGTTATAACAATTAGTTAGTTCAGTTAACCTTTCGGCGCCTTCAGGGCACCGCTACCGCCGAAAACTTTGCGTTGTCGGATCGCAACGAGATTAATTTCGCTAGTGTAAAGGTGGCGTAATGGCCGTCGGGGTATAAATCCGAATCTAGCCCAAGCGACTTGCTGCGCGAGCTCCCGGCGGGCTCCCAATCGCTCACCAGCGGGCTCGTTATCGCTCGCGTCTGGCTATCGAATCCTTTCGGTCAAATCCCGGATGGGGCGCCGTGGCGCCGCTCCAGCCGCGCTTGAACGGCGCAAAGACAAAGCAGAATCAATGGGATCAGCGCTCCGATCGGCCAGCGGAACGAAGCCGCCAGGCTCCGCACGAGGATCGGCGCCGCGTAAATCAACAGAAGCAGGCTCTTCTCCCAGCGGAAGAAGCCGCGCGCGCGGCCGGCGCGAACCAGCCACGCGATGGCGATCCCGCCCAGCACTAAATCATAATATAACGCGAGCGGAACGGCCGCGAGCGTGGCCGCGGCCAGGGTGGCCGCCCGGGTGGGTAACGAGAACTCCCCCCGCCAGACCTTTGCCACCAGCACTGCGGCGCCCAGCGACACCGCGGCCTGAACCGCGTAGGCCGGCGCAGACCCCGCGCCGAGCAGGCGCAGCGCGCCGAAGACGCTGACGAACCCGCCGAAATCGATCTGGCCCGACTCGTAATTCGCCCGCGAACCCAGGAAGGCAGCGGCGAAGCCGCGCCAGGTCTCCCAGCCAAACAACAAGGCAGAAAGCGCGACCAGCGCTGTGACGGTGATCGCCGCGGCGGCGAACGCCCGCCAGCGCCCGCCGGCGGCCAGCGCGAGCGGGACCAGGAGACCGAAGTGCGGCTTGTAGCACAGGGCGCCAAACAATATTCCAGCGAGGCCAGGCCGCCGGTCGATCAGCAGAGTCGCACCGCCGAATAGCGCGGCGGTGAGAAAGCCGTTCTGGCCCACCCCGAAGTTGATCAGCATCGGCGGGAAGGCGAGCAGCGGCAGCAGCAGCGCCCACTTCCGCCGGTCATCGGGGCGGCGGACAATCCCCACCAGCGCCGCAAGGCAGGCCGCCAGCGTCGCGGTCTCGAAGGCGATCAGGGAAACGCTGTAGGGCAGCAGGGCGAACGGCGCGCAGAGCAGGATGAACACCGGCGGGTAGAAGAATAATGCATACGAAACGCCGGGGGTGGCTTGCTGTTCGGCCGCATAATGCAGGTGCTGCACATACGCGGCAGCGGGAGACCCCGCGAGGGCCAGGCGCCCCGCGGCATAGAAGCTCACGAAATCGGCCGAGACCGGTTGTTTCAGCTGGTAGAGCCAGCCGTGGGTTGCCGCCACCAGGTAGACGAAGGCAAGTAATTCAAAACCGAGCAGAATGGCGCTGTAGGCAAAGATCCGCTCGGGAACCAGCCAGTCGCCGCTCGCGATCGTCGAAAGCAGATTTCGCAACGATTTTGGCATATCCGCTCCGCGACGAGACCCATGCATTAGTTAAGCGAAGCCGAAGAGTCTTCTTTTTTGAAAAAAGAAGCAAAAAACTTTTATTCAATTAGTGCCCTGCCTGTCCTGCGAAATTTCGCAATTGATTAAATTAACAAAGTTCTTTTGCTTCTTTTTGTTCACAAAATGAAGACTTTCTCCTTTCACTTCCCTGCTCGCGTGGGCGATACACAGCCCCAGCAGCGACCAGGTAACCAAAACCCCCAGCGGCAGATGAAACGCCCGTCCGACGCTGCGGATCGCCAGCGGCGAGACATAGATCGCCAGCATCGAGCTTTTTTCCCACGCCATAAATCCCTGCCGCCGGGCATCCCGCACGAGCCAAACCATCGCGAGCCCGCCGAGCATCAAATCGTAGAACAAGGTGAGCGGCACCGCGACCAGGGTCGCTGCCGCGAGTGTTGCCGCTCGGATCGGCAGCGACAGATTCTTCCACCAAACCCATGCTACCAGAACCACCGCCGCCAGTGAGGCCGCAGCTTGCCCACCGTAGGCGATCGCCCGGCTGGCGCCCACCAGCCGCAGCGCGCCGAACGTGCTGACGAAGGCGGCGAAGTCGACCTTCCCGGACTCGTAGGTCGCATGCGAAGCGGTGATCGCCAGCAGAAAATCCCGCCAGGTGTGCCAGCCGTAGAGCAGCAGCGTGAGCCCGATCAGCGCGGCGCCGGTAAAGCCGGCGGCAGCGAAGCCGCGCCAGCGCCGGCCGGCGAGCAACGCGACCGGGATCAGCAGGCCGAACTGCGGCTTATAGCAAAGCGCGCCGAACAGGGCGCCGGCAAGCACCGGCGCATCGTCGATCAGCAAGCTGGCGCCGCCGAACAAGGCCGCGGTCAGAAAGCCGTTCTGTCCGACACCGAAATTGATGAAGGTGGCCGGAAATGCCAGCAGCGGAATTACCAGCGCGCGTAACCGCGACGGTGTCGCCATCGGGTCGGCCCGTTCGCCGTTGATCAGGATGCGCGCCAGCACCGCAACCCAGGCCGCCAGGCTGGTCCCCTCGAACACCAGAAAGGCGGCGAGGTAAGGCAGCCGGGCAAGCAGCGCGCACAGCAGAATGAAGACCGGAGGGTAATAAAAATAGACATAGGCGATGCCCGGCGCGATCGCCTGCTGCTCTGCCGCGTAATGCGCCGGCTGGAAATAAGCGTTCGCTGCGTCGCCGAGGTCGGCGACGTGGCCCGCGGCGTAGAAGCTGACGAAATCGGTCGAGAGCGGCGTACGGAGCGGCACCACCCAGCCGTTGACCCCAGCCACCAGGAACAGAAACACCAGCAGCTCGAATACGAGCAGAATCACCCCGTAGCCGAGCAGCCGCTCACGATCGAGCCAGTCGCCGCTTTTCGCCGCCGCGAGCAGCCCGGAAATGGAACGAGACATGCAGACTCCATGATGCCGCGGCGCGCGACCATGCTAGATCGCCGCTGTTCGCCTGTGAAGGGTCTGCCGTAGCGGATTGGAAAGGAAACAATCGACCCGGCACGCGAACCAATCGCGCGCGGCAGGCCGATGGAGAGACACCCGGTGGGTGGCCTAGACCATTCCGTGAGTGGATTCGGAAAGTTTCAAGGCGTTCTGGAGGATCTGCACGATATTGCTTTGGCCCGCCGCGCGCGCGTGGTTGAGCGCCATCAGGATCTTGTCGGCGAGCAGGCGGTTCAGTTCGGGGATGCCCGACGTATCGACTTCGTATCCAACCCCCGGCCTGGTCTGGATGCTCATGCCGGTGGTTTGCAGCTTCTTGCGCAACGAGTGGATCGCAACCCGAACCGAAGTGGCCGCTGCGTCGGGCTCGTGGGCGCCATAGACGCGCTGGATCAGGGTGCTGCTCGGGGTCGGACGAGCGCGGTTGTTCAGGAGGACGCGGAAAACATCGGCCTCGTGCGGTGACAAACGTATGGTCTGGCCCCTGCAAAAAATAACGTTGCAGGCATAATCGAACTCGAACCCCGGTTCAGAGGTTGCGTCGTCCAGATCCCGGTTGGTTGCCTTTTGATCGCCTATCGAATCCGGCATGTTTCACTAAACCTCGTTCGCGTCGTCTTCCGACCTCAATCCTAGGACGGTCTACACCGATCTATATTAAAACTTATAGAACCGCGCAAGTAATTAGTTGCGGCGCCGCGGAGTCAGAATAGTAATATTTTTGAGACACTTCCGGGTTCATACCGAAGCGGGGAGAACATTACGCCCAGTTAATACGTAGCGAATACAAATCATTGGCGGGTTTATCTGCAACAGTGCATCAACCTCACCCGATTCTCTGGGTTGGGGCACCGGGGGGAAAAATCCGTGCAAGGCAGCCGAAACTTCCCACCCGTATGTTCGGCTGGCGTAATAACGGTTAAAAATTTGTGCTAACTGTGACATTTTTGTCGCAACTGGGGTTCGGCGGACGAAAATAGGACCAGACGCCCATCGCTGGGGCGCCACTGCGGCGGGGAGGCTGCGCCAGCCCAAGCCGGCCGCTGGCGTTTTTTCGACCCCGGCACCAGCCGGATAACGTGGATTTTACCATCTGCGGATTAAAGTCTATTCTATCGGCTTCCGAGTCGGGAACCCGAGACCATCTCGTAACGATCCACCAGGAGTCCGTTCGCCTTGCGTTCCAAACGCGTTCCGCCCAAGCAAGCGAGGGCTCGACTCCTCCAGATGCATTTCGAGGCCAGGACCGGACATATCGGCGGCAACCTTTCGGCGCTCGACGCCATGCTGCACCTGCATGGTGAAGTAATGGCGGACAACGACGTTTTCGTCCTGTCGAAGGGTCACGCGGCGGGCGCACTCTATATATCACTGTGGGCGATCGGGTTGATCGCCGACGACGAACTCCGCAGCTTTCACCAGGACGGCACCCGGCTCGCCGGCCACCCGGTCGCGCGCGGCCACGAGCGGGTGCGCTTTGCCACCGGCAGTCTGGGTCACGGGCTGGGCCTGGCGGCGGGAGCAGCACTCGGCAAACGGCTCGCCGGCCAGCCCGGCACGGTCTACTGCCTGCTGTCCGACGGTGAATGCGAAGAGGGCTCGACCTGGGAAGCGTTGATGTTCGCGCACCACCGGCGACTTGCCAATCTGGTGATCCTGGTCGACGCCAACGGGTTGCAGGGCTTTGGTGCTACCACCGAGGTCGCCTCGCTCGAGCCGCTCGCGCCCAAGTTTCGCGGCTTCGGCCTCGAGGTCGAGGAAATCGACGGCCACGATCCCGCGGCGCTCGACGCTGCCCTGGCTCGTCGCGGCGATGGCCCGACGGTGATCCTGCTGCGCACGGTGAAGGGGCGCGGGGTGTCGTTTATGGAGGGGCGGATGGAATGGCATTATCTGCCGCTCAACGACGAACAGTACCAGATCGCGCTCGGGGAACAGGCGGAATGATGAGCCTGGTGCGATGAGGAACGCCTTCTGTTCCGCGCTGGTGGCGCTCGCGGCGGATAAGCGGTTTGTTTTCTTTACCGGCGACCTCGGCTTCATGGCGCTCGAGCCGTTGCAGCGCGCGATGGGCGAACGCTTCATCAACGCCGGCGTTGCCGAGCAAAACATGGTGAGCGTCGCGGCGGGGGTCGCGAGCAGCGGCCACCAATGCTGGGCCTACAGCATCGCGCCGTTCATCTATGCGCGCCCGTTCGAGCAAATCCGCAACGACGTCTGCTTGCATGATTTCGACGTGAAGCTGGTTGGCAACGGCGGCGGCTATGGTTACGGCGTGATGGGGGCAACCCACCATGCGCTCGAGGATTACGGCGCACTCTGCGGCCTGCAGCACATGTCGGTATACGTGCCGGCGTTCGCGCTCGACGTCGCGCCGATCGTGACGCGCATGGCGGCCGACCCTCACCCCGCGTATCTGCGCCTGGGTCGCTGCGAGCACCCCAAGGACTGGGCGCTGCCGGATTACGCGCCGTGGCGCCGGCTGCTTGCTGGCCAAGCCGGGGTAATGGTCGCGGTCGGCCCCGGCGCGGGCGGACTGCTGCTGCCGCTCTCCGCGCTCGCCGAAGCGGAGCGGCCGGAGCTCTGGGTGGTGACCGAGCTGCCGCTCCGCGCCGAGACCGTGCCCTCGCCGCTGGTCGAGCGCATTCGCGAGTCGGGCACGCTGTTCGTGCTGGAGGAGCACGTGGCGCACGGTAGCGTCGGCCAGATGCTGGGATACCTGCTGATGGAATCGGGCGTGCAGGTCCGCCGCTTCCGCCATTTTCATGCGGCAGGCTACCGGTCCGGCCGGTATGGCTCGCAGGCGTTTCACCGGGTCGAAAACGGCCTCGACCCGGCGAGCGTGCTGGCCGCAGTCCTGAGCGTCGGTCGCGAATGAAAGGGTATGAAATCGGTGGGTTAAGACAGCGGAAGAATCTTCTTTTTGTGAACAAAAAGAAGCAAAAGAACTTTGTCAATTTGGAATTGGAATGTTCCGAGCCATTTTATCAAAAGTTTTTTGCTTCTTTTTTTCAAAAAAGATGCTTCCTTTATTGTCTGCAGCCGATTGATTTCAGAACTGCCCGGGCATTAACGCGCCGATGACCGCGCTTACGGTTGAGAGTAATTTCCGCACCAAGGTGCTGCAGCTGCAGGGGCCGATTCTGGTGCTCGGCGCCAGTGGTTTCGTCGGGGCCAACCTGCTGCGCCTGCTGCTGCGGTTTCGCGCCGACGCTTACGGCACCAGTTCGACCGCCTCGGCCTGGCGGCTTGAAGGCGTCCCGGCCGAAAACGTGATCCCCGGCGACCTGCTGATCGAACAAAGTCTCACCGCGCTGCTCGATGCGGCGCGACCGCGCACCGTGTTCAATTGCGTCGCGTTCGGCGCCTATTCGTTCCAGACCGACGTCGGCCTGATCTACCGCACCAACGTCGATCTTACCGCGCGGCTGATCGAGGACCTGCGGGCTCGCGGCGTGCAGCGCTACGTCCACGCCGGCAGCTCTTCCGAATACGGCGACGATGCCTCGGGGCCGCCGGAAGAGACTCCACTTCATCCCAACAGTCACTATTCGGTGTCCAAGGGCGCGGCGGCGGGCTTGATCTACTACGCCGGCAAGAAGCTCGGCTTCGGTTGCGTCAATCTGCGGCTTTATTCGATCTATGGTCCGTATGAAGATTCTTCGCGCCTGGTTCCCACCGTGGTGCTGAAGGGTCTCCAGGGCGAGCATTCGCAGTTCGTCGATCCCGAGATCTCGCGCGATTTTCTCTACGTCGATGACGCCTGCGAGGCTTTTATCGATGCCGCGCTCAACCTGCCGGAGGCGAACTACGGCGATAGCTTCAACATCGGCAGCGGCATCAAGACCACCATCGGCGAGTTCGCCGAGCTCTGCAAAGAGATGTTCAACCTTCCCGGCGAGCCGGCCTTCACCATGCCCAACCGCAGCTGGGACGTGGCGCGTTGGTATGCCAATCCGGCCAAGGCGGAGGCAGAACTGGGCTGGCAGGCGCGCACGACGCTGCGCCACGGCATGGAGCGGATGGCGGCGTGGTGCCGGGGGCTCGAGAGCCCGGAGCGCTACGTCAGATCATCGAAGAAATTCGGCCGCGACGAGACCTGGAGCGTGTCGGCCATAATTGCCTGCTACAAGGACGGCCAGGCGATACCGATCATGTACCAAAGGCTGACCGATGTCTTCGACCAGCTCAACGTCGGCTACGAGATCATCTTCATCAATGACAACAGCCCGGACGACAGCGAGGAGGTGATCCGTGCCTTGTCGGCGCGCGACCGCCACGTGGTCGGGGTGTCGCATTCGCGCAATTTCGGCTCGCAATCGGCGTTCCGCAGCGGCATGGAGATCGCGACCAAAAACGCCTGCGTTCTGCTCGACGGCGATCTGCAGGATCCGCCGGAATTGATCGCGGAATTCGTTGCGCAGTGGCGCGCCGGCTACGACGTGATCTACGGCCGGCGGGTCAAGCGCGAGGCGCCGTGGTACATGTCGGTGGCCTATAAATCATTCTATGTGATCTTCCAGCGCTTCTCGTACATCGCGATCCCGCGCGATGCCGGCGACTTTTCGCTGATGAGCCGCCGCGTGGTGCGCTGCCTGCTGAGCTTCCCCGAGCGCGACCTGTTCATCCGCGGCGTGCGCGCTTTCGTCGGCTTCCGCCAAACCGGCGTCGACTATGTGCGGCCGGAGCGGATGTTCGGCGTCACCACCAATAACTTTGCCAAGAATCTGGGTTGGGCGAAAAAGGGGTTGCTGTCGTTCAGCAATACGCCGCTCACCATGTTGAGCACCGCGGGATTGGGACTGTTCGGGCTGTCGCTGCTGATGAGCGTGGTCTATATCGCGTCGCGCTTCCTGTTTCCGGCGGCTGCGCCGAAAGGTTTCACCAGCCTGGTGCTGGTGATCATCTTCTTCGGTTCGATCAATATTCTCGGCGTCAGCATTGTCGGCGAATATATCGCCAAAATCTTCGAGGAGGTGAAACGCCGGCCGCATTTCGTCCGCCGGCATTTCATCCGCGACGGTGAGGTCAGAGTTGCATCGGAGGCGGGCTACGTCTCGTTTTTGCAGAATGACTAGAACGGGGTCGCCTCTATTGCCGATTTGCCTTACGCGGACCTGGGTTCTGTTCGTGCGGTTCGGCGTGGTAGGGCTGCTGAACACCGCTTTTGGTTACGTCACATTTGCGCTGCTCGTGCTCGCCGGGATGTGGCCGGGAGCAGCGCTGGTAGCCGCGAACATCGCCGGCGTCGCCTTCAATTTTCAAACCTCCCGAAGATTGGTGTTTCGTGCTGCCGGACACCGGTTGCGGTTCGTAATCCTCTATTGCGTGATGCTCGCCCTGAACTGGGTCGCGTTACGGATCGCACTAAGGTTGGGTGTCTCCGCGCTTCCGGCACAGGCACTCCTGGTTTTACCGATCGCTGCGGTGTCGTTCCTGGGCCAGCGGATTTTCGTGTTCAATCCGGCGCTTGAAAACCCATGACCGCGCTCGGAACCCGGCGCAACCTGGTGGAGAGAGAAGCCGAAGACTTCAGACCACCGGTGTTCAAGCCGAACAATTCAGCGCGCAATCAGATCGAAAATTGGCTGCGCCGCTTTATCGACCTTCAGGCAGGCTCGCTTTGGCGCGATCTTAGAAGCGAACTGCAATGCGTGCGCGGCAGTTTGCTCGACATCGGCTGCGGCGCCCAGGTGTACCGCGGACTCATCCCGGCGCAAGTCGCCTACCACGGCATTGACACCAGTGCTGCCAAGGCGCGCTTCGGCTACGAGGTTCCCGACACAAACTACTTCGATGGCGACGACTGGGGGGTCGAGGAGGCGGCGTTCGACACCGTACTTTGCACCGAAGTCCTGGAACATGTCGAAGATCCGGCGGCCTTTCTGATCCGAACCTACCGCTGCCTGCGACCCGGCGGCCGCTTGGTACTATCTGTCCCGTTTGCCGCGCGCTGGCACTACATTCCTTACGATTATTGGCGTTACACGCCATCCTGTTTGCATATGCTGCTCTCCGCGGCCGGATTCGAGCAGATCTACGTGCAGGCCCGCGGCAACCCTGTGACGGTCGCCTGTTACAAGATGATGGCGCTCGATCTGATGCTGCTGCTTGGGCCCGACGCCCGGCGGGCCCACCTGGCGCAGCGCACCTTGGGCGTTTTGCTGCTGCCGATATTGGGATTGCTCGCCTGCGTCGCCAACCTCTCGCTTGCAGCCGATTGGGGCGACGACTGCCTCGGCTACACGGTCACCGCGCGGCGGCCGGAATGAGCGCGCCGTCGGTTGCCCGGCGGCCGGAATTTCGGTCGCTATCCTGCGTGGTCGATGCGCGCCCGCTGGCGGAACTTGCTGCCCTCGCCTTGGTTGTCGCAGTCTGGGCGGTGCTGACGCTTCTGATCGACCCGCTGGGTAACTTCCCGCTCAACGACGACTGGGTCTACGGTCTGGCGGTACGCTCGATCCTCCAGACCGGGCATTTCGCGCTGCCCAGCCCTTCCTCGGCGAATCTGCTCCTGCAAGCCTATTGGGGCGCGCTGTTCTGCCTGCCGTTCGGCTTTTCGTTCACGGCGCTCCGGGTCTCGACCATGGTTCTCGGTGCCATCGGACTGGGGGCACTTTATCTGCTGCTGCGCGAACTCGGCGCCGCACGGCGCATTGCGGTGGCGGGCGCGCTCACCCTAGCGGTGAACCCGCTCTATCTCGGCCTGGCGGCGAGCTTCATGACCGACGTGCCGTTCACGTCACTCGTCACCGCGGCGCTACTGCTCTACGTGCGCGGGGTGAAACGTGCGAACGCGGTTCTGGTCGGGTTGGCGTTTCTGCTCGCTTTCGGGGCGATCTTCATCCGGCAGTTCGGACTCGTGCTGCCGCTTGCCTTCGGCGTGGCTCATCTGGTGCGCAAAGGAACCAGCGGGCGCACTCTGGCGGCCGCCCTGCTTCCCGTCCTCCTCGGCGTCGCCCTCCAACTGCTCTACGAGCACTGGCTGATCGCAACCGGACGGACCCCGGTGGTACCGGTACCCCTCGGCGGCCTGCTATCCGGCTCGCCGCTGCTGTTCGCTGAGCGTGCCGCGCTCGCCATTCTCGTGGCGCTGCCCAACCTCGGGCTGGGGGTGGCGCCGTTCCTGGCCTGTTTCGCGTTCACGCGCCGCGGCCGCCCCCTGATCGGTCTGCCCCGGCCGGGTACTTCGTGGCAGGTGCAGGCGTTGCTCTGCGCGCTTCTGACTTTGGGGCTGGTGGCGTCGGGCGCACCGCTGCCGGCGCTGGGCGACGTGCTGGTCCCCTCCGGACTCGGGCCGTTGACCCTGCGCGATACTTGGGTGCTCCGGATCCATGAACCGAGGATCCCCGGCCTGGTGACGGCTCTCTGGCTGGCAATGACGGTGGTCAGCGCGTGGGCGGCGATCGCGCTGGTGCTCGCGATCGCGGAAATGGTGGCCGGAGCAGTGCGGAACTTTAAAGTTCCCGAGTGGCGCAGCACCGCCTGGCCGCAGGTCCTGTTGCTGGCCGTGCTCGGATCCTACGCCGCGGGACTGCTTCTGGTCAGCGGCTCGTCTTCGATTTTCGACCGCTATTTCGTGCCGCTGATACCGATCGCCCTGGCGCTGTTGCTGATCGATCGCGGGCATCGGGAGCCTATGCCCGATCGAACCCGGGATTTGTTGCCGGGTGCCATTTTCATCGCGCTCTACGCGGCATTTGCGGTGACGGCGACGCACGACTATCTCGCCTGGAACCGCGCTCGCTGGCGCGCCACGGATTCCTTGATGCAGTCCGGGGTCACGCCCCACCATATCGACGGCGGCTACGAATTCGACGGCTGGTATCTCTACCGCCCGAACTACCAGGTGAAACCCGGCAAAAGCTACTGGTGGGTCGACGACGACGAATATGTGATCGCATCGGGACCGCTCAGCGGATACCACGAGGTGGCACAATTCCGCGTCAACCGCTGGCTGGCGCTTACGGAATCACAGGTGCTGGTACTACGCCGTGCCGGCGCGAGGTCGAAAAGTCTTCTTTTTTGAAAAAAAGAAGCAAAAAACTTTTATTCGATTGGTTCCCTACCG
>Ga0302314_10011725_pt1 | contig 15260 bp, 14 predicted proteins | sample III_Palsa_N2_3_FD_200533 | JGI IMG/M metagenome (GOLD analysis project Ga0302314, IMG submission 200533) | Peat permafrost microbial communities from Stordalen Mire near Abisko, Sweden - III_Palsa_N2_3 | ecosystem: Environmental > Terrestrial > Soil > Palsa > Peat permafrost | place: Sweden...
GACGTCCTTCTTATGCGTCTGCAGATGTTCGGTCAGATTCTTGATCCGCTCGGACAGGATCGCGATCTGGACTTCGGCCGAACCAGTATCAGCCGGCGCCTTGCCGTACTCGGTGACGAGTATGGCCTTGCGTTCGTTCGTAATCGACATCGTGACTCCTTTAAGGTTCGTAGTTAAAAACGCGCACCGGCTGTGCTTCCGCGCTGTCGATACGAACCATCGCGATGGCCTTTCCTTGCCACAGGGCAAGAATAATGCCGCCGTCACGCCCTTCGGCTATCAACTCAGCCAACCAGTCGCGGTGATGGTGCGTGAAGAGACCGACAGTCTGTCCACATCTCAACCGTTGCGCCTCGTCCGCCGTCAGGGCCAATGCCGGGATGTCGTCCAGCACGGTCTCGATCGGCAAAACATGCTCGGTCAATCCGGCTATATCGCTCGGATGCGCGTCAAAGTCCAGAGGGAAGGCCTTTTCCACGCGGAATTGGCCCACGGCGAGCCGTCTTAATGCCGAAACATGCCCGAGAGTGCCCAGCACGATCCCCATATCGCGCGCCAGGGAACGCACATAGGCGCCCTTGCCGGTCTCGACCTCGAAGACGCTGTGGTCGGCATCGTCCTGGCTCACGAGCGTCAGCCGATGGATATCGATCAGCCGCTCGGCCAGATCGGCCGGCGTGCCGGCGCGGGCAAGGTCATAGGCGCGCTCGCCTGCGACTTTGATGGCCGAGAAGGCCGGCGGTGCCTGCGAGATCGACCCGGTAAAACGCGGGATGATCGTGTCGATGTCGGCGCCAGTCGGCCGGCTGGCGCTGCTGGCGATCACTTCGCCTTCGCGGTCGTCGGTCGAGGTCGCCTCGCCCCAGCGCACGGTGAAACGGTAGATTTTCCGTGCGTCCTGGATATAGGGAACGGTCTTGGTCGCCTCGCCCAGCGCGATCGGCAAGACGCCGGACGCCAGCGGGTCCAGCGTGCCGGCATGTCCGACCCGCGCCGCGCCGGTGATGCGGCGCACGCGGCCGATCGCCTGCGTCGATGTCGGCCCTACCGGCTTGTCCAGATTGATCCAGCCATGGATGGGCAGCCCTTTGCGCCGCCTCATCAATCCGGCTCGCCAGCCTCGGAATCGGGGGCCTCGGCGTCGTCGGTCAGGTCGCGTTGAACCTCGGGCGCATGAAGCAGCCCCTCGATCTTCTCGGCATAGCTGAACGAGGTGTCGAGCGCGAAGGAGATGCGCGGCGCGTGGCGCAGCTGCATCGCATGGGCGGCCTGGGTGCGGAAATAGGTCGAGGCGCGATTGAGCGCGGCGATGATCGAGCCGCTCTTCTGCCCGCCCAACGGCATGACGAACGCCGTCGCGTTGCCGAGGTCCGGGCTGATCCGGACCTCGGTCACCGTCACGTTGGCATCGCGCAGGTCCGGATCGCGGGCATGGTTGTCGCGCAGAATCTGGACCAGCGCATGGCGGAGTTCCTCGCCGACGCGAAGCTGCCGCTGGCTTGGGCCAACGACGCGCTCACGTCCGCTGTCTCGACGTCGAGCAGACACTTCTCAAATCCTCAAATCGTCGGGGCAGATCGGGCGCCGATCAGACGATCGAGCGCGCGACCTCCTCGACATCGAACGCCTCGATCACGTCGCCGACTTCGATATTTTCGTAATTCTCGAACGCCATGCCGCATTCGAAACCTTCACGCACTTCGCGCACTTCTTCCTTGAAGCGGCGCAGAGTCTTCAGCGTGCCCTCGTGGATGACCACGTTGTCGCGCAGCAGGCGAACCTTGGCGCCGCGGCGGACCACGCCTTCGGTGACCATACAGCCGGCGACCTTGCCGGACTTGGTGACCACGAAGATCTGCCGGATCTCGGCATTGCCCAGGAAGTTCTCGCGCACCGTCGGCGACAGCATGCCCGACAGCATCGCCTTCACGTCATCCAGGATGTTGTAGATGATCGAGTAATAGCGAATTTCGACGCCGTCGCGCTTGGCCAGTTCGCGGGCCTGGGCGTTGGCGCGCACATTGAAGCCGGCGACGAAGCCGCCCGATGCCTTGGCCAGGGTGATGTCCGACTCGTTGATCGCGCCGACGCCGGAATGCAGGACGCGCATGCCGACTTCGGTTTGTTCGGAGCCCAGTTTCGACAGGCTGCTGACGATCGCCTCGACGGAACCATGCACGTCGCCCTTGATGACGAGCGGCAATTCCTTGCGCTCGCCCGCCTGAATCTGGCTGAACATCTGCTCGACCGTACCGCGCGCGCCGATGGCGGCGGCGGCGGTGCGCTTCTTGCGGCCGCGGAACTCGGCGATTTCGCGGGCTCGCGCTTCGCTGTCGACGACGATGAAATCGTCGCCGGCCTGCGGCGTGCCGTTGAGACCCAGCACCTCGACCGGCATTGCCGGTCCGGCGCTTTCGATATTGTTGCCGCGATCGTCGACCAGTGCGCGCACGCGGCCGATCTCGCTGCCGGTGACGAACACGTCGCCGACCTTCAAGGTGCCGCGCTGGACCAGCACGGTGGCGACCGAGCCGCGGCCGCGATCCAGCTTGGCTTCGATCACGGCGCCGACGGCGTCGCGGTTCGGGTTGGCACGCAGTTCCAGAACTTCGGCCTGCAGCAGGATGGCTTCTTCCAGCTTGTCCAGGTTCTTCTTGGTCTTGGCCGACACTTCGACCGCCAGCACGTCGCCGCCCAGCTCTTCGACCACCAGCTCGTGCTGCAGCAGCTCCTGCCGCACCTTGGCGACATTCGCGTCAGGCAGGTCGATCTTGTTGATCGCAACGATGATCGGCACGCCCGCCGCCTTGGCGTGCGCGATGGCCTCGACCGTCTGCGGCATAATCCCGTCATTGGCGGCGACCACCAGAACGACGATGTCGGTGACATGGGCGCCGCGCGACCGCATTTCGGTAAAGGCGGCGTGGCCCGGCGTATCGATGAAGGTGATCTTCTGACCGCCTTCGAGCGACACCTGATAGGCGCCGATATGCTGGGTGATGCCGCCGGCCTCGCCCGACACCACGTCGGTCTGGCGCATCGCGTCCAACAGCGAGGTCTTGCCGTGGTCGACATGGCCCATGACGGTGACGACCGGGGGACGCGGCACGGTGTCCTCAGCCAAGTCGACCTCGCCCTCGATGCCCAGTTCGACGTCGGATTCCGCGACACGGCGCACGCGATGGCCGAACTCCGTGATGACCAGCTCGGCTGTGTCGGCATCGATCGACTGGGTGATGGTCGCCATCACGCCCATCCGCATCAATGCCTTGACGACATCGCCGCTGCGCTCAGCCATACGCTGGGCCAGTTCCTGGACGGTGATGGTTTCCGGCAGCACGACGTCGCGGACGACTTTCATCTGCTCGTCGTCGCCGGACTGGTGGCGGCGTTCCTTTTCGCGGGCGCGGCGCACGGCAGCCAGGCTGCGCATGCGCATGCTCTCGCCTTCGTTGGTCAGCGCCTGGGAGATGGTCAGCTTGCCGGCGCCGCGGCGGGCGCCGTCGCGGCTGCGCGGCGGCGGCGGGGTTTTTGCCGGCAGGGCGCGCGAGCCGCGCTTGGCGCGCGCCTTGCGTTCCTCTTCTTCTTCCTCTTCCGTGGTCTTTCCGGCCGACAGCAGGGCAACCTTGGCGGCGGCGGACTCGCCGGCGCGGTCGGCGATACGCTGACGCTCCTGCGTCTTCGCCTTCTCGACCTCGGTTTCGGTCTTCTTCTTGCTTTCGGCTTCCTTGCGCAGGCGTTCGGCCTCTTCGGCGACCTTCTTCTCCTGCTCCTCGATCCGCTGCAGCTCTTCCAGCTCGCGGCGGCGGCGTGCTTCGGGGTCCAGCGAGGTGCGGGCCTCTACGGCCGGCTGCGGCGCGGCGTGCGCCGTCGCCTCAGTTTCGAATTCGGGTTCGGCCGCGCTCGGCTCCGGCTCCGCATGGCGACGGTCGTCGGTATGATGGACCGCGGATTTCAGCGCGCGGATGCGAACCTCCCGCTCCTCGGCCGTCAGCTGGCGGGGCGCCGCGCCGGTGCGTACGGGCGCGGCCTCGGGCTTGCGGGCCTGCGGCTCGGCGGGTTCGGGCGTCGGCGCCGTCGGCAAGGTCAGCGGGGGCCTTGCATTACGTTGCGTCTTGACCTCGACCGTGACGGCTTTGGAGCGGCCATGCGAAAAGCTCTGGCGCACCTGTGAGGTTGCGTCAGGGCCACGCTTCAGCTCAAGCTTGGGCCGTCCGGACAGGCTCAAGACTTTTTTCGGTTCCTGTTCTTTATTTTCGCTCATAACCGTCAACTACCTACTTTCGAGTCCGAGCCGAAGCCGATTTGCTCCGCCGCCCGGTAAGCCTTGTCCACAGTCTACGCCAACCCGCGTAAACCCGCGAGCCGGTCCGATGCGGCAACCAATCGCTGCGCGAGTTTTCCGCGCGCGATCGCCACATGGACCAATATTCCGTCCCGTCCCATCGCCCCGGCCAGCATCGCCGCCGAAAACAACGAAACCACCGGCGCATCGGGCGCCAGACGGCGCAATTTATCGCGTCCGTCGGCGGCGCCGTCGATGGCTTCGACCAGCACGCCGACAGGCGCTTTGCGCAGCATCGCCTCGACCTTGTCGAAACCCGCCACCGCCGCCCCGGCGCGCTTCGCCAGGCCGATCATGTCCAGGCATTGCCGCTCGACCAGCCGCTCGACCAGCTCGGCCAAGTCGGGGTCGACCTTGACGGTGCGCCGCGCCGCCCTGGCGAACAGATGCTTGGCTATCGCCTGCCGCAGCCTGTCCCGATCGGCACTGACCCAGAATCCGCGTCCCGGCAATTTACCAGCGACATCGGGAACGAGTCGATCCTCCGGACCGACGACGAACCGGATCATCCGATCCGGGTCCAGCCGTTCGCCCGATGCGATGCAGCGGCGAAGCGGGCCGGTTTCGTCATCCTCTTCGTTGGTCGCGTCCGGTTCGATTTCGTCCACCTGACTTGACCCCGCACCGGACCGGTTACTGCACCTCCGCCGCTGCCGCCGCTTCTTCGTCCGCGAACCAATGGGCGCGCGACGCCATGATGATGCGCTCGGCCTCGGCGGATGACATCGCGTCCGCGCCGACGATCTCGACCAATTCGTCGGTCGCCAAATCGGCAAGGTCGTCCAGCGTCTTGACCTCTTTCTCGCCCAGCGCGACCAGCATCGTCGGGGTCAGTCCTTCGACCGCGGCGACCTCGTCGGTGACGCCCAGCGCCACACGCTGCTCGGACAATGCCGCATCGCGCTGCTCCAGATAGGCCAGCGCGCGATCGCGCAGTTCGGCCGCGACATCTTCGTCGAAGCCTTCGATCTGGGCCAGTTCCTCGATTTCGGTAAAGGCGATTTCCTCGACCGAGGTAAAGCCTTCGGCCACCAGCAGATGGGCAATGACGTCGTCGACGTCCAGTGCCTCGATGAACAGCGCCGACCGCGTCTTGGTCTCTTCGACCCGGCGTTCGGACTCCTCGGCCTCGGTCAATATGTCGATATCCCAGCCGGTCAGCATCGAAGCAAGGCGGACATTCTGGCCGCGGCGGCCGATGGCCTGGCTCAGCTGATCATCGGGAACGACGACCTCGATTCGGTGGCTGATATCGTCGAGCACCACCTTGGTCACCTCGGCCGGGGCGAGCGCGTTGACCACGAAGGTCGCCGGGTCGTTGCTCCACGGAATGATGTCGATCTTTTCCCCCTGCAGCTCGCCGACGACCGCCTGAACGCGGCTGCCGCGCATGCCGACGCAGGCGCCGACCGGGTCGATCGAGCTGTCCTTGCTGACCACACCGATCTTGGCGCGGCTGCCCGGGTCGCGGGCGACGGATTTGATCGTGATGATGCCGTCATAGATTTCCGGCACTTCCTGCATGAACAGCTTTGCCATGAACTGCGGATGAGTGCGCGACAGGAAAATCTGCGGCCCCCGCGGCTCTTCGCGCACGTCGTAGATATAGGCGCGGACGCGGTCGCCGTTCTTGAAATGCTCGCGCGGCAAAGTCTCGTCGCGCCGCAGGATCGCCTCGGCCCGGCCCAGCTCGACCGTGACGTTGCCGTATTCGACGCGTTTGACGATGCCGTTGGCGATTTCGCCGACCCGGTCTTTATATTCGCGGAATTGGCGCTGACGCTCGGCGTCGCGCACGCGCTGGACGATGACCTGCTTGGCCATCTGCGCCGGGATGCGGCCGAAATCGATCGGCGGCAGATCCTCGATCAGAAAATCGCCGACGGCGGCGTCGGGCTTTTCATGCCGCGCATCCTCGACCGAAATCTGGGTGATCTCGTTCTCGATCGTCTCAGCGACTTCGCGCAGCCGCTTCAGCGAGATTTCGCCGGTGCGGCGATCGATCGTCGCGCGGATGTCGTGTTCATGGCCATATTTCGAGCGGCCCGCCTTCTGGATGGCTTGCTCCATCGCCTCGACCACTTCCTCGCGGTCGATGTTCTTTTCGCGCGCGACCTGGTCGGCGACTTGCAACAGCTCGATCATTCGAGACCCCTAGACATGAATTGAAGGCGTATCCGCCTCACCCAAAATAGCCGCCGCGGCGGCGCTCTCATCCTCGACCGCTGCAATCAGCCGGTCGGTCAGAACCAGTTTCGCGCTCTTCACCTGCGCCAGCGGCAGTGGGACCGTCGCCCCCTCGCTGTCCAGCATCACAGCGTCGCCGTGCAGGGCCGCGATCACGCCTTGGAAGCGCTTGCGGCCGTCGATGGCCGCGTTCATCTCGATCTTGGCCTCATGACCGAGGAAGCGCTCGTAATCGGCGCGCTTCATCAGCGGCCGGTCGATCCCCGGGGACGAAACCTCAAGCGTATATTCACCGGCGATCGGATCGACTTCGTCGAGCAGGTTCGAAATCGCGCGCGACAGCCGGGCGCAATCCTCGACGATCATCGCCGTGCGGTCGCGCCGCTCAGCCATGATCTGCAAGGTCGCGCGGCGTGCGCCGCCCTGGATCTGAACCCGGACCAGTTCATAGCCGAGTTCGTCCGCGATCGGGCCGATCAGTGTTGCGATCTGTTCGCTCAAAATCCGTTCTCTAAAGCCTGTCCAGGGACAAAAGCTCGGGCATCCGACTGGAGTATTCCAGTCAGCAGCACATGCCGCCTATGTCTATGGATGGCGCAGATATAAACCCAATGCGCGAATCCGCAAGTGGGTTTGCGCCGATCGGGCGTCTTAGCCGACGGTTTCGCGTGGTTTGCGGCGATAGGTGAGATAGATCGGATGCCGTCCGGCCTTGAGCGCCTTGGCCTCGTAGCGGGTTGGCGCCCAGTCCGCCGGACGCTCGGTCGCCTGGGTCTCCAGCGCGAGTGCCGGATGCTGGCCGATGCGCGCCGGCATCCAATCCTGCAGCACGGCATGGTCGGTCGCGACGCGGAATTCGGCGTTGTCGGCCAGTGCGCGGGCGAGCAAATCCAAGGCTTCCGGATTGACGAAGCGGCGCCCCTCGTGCCGGCGCTTGGGCCAGGGATCGGGAAACAGCAGGAAAGCGCGGCCGATCGAACCGGCGGGCAGGGCGCTGAGCAGCAACCGCGCATCGTCGGTGACGATGCGGACGTTCCGGCTCTCCTGTTCGTCCAGCAGGACCAGCAGGCTGGAGACGCCGTTGATGAAGGGCTCGCAGCCGATGAAGCCGATATCGGGATGCCGCGCCGCTTGGGCGGCCAGATGCTCGCCGCCGCCGAAACCGATCTCAAGCCAGATTTCGGCCGGCGGCTCCACAAATAACGCGGCCGGGTCCAGTACAACCTCCGGCGGGGGCAGCTTGACGGTCAGCGCATCGAGGCCGGTTTCGTAGAGCTCGGACGCCTTGCCTTTGAGCGTGCGTCCACGCCGCCGCCCATAGACGCGGCCGATCGGAGGACTTGTACGCATGGATACCCGGGGCGCCGAGACGCCCCCGCCGTCAGGCGACGGCTGACTTCAAGGAGTCGACCAGGTCGGTCTTCTCCCACGAGAAACCGCCATCGGCATCGGGCGTGCGGCCGAAATGGCCGTAGGCCGCGGTGCGGGCATAGATGGCCTTGTTGAGGCCCAGATGCTGGCGGATGCCGCGCGGTGACAGGTCGACCAGCTGCTGCAGCACCGTCGACAGTCGCGCCTCGTCGACCTTTCCGGTGCCGTGGGTATCGATATAGACCGACAGCGGCTTGGACACGCCAATGGCGTAGGATAGCTGAATGGTGCAGCGTTCGGCCAGGCCGGCGGCGACCACGTTCTTGGCCAGATAGCGGGCGGCATAGGCGGCCGAGCGGTCGACCTTAGTCGGGTCCTTGCCGGAGAAGGCGCCGCCGCCGTGCGGGGCCGCGCCGCCATAGGTATCGACGATGATCTTGCGCCCGGTCAGGCCGCAATCGCCGTCGGGGCCGCCGATGACGAAACGGCCGGTCGGGTTGACGTAGAACTGGGACTCTTCGCACATCCAGCCCTCCGGCAGGACCTTCAGCACGTGCGGGCGGACGATCTCGCGAATCTGCTCCTGGTCGACGTCCTCGTCATGCTGGGTCGAAACGACGACCGAGGTGGCACAGACCGGTTTGCCGTTCTCATAGCGCAGCGTCACCTGGCTCTTGGCGTCCGGGCCGAGGCCCGACTTGGCATCGGCGTGGCGCGTCTTGGCCAGCGAGCTCAGGATCCCGTGCGAATAGAAGATCGGCGCCGGCATCAGCGCCTCGGTCTCGCGGCAGGCATAGCCGAACATGATGCCCTGGTCGCCGGCGCCTTCATCCTTGTTGCCCGCGGCGTCGACGCCCACGGCGATGTCGGCCGACTGCGAATGCAGCAGGATCTCGATATCGGCGGTCTTCCAGCTGAAGCCTTCCTGGTCGTAGCCGATGTCCTTGATCGCCTCGCGTGTGGCGTGCTCGATCATGTCATTTGTGATCGAGGCGGGACCGCGAACCTCACCGGCGATCACCACCTTGTTGGTGGTCGCCAGCGTCTCGCAGGCCACGCGCGCCTCGGGCGCGGCACCCAGGAACATATCCACGACCGTGTCGGAAATCCGGTCGCACACCTTGTCCGGATGGCCTTCGCCGACGGATTCGCTCGTGAATAGATAATTGGACAAGGTCACTATCGGTCTCCGAGAAAAATTTCGAACGGCAGGAATAAAGTTGCCGATTTGCTCTGTCCAGCCCCAGGGGCCATCAGAACTAGGGATGCGTCGATAAGAATTGCCGCCGTATCCCCGGCGCCTCTATCCCGGCGTGTAGTTGGCCAAAGCCTTGGCCAGGTCGAACAGCTTGCGTCGAAGGTTGGCGTTGGGAATGCGGTAATAGGTGCGAACGAGCTCCAGAGTTTCGCGCTTCGCCATCGGGTCCTGGTCCAGCGTCGCAACATTCGGTTCCGGGCTTCCGGACGGCGGCCGATAATCCTCGGCGACCGTTTCGGTGACCGGCATGTCGTCGAAGAAGAACTGCACCGGCACGTCCAGGACGCGGGACATGTCGAACAGGCGGCTGGCGCCGATCCGGTTCGCGCCACGCTCATATTTCTGGATTTGCTGGAATGTCAGGCCGACGGCATTGCCGAGCTTTTCCTGGCTCATACCGAGCAACGTCCGGCGCAGCCGGACACGGGAGCCGACGTGCAAATCGACCGGGCTTGGCGAATCGACCTTGGGCCTGCCGCCGCGGCGTTTCACGTCTCTAACCTTTACCTGCATCTATCCGCTCACGAGTTTCGAGGCCGTCTCATAACATGGCTGTTCGGGCGGTCAAAGCGGCGGCGGTTGCGCTATCGGGCCGCGTCAGGACGGCTTTCGCCGGCCCAGCACAAAGCCGGCCATCGCTAGCGCGGCAGCCATCAGAAAGAACGGCCCGTCCCCCACCTTGGCGTAGATCGTCTCTGGAAGCGGCTTCGGCAGGTCGGCGTCGACCACCCCGATCTTGCCCAGCCCAAGCCGCGCGGTGACACGGCCATAGGGGTCGACCACGCCCGAAATGCCGTCATTGGCGGCGTTGGCCAACGGCAGGCCTTCCTCCACCGAGCGCACCCGCATCATCGCGAAATGCTGATAGGGGCCGGCGCTGAGCCCGAACCAGGCGTCGTTGGTGACATCGATCAGCCAGTCCGGCCGATCCTTGCGGTCGACCACGTCGTTCGGAAAGATCACCTCGTAGCAGATCAGCGGCCCAGCCGGCGGCAGGCCCGGCAGGCGTATGGTCCGGGGCCCCGGCCCCGGCGTCGGCTCGATGTCGCTGACCGCCACCGCCTTGATCATCGGCAGATATTTGCTGAGCGGCATATATTCGCCGAACGGCACGTAATGGAACTTGTCTTGGGTGGCCAGTATGTCGCCGTCGCTGTTCAGCACCTGGATGCTGTCGCGGAAGCTCGGCGGATTTTGGTCGGTCAGGTCGCGGTCGATGCCGGTGATCAGCAACTGCCCCGGCTTCAGCATCGCACCGATGATCTTGGCGTTGCGCGGGTTTTCCAGCGGGAAGGGCTCGGCCGCCTCGGACCAGATGATCGTCGTCGGCTGCTTGTCGGCGGGTTTCAGCGACAGCTCCATATGCTGGCGCAGATTGTCGTCGTATCGGCCTTCGACCCATTTCAGGTTTTGCTGGATGCTGGGCTGGACCAGCCGCAGCCGCACGTCCGGCACCACCGGCATCGCGGCGGACGGCAGGCGGATGGCCCCGAAGAGGGCCGCCAGCAGGACGATTCCGATCCCCGCCGCGGTTGCCCGCCAGCCCTGCGTCCGGGTCACGAACGGGCTGCCCAGCAATGCCGCCAGGGCAGGGGTCAGGATCACCAGCAGGGTCACGCCATAGATACCGATGACCGAAGCGATCTGGATCAGCCAGGGGAACTCGGTCCAGGCATAACCGGGCAGGTTCCAGGGAAAACCGGTCAGCGCATGGCCATAGACCCACCAGGCCAGGCTCCACATCCCGACCAGCGCCACTATCCGGCCCAGCGGGCGCTCGCGCGGGACATGCCAGGCGATAGCGGTGCCGATCCCGAAATAGATCGACAGGCCGAACGCCAGGCCACTGCTGGCGAAGGGGACCAGCCACCAATACTGATCGATCGCGACGAAGAGCGCGAAGGTCAGCCAGTACAGGCTGAAGGCCAGGAAGCCGAAGCTGAACAGCCAGCCGACCCACAACGCGCCCTTCCAGGTCTTGACCCCATCGAGCAGCCAGACCAGCACCGGGAGGGCGATCCACAGCAGCGGCAGGACATCGGCCGGCGGCAGCGAGAGAGAGGCGACGATCCCGGCGGCGATGGCGGTCAGGTTGCGGCGCCAGCCGGTCAGGCGGCGAAACCCATCGGCCAATCGCACGATCGGCCGGTTGTCCGGGGTGTCGGATGTCATTTGGCGGTGGGCGGCGGTGGCGGATTGCGGACGCGGATGCGCTTGATCCGACGCGGATCGGCGTCGATGATCTCGAATTCCAGGTCTGACGACGGATGGGTCAGAAGCTCGCCCCGGCTGGGGACGCGGCCGGCCAGCGAGAAGACCAGGCCGCCCAGCGTATCGACCTCATCGCGCTCGTCCTGATCCAGCACCGGGCCCACCCGCTCCTCGAAATCCTCGATCGGCACGCGCGCATCCGCCAGCAGCGAACCGTCGGCCTTCTCGACCATCGTCGCGGTTGTGGCGCGGTCGTGTTCGTCGGTGATCTCGCCGACGATGCCTTCGACCAGATCCTCGATCGTGATCAGCCCGTCGATGCCGCCGAACTCGTCGATTACCAGCGCCATATGCTGATGCGTCTTGCGCATGTCGAGCAGCAGATCGAGCACGCGGATGGAGGGCGCGACGATCGAAACCGGCCGCACGATGGCCTCCAGCGAGAAGTCCCCGCCTCCGGCGATATTGGCCAGCACGTCCTTGATGTGGACGATGCCGATCACCTCGTCGAGCGTATCGCGATAGACCGGCAGGCGGCTGTGCGAGCGGTCGACCAGCAGCCTCAGCAGGGCGTCGCGGTCCGTGTCGGATTCGACCGCGACGATATCCGCGCGCGGCACCATCAGTTCCGATATCGGCTGGTCGCGGATTTCGAGGATGTTCTCGATCAGCTTGCGCTCATGCGAGCGGTCGGAGTCCGGCAGGGTCTCGTCCTGCTCGCCCAGCGGCGCCGACGCCTCGCGGCGAAACAGGTCGCGCAGGCCGCTCATGGCGCATCTCCGGCCGACAGGTAGGGATCGGGAATTCCGAGGCCAGCCAAAAGCTTCACCTCCACCGCCTCCATTGCGTCCGCCTCGGCCTCGTCCTCATGGTCGTGGCCGATCAGGTGGAGCGCGGCATGGATCGCCAGATGCACGACATGATGCTCCAGGGATTTTCCATCCCGAATGCTTTCCGCCGTGACGGTGTCGAAGCTCATCACGATATCGCCGATCAGCCAGGGGAAATCGGGATCGTCGACCGGTCCCGGATCGCCCAGTGGAAAGGATAGAACATTGGTCGGTTTGTCGCGTCCGCGCCAGTCCCGGTTCAAACCCTGGATGGTCCCGTCATCGACCAGCCTGACGCCGACCTCGATGGGGCGGGTATCGTCGTTTACCTCCGCCAGCGCCAGCCCGATCGCATGTTCCAGCAGGGGCTCCACATTGGGCAACGCCTGAGTCCAGCGCGGGTCCTCGATCTCGAGCGCCAGCCTGAGCTTGGTGTCCGACGCTCGGTCGCTCATCGGGAAGATGTTCCGATCGCCTTGGCATAGGCGCGGATGATGCGCGCCACCAGCGGCAGCCGCACCACGTCGGAATCGGTGAACTGCACGATGCTGACGCCTTCGACATCGCGCAGGATTTCGATGGCGTCGATCAGGCCGGAGCGGATGCCGCCGGGCAGGTCGATCTGGCCGGGGTCGCCGGTCACCACCATGCGGCTGCCTTCGCCCAGCCGGGTCAGCGCCATCTTCATCTGCACCGCGGTCGTATTCTGCGCCTCGTCCAGGATGACGAAGCAATGGGCCAGCGTGCGGCCGCGCATGAAGGCGAGCGGGGCAATCTCGATGATGCCGGCCTCGATCCGCTTTTCGACCTGCTCGGGCGACAGCAGATCGTTCAGCGCGTCATAGATCGGGCGCAGATATGGATCGATCTTTTCGCGCAGATCGCCCGGCAAGAAGCCCAAGCGTTCGCCGGCCTCGATCGCCGGCCGCGAGATGACAATGCGGTCGACCTGGCCATTCTGCAGCGCCGCCACCGCCTGGGCCACCGCCATATAGGTTTTGCCGGTGCCGGCCGGCCCGGTGCCGATCACCAGTTCGGACTGTTCCATCGCGCGGACATAATCGCCTTGGGTCGCGGTGCGGGCGGCGATGGTCTTGCGTCGCGTGCGGATGACCGGCACGGCCGATTGCGTCGGCGGTTCGGCGTGGGGTTTGAGTCGCAGCGCGGCATCGATCTCCGCCGGCCCGACCGGCTCGCTGCCGGATGTGAGTCGCCAAAGTTCGGTCAGGACCGATCGCGCCGCTTCGGCGGACCCGGCCGGTCCGGCGATACTGACGATATTGCCGCGCGTCGCCAGCCTGACCCCCAGCTGCCGCTCGATCCGCGCCAGGTTGGCGTTGTGCTCGCCAAAGAGCAGCGGCAGACGGCGATTGTCGTCGAATGAGATCTCGATAGGTCGACCGGCCGGGGCGCTCAAGCAACCATCCCGCACGGTTCGATGGCGAGGATACCTGTCAGGCTCAGCGCCCGTCCGTCGGCGATCTGCACCGGCACGATCTGCCCCAGCAGATGCGCGGGCGCGGCGGCATGGACCGATTGCATATGCGGGCTGCGGCCATGCAGCTGGCCGGGGCGCGATCCCGCCCGGTCGAACAGCACCGGGACAACCGTGCCGACGGTGGCCTGGTTGAAGCGCATCTGCCCTTCCAGGATCGCGGTTTGCAGCCGGGCCAGCCGTTCCGATTTGACCGGCTCGGGCACCGCATCGGCGGCGCCAGATGCGGGCGTGCCGGGGCGCGGGCTGTATTTGAACGAATAGGCTTGGGCAAAGCCGACGGTCCGCACCAGGCCCAAAGTCGCCTGGAAATCCTTTTCGGTTTCGCCGGGGAAGCCGACGATGAAGTCGCTCGACAGCGCAATATCGGGCCGGGCCGCGCGCAGCCGTTCGATCACCGCGAGATATTCGGCGGCGGTGTGCTTGCGGTTCATCTTGGCCAGGATGCGGTCCGACCCGCTTTGCACCGGCAGATGCAGGAACGGCATCAGGGCAGGGACTTCGGCATGGGCGGCGACCAGTTCTTCGTCCATGTCGTTCGGGTGCGAGGTCGTATAGCGGATGCGTTCGATGCCGGGGATTTCGGCTACGGCGCGGATCAGCCGGCCGAGCGTCCAGACCGCTCCATCGGGGGCCGCACCATGATAGGCGTTGACGTTCTGGCCCAGCAGCGTCAGCTCGCGCACACCGCTTGCCGCCAGCCGCTTGGCCTCGACCAGCACGTCGCCGGGCGGGCGCGAATATTCGGCGCCGCGGGTATAGGGCACAACGCAGAAGCTGCAGAACTTGTCGCAGCCTTCCTGGATGGTCAGGAAGGCTGAAACGCCGCGCGGAGCCGATTCCTCGGGCAGGCTGTCGAATTTCGATTCGACCGGGAAATCGGTCAGCAGGATCGGCTCGCCCTGGGCGCGCGACGCGCGGGCCACCAGTTCGGGCAGGGATTGATAGCTCTGCGGGCCGACGACGATATCGACATGGCGCGCCCGCGCCGCAATCACCGGTCCTTCGGCCTGGGCGACACAGCCGGCGACCGCCAGGATCATCGCTCCGCCGGCATCGGCCTTGGCCTGCTTGGTCGCCTTCAGCCGTCCCAGTTCCGAGAACAGCTTCTCGGTCGCCTTTTCGCGGATATGGCAGGTGTTCAGGATGACCATGTCGGCGCCCTCGGCCGCATCGACCGGGCGATAGCCCAACGGGGCCAGCAGATCGACCATCCGCTGGCTGTCATACACGTTCATCTGGCAGCCCCAGCTGCGGACATGGACTGTCTTCAGTGTGGTCACTGGCTCGGATGCCGGGGCCAAGGTGTCAGGCGGCGGCGCCAATTTCATCTCCTTCGACGGCCATCTCGGCCGGTTGATCGGCTGCTGGGGTGCGGCCGGTGACGGCGCGCACGACTCCGCCCTCGACGGCGTCCTCGCAGCGCGCGGTGATTTCCTTGCGGCTCACCCCGTGGGCATTGAACGGTTCATGGAATTCGACTTCGATCGTCAGCCGGCCCGCCTTCATTGCCGCCCAGGCATGAGGTGCAAGCGGCATATCACCGTACCAGGCATAAAGCGA
>Ga0302314_10011726_pt1 | contig 15257 bp, 18 predicted proteins | sample III_Palsa_N2_3_FD_200533 | JGI IMG/M metagenome (GOLD analysis project Ga0302314, IMG submission 200533) | Peat permafrost microbial communities from Stordalen Mire near Abisko, Sweden - III_Palsa_N2_3 | ecosystem: Environmental > Terrestrial > Soil > Palsa > Peat permafrost | place: Sweden...
GCCCGCCTCGACGTCTCTGAGGCCATGATCCTCGTGGCCATGGGCGGCAATCTGCTGCGCAGAACCATTCATCCGTGATTTTCAAAACGGACTCTGAGAACCCCTTCCGCCTTGCGGGGAAGGGGTGGGAATAGGGGTGTGTGCGTTGGTGGTTCGTTAGCAGTCGTCTCGCCTAGCCGCCTGCCGCGCCGGCGATGGCCAAGCTCTCGGCATTGGGACCGTCGTCGCGGACGGAGACCAAGGTGTAAAAGCCGGGGTTTGCTCCCTCAAGAAGCGGTAGCAGTTTTTGCCGTTGCCGCTGGAATTCCGGCGTCTGCATGAACCGCCGGTGTGCGCCTTCGTCATCGAAATATGCGATCTGGATCGCGTGACTCCCATCGGTCGCGCGATATAGGCGTGACCCGCGAAACCCGGGAATCTCTCCCAATGTCGATGCGCCATCAAGCTGCGTGGCGATGAACTCGTCCAACATCCCGGGCTTCGGGGTGAAGACGTTGATATGGGCGAGCTGCCCTTTCTGCGGATTCTGCATTTTGTACTCCTTGAGACGGAGCGGACTGGATAGAACCTTAACCTAAGTTGAGGTCAAGAACGTTTTCGCACAACCGCACCCAATGCCGACAGAGCGGGAGGCAGATCGCGTGCGAGGCTCGGGCGACGACGGCAAGCGCGATCACCGCTTCGGTGCGGATGCTCCGAAGTGGGGACAGGGAAGTGGGGGCATGTGCCGCCGCCAGTCCTCCCCTTAAGCTGGGCGGCATTTCGCCCTTCCAACAGCCCTAAGACCAGGTCAGTTGCAGTTTGAATCGTATAGGTTGCGTAACCTCGCATTTACAAGTCCGCCCTATAAAGAAAAATCTATGCTGGGGGTGAGCTATGACTGGTTTTTCGACGTGGCACGTTCTGAGGTTGGTCGTTTTAACCACTTGTTTACTGTCATTGGAAGCTTGCGCGACCGTTTTACGGTCAGACAGCGCCGATTGGGCCGTTTCGTCCGTGCCGGCGGGCGCGGAAGTGAAAACCTCCATGGGCGGTTACTGTTCGACGACGCCTTGCAGCATGACAGTGAAGCGTAAGAATCGTTTCTACGCTACCGTCAGCATGCCGGGCTACTTGCCGGAAACGATCAATGTGGAACCGAAGCTGTCAGTCGTTGGCGGAGCGGCGTTTCTAGGTAATGGCTTGATCGGCGGCTTGATCGGCGCGTCCATCGATGTTTGGACAGGCGCGACGCTCGACCCCACGCCCAACGACACGGTTGTGACCTTGAAGTCCGATCAAGTGGCGATGCTCGCGATGTCGATGGATCAAACCTCTGTCTGTACGAAAGAGAAACTCATCTACGCGCTTCGGGTTGGCGTGCCTTGTTCGTCGCTCGGCGAAAGGTTCGACCTGCGCACCCTGGGCCAGCAGGTCGGGCAGTAGGGGCGAAAAGCGCGCGGTGAAAAGGGGTCAGAGTCATTTTCTCGCGCCTGCTAGCTTCGCCCCAATTCGGCCACAGAGACGGGGTGCGCTAGGATCGAAACTTACGGGGAAGGCGATATGCATCGGCATTTGGCGGAGGTAAATATCGGGCGAGTGCTGGGCGGTCCCGACGATCCGCGCATGGCCGACTTCTTCGATAACCTGGCTCGTGTCAACGCCCTGGCCGAGCGCATGCCGGGCTTTGTCTGGCGGCTCAAGGATGACACCGGCGACAGCGCCATGGCTCTGCACTGGCCGGGAGACCCGACCATGAGCGTCAACATGTCGGTCTGGGAGAGCCCGGAAACGCTCGGGCGGTTCGTGTTCCAGACCGTTCACCGCAACATCTATGCCCGCAAGCACGATTTCTTCGAGATGCCGGACCAGCCGATGTTCGTCCTGTGGTGGGTCGATCCCGGTCATATCCCGACCCTGGAGGAGGCCAAGGCGCGCCTCGACCACTATCGCGCGCATGGGCCCAATGACTACGCCTTCGGCTGGGCCGACCTGCCGGAGGCCAAGGCCTTGATGGAGCGCCGTTGCGCCTAGCGCGACTTAGGCGAAACGAACGCCCAAAGGGGTCAGAGATGCTTTCTTACGACCGAGGCTAAATCTGGTCCCCAGCCCAACCCGACCTAGTTACACGCGGGCAAATGCAGCCCGCGCGGCAGTTTGGTTGCTTCATCCCCGCACGCCCGCGACAGCTGCGTCTGTTTCAATCCCTGGGCCTTGTCCATTTCGGCGCCGGAGAAGTTGACGCCGTCCAGCTTGGCGCCGCGGAAATTGGCGCCTTCCAGATAGGAGCCGACCAGGGTGGCGTTGGTCAGGTCGGCGTTCTTGAAATTGGCGCCGGAAAACAGCGCGCCATAGCCGTTGACGTCGCGCAGATCGGCGCTGGCGAAATTGTTGTGATTGAACACCGACAGGCTGAGGTCGGCCTGGCGCAGGCGCGCGCCGGCATAGCTTCGGCCGCGAAGGTCCTTGTTCCCTAAATTGGCCTGGAACAGGTTGCAGCGCGGACAACTGTCGCCGCCCTCGGCATGCGCCACCTGGGCCGCGTTTTGGGCCATCGCGGGAAGCGCCAGCAGGCCGAAGAGGATGGCAAGCGGAACGAATTTCATTTCAGCACACCTTGGGCGGGCGGATCAGCGTCGCCGCCGAGGATCGCAAGGGCCGGGCCAGCTTGTCGATGGTGTAGAAAAACAAACCTTATCGAAGCCTCAACCGCGCATTTCCGGGGCGACGCCACAGGTCTCGCACACCAACCGCCCGCCGCGCCGCACGACCGAGAGGTCGCCGCAGGACGGGCAGACATCCTGTTCCTCGTTCGCCGACGCGGCGGCCTTGCGGTCGCGCGGGCCGGTGGGCAGGAAGACCAGGTTGTCCGGCGCGGCGCCCCGCGAAAACCCCTTGGAGATGAAGCGCGAGGCGGGCAGGGGCTCGGCCTCGGCGATCACCGTATCGGCTAGGCCGCCGCCCAGCCCGTCGGCGTTGAACTCGTTCGGATCGGCGTTGGCCAGATCGTCCCGGTCCAGATAGGAGACCGCCAGTTCACGGAAGATATAGTCGAGGATCGAGGTCGCCGAGCGGATCGAATCATTGCCGGTGACCCGTCCTGCCGGCTCGAACCGGGTGAACACGAAGGCGTCGGCGAATTCCTCCAGCGGCACGCCGTATTGCAGGCCAATGGAGACGGCGATGGCGAAATTATTCATCAGCGAACGGAAGGCGGCGCCTTCCTTGTGCATGTCGATGAACACCTCGCCCAAGGCGCCGTCCTCGTATTCGCCGGTGTGCAGATAGACCTTGTGCCCGCCGACCGCGGCCTTCTGGATATAGCCCTTGCGACGGTCTGGCAGGCGCCGACGGGTGGGTTCGCGCTCGACGATCTTCTCGACGACGCGTTCGGTGACGATGGGCGAGGCCAGGAGGCGGCGCTGCGGTTCCTCCGTGGCCGGCGGCAGGTCCAGGGCGAAATCGGCCGGCGGCGGATCGCGCCGCAGCCAGACCGCGCGGAGGCCGGCCCGGGCGGCGGCGGACTGCAGGCGGCGGGCGCAGACGGGGTCGTCTGTCCAGGCCAGCTGTTGCGGCGTCAGGGCTGGGGCGCAGGCAAAGGCCTCCGTCGCCGCGGTCATGGCGTTTTTCGCCGCGGCGCCCAGCTGCTCCGCGCCGGCCAGCAAGGCGGTGACCCCGGCCGGCAGGTCCGCGCCGGCGAGGCCGCGGCCAAAGGCGTGCGCCTGCGCCGCAGCAATCTGCTCCGGCCGAAATCCGGCCAGGGCCAGCACGTCCAGATCGGGTCCATCCAGCGCATCGGCCGGCGCGCCCAGAACATCGCGCACGAAGCCTTCGCCGACGACCTGGGGGGCGAAGGCCGCGCGCAGGTCGCTCGCCAGGGGCAGGGCGGCCTGGACGGCGGCGATCTCGTGGTCGGTGAAGCCGCGCTCGCGCAGGACCTGGGGATGGATTTCCGGCGCCTCGGCCAGGTCGCGGCGGCCCAGCAGCGCCAGGATCACCGACTCGATGTCCGCCCCGATCGCGTTCAATCCCGCCGCCGCGGCGGCGGATAGCGCGGGAAACACCCGACCGTCCTCGGTCTCGACCGGGATGATCGGCCCGGTATTCGGCGCGGCGCCCAGGCCGGCGCCGCCGAGCCGCATGGAGAGTTCCGGGTCGGCGAACAGGCCGGTGACCTCGGGGTGGCGCAGACCCGTCCGTGCGGACGCCGACAGGGCGCCGGCATAGAGCTTGGCCGCCTTGGCCGCGACCGGCGTGGCGTCGCCGACGGCCTTGGCCTGGCCCGCGATGGCGCCCAGGCGTGCGTCCCGGTCGGCCTCGAACTCCGGATAGGCGCCAAGTAGGCCCGCCAATTCGGCGGATGCAGCGAGCGCGGCGGCGCAGGCCAGGGCGAACAATTCGGCCGCGGCGCGGCGGCCGGCGTCGCTGTCATAGACCAGTCCCTGGGCCAGCAAGACGTCGTGAACCCCGGCCAGAGTCAGGCCCAGCGAACGGCGCTGCGCCCCCGCGGCCCCGCTCTCGATATCCAGGGCCACGCACCATAGCCGCGCCGTCTCGACCAGGGCGTCGGCGTCCAACTCGCCGGCCTCGACAAACTGGCCCGCGGCGATCGCGGCGCGCGGCGCTGTCATGGCGCGCAAAGCCGCCTCGGCGTCGCGGGGTTCGAAGGCCAGGATCACCCGGCCGGACTCCCAGCCGGCGGCGGCGAGGCGGGCGGCGGCGGGATCGCCGGCCTCGACGAGCGCGCGCGCGCCGAACACGCTCATCAGCGGCGCGGTCGCTGGGCGGGCCGGTGGATTGGGCGATTCGCCGCTCCACCGGGCGTCGCCGGCCTGGGCCAGGGCGATGGCCTGGGCGATCAGCGGATCGGTGATCCCCGCCTCGCGGGCCTGGCGCGCGGCGCGGGCCAGGGAAGGGTTGCGCGTCACGTCGGCGCAGGCGCCCCGTTCGCCCTCGCAGCGGGCGATCGCGTCCATCACCGCCTGCAGCCGAACCTGGACGGTCGCGGCAACGCCGGCCACGGCCGCCTCCCGCCTCGCCGCGCCCAGGTGGGTGGCGAGCGCGGTCTCCAGCTCGAACGCCGACAGATCGACGATCTCGGCCGTCGCCGCGGACTCTGACGTGCGGGCGCCGGGCGCCGCGCGGCCGCTGAGCAGGCTCTCCAGCAAGCCGTCGCGAAACCGCCGCGCCTTGGACGCCGAGGCGAACACGCGCAGGTGCAGGCCCCAGGCGGCGAGGCGCCGGGCATAGAGCGCCGGCCCGCCGTCCAGCGCCGCCTCCTCCGCCCCGTCATAGGCCAGGGCCGCGTCGTCGCCATCCGGAAAATCGCGCGCCAGGCCGGCCGACCAGTCCAGCCAGGCTTCGATACGCGCCGTGCTCCAGGACGCGGGCGCGACGACCTGGACAAACCGGTCCGCGCGCTCGAGTTCGCGCGGCTCAAGGGCCAGATCCAGCGCCGTCGCGGCGCGTGGTGCGGTCAATTGCATGCGGGCCTCCGCCGATCAGCCAGGTTAGGCTAGGCCAGGCGCGCCCGCAATGGATGTTGCGGTCGCAGGGTCAGCTATCCACAACATCTTGTGGCTCCTTGACCCTCTCCGTGAGCGTCGGCGACGCCGCGCCGCGCCTTGCTGGACCTCCAAGGCCGCTCCCCCTATAGTCCGGCGTCGCTGCTTCGCGACATTCCGCCCTCCCAGCCAGGACCGATCCGCGCCGTGTTGAAGTCGATATTTACCTGGTGGAACGGCGGCACGCTGGGCGTGCGCTTCACGGCTTGGCGGCGCGGGGTGTTCATCGGCGAGGACGCCGGCGGCAACAAATATTACGAGGCCAAGGACAATTCCGACAGCTACGACGTCCACAAGCGCCGCTGGGTGATCTACAACGGCTATGCCGAAGCCTCCAAGGTGCCGCCCGAATGGCACGGCTGGCTGCACTACACCTTCGACGAACCGCCAACCGTCGAGCCGCTGAAGCGCCGCGGCTGGGAGAAAGACCATCTGCCCAACCTGACCGGAACGGTCGAGGCCTGGCGGCCGACGGGCTCGATCGCCCGCGCTGGCGAGCGCCCGCGCGCGACTGGCGACTATCAGGCCTGGACCCCGGAGGATTGAGCATGGCGTCGCGCGGCAATTGGGCGGAAACAGGCGTGGGCGCGGTGGTGCTGATCGCCGCCGCCGGCTTCCTGGTCTATGCCTTGAGCGCCGGCGCGGTCGGACGCCACGGCGGCGGTTATGAGGTCAAGGCCCGCTTCGGCCAGGTCGGCGGCTTGGCCGACGGCGCCGACGTGCGCCTGGCCGGGGTGAAGATCGGCACGGTCTCCCACATCCGCCTGGACCCCAAGACCTTTCTGGCGGTGGTCGATCTGAGCCTTGATCCGACCATCAAGCTGCCCGCCGATTCCACCGCCAAGATCACCAGCGACAACCTGCTTGGCGGCTCGCACGTCGCCATCGCGCCCGGCGGCGCGACCGAAAACCTGAAACCCGGCGGCGAAATCCAGAACACCCAAGGCGCGGTCGACCTGTTCGGCTTGATCGGCCAGGTGATGCGTCCACAGTCCGGTTCGGGCGACCCGTCCGCGTCGGCCAGCGGCGCGCCGGCCAACACCTCTGGACGCGCGGCGTCCGTCCCCGCCGCGAGCTACTAGCATGTCGACAAGGCTCCTTGGGCTGATGCTGGGCGGGCTGGCGGTCGGTCTTACCGTCGGTGCTTCGACCTGGGGCCAAGCCCAGTCCACGTCCGACCCGATCGACCAGGCCCTGCAAAGCGGCGCGCCGGCGGCCAAGACAACCGCGCCCAAGCTCAAGCCGCGCGAAGACGCCGCGGCGACGCTGCCGGACAAGGGGCCGGCCGCCGCATCGGCGACTGTCGCGTCGGCCGCGCCGGACGAGGACAATCCTGAGGTCGAATCCGCCGCGCCAGCCGCCAAGGCCGCCGCTGAAAAGCCGGTCGAACCGCTGAAACGGCCGCGCTACGCAGTGGCGGTGCTGCAGGCGCTGGACAAGGTGACGGCCGAGACCGTGCGTTTCGAGGCGCCGGTGAACCAGCCGGTGCGCTACAAGACCCTGATCTTCACCGTCCACGCTTGCGAGACCACCGCGCCGGACGAGACGGACAGCGACGCTATCGCCCATGTCGAAATCGACAACCAGCCCAAGGGCCCGGACGGGGCCGCGCCGCCGCCGTCGCGCCAGGTGTTCCGCGGCTGGATGTTCGCCTCCTCGCCGGGACTGAACCTGTTCCAGCACCCGATCTACGACGCCTGGCTGATCGCCTGTAAGACCGCCTCGCCGGCGGCATAGGCAGGCATCCGGTAAAAGTCTGCGTCGTGAACCGCCAGCGCGACCTTCAGCCGTTCGCGGTATTGCGCGCGCGATAGCTCGCGAGCTCCGAACTGGGTCAGATGTTCGGTGATGAACTGGGCGTCCAGCAGCTTGAAGCGACCGACGATCAGCCGCGCCACGAGATGGCTCAGGGCCACCTTGCTGGCGTCGCGCGCGGCCGAGAACATGCTTTCCCCGAAAAAGGCGCCGGCCAGGGTGACGCCATAGAGCCCGCCAACCAATTCACCTTCCAGCCAGCACTCGATCGAATGGGCCTGGCCGCGCCGATAGAGCGCGCCGTACATCGCCTGGATCGGCCCGTTGATCCAGGTCTCGGTCCGGCCTGGCCCGGCGGCCGCGCAGGCCTCCACCACCATATCGAAGGCCGTGTCGATCCGTACTTGAAACGGGTCCGAGCGGACCGTGCGCGCTAGGCGCTTGGGCACATGGAAGCCTTGCAGCGGCAGGATCCCGCGCCGCTCCGGGTCGACCAGGAAGATCCGCTCGTCGTCCCGCGCGTCCGCCATCGGAAAGACCCCGCGCCGATAGCAGGCGATCAGATCTTCCAGATCGAAGGTCGCGGAACGGGGTCGGTTCGGCCGCAAGGGACTACTGGAGCCCTCGCCCCGCGCAGCGGGGAGAGGGCAGGGTGAGGCAGCGGCGCAATTCCTCCCCCATTGGGGGAGGGGGACCGCCTGCAAGGCGGTGGAGGGGGCCTTGCCGGAGAGGTCTCTGCGACCGCAAGTCCCCCTCAGTCGCTTCGCGCCAGCTCCCCCAACGGGGGAGCAGCCAACGCTCTGACTCTGCAATCGAGATGTGTGAATGCCGTAGCCGCGAAGAGCGGGGCGAGGGTTCCAGGGGGTGATCTTGGCTTACCAACCGCCTCACCCGTTCGCCTTGATCCACTGCTCCAGCCAGTGGATGTTGTAGTCGCCGTTCTGGATGTCGGTCTGGAGCAACAGGTCCTGGAACAGCGGGATGGTGGTCTCGATCCCGCCGACCACCATCTCGCCCAGGCAGCGCCGCAAGCGCGCGATGCATTCGGTGCGATCGCGGCCGTGCACGATCAGTTTACCGGCCAGGCTGTCATAATAAGGCGGGATCACGTAGCCGGCGTAGAGCGCTGAATCCAGCCGCACGCCGAGGCCGCCGGGAGCGTGAAAATCGGTCACCAGGCCTGGAGACGGGGTGAAGGTGCGCGGGCTCTCCGCGTTGATCCGGCACTCGATCGCATGGCCTTCGAACGCCACCTCGTCCTGGGTGAAGGACAGGGGCAGGCCGGCGGCGATGCGGATCTGTTCGCGCACCAGGTCGATGCCGGTGATCGCCTCGGTGACCGGGTGCTCCACCTGCAGGCGGGTGTTCATCTCGATGAAGAAGAATTCGCCGTCCTCGTACAGGAACTCGATGGTGCCAACGCCGAGATAGCCGATGGCCTTGATCGCATCGACCACGACCTTGCCGATCTTGGCCCGCGTGGCGGCGTCGATCACCGGTGAGGGCGCCTCCTCCATCACCTTCTGGTGGCGGCGCTGCAGCGAACAGTCCCGCTCGCCCAGATGCACCACATTGCCGAAACTGTCGGCGATCACCTGCAGCTCGATATGCCGGGGCTTTTGCAGATAGCGTTCCAGATAGACCGCGTCGTCGCCAAAAGCCGCGCGCGCCTCGGAACGGGCGGTCGACACCGCCTCGGCCAGGTCCTCGCGGGTCAGGGCCACCTTCATGCCGCGTCCACCGCCGCCGGCGGAGGCCTTGATCAGCACCGGAAAGCCGATCTCCTCGGCCGCCGCGATGGCGCCTTCCTCGGTGGTCACCGCCCCGTCCGAGCCGGGCACCACGGGGATGCCGACCGCCTTGACCGCGTTCTTGGCGGTGATCTTGTCGCCCATCATGCGGATGTGCTCGGGCTTGGGCCCGATGAAAGTATAGCCGTGGGCGCCGACGATCTCGGCGAACCGCGCGTTTTCCGAAAGGAATCCATAACCTGGATGCACCGCCTGGGCGTCGGTGATCTCGCAGGCGGCGATGATCGAGGGGATGTTCAGATAACTTTTGGCGGCCGAGGCCGGGCCTATGCAGACGCTCTCGTCCGCCAGGCGCACATGCATGGCGCTGGCGTCGGCCTCGGAATGCACGGCGACGGTCAAGATGCCCATCTCCTTGCAGGCGCGGTGCACCCGAAGCGCGATCTCGCCTCGGTTCGCGATAAGGATTTTCTCGAACATCGCCCGCTACTCGATGACCACGAGCGGCTCGCCGAACTCGACCGGCTGGCCGTCGCCGACCAGGATTTCTAGGATGACGCCAGCGACGGTGGCGGGGATCGGGTTCATCGTCTTCATGGCTTCGACAATCAGCAGGGTCTGGCCGGCGGCGACCCGGTCGCCGATCTTGACGAAGGCGTCGGCTTCCGGCGAGGGGCGCAGATAAACGGTGCCGACCATCGGCGACTTGACGTCCTGGCCGCGGGGGGCGGCTTCCGCAGCGGGCGGCGCGACGGCGGCCATGGTGGGCGCGATCGTCGCCACGGGCGCGGCATAAGTCACGGGCGCCTGTGACATCGTGATCTGGCGGGCGACGCGGATCTTCAGGCCACCTTGCTCGACCTCGATCTCGGTCAGGCCCGTGTCGGTCAAAATATCGGCCAGTTTGCGCACCAGCTTGGGATCGATGGAGTCGTTGCCATCCTTGGCGCTGGAGTCTCTGGATGCGGGGGTCTTGGCCTCGGCCATGGAGATGAAAACCTTGCTGTTACGCCGAAGCGCCGGGCGAGCGGAGGAGGCCCGCGGCGGCTTCCAGGGCGAGTTCATAACTGTGCGCGCCGAAGCCGGACACCACCCCCGTCGCCGCCAGGGCGACGAAAGTCGAGCGGCGGAAGTCCTCGCGGGCGGCGGGATTGGACAGGTGGCATTCGATGATCGGGATCGCGAGCATCTTCAGGGCGTCGAGCAGGGCGATCGAGGTGTGGCCATAGCCGGCGGGATTGAGCACCAGGGCGCAGGCCGCCTCGCGCGCCTCCTGCACCCAGTCGATCAGTTCGCCCTCGTGATTGGTCTGGCGAAACACCAGATCGAACCCCAGGACCTGCGCGCGCGCCTCGCAAAGGCGGCGCACGTCGTCCAGCGTGGTGGTTCCGTAGATGTGCGGTTCGCGCGATCCCAGAAGATTGAGATTGGGGCCGCTGAGCATATAGATCGGTTTGGGCATGCCGCTCCGCGGTCGGTGTTCCATGAAGAGCGCGCCATGATGGGCGTGAATGAGCGGCTCGGCTTCGGCTTACTGCGCGCGTTTAGCGGGTCCGGATGAATAACAAAACGCGCGGCCGATTCCGCCGTCTTGTATCGTCGCGCGGCGAGGCTCACAAGGGCGGGCTCTATTGAGGGCCGGCTCGCACGGGGTATGTCGGCTCTCGCGGAGGAGATGATGCGGCTGGTGTTGAACGGCGAGGAACGGCGTTTCGTCGGCGTGGACCACATCGCGGCCCTGGTGGCGGCGCTGGGGCTGGACGTGCGCAAGGTGGCCGTGGAGCGCAATCTTGAGATCGTGCCGCGCTCGGCCTATGCCGCGACCAGTCTTTGCGACGGCGACCGGATCGAGATCGTGCATTTTATCGGAGGCGGATGAGCATGAACGCGCCCATAAATCCCAGTGAAGTCACAAGCCCCGAAGACACCTGGAGCGTCGCCGGGCGGGTGTTCCGCTCGCGCCTGATCGTGGGCACCGGCAAGTACAAGGACTACGCCGTCAACGCCGCGGCGGCCGAGGCCGCCGGCGCTGAGATCGTCACCGTGGCGCTGCGCCGGGTGAACCTGTCCGACGCCAGCCAGCCGATGCTGGCCGACTATGTCAAACCCGAGCGCTTCACCTATCTGCCCAACACCGCCGGCTGTTTCACCGGCGAGGACGCGGTGCGCACCTTGCGCCTGGCCCGCGAGGCCGGCGGCTGGAGCCTGGTCAAGCTGGAAGTGCTGTCCAACACCAAACACCTCTACCCGGACATGGAAGAGACGCTGCGGGCGCTGAAACTGCTGGTCGCCGACGGGTTCGACGTGATGGTCTATTGCACTGATGATCCCGTCTATTGCCTGAAACTGGAGGAGGCCGGGGCCGCGGCGATCATGCCGGCGGCCGCGCCGATCGGCTCAGGGCTAGGGCTGCAAAACCGCGTCAACATCCGGCTGATCGTCGAACAGTCGAAGACGCCCGTATTGGTCGACGCGGGTGTCGGAACAGCGTCGGATGCGACGGTGGCGATGGAACTGGGCTGCGACGCGGTGCTCATGAACACCGCCATCGCCGAGGCTAAGGACCCCATCCGCATGGCCCGGGCGATGAAGCACGCCGTCCTGGCGGGCCGAGACGCCTACCTGGCCGGGCGGATGCCCAAACGCCTGTACGCCGACCCGTCCTCGCCGCTGGCGGGGTTGATTTAGCGTTCCGACGCAGAATCTATGGCGGACCGATCCACTTGAGAACCCTTCCCCCTCGATGGGGGAAGGGCAGGGTTGGGGGTGAGCACGCCGAGGTTGGGGCGAAGAGCGCGGGAGACGTCGAACCCGTTCTCTTCTTCACCGCTTGTGGCCGCACCCCACTCCAACCTCTCCCCCATCGAGGGGGAGAGGCTTTTGGGGGCTGCTAGATCGAGAAGAACAGAGCCTGGCGGACGGCCGAGGGGGGCATCTGAGCCAGGGTCTGGACCCCAGGGGCCATGGCGCGCTCGATCCAGCGCAGCACTGCGTTCAACATGATAATTCTCCTGCGCTTGCCGCGTACGATTGTGCGACGCAGCAATTCACGGCGCAAATAGTGCGGTGCAGCATGAGATTCAAGGCGTAAGTAGCGTTTGCTGCCGGGAGATGTGGAAGGGTTGCAAAGTTGCTGCGGCGCAGCAGAACCTTACCTCGTCGTCGTCACCGGGCCGAAACAGCCGTCCGGATCGTCGGTCAAAGGCGCGCCGCGCATGCGGCTGGCCCACAGCGGCTCGACATAGTGGTCCCCGACCTGTACGCCCGCGGGGCAGCCGGCCGGCCGTTGCAGCGGCTTGCCGACGGCCAGGCTGGCGGCGAGGGATTGGGCGTTGCCGCGATAATACCGGCCCGTGTACTGTGTATCGGCGACGGCCAAGCCCAGGGTGGTGTCCTTGCCGACCGGCATGGTGGCGGCGACATAGCCGCCATAGCCGCGATTGCTGACGAAGGCGCCGGCCTCGCCATGGACGCCCTTGTCCGGCGCGACATTGATCACGCCGCCATTTTCGTCATCGGAGACGCCCAGGGGAGGGGCGCCCTTGATCCAGTCGGCGATCTGGTCCTGGGTCGCGGTTTGCGGCGAGCCCGTCGCCGGCGCGGTCGACACCACTTCCACCGGCGCGGGCGTCGGCGCGCTGGCCACGGCGCCGGACTGCGCGTGCGCCGAAAACCCCGCCAGGACCAGCGCCGCGGCGGCCGTCCCAATCAAACCCGTTCGATGCAAGGCTCGACTCCTTCCGATCGCTGAAAACTTGATAGCACAGGCTTGGGACCGGACTATGACCGTCTCGTCACGAGCCGTCCCAAAGCGTCCACGCTAGAGCCTTTTAGGGTCAGATGGAATCATCTGACCAGTTGAAAAAGGCTCTAAATCAAACATTTAGAGCGTGTTGGGCGGCGAAACCGCGCACACTTTCGCCTAACACGCTCTAGCCTTTTCGGGTTCTGGCCGCGTTGATCGCGGCATGCACCGCGTCCATGTCCTCCCCCGGAATCACCGTGTCGCCGACGATGAAGGCCGGCGTACCCTCCAGGCCCAGCGCGACGGCCAGATGGCGGGTGGCCAAGAGCTGGTCCGACGCGTCCTTCTGAAAGGCGGGTTGCTGCAGGCGGGTCGGGTCGACGCCGTGGGCGCTCAGGATCCGCTGCACCGCCTCGATATTGAGAGGGCGCGCGGCCATGAAATCGGAATAGACGCCCAGATAGTCGCCGCCGGCCCGTTTGACCGCGATAGCCGCGGCCGCGGCGGTGTCGCTGTCCGAGCCGAAGATCGGGAATTCCTTGAACACGAACCGGACGTCGGGATTGTCATGGATGATCTTGACCACCGCCGGCGCCGCGTTGACGCAGTGCGGGCAGCGGTAGTCGTAGAACTCGGTGACGGTGATCTTGCCGGAGGGGTTGGCCACGAAGTCGCGCGGATCGTGTTCCAGCGCCGCCCGGCTCTGGCCGATGGCGACTTCGGTCTGGGCGGCGGCGCGGACCTGCTCTTTCTTCTGCAGGGCGTTGACCGCCTCCTGGATCACTTCGGGGTGCCTCAGCAGATAGGCGTGTACGCGGTCGTCGAACGCGCGGTCAGAGCGGTCGCAACCGGCCAGCGCCATCGCGCAGGCGGCCAGGATCAGCGGAAGGTGAAGAACGCGCATCAAAGGGTCTCCGCGGAAGGCTGCGCCTTCGAAGTGAAATCAAGAGCAGGGGTGGTCAACGCCGGCCATTCATCGCCGAACCGGCACGACGCTGCCTTCCTGGGCGAGCGCCTGGAGGTCTTCCTTGCTGGGCTTGGAGACCAGGACGATGTCGGTGGCGCGGCGCCATTCGGGGCTGTCCTTCGGCAGTTGATGGCGTGCGCGCATCGCGAAGATCTTGGCGTCCGCCAGCTGGCCAAGGGCGAATTCCTCCTCGGCCGAGGCCAGGCGGGCCATGCCGGGCTGGTTTTTGCGGTCGTAGGCCTGGGCCATCAGCATCCAGGCGGCGGCGTTGTCGGGCTCGACATTGACCGCGTGATGCAGCTCGGCGACGGCGTCGTCGAGCTTCTGCGGGTTTTCCTCGGCCAGCAGCGTCTGGGCCAGGTTCACGCGCAGCAGCGGCGCGCCGGGCATCAGCTCCACGGACCGGCGATGCGCCGGCTCGGCTTCCGCCGGCCGGCCGGACTCGAACAGGGTCTGGCCCTTCAGTTCCCACAGATAGGGGTTGTTCGGCTGCTCGGCGATCAGGGCGTCGGTCAGCTTCAACGCCCGGTCGGTCTGCAGGTCGCGGTAATAGGCGATGGCCCGGGCGTAGCGGGCCGGATAGCTGGCGTCGGTCTCCGGATAATCGAACAGGGTCTGGGCGGGCAGGTTCTCGAAGGCCTTCAGCTTGGCGACCATCACCTCATGTTCGGCCTGGGCTTCTGGTGTGTCGACCACGCCATAATGGGGCTGCTGCGCGGCGCGCACCTGCAGGGCCGCGATCCGCTCCGAGGTGATCGGGTGATCCTGGAAGAACTTGTAGCGGCGGGCGTTTTCGAACACCTCCTCGTAGCGGAAATTGTCGAAGAAATCGACGATGCCCTTGCCGGACATGCCGGCTTTTTCCAGGTAGGTGATCGCCGCCTGGTCGGCGGAGGCTTCCTGCACGCGGGTGAAGCCGGCCCCGGTCAGCGCCGCGAAATAGCCGGAACTGTACAGCAACCCGGCGGCTGCGTCGGGGCTGCCGGCGGCGGCGGCCAGCACGCCGAGGCCCATGGTCAGAAGATAGGTCGCCAGCTCCTGTTTTTCCCCCTCCGCGCCGCGCACTAGGTGACCGCCGGCCATGTGGCCGGTTTCGTGGGCGATGACCCCGGTCAGCTGGTTGGGCGTCTTGGTCTTGGCGATCAGGCCGGTGAAGACGAACAGGTTCTGGCCACCGGAGACGAAGGCGTTCAGATCCGGGTCGCCGACGATGTAGATGGTCACCGCCTTGGGATCGATCCCCGCCGCTCGGAAGATCGGGTCGGCGTCCTTGTGCAGGATCGCCTCGACCTCGGTGTCGCGAATCAACGAGATCGGCGCATCCTGGGCCGCCGCGGGGGTAACCGGCGCCAGCAACACCCCGATCGTCGCCGCCCCGCCGACGACGGCGCCGATCCAGGCCCGTCGGCGCCGGCAATCGGTTGCTGGATGGGTCGACCGCGGTGTCATGCGACAGGCTCCGAAAATCCGTCACGCCCCCGACGGTCTACCCCCCA
>Ga0302314_10011728_pt1 | contig 15256 bp, 6 predicted proteins | sample III_Palsa_N2_3_FD_200533 | JGI IMG/M metagenome (GOLD analysis project Ga0302314, IMG submission 200533) | Peat permafrost microbial communities from Stordalen Mire near Abisko, Sweden - III_Palsa_N2_3 | ecosystem: Environmental > Terrestrial > Soil > Palsa > Peat permafrost | place: Sweden...
AGATTGGGCAATGCGAAGGTGGTTCGGCCATCGCCGCCATATTGCGTTCCCAGCAATGAGAACAGTGCCTGATTTTGATTAATGGGCAATAGTTGCCCGTTGCAGGCCGCAAAGCCGCGAGGCACTAAACCGAACCCCGCGAGCATGATTTGCCCGAGATAGACCTGAGCCATGGATATTTCCCCCTGTGAGATGCGTTTCCCCGACGCGGCGCTAATGTCCTACAGACTTATCGCATTTACAAGAGCATGCCGCTAAGAAAAAATCTGAATTTATTTACAGATACTTTTATTAGCGTGAATTTCTTGCTTCAATGCAGTGGAAAATCACGAAGGCTGGAAGGCATGCGATAGATCGGGGCAGGAAGCTGCCGATCGCGCTGTCCTCCCGGAATCGTCACTGCAATGGCATCGCAACGGTGTCGAACGCAGTTAGAAACAGAGAACAGGGGGCCACATGATATTGCATCGTTTGCTGGAACGCGCCGTGGTGCGTGCGAGTACGTTCTCTCATCTTCGGTCGAAGATGAGTGGGTATCGTCTATTCGGTTTGCTGGCGCGTTTGACGCTGCTGCTCCTGTTCGCCGGCGGCCCGCTATGGCCAAGCCTTGCGCACGCTAGAGGCGGGAGAGGCGGGCCAAGCACCGAATGTCCGTCGACCCAGACGGACACCGTGGCATCCGGCGGCACTTTCACGGCCAACTTCATAAGTTGTTCCGTATTTGGTCTAAGTGGCGTTTCCGTAGAACCGACTCATGGAACATTGTCTGGCGTGAGTCAGACAACCGGAAATGGTACTGGCGCGGTCACCTACGTGGCCAATGAGAACCCGAGCTCGACAAATTCGATTACTGACAACTTCACCGTGCTCGACGACGAGGGCAATACGATCGCCTTCACTGTCACCATCCTGCCGAACACATCGCCGATAACGGTTTCACCGGCATCGTTGCCCACGCCGGTGATCGGCCAGTCGTACAGCGCGACCCTTGGCGCCAGCGGCGGCAAGGCCCCTTACGCTTTTTCGGTCAACGGACTGCCACCGGGACTGACGTTCAATACAAACACCATCTCCGGCACGCCAACCGGTACCGGCTCGTTCGTGATCGCGGTAAGCGTGACCGATTCGACCACACCAATCGCGTTCACTGGCACCGAGGATTACACAGTCACCATTGCCGAACCCGTGTTGACGGCGGCACCGCCGCCCGCGGCGGTAGTGGGTATTCCCTACAGCTATCAATTGTCGATCAGCGGCGGCACGCCGCCTTATTCGAATTACCAACTGGTGGCCGGTCACGGCCTGCCGGCCGGTCTCAATCTTTCCAGCAGTGGCGTCATCACGGGCACGCCTGCCGCAGCAGGCACGACCACTTTCGAATTCACAGTATTCGACAGCACCAGTGGTATCGCCCCTTTCTTCGGCACGGTGACCGCGTCACTGACCGTCGCTGCGGTGCCACCGATCACGCTGAGTCCGTCCACGCTAGGCACGCTGACCGTCGGCGTACCCGTGAACCAGACGATCACCGCCAGCGGCGGCTCGGGCGTTTCGCCTTACACCTTCAGTGTCAGCGCAGGCACCTTGCCCGCAGGCCTGAGTCTGTCCACCACGACCGGTGTGCTGTCCGGCACGCCGACCGCCGGCGGCAGCTACAGCTTCACGATCGGCGTGCACGATGGCGGCGCCGGCACCAGTTCGCTCGCCTACAGCGGCACGGTGCAACCGGCAACCATCGCAGTCACGCCGACCACGCTCGCGGCGGGCACGCAGGCTGCGGCCTATAGCGCAGCCATCACTGCGAGTGGTGGTACCGCGCCCTACACTTACGTGGTGTCCTCCGGCTCGCTCCCCACCGGCGTCACGTTGAATAACAACACGGGCGCGCTCAGCGGCACGCCGACGGTCTATGGCAATTTCAACTTCACCGTCACCGCCACGGACAGCAGCGGCGGCACGCATTATTCGGGCAACCGCAGCTACACGCTGACGATCACTCCGAGCGTGCCGACCATCACTCCGGCCACTCTGCCCAATCCGGTCGCCGGCGTGGCCTATAGCCAGACGCTGGCAGCCAGCGGCGGCAATCCGCCGTACACGTTTGCGATCAGCAGTGGCAGCCCGCCGCCGGGAATTTCGTTGCTCGGCAACACGCTCTCGGGTACGCCGACCGCTACCGGTGTCGCGACCTTCACCGTCCAGGTGACCGACGCTGCTGGTACGACCGCGGCGCGCACCTATTCGCCGAACGTCGCCGCGCCGACGATCACCATCACGCCGGTAACCGTGCCCGCGGCGACCCTGCATGTGACGTATTCGCAGCCGCTTACCGCACACGGCGGCACGGCACCGTATACCTTCAACGTGATTGGCGGCGCCCTGCCACCCGGCCTGAACTTGGGCACCGACGGAACCTTAAGTGGCTCGCCGAGCGCCGGCGGCAGCTTCAATTTCAGCGTCAGTGCCACCGATTCGACTCGCAATGGCACCTACCAGGGCATCCACGCGTACACCATGACGGTGACTGCGCCAACCATCACATTGACACCCGGCAACCTGCCGGCGGCTGCGATCGGCACGGCTTACAGCCAGAGCATCGGTGCCACCGGCGGCACGGCGCCGTATACGTTTGCGGTCACCAGCGGCAATCTGCCGGCCGGGGTACATCTCAGCAGCAGCGGCACACTGTCCGGCACGCCCACGGCCGGCGGTACAGTCAACTTCAGCGTGACCGCGACGGACGCCAACACCAATACCGGCACTCTGGCGTACTCATTCACCGTGAATGCGCCGACGCTGAGCTTCACACCGGCGGCCGGCACGCTTAATGCGCCTTATGGCAGCGCCTACTCGCAGAGTTTCGCCGGCAGCGGCGGCACGGCACCGTACACGTTCGTGCTGACTGGAGCCTTGCCGAATGGCCTGAGCTGGAACCCGGCCACCGCGACGCTGTCAGGCACGCCGACTCAGCCGGGCAGTTTCCCCTTCTCGATCACGATGACCGACAGCAGCACTGGCAGCGGTCCGTTCTCCAAGACCAACAACTACACGGTGACAGTCGCCGCACCCACCATCGTGCTCGCTCCGGCGACGCTTCCGCCCGGCGGTGTCGGCACGGCTTACGCGCCGAGCCAACTCACAGCCAGCGGTGGCATTGCGCCGTACACCTATTCCGTCATTAGCGGCACACTGCCCGCCGGCCTGAACCTGAGCGGCAGCGGCACGCTCAGCGGCACACCGACGGCAGCCGGAAGCTTCAACATCACCGCGCGCGCTACCGATGCGAACGGCAGCTCCGGCCAGCAGAGCTATACGCTGACCATCGCCCAACCCAGCGTGACTCTGAATCCGGCGACCTTGCCGGTGGCGACCGCCGAGGTGGCCTACTCGCAAAGTATCAGCGCCACTGGCGGCACCGCACCGTACACGTATTCGATCAGCAGCGGCGCGCTGCCGTCCGGCCTGAGTCTGGACCCCACAACGGGTGCGCTCGCCGGCACACCGACCGTGGCCGGCACCTTTGTCGTCAGCGTCACCGCGCATGACAGCAGCACCGGCACCGGCGCGCCGTTCTCGGCAAACCGTAATTACACGCTGACGGTGAATGCACCGAACGTTGCGATCAGCCCGGCCAGCCTGCCAAATGCCAGAGTGGCGACGGCCTACAGCCAGCAGTTCAGCGCGAATGGCGGCAACGGCACCTACAGCTATACGGTGAGCGCAGGCACCTTGCCTGCCGGGCTGAGCCTGAGCAATGGCGGCCAGCTCACCGGCACACCGACCAGCGCGGGTAGTTTCAACATCACGGTGACCGCGACTGATGGTGCCGGCTTCACCGGTGCGCAGGCCTATACCCTGGTGGTGGCCGCGCCGACCCTGCAGCTGACCCCGGCGAGCCTGCCGGCGGCCACGGCGGAGACGGCTTATACACAAACCCTTACGGCCAGCGGTGGCATCGCACCGTATACATACGTCGTCAGTGCGGGCGCCCTGCCCGCGGGCCTGACGTTGAACACCAGCAACGGCACCGTGTCGGGAACGCCGACCGCCGCCGGCAGCTTCACCTTCAGCGTGAAAGCTACCGACAGCACCACCGGCACCGGCGCGCCGTTCTCGGTCAGCCAGAGCTATACGTTCACGGTGAACGCACCGGCCCTCACGCTGACGCCGACTACTTTGCCTAACGCGCAAGCAGCCGCGGCCTACAGCCAGCAGATCACGGCCAGTGGCGGCAACGGCACCTATAGCTATGCGGTGACTGCCGGTACGCTGCCGGCTGGACTGACACTTTCCAGTAGTGGCCACCTGTCGGGTACGTCGAACAACGCGGGCAGTTTCAACTTCACCGTGACCGCAACCGATGGCCTGGGCTTCACCGGCACGCAAGCCTATGCCCTGGTGGTGGCTGCGCCGGCCCTGCAGCTAACGCCGGCAAGCCTGCCGGCAGCTACGGCAGAAACAGCCTATGCCCAGTCATTCACGGCCAGCGGCGGCACGGCGCCCTACACCTATGCCGTCAGTGCAGGCGCCTTGCCTGCGGGCCTGACGTTGAATGCCAGCACCGGCGCGTTGTCGGGAACCCCGACCGTGGCCGGCAGCTTCAGCTTCAGCGTGAGCGCCACCGACAGCAGCACCGGCACCGGCGCGCCGTTCTCGGTCAGCCACAACTACACGTTCACGGTGAACGCGCCGAGCATTGCGCTGACCCCGGCTACCTTGCCGAACGCGCAGGCAGCAGTTGCCTACAGTCAGCAGATCACCGCGAGTGGCGGCAATGGGAGCTATACCTTTGCGGTGAGCTCGGGCAGCCTGCCGACTGGAATGAACTTGAGCGCGAGCGGCCTGCTGGCCGGTACGCCGACGACCGCCGGCAATTACAGCTTCACGGTGACCGCGACCGATGGCTTGCACTTCAGCGCCAGCCAGGCTTACAGCCTCGTCGTCGGACAGGCGAAGCCGGTGGCCGTCAACGACACCGCCAGCACGGCGGCGAACGCGGCGGTGACGATCGCGGTGACCAGCAACGATAGCGGCCCGATCACCAGCATCGCGATCGCCCAGGCGCCAGCGCACGGCAGTGCCAGCGTCAACGGATTGAACGTGATCTACACGCCGGCGAACAACTACTTCGGCAGCGATACGCTGACCTACACCGCCACGGGTCCCGGCGGCACGTCGGCGCCGGCCACCGTCAGCATTACGGTCAACGCACTCGCGGTGCCGGTCGCGGCTTCGCAGAACGCGACCACGCTGGCCGGCAAACCGGTGACGATCAACGCCACTGCGGGCGCCACTGGCGGACCGTTCACCAGTGTAGCGATCGTGACACCGCCAAGCTCGGGTACGGCGACCGTCAGCGGCACGGACATCGTGTTCACTCCGCCGAGCGACGCCAGCGGCACCATCGCGTTCGCCTACACGCTGTCGAATGCCTTCGGCGCCTCGACTCCGGCTCATGTCGCGGTGACGGTGAATCCGCTACCGCTGCCGTCAGCGACGCTCAACGTCACCACCACCACCGGCGTGCCGGTGACGGTGGACCTGACCGCCGGCGCCAAGGGCGGGCCGTTCACCGCCGCCAACCTGGTCTCGGTGCTGCCGGCGAATGCCGGTACGGCGACCATCAGCGGTTCAGGCGGCGCGTTCCAGCTGCACTTCGTGCCGAATGCGAACAGCTCGGGCACGGTGACGATCAGCTTCACGCTGAGCAATGCGTATGCCACGTCGGCACCGGGCACGGTCAACATCAGCGTGACGCCGCGCAGCGATCCTTCGAAGGATCAGGAAGTGCTCGGTGTGCTCGATGCGCAGGCCGATGCCACGCGGCGCTTCGCCACGGCGCAGATCTCCAACTTCCAGCAGCGCCTGGAGAGCCTGCACCAGGAGGCCGGCAACGGCGGCTTCAGCAACGGCATCAGTGTGTCGTCCGCCAGCATGCTGCGGCAGCAGGCCGGCAGTGCCGAACTGGCTTCGCTCGATGGCAACGACAGCCTCGCCACCAGCGATCCGACGCGCCGCTATCAGCGCTATCGGACCCAGCCGGGTGATGCCACCAACAGCAATCCGTCGACCGGCAACGGTAATGGCAGCGGCAATGGCCAGGGTGGCCCCGGGCCGGCCGGGCTGGCGTTCTGGAGCGGCGGCGCAGTGAACTTCGGTTCGACCGATCCGAATGCCACAGCACGCGGGTTGGACTTCACCACCTCGGGTGTCAGCGCCGGCGCGGACTATCGCTGGTCGCCCTCGTTCGCCTCCGGCTTCGGTGTCGGTTACGGACACGACAACACGGATGTGGGCCACAACGGCAGCCGCAGTTCGGCTGACAGTTACACGGCCGCGTTCTACGGCAGCTATCACCCGAGTGCCTCGACCTATATCGACGGCCTGATCGGCTACCAGTGGCTCTCGTTCGACAGCCTGCGTTACGTCACCGACGACGGCAACCGCGTCAGCGGCAGCCGCGACGGCGACCAGCTGTTCGCATCCTTGTCGGCAGGCTACGACTATCGGCACGACAAGCTGCAGGTATCGCCGTATGCGCGACTGGATCTCGCCTCGGCGGACCTGGACAGCTATACGGAGCACGGCGATGCGATCTATTCGCTGGACTACCGCAAGCAGACGGTGAAGACGACCACCACCAGTCTCGGCGTACACCTGGATTACCAGACCGATACTTCGCTCGGCAGCTTCGCGCCGCGCATGCGGCTGGAGTATCAGCACGACTTCCAGGGCGCCGGCCAGGTCACCATGAGCTATGCCGATCTGCTGGACGGGCCACTCTATCGGGCCACGCTGAATCAGTGGGGCCAGGATCGCGGGCTGTTCGGTCTCGGTGCCTCGCTGCAGACGCCGGGACAATGGGACTTCCGCGTGGAGTACCAGTACCTGTTCAGCTCAGGTGCGCAGCAGACCCAGTCGATCCTGTTCGACATCAGCAAGAAATTCTGATTCGCCGACGCGGAGAGGATGCGAAGAGGCCACCCGATGGGTGGCCTCTTCGTTTGCGGGCTGGATGGTCAGACCGCGGATCAAGCGCCCGGCGAATGCACCGCAGGGTCGCGCGCGAATTACTTCACGTGCACGGTGATCTTCGGCGAGACCAGCGCGGGGTCGAACGGAATGTGGTTCTCGTCGGCCAGTTCCAGCTGCAGCGTATGCGTGCCGGGGGCGAGCTTGACCGTGGTCTCGGTCTGGCCGCCGCCGAAATGCAGATGCTGTTCGTCCTTGGGAATCGGCTGGCCGGCAGCGGGCAGTTCCTTTACGTCGATCAGCAGGTGATGGTGACCGGTCTTTTCCTTGGCGACACCGGCGGGCGCCACGCCCATGCCCTTCAGCCCGAAGCGCACGGTGAATTCGGTCGGCACGGTGGCGCCGTCCTTCGGCGAAATGATGTAAACCTCGGCACCCGCCGTGGCCTTGGTCACCGGCAACCCGGGCGCATCAGCGGCGACGACCGCTCCGGTCAATCCGGTCAAGGCAAGCGCAAGCAGCAGACGTTTCATGGCGATCTCCGCATCAGGTAGGGGAAGCGCAGTCTAAAGTGTTAAAGGTCGAGATGGCGCGACAGGGCGTCACCGTGGTGTCATCCGCGCGCCATGGCGACGCAACGCCGCGAGCCGATGCTACGCACAGCAGAGTGGGGACTCCCATGCGCATCGGCATCGTCAGCGACACCTATCCACCCGAGATCAACGGCGTCGCACTGACCGTGCACAATCTTGCCGGCGGGCTTGCCGCCTGTGGTCATAGCGTCGACCTGGTGCGGCCGCGGCAGCCACAACCGCAGTGCGCCGAACCGGGCATCGATGCGATCGACGTACGCGGCGCAGCACTGCCCCGCTATCCCGGCTTGCGCTTCGGCCTGCCCGCCGGTCGACTCTTGCGCGATCGCTGGACGCGGCAGCGGCCGGATGCGATCTACGTCGCCACCGAAGGTCCGCTGGGCTGGTCCGCCTTGCGCATGGCGGCACGACTCGGCATTCCGGCGGCCAGCGGTTTCCACACCCGCTTCGATCACTACGCGAACCATTATGGCGTCGGCTTTCTGGAGCCGCTGGTCCGTGGCTATCTGCGACGCTTTCATCGCCGCGCAGCGGCCACCCTGGTGCCGACCGACGCGCTGGCTCGCGAACTCGCCGCGCTGGGCGTGGACGGTTCGCGCCTACTGCGCCGCGCGGTGGATACACGGCTGTTCCAGCCCAGCTATCGCGACGAGGGGTTGCGCGCCGATTGGGGCGTCGATGCGGCGACGCCGGTCATTCTCTACGTCGGCCGCATTGCCGCGGAGAAGAATCTGCAGCTCGCCGTGCGCGCATTCCGCGCGATCCAGCAGCAGGTACCCGCTGCTCGCTACGTGTGGGTGGGCGACGGCCCGGCACGGGCGGGTCTGCAAGCGGCCAATCCCGATTTCATCTTCGCCGGCATGCAACGCGGCGAGGCACTGGCGCGGCACTATGCGAGTGCCGACGTGTTCCTGTTCCCGAGTCTTAGCGAGACTTTCGGCAACGTGATTCTCGAAGCACTCGCTGCCGGCCTTCCAGTGGTGGCCTATGAAGAAGGCGCCGCGCGCGAACACCTGCATCACGCGATCAACGGCTACCGCATCGAACCGGGCAACGAGGTCGGCTTCATCACCGCCGCCTGCACGTTGGCCGGCAGCCCATCCTTGATCCAGCGCATGGGTCGCGCCGCGCATGCCAGCGTAGCCAACCTTTCGCCGGACGCCGTGATCCACGAATTCGAAACCCTGTTGCGCGAACTGAGCGAGGAGAGCACGCATGACCGCCATGCCGCAGTTGCCCACGCCTGAGCTGCCGATCGGGCCACGTTTCGCCATCGATCGCCGTGTCTGCGAGATGGCCAACCGCTGGAGCGCCTGGCGCGCCGTAGCGGTGTTCTTCGCGACCATCAGCCGACTCGGCGATGGGGTGTTCTGGTATGCGTTGATGGCGGCGATCGCCTTGATCGGCGGCGGCCGTGGCCTGCTCGCCGCCGCGCACATGGCGCTGACCGGACTCACTGCGCTGGGTCTGTATCGCGTGCTCAAGCGCTGGACCAAGCGGCCGCGCCCGTTCCGCAGCTGCCCGGGTGTGATCGCGCGCATCCCGCCGCTGGACGAATTCAGCTTCCCATCGGGCCATACGCTGCAGGCGGTGAGCTTCACCATCGTCGCGCTGGCGTGGTATCCGCTGCTGGCGTCGCTGCTGCTGCCGTTCACCGCCCTGGTCGCGGCATCGCGGGTGATCCTCGGCCTGCATTATCCCAGCGATGTATTGGCCGCGATCCTGATCGGCACCACGCTGGGCACCTTGTCGCTGTGGCTGTCCTCTCTCACCTCGCTGGCAGCCTGATCAACAGCGCAGGCCGTGTGCGGTTGAACGCTTTCTGAGCAGCGCGTGCTAAGTCCGTTTGCGGTCAGATAGATAGGTCGCTTATCCACAGGCTTGCCCACGGGTCACGCACAGCCGCTGTGGAAAACTTTCGAACAGCGGATGCTTCCATCGTCGACGCTAGCTGCGGCTGACGCCGGAGACTTCGACGCGCCGGTTCGGCGCCAGGCAGGCGATCAATGCCTTACGGCTCTTTTGCTGGCATTGCACGATCGGGTTGTCCTTGCCGCGACCTTCGGTGTGGATCACCGTCGCCGGCACCCCACCCGCGGAGAGGAAATCGCTGACCGTCTGCGCACGTCGGCGCGACAGATCGAGATTGTAGGCATCACTGCCGATCCGATCGGTGTAGCCGATCACCTGGATATCCTGCACCTCGCTGGCGGAACTCACGCGTTGTAGAAGACCACCCAGCTGCTGGCGCCCCGTATCCGTCAGTTCCGCGCGAGCGAATTCGAACAACGCATCCGATGAGAGGCGCAGCGGTTCCTTCGGCAACGGCTGCGGCGACGGCGGCGCGACTACGGCCACTGTTTCGTCGAGCACGGACTTGCATGATTCCGGCTTCCAGTAGAGGGCGCTAGCTCGATAGTGCTTGTCGAACTGCACCTGGTACTGGCAGGTGATGTCGGTGCCGCCATCGTGCTGATGAAAGTCGAAAATGTAGTTCCACTCCCGGACGCCAATCACGCCTTCGTTGAAATGCGGCGTGCCGAGCAAGTCGCGCAATTGTTGCTTGGTCATGCCGACCGAAACATTGCGCAGATTAGCCAGATTGACGAATGTGCCTTCGGGCCTCAGCGAATGCGCGGGATCGGGAAAGACTACCGCTTCATCCGCGCGGCCCTGGTCGCCGCTGCCCTGATCGCCTGGTTTGTGATGTCCGGCGGTGGCGCAGCCTGCGAGCAGGAGGCAGGCCGACCAGCGGGCGATCCATCGGCAGCCTTTCAGTCCGTGCATAGTTGTCTCCTTGGATGCTGTTGCTGTGGACAACGCGGAATTTCGCTACTCACCACTGCATACCGGCGCCGATCGTCACGCCGGCATCGCCGCGCGAATCGGTGGAACCGGTCAACTTGTAGACCCAGCGGCCGCCTTCGGAAATCGTCGACACGCCGACCGCGATGCTGGATTCGCCACGGAAACTTCCCGCCGCTATCGCGGCCATGCTCTTGCCGGGCTCGTACGCCTGCGGCAGTCCGGCCATCGCCATCGCTGCGGCCACGCCGGCGCTGGCCCGGTTGTCCACCTTCTCGATCGAACTATTCAGCGCGCCGACCTGCTGATCGGTGTAGCTCTTCGACCAGTTCTCCACCGAGGTGATGCCGGCATTCAACTGGCTCACGTTCACCGCATCGGTCGTGGCCGTACCGGCCGCCACATTGTGGATCGTCGTGTCGACATTGCTGCCTGCGCCACCACCCAAGGTCACGCTGCTGAAATTGTTGCTGCCATCGGTGTTCTTGTCGTACTGGACCACGCCCGCCTCGGTGGCCTTCAGCTGGCTGACGTTGACCGCGTCGTCCGCTGACGTCCCCGCCGCCACATGGGTGATCTGGCGATCGTTGCCGACACTGCCTACCGATACGCTGTTGGCGCGATCCGCCACTGACCCGGCACCGAGCGCAACACTATTGTCAGCCGTGGCCTGTGCACCGTTGCCCAGCGCCGTGCTGCTGTTGCCCGAGGCCACTGCCGCATCGCCACCGGCGGTCGACTTCGTGCCGGTCGCCTTGGGCGCCGTGGTATTGGCGTCCGCGCTGACCTGGAACATGCCGGCCGAGCCGTTCTGCAAGTTCTGGATATTGGTGGTGTTCTGCGTGACCTGGTTGTTTAGATTGGTCACCGTCGAAGTCACCTGGCTAACCTGGCTGGCCACCGAGTACAGCTGGCTGCCGTTGACCGCATCCGTGCTGGTAGCGGTGATCTGCCCGGCCGCCACGTTCTGCAGTTGCCGTTCGTTGCCGGCCGAGCCGATGCTCACCGCACTGGTCGGCGCACTGCCGGCAAAGCCGCCATAGGTGACGCCGTTGACGGTGGCGCTGCTGACCGCGACTGCCGCGCCGGTTACCGAACCGCTACCTAGCGCAACGTCGCCGGCATTCGTCGCCTTGGCACCGGAACCGATCGCCACGCCATTGCTGGCCGAGGCTGTGGCGGTATCGCCCAGCGCCACGGCGCCGGCGCCGCCGGCGGTGCTGGCATTGCCCAGTGCCACCGAGCCCTGCCCGATCGCCTTGTTGCCGTTGCCGATCGCCACCGCGCCATTCGCCTGGTTGGCCGCTGTTGCGCTGGCGCTGCCATCACTATTCGCAATGTTGTTGGCGCCGCCGGTGAACGCGCCGGTGCCCGAGGCATAGCTCGGATCGCCAATCGCCACCGCACCGGCACCGAAGGCTGTGTTGCCGGCACCGATCGCGATCGCGCTGCCGCCGGCGGCACTGGAGCCATGGCCGATGGCGACGCTGTCGGCTCCGCTCGCCTGCGCATCGTTGCCGACGGCATAGCTGGAATCGCCGCTGGCCACGCTGTCGGGACCGATCGCAATGCTGTCGCTGCCGCTCGCCAGGCTATCGGCTGAGGTGACTGGCGCATTCACTCGGAAGAACCTGATGCCGCCACCGTTGTTGATCGTGGTGATGTCGTTACCAATCAAGTTGACCGCCTGGTTGGTCGCGTACAGCTGCGAACCATTCACCGCGTCGGTGCTGGTTGCGCTGACCCGGCCCGCCGCCACATTGGTAATGGTGCGTTCGTTGCCCGCGCTGCCTACGCTTACGGTGCTGGTCGGCGCGCTGCCGGCGTAGCTGTAACCGACCTTGTTGATGGTGTCGCCGGTGGTAGCCACGACCGCCGCCGTGATCGAACCGGCACCGAGCGCCACATCATTTTGATTGTTGGCGGTGGCGCCGTTGCCCAGCGCCAGACCATTCGTCGCCGTGGTCGCCGTGGTCGCGTTGTAACCCAATGCGCTGGAACCCTGCGCCTGGGCATGTGCATCGCCGGCGGCCAGACCGGTGTCGTTGGTGCGCACGTATTTCACGCCGGCGCCATTGTTGGTGATGTAGGTGGTGCTGGTATCACCGGCGACGCCGTACAGCTGCGCGCCGTTGATCGCATCGGTGCTGGTTGCATCGACTGCGCCCTGGTGCAGATTGGTGACCGTGGTACCGCCGGTGACGCCGCCGTCGGTCGATGGTGTGGGCGCACCCGCCAAGACGACGCTGGAATAGTTCGGCGTGCCATCAGGGTTCACGGCGTACTTCACGCTGCCCTTGTCGTCCGTGCCCGTCGTCTGCGACAGCGTATTGACCGCCTCATTGGTCGCATACAACTGGCTGCCGTTCACCGCATCGGTGCTGGTGCCGCTCAATTGACCAGCCGCGACGTTCTGGATCTGCCGGCCACCTACGCTGAATGCCGCGGTCGGCGTGGCGCCGGCAAAAAGATAGGCAGTGCCTCCGATCGTCGCTCCGCTCACCGCAGTTGTCGCACTGGTGGTGCTGTTCGTGCCCAGCGCCACGTCATCGGCATTGCCGGCGATAGCGCCGGAACCGATCGCCACGCTGTCAGCGCCCAGGGCCTGGGAATCGGCGCCGGTCGAGTTGACGTGGAGATGATCGATGCCGTTGCTGTTGATGCTGTCGATCGCGGCGCCGACGCTGTTCACGGTTGCCGTGGTGCCGTCCGCTTTGTAGGTCGTGTAGGCGGGCGCCACCAGGCCGCCTGCCGCGGTGTAGCTCGAATTGCCGCCGAGGTCGCTGGCCACGGCGTCGCCCAGCGAGGTGGCCTGGGCACCGATCACAGCCACTTCCGTGTTGGTGGCGAACAGCTGACTGCCGTTCACCGCATCGGTGCTGGTCGCGCTCAGCGCGCCCTGATGCAGATTGCTGATCGTGGTGCCGCCGGTGACGCCGCCATCGGTGCTGGCCGGCGCGGCAAGAGTCACCGTGGTTTTGCTGGCGTCGTCGTATTGCACCGAGTCGCCCGTCGCAGCAATCACCGACGCTTGCAGCTGGTTGACGTTTACTGCGTCGGTGCCGGTACTGCCGGCCGCCACGTTGGTAATTTGCCGCTCTTGCCCGGGCGAGCCGATCGAGACTTCGCCTGCCGAATTCTGCGGTGCAGTCAGGCCAAAGGCGATGTAGTTCGCCTGGGGACCGCGGGCCGCATTGGACTGGTAGCCCAGGGCTACGCTGTTGGGCTGGTTCGAGGTCGCGCTTGCGCCCAGGATGGTCTGACCGTTCGCGGTGCCGGAAGCACTGTCGCCGATCACCACCGAATGGCCGAGACGCGCTTCGTAATCCGCCGTCGGCACACCGCAGGGATTGTTCGGATCATTGGGGCTGCCGCCCGGGAAGGCGGTGCAGGCATCCACGGTCGGCAAGGTGTGACTGGCATTGGTGCCGATCACCACCTCGTCCGAGCCGTTGGCCGAAGCACCGTCACCCATCAGCACCTGGTTATCCTGGGCGGCGTTCACGCCCCAGCAGGATGCCGTGATCAGGCCGAGCACATTGGCGCAGGTGGAAGCCCAGGCCGGGGGATTCGTCGGCAGCACGACGCCCAGCAAACCGCCCGCCGCACCATTGTTGATGTTGTCGATGTAACTGTTGGAAGTCACGCCGCCGATCAGCGTGAGGTGCGAGTTGATGCCGGTGCCGCCGACCACGGTACCGCCGACGGTCTGGAGAAGCGTACCCACCGGGGTCAGGTTGACCACAGGCAGGCCCAGCACGCTGACCACGGAATAGCCCTGGGTGAAATTGGAGCTGGTGACCTGCAGGCTGCCATTGGTCACGTAACCGCTCGAATTGCCGAACAGGCTATTGCCGGTCGCACCGAGCAATTGGGTCACCGTCCCCACCACGCCGTTGTTGCCGATGATCAGGCCGGTGGGATTCGGACCGGGCGGCGGCACGATCGGCACTGCCTGTGTTATGGCCGAGCCCGTGGCAAGCGGCTGGAACATCGACGTCGCGGGCGTAGACATCGGTGCGGAGGTCGCTGGGGAGAATGTCGCCGGCGTCGTGCTCTCCGATGCGGAGGATGCATCCATCGGCAGCAGGACATCATTGTCATCAACAGCGCCCTGCTTGGAGGACTGCGCCTGCGCCAGCTTGGCCTGGGTCGAATGGACGAGGCGACGGTCTGCCGCTCCGCCGGTCGCGTCCGGCTTGGTATCGAGCGGTGCCTTCTGCGGCGTCTCGATCGCGACATCCGACTTCGATGGGGCGACTTGAGTCGCAGAAAAAGCAGGCAGCTTTTGCGCTTCGGTTGCGGCATGACTCATCGCGACTTCGCCCGAATTGCCGCTGATACTCGCAGCATGCTTGAACGAAGCGGACGGTTTCGGGCGTGGCACAGCGCTCGAACGCGGCGCGGATTGAATACGCGCCGCGACATTCGCGGCTGGATGCGTGGTTGCATCGGCGGTCGCCACCGGCAAACTGCTGTGGTCGTAACGGTCGGCCAATGCCTGCAGGTCATCCAGTTTGGCATTGCCGCTGGATTGGGCGTGGGCCGTATCCAGAATGCCGCAGAACGCCATACCAGCCAGCAAAGGAAGCAAGCCTTTGCGGCGAATGCGCTGACGCGTGCTTGGCGTTCCTGCTGAACCTGTGGAAGCAAGCTCTGATACCACCACTAGGGCGCCACGCGCCCGGGACCAGACGAGACGGTAAATGCGATTCACGGCGCTTCCCCTTTATCGATGGCAGGGCTCGATGGCTAATTCCGAACCTTTCCATCACCAGTCCGTTGAAATCTATTGATGTCGCACGCTTTATCTATGCGATATGCGCGCTTGCATGCATTCAAACGCACTGTCGGTAATGCCGATATGCTTATCCGGCACGGCATTA
>Ga0302314_10011730_pt1 | contig 15255 bp, 17 predicted proteins | sample III_Palsa_N2_3_FD_200533 | JGI IMG/M metagenome (GOLD analysis project Ga0302314, IMG submission 200533) | Peat permafrost microbial communities from Stordalen Mire near Abisko, Sweden - III_Palsa_N2_3 | ecosystem: Environmental > Terrestrial > Soil > Palsa > Peat permafrost | place: Sweden...
ACGGAGCAAATTGTTAGCTCGGCGAATCCCAACGCGCTCTAGAACGTCACCCCGCCGACGCCGCCGTCGAGGCTGATCGAGCCGCCGCTCATCGTGCTGGAACTCTCGGTCTTCTGTTCGCGATAGGCGGAGTATTTCTCGGTGGTGATCATCACCAGGATCTTCACCCCCGCGCCAAACCGGCGCAGCAGCGAGCGCTCATTACAGTCGCGCGCCGGCTTCTGCAGCCGGCATTCCACATGGCCGCCGGGCGCATGATAGAGGGCCTGGTCCTTGGCGCACGAGATCGTCTGGCCGTGGCTGAAGTCGATCCGACCTTCATAGGCCGCCAGGGTGTACTGCATGTGGGTGCCGGCGATGCAGCGATAGAGTTCGTTGTCGTAGGAATCCTCGATGTCCTTGTCCGGCGTCACTTGAGAGGCGGGATGGGGAACGTCCTTGTCGTCGATGCAGACCGCCTGGATCACCACCTTCTTGGTCACGGTGCGGCTGGCTTCGTAGCTTTCACGGTTGAGCTGGCCAGTGTCGCCGACCACGGCGAGGTTCTGGATCAGGCCCTGGTTGCCGGGGCTGAATCCACCGCCACCGCCGCCGCCGCCACTGTTCAGCACGACGGTGGACTGGCCCGAACCACTGGAGGACCCTTGCGCCGAGGCCTCGGCCGAAACAGTGGCGTTCACGACGATGGTCGAGCCGACATAGACATTCACGCCGGGGATGGTGACGGTGTGGCCCGGTGGCTGGCAGCAGGGCGTGATTGGGGTGGTCGGCGGCGTGGGCGGCGTACAGCAGGTTGGCGGCGGCGTGCAGCCACAGTTCGCGGCCGTGGCCTCGCCCGCGATCGCCAACACCACGAAGAAGGCGGCGATCGCCCCCAGCACGGTCAGAAACATTTTCAATGGCGCCTGCATCGCGGATCTCCTCGTAGGGCCCGCGATGGGATGAGGTTTTACCCCCGCCCCTGTCCCGACTTGGGACATTCGCCGACTGGCCCAATTCTCTCTGCAAGCCCCATGCGGTCGGAATTGACCGTGAAAGGCGGCTTCGATGTTCCATTCAAATACGGAACAGTTGATAGACTATTGGCGAGGCGTTAAGGGCGCGGCTGCGGTCGCGATGCGTTCGTCGATCAATCCAACTGAATTTGCTCACCTTTTGCCCCAAGTCTTCATGTTGGGACGTAGGAGCGCGGGCCAATATCATTTTCGTCTGGCTGGCGGATTTATCGCAGATCTGCACGGCCGGGACCTGAGAGACGAGGATTTGATGAGTCTGTGGTCCGTCCAGGACAGGACTCAGGTGCAACTCGCCCTGGAATTGGCGCGCCGCAAACCTGATCCAGTCGTGATCGTGGCCGAGGCCCGCACCGAGCTTGGCGCGGTGATGGAGCTGGAGATCATGCTGACCCCGCTGGCGGCGCCGTCTGGCGAAGTCGATCGGGTGATGGGCTTTTACCAGCCGACATCGCCGGTCGCGATGCTGATGGGCCAGCCGATCAAGGCGCTGTCGCTGAAGACGATTCGCACCGTCGGCGTGCAAGGCGTGGCGCAACCGCATCTACGCCTGGCCGCCGTGGACGGGCGCCGGATCGCCTGAGGCTCAATCGGTCTCAGGTTAGGCGACAACCTCTATAGAAGAACTCGATTGAAGCCGCCGCCGAGGTCCGGCTTGATGGCGTCATGAGCACCGCTGACGACGCCATCCGCCCCTTCTGGTTCATTCCGTCCCATGGCGACGGCCGCTGGCTGGGCTCTGAAGACGGCGCCCGCTCCACGGACTTCGATTATCTGTCGCAAGTCGGACAGGCCGCCGACCGGCTCGGCTTCGAAGGCGTGCTGATTCCGACCGGCAGGACGTGCGAGGATTCCTGGGTGCTGGCCAGCGCGCTCGCCCCCCTTACCCGGCGGCTGAAGTTCCTCGTCGCCGTGCGGCCAGGCGTGACCTCGCCGCTGTTCGCCGCGCGGCAGGCGGCGACGCTGGACCGCGTCAGCGGCGGTCGGCTGCTGGTGAATGTCGTGGCCGGGGGCAGCGCCGATGAGCTCGCCGCCGACGGCGTCTTCCTCACTCACGATGACCGCTATGCCCTGGCCGACGAATACCTGACCGTCTGGCGCAGGCTGATGGCCGGCGAGAAGGTCGATTTCGACGGCAAACATATCCAACTGAGCAAGGGTGAGCTGCTGTTCCCGCCGGTGCGGGAAGGCGGGCCGCCGCTCTATCTTGGCGGGTCGTCGGACGCGGCGAACCAGGTCACAGCCGATCATATCGACTACCAGCTCACCTGGGGCGAGCCGCCCGCGGCGGTGGCCGAGAAGATCGCCGCCGTACGCTTAGCCGCCGAGGCCCGGGGCCGCACCGTGCGCTTCGGCATCCGCTTCCACGTCATCGTCCGTGAGACCGAAGCCGCGGCCTGGGACGAGGCGGATCGGCTGATCAGCCGGCTGGGCGACGATGTGATCGCCAAGGCCCAGGCCAATCTGGCGAAATCGGAATCGGTCGGGCAACAGCGAATGAGCGCCCTGCATGGCGGCCGGCGCGACCAACTTATGGTCTATCCGAACGTCTGGGCCGGCGTCGGCCTGGTTCGCGGCGGCGCCGGCACGGCTCTGGTCGGGTCCGCGGAGAACGTCGCCGCCCGGATGCGCGAATACCGGGCCCTGGGCGTCGAGACCTTCATCATGTCTGGCTATCCCCATCTCGAGGAAGCCTACCGGGTGGCGGAGCTGTTGTTCCCCCTCCTCAACATCGCCCACGACAACGCCCCCGCCAAGGCGGCGGTCAAGCCCGGCAGGGCGGGGGAAACGGGCGCCCACTTCGCCACCAACGCCGCCCATGCCGCCGGGGCGACCGGCCCGGGATAGCCGCCCCGTCGTGGTCGTAACGTCGTTCGCCCACGCTTTCTGGTGACGCTTGGCCCGCCCGCCGCTATCTTGGCGGTAACGGGAGTATTGCCGATGAAGCGTCACCTAACTCTTTTGGCCGCGGCCCTGGCCTTGGGCGCCTGCTCCACCGTCCAGGACGTTGCGCCCCTGCCGCCACCCGCCCCATCGGCGGCCGTGATCGAAGGCAGCGCGGTCTATGTGACCAACGCTGGCCGTAACGTCTCCTGCGCGGGCCTGTCCGTCGCCCTCATGGCCGATTCCGCCAAGACCCAGGCGCGCATGATGGCTCTCTACGGATCGGCGTCCCACGCGATCCAGTCGGTCGAGGTGGTCAAGGCCAGATCCGCCGGGCTGGAAGCCGGCGCCCAGCCGCTGAATACGGCCGGGTGCAACGAGCACGGCGACTTCGTGTTCAACGACGTTCAGCCGGGTCTCTACTTCCTGATCGCCCACGTGCGCCGGCTGCCGCCAGGCAATGTGCCGGACGATTTCGTCATCCTGCAACGGGTCTCGGTCCAACCGGGCGAAACCCGCCAGGTGCATCTCGCGCCCTAGCGGCGTTCGCGGCGGATAACGCCGCCGCCGCCAGCCCTTTTACCAGCCGTCCGCCATGATCGAGATCACCCCATCCCTGGCCATCGGCGAGGACGAAATCGTCGAACGCTTCGTCAAGGCCTCGGGCCCTGGGGGGCAGCACGTCAACAAGACCAGCAGCGCGGTGGAACTCCGGTTCGATGTGCGCGGCTCGCCCACCCTGCCCGAGGATGTGAAGGCCAGGCTGGAGCGGTTGGCGGGCAGCCGGCTGACGCTGGACGGCGTGCTGGTGCTGTTCTCGCAAGGCAGCCGGTCGCAGGAGATGAACCGCCAGGAGGTGCGCGAGCGGCTGGTGGAGTTGATCGTGCAGGCGACGCACAGGCCCAAGCCCAGGCGCCCGACCAAGCCGACCAAGGCCTCGAAGTTGAGGCGGCTGGATTCCAAGACCCGGCGCGGCGGGGTCAAGGCGCTGCGCGGACGGCCGGCCAGAGACGATTGAGGCGCGGCAAGCGTTGCAACAGCGCGGGAGTTCGCTAGCTTCCGCCGCGAACAACCTGCCTGGAGCCCATAGCCATGTCCAAAGCCCCCGCCCTTCTGATCCTGTTCGCCGGCGCGGCCTTGCTTGTGGCCTGCGGCCAGAAGACACCCTCGGCGTCCGACCAGGCCGCGGCGCCCACCGAGCCGGCGTCGGCGCCGGCGGTGGCGACGCCGGAACAGGCCAAGGCCCTGGTGGCCACCCTGCCCGCGCCCTTCAACGCTGGCGATCCGGAAGCCGGCAAGGCCAAATTCACCCCCTGCGCCGCCTGTCACACCGTGACCCAAGGCGGGCCGAACATGACCGGCCCGAACCTCTATGGCATCTTCGGCCGCAAGCGGGCGTCGCTCGCGGGCTTTGACTATTCAGACGCGTTCAAGGCCGTCGGCGGGACCTGGGACGCGGCCGGCATCAATACCTGGATCTCCGGTCCGCAAGCCATGGTGCCGGGCACGCACATGACCTTCCCCGGCCTGAAGGACCCCAAGGACCGCGCGGACGTGATCGCCTACCTGAAGGTGGCGACCAGTCCGCTTCCGTAGGGGCTATCAATCATAGTTAGCCGTCTTCCCCACCCTTGTGGCGGGGATCCATTGATCGACCGGACTCAAGCCCAGCCATTCGCCGCGCGGAAGAATGGGTGGCCGGGACAAGCCCGGCCATGACGGTGATGAGTTACAGCCGATATCGGCCGCTACCTGGCACGCCTTACGCGTCGTAGCCGGGTAGTTCGCGGTCCAGGCGGCGCAGGCTGCCCGACCAGATCAGGGCGCCGCGCAGGGTCTCGCCCTCCGTGCGGCGCGGAACATTCGGGCGACCGGAGACCTGGCTGCGCACCTCGGCCTGGGCGGCGTCCGGCGCGATCAGGATGTGCTCGCGACCGCCGGCCAGGGCATGAACCTGGATGCTGCAGGCCCGCTCGAGGAAGTGCATGGCGTTCCAGCAGTCGGCGGCGCTGGGACCCACCGCCAGGGTGCCGTGGTTGCGCAACAGGATCATGTCCTTGTCGCCCATGTCGGCGACGATCCGCTCCCGCTCCTCCAGGTTCAGGGCGATGCCCTCATAGTCATGATAGGCCAACCGGGGCAGCACGATCAGAGCGTGCTGGCTGATCGGCAGAAGACCGTGGGTCTGAGCCGACACCGCCACGCCATGATCGGTGTGCAGGTGCATCACGAACTGAGCGTCATCCCGCGCGGCGTGGATCGCCGAATGGATGGTGAAGCCCGCCGGATTGACCATATAGGGCGTCTCTTGGATGATATTCCCGTCCAGGCCGATTTTCACCAGCGACGACGCGGTGATCTCTTCGAAGAACATGCCGTAGGGATTGATCAGGAAGTGGTGTTCGGGTCCGGGAATCCGCGCCGAGATGTGGGTGTCGACCATGTCGTCCCAGCCGTGCAGGGCGACCAGCCGATAGAGGGCCGCAAGGTTTACCCGCGCCTTCCACTCGTCCTCGCTGACCTTGCCCTTCAGCGAGGAGACCCCCGCCATCGATCCGTCCGCCATGGCGGTCTCCTTCCATATCGTTGAATTGAATCTCCCCCCGGCGCGGCGCCCCGTCAAGGGCGACGCGGCGCCCGCGCAAAGGTCACCGCCGCGCTCCCGCTGTGCAAAATGCAATTTCGGCAAGCCATGGCGAGGGTTGAGGTGGCGCGGCGGCAAAGCTTGCGCCATCGCTCCGCCGGGGTTTGCGCGGGGTGATTCAGTTGGCAAGGACGAGTTCATGACGGGCGCCATTCGCGCGGGCGTTCTGGCGGCGGCGGTTCTGCTGACCGGCGGTCCGGCCTCGGCGGCGGGGGATCCGGCCGACCGGGCGCCGACGGCTCAGGAATGGTCAGCGCTGGCGTCCCTGCCGGACTGGAGCGGCGTATGGACGCCGGACATCGAGGATCAGTTCGCCAAGGCTCACACCAACGCCCCCGCCTGGACCCCCAAGGTCGACGCCGAGATGAAGGTCATGGCCGCCGACGAAAAGGCCGGCAAGCCGCACGGCATCTTTCTCAACTGCCTGCCCGAAGGCATGCCGAGCTGGATGCTGGTCAGCCATAACGCCTTGGAGTTTCTGTTCACGCCAGGGCGGGTGACGCTGCTGGGCGAATCCGACGGCAGCCGTCTGCGCCGCATCTATACCGACGGCCGGGCGCATTCGCCTGATCCCGACCCCAGCTTCCACGGCGAGTCGATTGGCCATTGGGAAGGCGACACCCTGGTGGTCGACACCATCGCGGTGCTGCCGGAAACCTATATCGCCACCGGCGAAGGCCTGGGCGTGCCCAATGACGGCGCCCTGCACGTGGTGGAGCGGATCCACCTGACGGCGCCGGACACCCTGCACGACGACCTGGAAATCACCGATCCCAAGGTGCTTGCCGCGCCCTGGCGCACGACCCGCATCTATTACAGGCATCGCGGGCGCAAGAATGAGATCGTCGAAGGCGTCTGTCTACAAGGCAGCTTCAACGAGGCGGTTGACCCCCAAGGTCACGCGATGTTCGCGCCCGTCGCCCAGGACAACGGCAACGTCGTTCCCAGCCCTAAATAATTGAGGACAGTATGATGCGCACCTTTCCGGCCTTGGCCGGCTCGCTGACGATGGCGTTCTGCCTGGCCGCGCCGGCGGCGCAGGCGCACCATTCCTTCGCCATGTTCGACCAGGCCCAGACCACGGTGTTCCGGGGCACGATCAAGGACTTCCAGTGGAGCAATCCGCACGCGGTGGTCTGGGTGGTCAATGAAGCCAAGCCCGCGGCGACGCCGGACGTCTGGACCATCGAACTGACCAGCCCGGGCAACCTGACCCGCATGGGCTGGACCCGCCACGCCCTGGCCGTCGGCGACAAGGTCAATGTCGAGATCAACCCGTTGCGGGATGGCCAGCACGGCGGATCGCTGAAGAAGATCACCGTCCTGGCGACCGGCCAGGTGCTGACGTCGAGCCTGATTATTCCCGGCAAACCTTAGAGTGGGTTGGCATGGGCCTGAATCACTTAATCGCTCCCCCGATGGGGGAGCTGTCAGTCCGAAGGGCTGACTGAGGGGGCCTAGCCGCTACTGCGGCGGCTCGTGGAAATCCGCACCTTATCGGCGCGGGATGCGAGGCATGCAAGCCGACGTAGCGGCTAGGCCCCCTCAGTCGCTTCGCGACAGCTCCCCCATCGGGGGAGCGATTCAGACCGTGCCCGTTCAATCGACAGCCAACGCGCTCCAGGCGCCCTACCCCAGCGTCGTGAAACCGATCCAGCGGCCGAAGGCGACGATGGCGATCCAGAGCGCCAGCGACGCCGCGCCGGATGCACGGGCGGCGAGCGGCGACGGCGCCTCGGCCGGCGCGCCGGCAAGGCGCCGCTGCACGAACAGGTGGAAGACCCCCATGTTCGCGGCCGCCAGCAGCAACAGCAGCATCTTGCCCAGGAAGAAGAAGTTCTGGGTGTAGGTGATGGGTTTGCTGACGAAGAGCAGCAGGCCGGCCATGGCGGCGAGCGCAAAGGCGGTCCAGGTTATCGGCAGCAGGGATTCGATCGTCTCATCGATCCGCCGCCCCCGCGACGCCAGCCCCATCAGCCGCAGATCGACCACGGAGATCGATCCGACCACGATGACAAAGGCGATCACGTGCACGCATTCGATCGCCGGAAACAGCCAGTCGGACTCGCGGATCGAGGTCGACAGCGGCGTAGCCTGCAGCCAGTTGATGACCTCCCCGACCACGCTCACGACGGGGACCCCGGCCAGCCCTCGGCGTAGCCGATCCAGCGGCCCGCGACGATGATGGCGACCCAGACCAGCAGAAGCCCGGCGGCCAGCCCTTTGTAGAGCGGCGGCGGCGGGGCTGTGGCGTCCACCCAGGCGGCGGTGGTCTTGAGGCCCCGAAGCATGGCGCTCGAAAGCGCCAGGGCGACGGCCAGCAACGCCATCTTGATCCAGAAGACATAGCGGAACAGGGCCCGGTTCGGCTCACCGGCGATCATCAACAGGCCGGTGAGCGCCAGCACGCCAATGGCCACCGCCGAGGGGCCAACGAAGCGCTGGGACAGAACCCCGATCGGCTGGTTCTGCTCGATCACGCCCAGCACCCGCAGATGCAGGATGACCACGGCGGCGACCACGACCGAAATGGCAAGGATATGAACCGTCTGCACCGTGGGCACGACCCAGTCCTGCCCGGCGACGAAGGCGCTGAGCGGCGTCTTCCCCAGCCAGGCGGCGAACGCATCAAGCATGACAACCCTTGTTTTAGCTCGCTCCCGGGGAGCCCCACTCAACGCCGGCAAGCGTTGCCGGGAGGGGAACCATAGCTAGGCTCCATGACGCAATACCAGCGCCATCATCGGTCATCCCGTTGCGTCATATGGCCTCGCAAAGGCGCCCGTGGCTAATCCGTGGTCAGTGGTGGTCCGATCATCGATACGCGCGCCCGTCCGACGCAACCGAGCCGATCTTCATCGGGTGCGCATTGCCGGCCGCGAGCGGCGACTCGTGCTAAAAAGACCGGGTCGCCCCTGCAAAATCCGTAGGCGGCCCTCATCCAAGAAGGGTGCAGGCGCACTAAATCGCTCATCGCACAGATAAATGCCGCCGCGTTAGACATGTTTTCACGTCGATGGGGCAGTTTGCCAGTAAGCTTCAGTGACTAGGACGCACCCGTGAGCCTCGCTCAGACCGCGCACGATAAGGAACCGTCCAGCCAACCGCGCCACGCGCCGGACCGTTCGCGTCTGGTTCTGGCCCTGGCGGACCTTTGCAACGGCTCCGGCGCGGCGGTGCGACAGCCGCAGGTGCAGGAGCTGCTCAGCACCGCGCTGACCCGTCTGGTCTCCGGCGCCGAACACGACATCCGCCGGCGCCTCTCCGACAAACTCGCCACCGCGGACTGGCCGCCGCCGGCGCTGATCCACCTGCTGGCGCTGGACGATATCGAGATCGCCCGCCCTGTCATCGCGGGAAGCCCGCTGCTGCATGACATCGACCTGGTGAAACTGCTGCTCGAGGGCGCGATCGAACATCAGATCGAGGTGGCCCAGCGGCCCCGCATCGGCTCCCCCGTGGTCGAGACCATCATCAGCCAGGCCCAGCCGGCGGCGCTGACCGCCCTGGCCGGCAACGAGACCGCTGAGATTTCCCCCGCGGCGATGCTGAAGCTGGTGGAGGCGTCGCGCGAACTGGCGGCGCTGCGCTCGCCGCTGGCGCGGCATCCACGGATGACCGGCGATCTGGCGGAAAAGCTCTATGTCTGGGTCGGCCAGTCGCTGCGCTCGGCGATCGTCTCCCGGTTTAAGGTCGATTCCGTGGCGCTCGACCGCGCCATTACCGAGGCCGTGGGCGAGGCTCAGACTCAACCGACCGACGCGCCGCCGCATATGGCCGCCCTCACCGCCGAACAGCAGGACATGGAGCGCCGGCTGATCGGCAAGCTGCATCTGGCGGGCCAGCTCAAGCCCGGCTACCTGCTGCGCGCGCTTCGCGAGCGAAAACTGAGCCTGTTCGAAGCGGCGCTCTGCGCGCTAGGCGAATACAACCGTCTCTTGGTCCGAGCGGCCATGGAATCCGATCAGTCCGACGCCCTGGCTCTGGCCTGCGCCGGCGTCGGCGTCGACCGCAGCGCCTTCATGACCATGCTGGGCCTTGTGCGCGATCTGAACGGCGCCATGCCTCGCGGCGACCTGGATCGGGCGCGCCGGGTATTCGACACCTTTGGCCCCGATCGGGCCAAGTTCGCCGCCGCGGAATTCCGCAACACCATCGCCGCCCAGGACACAAACGCCGTCGGTTAGGCCCGACGATTAGGAATTGCCGGTTTGACAAGCGGCGCCGGCGAAGGCTTGTCTCGCGCCATGGCCTCCGCCCCCCGCTCCGTCCGAAAACTCGCCTTCGTCGCCAGCGACCGGCCGGAAGCGCAGGAGGTGCGCGCGCGCTTGGCCGCCCGCTATAACGAAGTGCCCGAGGACGAGGCGGAGGTGATCGTCGCCCTGGGCGGCGACGGCTTCATGCTTGAGACCCTGCATCGCAATCTGGCCTCCCACACGCCGATCTACGGCATGAACCAGGGCTCGGTGGGGTTCATGATGAATGAGTACAGCGACGAGGGCCTGATCGAACGGATCAACGCCGCGGAGCTGGCGGTGATCTATCCCCTGGTCATGACCACCCGCGACGCGAAGGGCCACACCGAGACCGCCTTGGCCATAAACGAGGTGTCGCTGCTGCGCCAGACCCGCCAGACCGCCAAGCTGAGCATCTCCATCGACAGCAAGGTGCGCATGGCCGAGTTGTTCTGCGACGGGGTGATGGTGGCGACGCCAGCCGGATCGACCGCCTATAACCTCTCGGCGCACGGGCCGATCATTCCGTTGGACGCCCGCGTCCTGGCGTTGACGCCGATCAGCGCCTTTCGCCCGCGCCGGTGGCGCGGCGCCCTGCTGCCCCACACCGCCCATGTGAAATTCGAGGTGCTGGAGGCCGAGAAACGCCCCGTCAGCGCAGTGGCCGACAATTTCGAGGTTCGCGACGTGCTGGAGGTCTCCATCGCCGAGGACCGCAACACGCGTCTGCATATGCTGTTCGACGCCGGCCGCAGCCTGGAAGAGCGGGTTTTGGCGGAACAATTCTCCGCATAACGCCGTCTCACCACTTTTTAACGTTGAGCCTTCATTCTGGCGGCAATCCAAGGTGCGGTCAGCGCACCGGGCGCCAATTTCGGAGGCGGCAGTGAGCCAATCTAATCCGGGCCAGATGATTTCGGTCCCCAATACCCTGAAGGCGAAGATCGGCGGCCGGTTCGGCGGTATCGATCCCGCGGCCCTGGCCAAGGCGGAAGCCGCCCTGAAGGGATTGGCCGACAATTTCGGCCAGTGGATGGATGACGAACTGACCAAGCTCGCCGCCGCGCGCGATCGGATTCGCGCTGAAGGCTACAATGCCGAGACGGCGGAAAATCTTTATTTCCGCGCGCATGACCTGAAGGGCCTGGGTGCAACCTATGGCTTTCCGCTGGTCACCCGCATCGCCGGTTCGCTCTGCCGGCTGATCGACGATCCGGCGACGCGTCTGCGCGCGCCGCCCGTCCTGCTCGACGCCCACATCGACGCCATCAACGCTTCCGTCCGCGGCAAGATCTGCGACGCGGACCATCCGGTCGGCAAGACCCTGGTCGAAGAACTCGAACGCCGCGTGCGCGAGTACGAGGGCTAGAGTCCCACCGGCGACAGCGGCTCGACCACCGCGCCGTAGCCGGCGTTCGGGGGCAGAACCAGCACCTGGCCGCCATCGCGTTGCTCGATCTTTGGCTCGACCGTCACCAGGGTTCGCGCCATGGCGCGGGCGATGGCGTCGGCGGCGTCTGTCGCCTCGGCCAGCAGCTGCAGGTTCATGCGGGTCGGAAAGATGATCTTGCGTTCGCCGGCGGCGGCCAGTTCCAGCGCCCGGGATGGCGCGATCCATTCGGCGTCCACCGTCTCCCAGCCATCGCAGATGGCCCGCTGTTCGCTGCCCGCGCGGGCCACGTAGAACCAGGTGTCGAACCGCTTGGGCGTCAGCGGCGGGGTGATCCAGCGCGCAAAGGTGGTCAGCGCACCCAGATCGAGCCGCAGGTCCAGCTCGGTCACGATATCGATGAAAGACCGCTCGTCCTTGGCGACCGCGTCCCGCGCGTCGTGCGCCCGCTCGTCGCCCATGAAGGGCTCGCCCGCGCCGTCCACCGCCAGCAGCACGCCCGCCTCTTCATAGACTTCGCGGATCGCGGCGATGCGAAAGGGCAACTCGTCGGCGACGACATCCCCCCAACCGACGCTGCGGCCAGCCCAGGCCGGGTCGTGATCGCCCTGGTGGGTCTTGCCGCCGGGGAACACCAGGGCGCCGGAGGCGAAGTCGATCTGATGGTGGCGGCGCACCATCAAGACCTCGAACCTCGGCTCGTCGCGCAACAGAAGGACGGTGGCGGCCGGGCGAATCGGGACGGCGGACAGATCGGGCATGACGCACTCCTCGGGCGCCGTCAGGCGCGCCGCGCGTCCATCCTCTAGCAACCGGTCAGGAGATCAAGCCGCTCCGACCAACCGGACGCGCGCTTCGCGCCGCACGCGGTCAAGTTTGTCGATGAGGTAGTCCATGTCCTCGCGCGAGGCGGCTCTGGGCTGGGTCAGAAACCGCTGCAGCATCCTTTCCTGCAGACGCGCACGATCCTGGTGGAGGCCGCCTTCGGCTTCCATCGCGTGATAGGTGTCGACGCCCGCGCGGAAGGCCGCATAGAGCCGGGCCGGCAGACCCGAGCGCTCATAGATGGCTTTCAGTCCTAGCGGGCCGGCGTCATGGACCATCAGCCAGGCGCGGTGATGCGGCGCCCCCGACAGCTCTGACAGGGACCACTCGAAGAAGGTCATATGCCCGTGCGCCAAGGCGCGCAGCAGCAGCGACGGCGTCAGCCGCCCGGCTTCATGCAGGTGGCGGGCGAACGCCTTGACGTCCGGAGCGCGGCCGGCCTGGTCGACCAGATCGATGGTCGCCCGCTCCTTGGCGCCCATGGCGATCCGCAGCGCCAGTTCGGGCGACAGGGCCTGGTTATCGATCAGGTGTTCGCGCAACTTGTCGCCGACCATGTCGATCAGGCGCTCGGTCACCGCCAGGGGCAGAGCCTGGCGATAGGCCACCGCCGTGAGCACCGCCTCCGACTTGGCGAACCGCTCCACCACGGCCTTCAGGGTCTGTTCGGCGAAGCTGGCGTTGTCGTTGGCGCAGGCGGTCTCGACCGCCTTTTCCACCCCGTGCTCGACGATGGTGGTGGTGACCCGTTCGGACACCATCGGCCGCGAGGCGATAGCGACCTGCCGCAGTGGGCCGCCGATGCGGACGATCTCGCACAGATCGTCGTCGGTGAAGACCGGCGAGAAGTTCAGAATCGGCAGGCTGACGCTCTCAACGTCCTTGGCCAGGCGCATCGCCACATCATGGGGCATCATCGGCGAGGCGCGCAGGGTGACCGAGACGGCGCGGCGCACCAGTTCGGCGGCGTCGGCGGCCAGCACCCGCAGGATTTCCTGGGCCTGGGTCCGCTCCTCGGGGGTCATCTCGCCCCGCTCGATACGGCGACAGATCTTATGGGCGGCCACGGCCCGCTCGTCCGCGGTCGGTCCCTTGACCAGCATGCGGATGTCCACATCGGTCAGCGCGGCCCGCGTCATCGCCATATTGGCCCCCAGTCTGGCCCCCTTTGGGAGCAGGTGTTCGGCCCTAGTAATGCTCCGCCAAGCTTAATGATTGCTTGTCTTTCGTTACTAAAATTAACCGGCTTGGTTCACCGGAGGGCAACCTTAATGCCCTAGGGTCTGCTCAACCTTAGGGGGACCCGGATGCAGACTGCATCGACCAGCCAAGCCAGCCTGCCGCCGTCGGCGCGCAACGACAGCGCCCCGCGCAAGACCGCGCTGCAGTCGCTCGACGCGCAGGCGGCCCTCCTGCCCTACGCCCTGGTCTTCTTCGGCGTCGCCTTGCCGATCTTCACCTGGGCCTGCTCTTTCGCCACCGACCGGGTCTGGATGACCGCCAGCTTCGCCATCTTCGCGGTCAACTGGGCGGTGTTCTACGCCATCATCGACTGGCTGAAGCGTCATCCCGACCAGCAGGCCAATGTGGAGCGGCGCACCCGCATCCACATCTTCGGCGGCCTGCTCTGGGCCGGCGCCCTGGCCCAAATCACCTGGGTGGCGCTCGGCGCGGGTCCCGCGCGGGAGCCGCTGCTGCTGCTCGCGGCGGGCGGGGCGGCGGCCTGCATCTTCTTTTCCGCGCCCAATATGGCCGCCCTTCTGATCGTCACGCCCGCGGCGGCGGCGGCGCCGCTGCTGGCGCTGCACAGCGATCCGTCGAGCCAGACCATCGGCCGCCTCGCCCTGGGCGGCATCGCGCTAGTGATGGCCCTGTCGCTGATCTTCAACCGCCTGCTGCGGCGCACCTTCGCCATGACCAATGCCCACGATGCCTTGCTGGAGGAGCGAGCCCGCTCGCTGGACGAAGCCGAGCAGATGGCCAAGACCAAGTCCGACCTGGTCTCGACGCTTTCGCGGGAGATTCGCACTGGCCTGACCGGCATCGCCGACACCCTCGGCGCGGCCGGCGCGGGCGGGCGCTCGGCCACAACGCGCGAACAGCTCAACGCCGCCCTGGGCTCGGCGCAGGACCTGATCGCTGTGCTCAACGCCACCCTCGACACCGTCGGCGCCGAGTCCGGCGACCTCGATCTTGAGGTCCAGCCCCTCGATATCGCGGCGATCGCCCGCGAGGCCGTCGGCATGGCCCGCCCGTTGGCCGCCGCCAAGGGTCTGGAATTGAACGTTCACGCTGACGAGGGTCTGAACGAGGCCGGCGCCGTCGTCGCGGATCCCACGCGCACGCGCCAGATCCTGGCCAACCTGATCGCCAACGCGATCAAATACACTGTGCGTGGGCGCATCGAGGTGCGCCTGGAGCCACCGACCGAAGGCCGCATCCGCCTGGAGGTGGCCGACACCGGGCCGGGACTCACGCCCGGGGAGTTGGAGCAGGCGTTCCAGCCCTTCCAGCGGATCGCGCGCACCGGCGCCGGCGTCCCCGGCGCGGGCCTCGGCCTATCGCTATCACGGCGGCTCGCGGCGTTGATGAAGGGCGAGCTTTCCGCCGAAAGCGCGCTTGGCGTCGGCAGCTGCTTTCGCCTCGACCTGCCCTTTGACGCCAGCGTTCACCCGGGGCCGCCGGCGTCCGCGACCGACGTCGACAGTGCTTCGACGCGCCGCGCCCTGCGGGTGCTGATCGCCGAGGATGATCCGTTGAACGCCGCCATGCTGCGCGCGGCGCTGGAGCAACTCGGCCACCACGTTCTGCATGCCCAGGACGGCCGCCGCGCCGTCGAGTTGGCGCAGGTCTGCGACATTGACCTCTTCATGCTCGACGGCCACATGCCGGAGATGGACGGGGCGGAAGTCGCCAGGGCTGTCCGCCGACTTCAAGGCGCCAGCGCCCGCGCGCCCATCGTCGCGGTGATCGGTGGTGATGCCGACGAGGCTAGCGCCTTCGCCGACGTCGGCGTGAGCCAGGCCCTGCGCAAACCCGTCAACGTGGCCAGCGTCGCCCGCGCCATCGCCTCGACCTTCAACGAAGAGCCGCCGCGGCTTAAGGCTGCGTCTTAGAGCCTGTGAGATCGAGTTAGCCGATCCGCCGGCGCTAACTGTCGTTGCCAAGAAGGTTGTTCACACGCAGCCATGGTGTGAGGCCGCCGATGCCGGAGTGTGGTCGGGTGAGGTTGTAGGCGTTGGTCCACGGCCCGATGGCCGCGCT
>Ga0302314_10011731_pt1 | contig 15255 bp, 16 predicted proteins | sample III_Palsa_N2_3_FD_200533 | JGI IMG/M metagenome (GOLD analysis project Ga0302314, IMG submission 200533) | Peat permafrost microbial communities from Stordalen Mire near Abisko, Sweden - III_Palsa_N2_3 | ecosystem: Environmental > Terrestrial > Soil > Palsa > Peat permafrost | place: Sweden...
CGACCATCACCACCGCAAGGGCGCCCATGGCGATCGCGATCAGGACCACCAGGCCGCGGTCGACGCTGACCAGGCCACGGTCGATCTGGCGGTTGACCACGTGGAAGCGCCAGGCCGCCAGCAGCGCCAGCAAGCCCCCGAACGCGATCATCGCCATGCCGATCGGGCCTGAGAGGCCAGAGCCGTGGATCGGCGTCTGCGGCGCCAACCGGGCCCCCAGCTCGCGCAGCCAAAGTCCGAACTTCGCCACCACGAACCCCAGGCTCATGATGGCGATGCTGGTGCGCACCCAGGCGAGGAAGGTGCGCTCGTTGGCGAGGTGTTCGGTCGCCTTCTTGTCGTCGGGTATCTCAGCGTCGGGCATCGACCAGCTCGCAGGCGACTGCGCCGCGTCGGCGCGGCCGCCCTACCTAGCGCGCCTGCCGCGCGCGCCCTACCCCACCGCCTCCGGCCCGACTTTGTATACCCGCGAGCAGTATTCGCAGGTGACGTGGATGGCGCCGTCGGCCTCGACCATCTCCGCGCGCTCCGCCGCGCCGAATGACTGTAGTACGGCGAGGATGCGCTCCTCGTTGCAGCGGCAGAACGCCCGCAGCGGCTGGGCGGTGAACAGCCGCACGCCCTGTTCGTGGAACAGCCGGTAAAGCAGCGTCTCGGGCGTCAGGGTGGGGTCGACCAGCTCGTCCTCGCCGATGGTCTCGAACAGGAACTGCGCCTCGCGCCAGGCCTCGGCCGTCTCGCCGCGGGAGTCGTCCTCGGCGATGTTCTGCAACAGGATGCCGCCGGCGCGCCATTTCGGCCCGGTCCCGTCATCGAACTGCCCGACGGCCAGGCGCACGCGGGTCGGGGTCTGCTCCGACTGGGCGAAATAGCGCTCGGCGCAGAAGGCCAGCGTCTCGCCCTCGATCGGGGTGACGCCCTGATAGCGCTCGGTGTCGGCGCCCTGGTCTATGGTCATGATGAAGACGCCGGCGCCCAGCAGGGTCTGGGCGCCGATGGCCTTGAAGCCGCTCTCGGGCTCGAGCGCGGCCAGGCGCTCGCCGTCGAAGCGGCAGTAGCCGCGCAGCGAACCCTCGGTGTCGTAGTCGGCCACCACGTAGGAGACCGGGCCGTCGCCCTGGGCCTGCACGATCAGCCGGCCCTCGAACTTCAGGCTGGCGCCAACCAGGGCCGCCAGCGCGCAGGTCTCGCCCAGCAGGTTGGCGACCGGCGCCGGGTAGTCGTGGCGGGTCAGGATCTCGTCGACCGCCGCCCCCAACCGGACCAGGCGGCCGCGCACGGGCTGGTCCTCGATCTGGAACGGCGCGGCCAGATCGTCGAGGGGGATAAGGCGTTGGGGCATGGGCGGCGATATGGGGCGCGTTGGCCGGTTTTCCACCCCCAACAACCGCTCATCCCGGCGAACGCCGGGACCCAGTCAGGAGCGAGCCCACGGCGCCGATCTCAAGAGTTGAACCACGGAAAACACGGAAAACACGGACGGGATTCGGGCTGTCTGGCCGCACGTTCAACCCCCGAACTTTCCGTGTTTTCCGTGTTTTCCGTGGCTCCCCTTCAATTCCGGCTTCGCTGGTTCAGCGGTTCAGATCGCGCCGAAGCACCAGGCGAGGATGGATTTCTGGGCGTGGATGCGGTTTTCGGCTTCGTCCCAGACCACCGAGTTCGGGCCGTCGATCACCGCTGCCGTCACCTCTTGGCCGCGGTGCGCGGGCAAGCAGTGCATGAAGAGGGCGTTGGAGGCGGCCAGCGCCATCAGCGGCGCGTCGACCCGGTAGGGTTCCAGCGTCGCCAGGCGCCGGTCAGCGTCCTTGTCACCCATCGATACCCAGGTGTCGGCGATGACCAGGTCGGCGCCGGCCACCGCCTTGCGCGGATCGTCGGTCACCTCGACCCGCCCCTGCTCGGCGGCGGCGCGCGACAGATCGAGCCGGTCCGGCGCGTAGGGGTCCGGACAACCGATCATCAGCTTGTAGCCGAACTTCGGCGCGGCCTGGATGAAGCTGGCGCAGACGTTGTTGCCGTCGCCGACCCAGGCCAGGGTCTTGCCCTCGAGCGAGCCGCGGTGCTCCTCGAAGGTCATCAGGTCGGTGAGAATCTGGCACGGGTGTCCCGCGTCGGAGAGGCCGTTGATCACCGGAACGCTGGCCATGGCGGCCAGCTCCTGCACGTCCTCGTGGCGGTTGGCGCGGATCATGATCGCATCGACCATGCGCGAGAGCACCCGGGCGGTGTCGGCGATGGTCTCGCCGCGGCCCAGCTGCATGTCGGCGTCGGTGGAGATGATCGAGTGGCCGCCGAGCTGGCGGATCGCCGCATCGAACGAGAACCACGTGCGGGTGGAGTTCTTCTGGAACACCATCGCCAGGGTGCGGTCCCTCAGCGGCGCATCGGCGTCGGCGCGGCCCTTGGGCCAGCCGACGCGCGCGGCCTTGCGGCGGTGGGCGTCCTTCATGATCGCGCGCAGATCGGCCGCGTCGAGACTCCACAGGTCGATGAACGAGCGCGGCGGCGCCACAGGCAGGCCCCGATCGCCGGGCGTGATGCGCCGGACCGAGCCAGTCATGCGGCCGCCGCCGTCGTCTTCGCAACCTCGCAGGCGCGTTCCAGCTTCTCCACCGCCTCACGCGCCTCTTCCCGCGTCAGCAGCAGCGAGGGCAGCAGGCGCACGCAGTTGTCGCCGCCACCGGCGATCAGCAGTTTCTGGTCGCGGGCCAGAGCCATGAAGTCGCGGTTGCTGGTCTTGAGCTTCAGCCCGATCAGCAGGCCCTTGCCACGGATGTCCTCGATCACCTCGGGGAAGCGGTCCTTCAGGCCGGACAGCTGCTGGGCGAAGTAGCCGGTGATGTCGCGCACGTTGGCGAGGGTCTCCGGCCGGGTCAGCTCCTCCAGCGAGGCCAGGCCGACGGCCATCGCCAGCGGATTGCCGCCGTAGGTCGAGCCGTGCGAGCCGACCTTCATGCCCTTCGCCGCCTCGGTGGTGGCCAAGCACGCGCCGACGGGGAAGCCGTCGCCGAGCGCCTTGGCGATGCACAGGATGTCCGGCCGGGCATCGGCGGCCCATTCGTGGGCGAACAGCTTGCCGGTGCGCCCAAGCCCGCACTGGATCTCGTCCAGGATCAGCAGCGCGCCCTTCTCGGTGCACAGCTGGCGCAGACGCGTCAGGTCGGCTTCCGGCAGCGCGCGGGCGCCGCCCTCACCCTGCACTGGCTCGATCAGCACCGCGCAGGTCTGCTCCGTGAGCGCCTCTTCCAGCGCCGCCATGTCGCCGTAGGGCAGCGTGCGGTAGCCGGGCAGCGCCGGGCCGAAGCCCTCGGTGTAGCTGGGATTGCCGGCGGCGTAGATCGCCGCGTAGGTGCGGCCGTGGAACGCGCCCTCGAAGCCGATGATCTCGATCCGCTCCGGCTCGCCGTTGGCCCAATGATACTTCCGCGCGGTCTTCAGCGCGCACTCGATCGATTCAGCGCCGGAGTTGGTGAAGAACACCTCGTCGAGCCCGGTCGCCTCGCACAGCTTCGCCGCCAGCTTTTCCTGGCCGGGGATGCGGAAGATGTTGGAGACGTGCCAGAGCTTCTCGCCTTGATCCTTGAGCGCCTGCACCAGCTTCGGATGAGCGTGGCCGAGGCCGGTGGTGGCGATGCCGGCCAGGCAGTCGAGATACGCCTCGCCCTCGGCCGTGTAGAGCCGCGCGCCTCGCCCGCGTTCGAACGACAGGGGCGCGCGGTTGTAGACGCCCATGATGTGATCGTTCGAGACGGTCGGCGAAGCTCCCTCGGCCATCACAGCCTCCAAAACTGAGAAATCCCCGCACGGGGTTGTACGGGGACGCTGGAAAGCGCGGCGTATGGGTCCGAAGGGGCGTGGTTGTCAATGCGGCGCCGGCTTTGGCGGGATCAATCAGGCTGGCGATCCAAGCCCGGTTGGAACACGAAAAACACGAAAATATACGAACAACTACAATGTCATCCCGGAGAGCCGCGCAGCGGACTCATCCGGGATCTGCTTGCCGCCGCCGACGACAAGTAGATCCCGGATCTGCGCCGCTGCGCGGCTGGTCCGGGACGACAAAGGGTGGGTGAGTTTTGGGGTTCGTGTTTTTCGTGTTTTTCGTGGTCCGACTACCCCGGCTGGAACAGCTCCACGACGTTGCCCGACGGGTCCTCGCAGAGGATCTGGCGGCCGCCCGGGCCGCTGACGACCTCGTTGCGGAAGACGACACCCGCCGCCCGTAGCGACGCAGCCAGCGCCTGTAGTGCCTGGGTCTCGATGACGATCCGGTTCCAGCCGCCGCCCGGCTCTGGCTGGCGGCCGTCCGGCATCGGACGGGAGGCGGAGGCGGCAGGTCCCGCCAGCCAGAGCGTCAGGTCGCCCAGGCGCACGATCGCCATCGCCGGCCCGTAAGCCTGCACCAGTTCGAACCCGAGCTTGCCGACGTAGAACTCGCTCGCGGCCGCGACGTCCCGCACAATGTAGCGAACCGTCGCCATCACCCGCCTCAGGTCTTCAGCTTGTAGCCCGTCACGAACATCCGCCACGTGCCCCACCACAGGAAGACCACCAGCGCCGCCGTCACCACGACGCCGATCGTCAGCGAGCCGTCGGTGTGGCCGGTGAAGCCGTAGCGGAAGCCGGCGATCAGGTAGAAAAACGGGTTGAACTGCGAGATGGTGCGGAACGGCTCGGGCAGTTTCGATACGAGGTAGAACGTGCCCGAAAGAAACGTCATTGGCATGACGATGAAATTGGTCACCGCGGCGATGTGGTCGAACTTCTCCGACCAGATCGCGGTCATCGCCCCAAGCAGCCCCATGATCAGCGCCGCGCCGACGCTGAAATAGGCGATCGCCCAGACGTGGGCAAAGCCGATGTGGGCGAACGGGAAGATCGCCACGGCCGCAACGGCGCCCACCAGGATCCCGCGGGTCAGCGCCCCCAGCGCAAAACCGGCCACCAGTTCGCCGGGCGACAGCGGCGGGGTCAGGAAATCGCCGATCAGCCCGTTCATCTTCGCCTGCAGCAGCGAGGAGGACGAGTTGGAGAACGCGTTGTTGAGGATCTGCATCATGATCAGGCCGGGCGCGATGAAGGCGCTGAACGGCACGCCCTCAACGGTCGGGCGCGTTCCGCCGACGGCGACCACGAACACCATCATGTAGAGCAGCGCGGTGACGATCGGCGCGGCCAGGGTCTGGAGCCCGACCTTCCAGAAGCGCCGCACCTCGCGGATGTAGAGGGCGCGCAGACCGTCCCAGTTGACGCCTCGGTAGGCGCGTGGCTCTGGCGGCAGGACGGTGTCCGCGGTGAAGGGCATATCTCGCATGGCGCTCCCCATGTGCGCCGCCGTGCCGCACCGCGCAAGCGGGTCAGAATCACGCATCAACATATAGTTCCTGTGGACATCTGCTCGGGCGCCTATTGTGGTTCTTCATCGTTTGTTTACGATTAGTGGTAGGTCGTCGTCGCGGGACGCGGCTGGGGCACAACATCTAGCGTGTGGTCCGTGGGGACGGGCCTAGCGCAGATGCGCGGGAGATCGTCATGGGCTGGACAGACGAGAGGGTTGAGACCCTCAAGAAGCTTTGGTTGGACGGGCTCTCAGCCAGTCAAATCGCCAAGCAACTCGGCGGGGTGACCCGTAACGCCGTGATCGGCAAGGTGCACCGGCTGGGGCTCTCGGGCCGCGCCGCGCCGTCGCACCCGAGCCGAACGACGTTCAAGACGCCGAGGCCGCCAAGGCCGATCTCGATGCCGGCGCCGCGGGCCCGGGCGATCGAGCCCAGGGTCCACGCGGTCCCGGCGGTCCAGCGCGCGCCGTTCGTGGAGCTGCCAGGCACGGCGACGGTGCTGACGCTCGGCGCGCACATGTGCAAGTGGCCGATCGGCGATCCGTCGAGCAACGACTTCACTTTCTGCGGCCGCAGGGCCGGCGAGGACGGGCCCTATTGCAACGACCACGCCCGCCTGGCCTACCAGCCGCCGCAGGGTAGGAAGAAGAGCACGGTCGCCGAGCTGACCCGGTCGCTGCGCCGCTACATCTGACGCTCTCCTCCCCCCTTCGTGGGGAGGGACGGACCGCGCAGCGGTCAGGGTGGGGGAGTCGGGTGAGGTGCGCCAACTTGTGGGCGTTCGTTGCCGCGTCATGCTCCCCCACCCGTCCGGCGCGTCGCGCCGTCCACTCTCCCCACGAAGGGGAGGGAGGCTTAGACTGCCGGCATGACTGACGTCGTCACGGCCGAGTCGGCTGCCCCAAACACGAACGCCCAGCCCTACAGCGTCTCCGAGCTGGCGTTCGCGCTGAAGCGGACCATCGAGGAGCAGTTCGGGTTCGTGCGGCTGCGCGGCGAGCTCAGCAAGGTCACCTTCCACTCCAACGGCCACGTCTACCTCGACATCAAGGACGAGCGCGCCTCGATCTCCGGGGTGATCTGGAAGACCCAGGTGCGGACGCTGGCGGTGCGGCCGCAGACCGGGCTCGAGGTGATCGTCACCGGCAAGATCACCACCTATCCCGGCCGCTCGCAGTACCAGATCATCATCGAGACCATGGCCCCGGCCGGCGTCGGGGCGTTGCTGGCGCAGCTGGAGCGGCTGAAGGCCAAGCTGGCGGCGGAGGGCCTGTTCGAGGCTGCCCGCAAGCGTCGGCTTCCGTCGATGCCGGCGGTGGTCGGGGTGATCACCAGCCCGACCGGCGCGGTGATCCGCGACATCCTGCACCGCATCCGCGAGCGCTGGCCGTGCCGGGTGATCGTCTGGCCCTCGGTGATGCAGGGCGACGGCGCCGCCGCTCAGGTGGCCGCCGCCATCTCCGGCTTCAACGCGCTGCCGCCGGGCGGACCGATCCCGCGGCCCGACGTGCTGATCGTCGCCCGCGGCGGCGGTTCAGTCGAAGACCTGTGGCCGTTCAACGACGAGGCCCTGGCCCGGGCGGCGGCGGCCAGCGTCATCCCGCTGATCTCGGCGGTCGGGCACGAGACCGACACCACTCTGATCGACTTCGTCTCCGACAAGCGGGCGCCGACGCCGACCGCCGCCGCGGAGATCGCCACGCCGGTGTTCGCCGAGTTGGCAGCCAGCCTCGCCGACCACGAGCGGCGCCTGATCAGCTACGGCGCGCGGGCGATCGAGCAGCGCCGCACCCGCCTCTCCGCCGCCGCCCGCGGCCTGCCGCGGCCGCAGGACCTGCTCGGCCTGGCGACGCAGCGCCTCGACCTCGCCGCCGGACGGCTGGCGGCGGGACTGCAGCGCAACGTCTCGGTCCACGCCCATGCGCTCGCCGGCCCGGCCGCGGCGATGAAGCCCGGCCTGCTGGAGCGGCCGATCGCGCTGAAGCGCCAGCGCCTGGCCGAAGTCAGCGCGCGCCTGGCCCCGATCGTCTTGCGCCGCCTGCAACGCGAGAGCGAGCGGCTGGCCTCGCTGGAGCGCCAGCGCGTCTCGCTCAATCCGGAAGGACCGCTGGAGCGCGGCTACACCCTGATCCGGCGCGCGAACGGGCGTCTGGCGACCTCGGCGCGGGAGCTGGCGCCGGCCGAGGCGGTGCGGCTGCGATTCAAGGACGGCGAGCGCAACGCCATCATCGACGGCGCGCCCGGCCGCAAACGGACGACGGCCGGACGCCCCGACCAGGGCGATCTCTTCTAAACGCCGCGTCGGCGCGCTAGATTTAGCGGATGAACGCCCACGACAAGGATTTCGGCCGCCTGAACGACCTCGCCATGGTGCGCTACGGCGACGGCGAGATCGTGGTGCTGCGCCCTGGCCGCTACGTGCTGTGCGCCGTCACCGGCAAGAAGATCCCGCTGGAAGCGCTGCGCTACTGGAACCCGAAGCTGCAGGAGGCCTACGCCAGCCCGGCCCAGGCGCTGCAGCGGTGGCGGGAGCTGAATCCGTAGGACATTGCGCGCCGCCGCGCCGCCGGCACTTCAGTACCCCTCCTTCGCCAGCTGGTGATACAGCGCATCCGGGAACCGGCGGTGCACCCACCAGTACTCCCAGGGCCTCGCCCGCGCCCGCTCCTCGATAAAGGCGTTGATCCGGCGCAGCCCCTCCTCGACGTCCGCCGCCGAGCCGCCCTCGGCCGGCAACGCGATCGGCTCGGCGACGAAGACGCGGAAGCGGGCGCCCTTGGTCCGCTCCACCCAGCCCGGCTGCAGGTGGGCGCCGAAGCGCATGGCGAACCGCACCGGGGCGTGCTGGGTACGCACTAGGTGGCCGAAGAACGGGATCAGCGGGCCCTCGTAGTACTTCTGATCGGCTAGGATGCCGAGGCTGAGGCCACTTTTCAGCGCCGCCATCGCCTCGCGGCCGCCCTCGACGCCCTTGGGCGCGAACAGGTTGACGCCGTAGCGCCGCCGGCTCTCGCGCATCCGCTTGTCGATGTAGGGATTGTTGACGCCACGATAGGCCAGCACGCCCTCGATGCCGGCCTTGACCTTGGTCGCGGCCATGACCTCCCAGTTGGCGAAGTGGCCGCTGACGAACACTGTCGGGCGGCCCGATGCCTTGATCGCCTCCAACCTTTCCGTCCCGATCAGTTCCACCCGGGCCGGATCGGCCATGATCCGGTCCATCAGGAAGAACTCGAACAGCACCCGGCCGACGTTCTCCCATTGCCGCCTGGCCATCGCCTGCCGCTGGGTTTCGTCCCAATCGGGGAAGGCCAGGCGCAGGTTGCGCAGCGCGGTGCGATGGGTGCTGGTCAGGGGCCCCAGCAGCTGGAAAAGGGCGCCGCCGAAGGCCGAGGCGCCGTCGATCGACACGACGCGCATGACCGCTGCGACGAGGTCGTAGCCCGCCGTCTCAATCCGCCACTGCAGGTCCTGAAGCCGCGTCGCCATGCGGCGCGTACCTAGGGCGTGGAGGCATCGCTCCGCAATGGCGGCACGCCGCTTGCCGCGCTCGCGCTCAGACGTGCCGAAACGGCACTGGCGTTAACCACTTCGAAGAACGGCGGCGCGGGGCGATGAGCGACGAGATCGATTTCCACCTTGGCAAGCGGATGCGCCGGCGCCGGCGGCTGCTGGGCCTGACCCAGCAGCAACTGGCCGAGGCTTGCGGCGTGCGCTTCCAGCAAATCCAGAAGTACGAATGCGGTGCGAACCGCGTGTCGGCCGCGCGACTGTGGCGCATCGCCACCGCGCTGGACGTGCCGGTGAACTACTTCTTCGAGGGCCTCAGCGACCAGCCCGTCGTGGTCCCTGGCCCAACCCGGGACGAATCCGCCGACCTGGTGCGCACCTACCACGCGCTCGGCGAGCGCCCGCGCCGTCGCTTGCTCGACCTCGCCCGCACCCTCAACCGAGACACCGACGCGGCGTAACGCCACTGCGGCGCTTCCAGCGGCGCGATCCGGCGGCTATCACCGCCACATGCTTTCCGACGCCCTGGCCGCCGAGCTCGACGCCTTCATCCTGGAGCTGAACCGCGCCAGCGCCGCGGTGATCCTGCCGCTGTTCCGCGGCGCGCACGGGCTCGAGAACAAGTCCAAGACCCGCCACTACGATCCCGTCACCCTCGCCGACAAGGGCGCCGAAGCCGAGATCCGCCGCCTGATCGGCGCGCGCTATCCTCGGCACGGTGTGATCGGCGAGGAGATGGGCGAGGACCGGCCGGACGCCGAGTTCGTCTGGGTGCTCGATCCGGTTGACGGCACTCGCGCCTTCGTGGCCGGCCTGCCGGTGTGGACCACGCTGATCGGGCTGCGCTTCCAGGGCCGGCCGGCGGTGGGCTCGATCGGTCAGCCCTACCTCGGCGAGGTGTTCGTCGGCGGCCCGGCGGGCTCACGGCTGGTTTCGCGGCAGGGCGAGCGGCCGCTGAAGGTGCGCACCGGCCAGCCGATCGGCGAGGCCATCATCGCCACCACCGATCCCGAAGCGTGCTTCAACGGCGCCGAGCTGGGCGCGTGGCGCCAGCTGCGCGCCAATGTGCGGCTCGCCCGGCTGGGGTGCGACGCTTACGCCTACGCCATGGTCGCCGCCGGCACGATCGACCTGGTGGTCGAAGCCGGGCTGAAGAGCTGGGACGTCGAGGCCGCCGTACCGGTGATCGAGGGCGCCGGCGGCCTGGTCACCGACTGGCGCGGCGCCCCGATCGGCCGCCACGGCGGCCAGATGGCGATCGCCGGCGACCGCGCGGTGCTCGACGAGGCGCTGGTGGCGCTGCGGCGCGCGGCGAACTGACCGAGGCCCGCAAGTCCGCTCTCCCGCGGAGCGGACCCGAAGTTATTTGGCCACGGAAAACACGGAAAACACGGAAAGCACAGACCCGCGACCGGCCGCCGCCCGGTCGAAACAGGTTGGCGTTTCCGTGTTTTCCGTGTTTTCCGTGGCCATCTTCTTCTCAGAACGCCTGGGCGCCCGTTTTCTCGGGGAAGAGCGGAGTCAGCTCCTACGGCGCAACCCGTTCCGCCATGGCGTCGAACTCGCGCCAGAACACCGCGCGGATCTCGTCAGTCTCCTGCAGCACCTCGTGGAAGGCGCTGGGCGCTTCGACGTAGCGGCCGTGCGGCAGGCGGCTGGCGACCAGCCGGGCGCCGGCGCTGTCGACGATGCGGTCGGCGCCCGCCGCGACGATGGTGACGGGGCTTTCGACCTTCGGCACGCCGGGTCCCTTCTGCAGTTCGGCGATCGCGGCGAAGGCGAAGGCGAGCCAGCCCCAGGTCGGCGGGCCGAGCGCCAGGTCGGGACACGCGTCAGTCTGGCCGACATTGCGGGCGTAGCGGCGCGGGTCGTGGGTCAACAGGTTGGTCTCGAACGAGGCCGTCCCGCCGCCGCCCGGCGTGCTGGAGCGACCGCCGCCGACCCTGGTCAGGGTCCCAGCCAGCAGGCGCGCCATCGGCGGCGGAATCGGGGAGGTGTGCAGGCCGAGCATCGGCGCCGAGAGCACCGCACCGGCGAACCGGCGCTCGCCCCGGGCCAGCACCAGTGCGGTCAGGCAGCCGCCCATCGAGTGGCCGACCGCCAGCCAGGGCTTGGGTAGTCGCGCCTCGAACGCCGCCAATAGCGCCGCGTAATCGGCGACGAAGTCGTCGGCGCCCGCGGCGTGGCCCTTCAGCCGATCCGGCAGCAGGCGTTGCGAGAGGCCCTGGCCACGCCAGTCGTGGGCCAGAACGACGAAGCCGCGTGCCGTCAGCTCCTGCGCCACCTCGAAGTACTTCTCGATCGGCTCGGTGCGCCCTCCGCTCAGCACCACCGAGCCGCGCGGCGTTCCGGTTGCGGGAAACAGCGCCGCCCGCAGCCGCGCGCCGCCGGCGCCGCTGAACCATCCCGCCACCGCGCCCGGCGGGATCGGCGCCGCGTCCGTGCCGCAGAGGGGAGCGGACTCGGCCAATCGGCTAGCTGATCTTGGAGAACAGCGCCTGCATCTTGCCCTGCAGTCCCATGGCGACGCCCATGTCGGACAGGCGAAGCGCCCCGGTCATCACCGCGGTCATCGGGTCGAGCTTGCCCTGGCCCATCGCGATGAGGTCCTTCGTCTTGATGGTCAAGGTGAGGTCGGCAGGCTTGTCCTCGTTGGTCACGGCGCCGCCGTCGATGTAGATGAACCCATCGCCCTTGAGGTCGAACTTCATCGTCTTGCCGAGGCCGGAGTCGGACCCGACGGCGACCCGCATGCGTTCGGTGAGGTCCTCAAGTTCCGTCATCGCCATCCTCTCGTATCCTGGCCGCGTCGTGGTTATTGGCCGGGCCCGGCGCAATTGTAAACGATGCTCGGTCCGACCGGCCTCGACGCGCGGCGCCCTGCTGCTTAGGGTCGCCCCCAACCAAGCCAAGAACCCATCCAGGAGGACGCCCATGCGCCTTGCCGCGCCCCGCATCGCCCCGCTCAGGGACGAGGAACTGACCGACGACCAGCGCGAGGCGCTGGCGCCGATGACCGCAGGCGGCCGCCCGGTGCTGAACATCTTCCGCACCCTGGCCCGGGCGCCCAAGGCGCTGACGCGCTTCAACGAATGGGGCGGCTATGTGCTCTCGCGCCGCAACAGCCTGCCGACCCGGGAGCGGGAGATCGTGATCCTGCGGGTCGGGTTCCTCTGCAAGTCGGGCTACGAATTCACCCAGCACACCCGGATCGGGCTGGCCGAGGGCCTGACCGCCGACGAGATCAGCCGGATCAAGGCCGGCGCGGATGCGGGCTGGTCGGCGGCGGATGCGGCGCTGATCCGGGCGGCCGACGACCTGGTCGGCGATCACTTCGTCAGCGACGCGACCTGGGCGCAGCTCAAGGCGCACTTCGACGAAAAGCAGTGCATGGACGTGGTGTTCACGGCTGGCCAGTACACCCAGGTCTCGATGTTCCTGAACAGCTTCGGCGTCCAGGTCGAGCCCGGCCAGACCGTGGATCCCGACCTGAGGGCGTAGTAGCGCGGGGGCTTGAACCCACGAACGCCCCACCTACCTCATCATCCGAAGGCGCTGGATGTCCGGGCCTTTCGGGTCAAGCGCGAGGCCATCCGGCTCGCGACCGATCCGTACACATCGCAACCTTGCTCCTGAAGGAGGATGCTTCATGCGTACCGTCGATTTCTCCCCCCTCTATCGCTCCGTAGTCGGCTTCGACCGCCTGGCCGACCTGCTGGATTCCGCCACGGCGGAAGCCGCCACCGGCTATCCGCCCTACAACATCGAGCGCACCGGCGATAACGAGTACCGCGTCGAGATCGCCGTCGCGGGCTTCAAGCCCAGCGAACTCGATATCCAGGTCAAGGAAAGCGTGCTGACCGTGCAGGGCCGCAAGCCGGCCAACGACGGCGAGCGCCGCTTCGTCCATCGCGGCCTCGCCGAGCGCAACTTCGAGCGCCGCTTCCAGCTGGCCGAGTATGTGGTGGTGACCGAGGCGAACCTTGCCGACGGCCTGCTCTCGATCAGCCTCAAGCGCGAGTTGCCCGAAGCGCTGAAGCCGCGCCGCATCGAGATCGGCACGGGGTCTTCGACCCTGATCGAGGACCAGAAAGCCGCGTAGGCCAACCTGGCTTCTGGAACGTCGAAGGGCGGCGTCGGCGCGACGTCGCCCTTTTTCGTTCACCCAACCGAAACGGAACCACGCGAAAGCTGACGGGCACTTGCAGCCGCTTTCCGCATGGGGCCATGGACTTCTTCCGCACCTATTCCGGCGAGCTTATCCGGTTCGGCTTCGGCCTGGCGCAAACCTGCGCCGTGTTCATCGTCCTCGAAACCCTGCTGCCGCGGGCGAACGCCCGTCCGTCGATCGTCTCGCGGCTGAAGGCGATCGTGTTCTGGATGGTCTACGGCGCGGTCATCATCTTGATGGCTCACGCGCTGACGCTGTTCTGGGCCCCGCTTGGCGCGAAGCCGTTGCTGGCCGTGTTCGGTCCGCCGGGCTGGCCGCCGGTGGTCAAGGCCGCCATCGGCGTCGTGGCCGCGGCCTACATCGGCGATCTGGTCTACTACTGGTGCCACCGCATCCAGCACCGCTTCTTCTGGCGCTTCCACGCCGTGCACCACTCGGTGCGCGAGATGAGCGGGGTCACCGCCTATCACCACGTCAGCGAGGAGCTGTTCCAGTTCGCTCTCTACTCGATCCCGCTCTCGCTGCTGGTCGACAGCCCCTACAGCATCCCGATCGTCGGCGTCCTGCTGGCGCAGCAGGGCAACTATCTGCATTCGCCAACGCGGGCGAACTTCGGGCCGCTCGGGCGCTACTTCGTCGACAACCGCTTTCACCGCATCCACCACTCGATCGAGCCACGCCATTTCGACAGGAATTTCGGGCTCTTCACCACGCTGTGGGACTCGGTGTTCGGCACCGCCTATTTCCCCGAACCGGGCGAGTGGCCGCAAACCGGCGTAGCCGACTTCGCCGAGCCGCGGTCGGTGGCCCAGTACCTGCTGGCGCCGTTTTCGGCGCGTGGCGGCGGGTTGCGCCTGAAGCCGACGGCGCCGCTCCGGCGCCGCAGCAGCCCTAAGTCGGGTCGAGATAAGGCGAAGGCGACCAACTCTTCCCCCTCAGGGCGAAGGGTTTGGTCTCGGTTCAGCCCAGATCCGCTCTAAGCGACCAGCCCGACCGCCGCGCCGGGGTCGGTGGCGTTGAGGCTGACGCCGCCCAGCATCGCACCGGTGAAATTGGCGCCGAGCAGGTCGGCGCCGTCGAGGATGGCCCCGGAGAGGTCGGCGCCCTCGGCCTGGACGTAGCGCAGGCAGGCGCCGGCCAGGGAGACCGCGGCGAACCGGCCCGGTCCGAGCGGCAGGCCCGCCAGCAGGGCTGCGCGCAGGTCGGCTTTGGTGAGATTGGCGCCCGCCAGCCTGGCGCCCCGCAGATCGGCGCCCTTCAACGAGACGCCGCGCAGGTCGGCGTGCTCGAGATTGGCGCCCTGCAGTTCGGCGCCGCTGAGGTCCATGCCGCACAGGCAGGCGCCGTGCAGATCGGCGGCAGTGAGCTTGGCCTGGCGCAGGCGGTCGAACAGCGGGCGCAGATCCTGGCCGTCGAGGTGGGCGGGCGCGCCGTCCTTGCCGCCGGTGCGCCGCCAGGTCTCATGCGCATCGACGGCGGCGCGCAGCTGCGGCGCCAGCGCCTTGGCTTCCGTGCTCGGCGTGCGTAGCGAGCCGGCGAACCTGGCGCCCATGGTCTTGGCGCGGCTGACGTCGACGTCGGTGAGCACCGCGTCTTCGAGGTTGGCGTTCTCGAGGTTGCAGCCGGCGACGTCGGCGCCTTCCAGCATCGCGCCGCCGAGGTTGGCGTCCTTCAGGTTTGCGCCGGCGAGCTTGGCGCCGCGCATCGAACAGTCGGTGAAGTCGGCGGCAAAGGCCGAGGCGCCGTCGAGCTGCGAGCCATCGAGCGTCGCGCCTTTCAGGATCGCGCTGTCGATCACGCCGGCCCGGGTCTCGTGACGCAGCGACGCCAGCCCGGTCTTGCGGTCCGGCAGCGCCACCTGGCCTTCGCGGAAGTCCGCTTTGGTCAGGTCGGCGTTGGTGAGGTTGGCGCCGCGCAAGCAGGCCCCGCGCAGGTCGGCGCGGACCAGCGAAGCGCCCCGCAGGTCGGCGGTGCGCAGGTCGGAGCCGAACAGATTGGCCCGGTCGAGCCGGGCCCCGGCCATCCGCGCGCCATCGAAGGTCGAGGCGGACAGATCGGCGTCGCTGAGATCGCGCCCGCTGAAATCCAGGCCCGAGAAGTCGACAAACCGCAGCGACGCGCGCTTGCCGCCCGGCTTGCCGGACCCGTAGCGCTCGTGGGCGTCGATCATCATGTCCAGCTCGGCCTGGGTGAGGCGGCGGCGCTCCGAGGGAGCTGGCTGGGCGTGCATCG
>Ga0302314_10011733_pt1 | contig 15252 bp, 14 predicted proteins | sample III_Palsa_N2_3_FD_200533 | JGI IMG/M metagenome (GOLD analysis project Ga0302314, IMG submission 200533) | Peat permafrost microbial communities from Stordalen Mire near Abisko, Sweden - III_Palsa_N2_3 | ecosystem: Environmental > Terrestrial > Soil > Palsa > Peat permafrost | place: Sweden...
GACGGCGACGCCGCCCCCGCCCGCCGCCAGCAGCGCCCGGCGCGCGGTAACGTGCCGCCGCGGTGCCGGCGGCGCGGTGCGCGCCAGCGCCGGTCCGTGCTCGTGCATCAGGTCATCGAATAGCTGGTCCGCGAACTTCGTCATGATCGTCACCTTTGCTGTGGGTTGTCGTGGCTGTCTCGCCCGGCGCCGTCCCGGCGCCGGGCGTCTTCCTTGTCCTGCTGGGTCTCCTTGCGCAGCCGGGCGCGGGCCCGCATCAGCCGCATCCGCACCGTGCCCGGCGCGAGCCCGAGCGCGGCCGCCGCCTCCGCGGGCCGCAGCCCGGCGACGTCGACCAGCTCGATCACCGCGCGGTCCGGTTCCGGCAGCGCGGCGAGCCGGGTGAGCATGTCCCGGCAGGCCCGCTCGGCGTCGATCCGGCCGAGCAGTTCCTCGACTTGGTCCGGCGCCAGGTCGCGCTGCCCGGCCAGGCCCGCCAGCCGGTGCCGCTGCTGGCTGTAGGCCTCGCAGTGCGCGGCGTACACCCGCCGGGCGATGCCGAACACCCAGGCCCGGGCCGTGCCCTTGCGCGGGTCGAAGGACCCGAAGGAGGTGATCACCGCGACGAAGGTGTCCGCGGTGAGGTCGGCCACCACCTGCGGCTCGTCGGCCCGCCGGGCGAAATAGGCCGTCACCGCGTCCACGTTCGCCCGGTAGAGCCGCTCGAACTCGGCGGCCGCGCCGTCGTGGGTGCCCCGTCCGATGGCCCGGCTCCCCGGGTGCGTTGCTGTTGTTTTCTCGGTCACGTCCCTAGTTGCCTTCCGGCGGGCCCCGCGTCACGCCCGGGCCGGAATTTTCTGCCCGCTGTCGCGGGCCGGCTAGCTGGCCGTGCTCGACACCACCCACATGGAGAAGTACTGCGAGCCCCCACCGTAGGCATGCCCGAGCGCGGTCCGCGCCCCCGGTACCTGGTGCGCGCCCGCCTTGCCCATCACCTGGAGCGCCGACTCGGCGAACCGCAGCAGCCCGGACGCGCCGATCGGGTTGGAGGACAGGACGCCGCCCGAGGGGTTGACCGGCAGCCGGCCGCCGATCTCGGTCTCGCCCGCCTCGGTCAGCCGCCAGCCCTCGCCCGGCCCGGCGAAGCCGAGGTTCTCCAGCCACATCGGCTCGTACCAGGAGAACGGCACGTAGATCTCGGCCACGTCGATCTCGTCGATCGGGGAGGCGATGCCGGCCTTCCGCCACAGCTCGGCCGCGGCCGCGACGCCGGCCGCCGGGTTCACCGGGTCCTTGCCCGAGAACATCGTCGGCTCGGTCCGCATCGCGGTCGCCCTGATCCAGGCCACCGGCCGGCCGGCGGCCTCGGAATCTGTGGCCGCCCGCTCGTCGCCGATGATCACCGCGCAGGCCCCGTCGGACGACGGGCAGGTCTCGTCGTACCGGACCGGGTCCCAGAGCATCGCCGACGCCTGCACCGACTCCAGCGTGACGTCGGGCTGCTGCAGGTGGGCGTACGGGTTCAGCGCGCCGTTGCGGCGGTCCTTGACCGCGACCATCGCGCCGATGTGCGACGGCGCGCCGCTGCGGCGGATGTAGGCGCGGATGTGCGGGGCGAAGTACCCGCCCGCGCCCGCCACGACCTGGAGGCTGAACGGCGGCGCGATCGACAGCGCCCACATGGCGTTGGATTCCGACTGCTTCTCGAACGCCACGGCGAGGACCCGCCGGTGCACGCCCGCCTGCACCAGGTTGGCGGTGACGATGCCGGTGGCGCCGCCGACCGAGCCCGCGGTGTGCACCCGCAGCAGCGGCTTGCCGACCGCGCCGAGCGCGTCGGCCAGGTACAGCTCGGGCATCATCACCCCCTCGAACAGGTCGGGCGCCTTCCCGACCACGACCGCGTCGATGTCGGCGAAGGTGAGCCCGGCGTCCGCGAGTGCCCGGTCCGCCGCCTCCCGGCACAGCCCGGCGATTGACACGTCGGTGCGCTTGGACCGGTGCCTGGTCTGCCCGACCCCGAGAACGGCGGCCCTCATCATTTTCCCTCCATGACGCACACCAGGTTCTGTTGCAGCAGCGGCCCGCTGGTCGCGTGCCCGAGGGCGCGTTCCGCGCGCCCGGACATGACCGCCTCGGCCGCGCAGCCGATCCGGGCGAGCCCGGCGGCGAACATCGGGTTGCCGCACAGCGCGCCGCCCGACGGGTTGACCTCGACGTCGTCGCCGAGCCCGAGCGCCTGGCGCAGCAGGATCTCCTGGTGGGTAAACGGCGCGTGCAGCTCGGCGACGTCCACCCGGCCAAGCCCGGCCGACCCGGCGGGCCCGGCGGACCCGGCCGGCCCGAGCGGCGGGAGGGCGAGCAGGTCACGCGCCCCGATCGACCCCGACTCGATCCGGTGACCGAACGAGGTGATCCAGGCGGGCCGCGCGCACAGCTCCCGCGCCCGCTCGCCCGCCGCCAAGATCACTACCGCGGCCCCGTCGCCGACCGGGGCGCAGTCGTGCGCGCGCAGCGGGTCGGCGACGTAGGGCCTGCTGAGCAGCTCCTCGATCGCGACGTCACCGGACACCTGCGCGGCCGGGTTCGAGACCGCCGCCGCCCGGCAGCGGGCCGCGACCCCGGCCAGGTCCTTCTCGGTCCACAGGCCGGCCTCGATGCCCAGCCTGGCCTGCAGGGCCGCCACCGACACCGAGTCGGGCCACAGCGGGGCCACCAGGTACGGGTCGAGCTGCAGGGCCAGCACCCGCCGCAGCTCGGCGCCCGACGACTTGCCGAACCCGTAGGCCAGGGCGACCTCGGCCTCGCCGCAGGCGATCTTCACCCAGGCCTCGTACAGCGCCCAGGCGCCGTCCATCTCCACGTGCGATTCCATGATCGGCGGGACCGCGCCGATCGCGTCGACGGCCTGCACGAACGAGAACGCCCGCCCGGCCAGGTAGTCCGACGATCCCGAGCACCAGAACCCGATGTCGGCCTTGGTCAGCCCGGTGGCCCCGAACGCCTCGGCGAAGATCGGCACCAGCATCTCCACCCCGCCGGTCGTCGCGTCCTCGCGGACCCGGCAGGGCGACTGGGCGAAGCCGACAATGGCTACCTCGGTCAAATGAACCTCGCATAGGTCTCGTACGGGGCGTCGGGCTCGCCGGCCGGCCCGAAGTGGCTGATGTTCTCGGCCGTGGTGTCCCACTCCTCGCGCGGCCGCCAGGCCGCCCGGACCCGCATGCCGAGGTGTACCTCGGCCGGGTCGCAGCCCAGGATGAGGTGCTGGAACGCGATGTCGGCCCCGTCCAGGAGGATGGCCGCGGCCACGTACGGGGGCGTGACCTTCTGACCCGGGTACCCCACGTTGACGATGGAGAACGTGGTGACGGTCCCGGTGTCGGGCAGCTCCACCGCCTGGTCGGCGGGCACCCCGTCGGCCGGGCAGACCCCCCGGGACGGGACGTACACCTTCCCGCAGGCCGGGCAGCGCTGCCCGATGATCCGGCCGTCGGCCAGGCCGCGCAGGTAGGCGCTCTCCGCGGCCGAGGCGGTGTGCTCGTAGCGCAGCCGCACCGGGGTGACCGTCATGGTGACCGGATCGGGGTAGGCCAGGAATGGCGGTGCCGCGGCATCGTGAGCGGGCGCGTCGCCCGGCTCGAAGCAGGCGATGTCGCGGATGCCGCCCGCCGGCTCGGCCGCCCAGCGGGGCCGCACCCGCATTCCGGTCCGCATCGCCGCCGCCGACCCGGCGTCGACCGCGTGCAGCAGCGCGGTGTCGGCGCCGTCCAGCCGGATCAGCGCCCAGGCGAACGGCCGGTCAAGCGGCTGGCCAGCGAGGGGTTCCGGCTGCCATGACCAGGTGACCACGGTCCCGGCCGGCCCGACCTCGACCAGGTCCTCCGGAGGGCGGGCGGTCACCGGGTCGTACTCGAACGGCGGCGCGTGCACCCGGCCGTCCGCGCCCCGCGCCCCGAGGAGGCGCCGCTCCCGCAGCGCGGTCATGAACTGGCCGAGCACCGGCCCGAGCGACCGCGTGTAGTCGAACGCGATCTCCATCGGTGCGTGCAGCTGGGTATCAGTCACGCCCCCATTGTAGAACGTGTTCTAGTAATTGCTTGTCTGATCTTATAACGCGTTCTAGATTGGGGCCGTGAGCGACATCGGCTTGTGGACCATCGCGGCGCGGACCCCGGACCGTACGGCGGTGATCGAGCCCGACGGAACGGTGGTCAGCTACGCCGACCTGGCCGCCCGGGCTGACCGGTTCGGCCGGGGGCTGCGGGCGCTGGGCCTGACCCCCGGCGACGCCGTGGCCGGGATGCTGCCGAACGGCGCGGACGCGCTCGCGCTGTTCTTCGCCGCGTTCGAGACCGGGCTCTACGTGGTCCCGGTGAACTGGCACCTGGCCGCGGGCGAGGTCGCCTACATACTCGGCGACAGCGAGGCCCGGGCGTTCGTGGCCCACGCGCGGTTCGCCGACGTGGCCGCGGCCGCGGCCGACCAGGCCGGGATCGATCCCGGGGCCAGGTTCGCGGCCGGCCAGGTCCCCGGCTTCGCCCCCCTCGCCGAGCTCGGCCACGACGGCGAAGGCCGCCCGGCGGAGCGCACGACCGGAGCGCCCATGCTCTACACGTCGGGCACGTCGGGCCGTCCCAAGGGCGTGCGCCGGGCGCTGACCGGCGAGGACCCGGACGCGATCCCACCCTTCACTTCCTGGTTCTTCGGCATCTTCGGGCTCAAGCCGTTCGACGGCCACGTCCACCTGTGCTGCTCGCCGCTCTACCACACGGCGGTGCTGAACTTCGCGACGATCTCCCTCCAGGTCGGCCACCCGGTCGTGCTGATGGACCGCTTCGACCCGGAAGCCCTGCTCGCCCTGGTCGAGCGGCACAAGGTGACCAGCAGCCATATGGTGCCGACCCAGTTCCGGCGGCTGCTCGCGCTGCCGGAGCCGGTCCGTGCCCGGTACGACGTCAGCTCGCTGCGCACCATGATCCACGCCGCCGCGCCCTGCCCGCAGGAGGTCAAGCGGCGGATGCTCGACTGGTGGGGGCCGGTGGTGGTCGAGTACTACGCGGCGACCGAGGGCGGCGGGAGCGTCATCTTCGCTCGGGAGTGGCTGGAGCGGCCGGGGTCGGTCGGCACGGCCTGGCCCGGTTCCGAGATCCGGGTCCTCGACGACAACGGCGACGACCAGCCGGCCGGCCGGCCCGGCCTCGTCTACCTGCGGATGGGCACCTCCACCTTCGACTACTACAAGGACGAGGAAAAGACCCTCGCCGGGCGCGCCCGGGGCATGTTCACCGTCGGCGACATCGGCTACCTCGATGAGGCCGGCTACCTCTACCTCTGCGACCGCAAGTCCGACATGATCATCTCGGGCGGGGTCAACATCTACCCGGCGGAGATCGAGGCCGAGCTGTCCTGCCACCCGGCGGTCGGCGACGTCGCCGTCTTCGGCATCCCGCACGAGGAGTGGGGCGAGGAGATCAAGGCCGTGGTCCAGCCGGCCGGCGGTATCACCCCGGGCCCGGAGCTGACCGCGGAGCTGCTCGGCTTCCTCGGCGGCCGGATCGCCAAGTTCAAGCTGCCGAGGACCGTCGACTACGTAGCGGAACTGCCCCGCGATCCCAACGGCAAGCTCTACAAGCGCCGGCTCCGCGACCCCTACTGGGCCGCCCGCGACCAGTCGATCTAAAAGCGACATCCCCATCGCGAACGGGCCGGGCCGACTGTTATCCACGCCCACTCGACCTGTTCCGGTTCTCAGCGCCCACCCAACCATCCCGGTTCTCAGCGCCCACCCGATCTGTTCCGGCTTTCTGTTCCTATCACGACAGATAACCGGAACAAATCGGCGGCTACGCCCGCACGCGGGCCGGTCAGGCGTCGCGGAATTCCGGCGCCCGCTTCTCGGCGAAGGCCCGCGGCCCCTCCTTGGCGTCCTCGCTGGCGAACACCGTGGCCCCCAGCTTGGCCTCGATCGCGAACGCGTCGTTCTCGGCCATGCCCTCGGTCTCCCGCATCGCCGCCAGGATCGCCCGCACGGCGACCGGGCCGTTGGCCGCGATCGCCGCGGCGATTTCCAGGGCCCGGTCCAGGGCCTGACCGTCCGGCACGACGTGGCCGATGAGCCCCATCGACAGGGCCTCGGCCGCGCGGATGTGCCGCCCGGTCAGCAGCAGGTCGGCGGCCAGGGTGTAGGGGATCTGCCGGGGCAGCCGCACGGCCGAGCCGCCGAGAGGGAACAGGCCCCAGCGGGCCTCGGAGACGCCGAACCGCGCGCTCTCGCCCGCGACCCGGATGTCGCAGGCCTGGAGGATCTCGGTGCCGCCGGCGATCGCCGGCCCCTCGACCGCGGCGATCAGCGGCTTGGTCAGGCGGCGCCCCTTGAGCAGCGGCTCGATCACCGACAGGTCGAAGTCGCCGAGCCGCGCGCCCGGATGGTCGCTGGTCATCGCCTTGAGGTCGGCGCCCGCGCAGAACGCGCCGCCCGCCCCGGTCAGCACGCACACGCGGATGCCCGGGTCGGCGTCGACCCGGTCCCAGGCCTCGCGCATCAGCGCCATCATCGGGCCGCTGAGCGCGTTACGCGCCGCGGGCCGGTTCATCGTGACGATGAGGACGTGTCCGCGCTGCTCAACCAGCGCGTGAGGCTGCTCGCTCATGCTCCGCTTTCCGCCCGCCGCTAGGACCTTGTCTCTTGCCTAAAACAGTAACACGTTCTAGTTTCTTTCCATGGCACTGAATATGGCCGACATCTTCGAGCACGCCGCCGATGCCTTCCCCGGGCGGGTCGCGCTGATCTACGGCGACCGCCAGGTCACCTACGCCGAGCTCGAAGACGAGGCCAACCGCCTGGCCCACCACCTGGCGGCCAGCGGAGCCGGGCCCGGCGGCCACGTCGGGCTGTACGCCCGCAACTCGGTCGAGGCGGTGGAGACGCTGCTCGCCGCGATCAAGCTCCGCGCCGTGGCCATCAACATCAACTACCGCTACCTCGGCGGCGAACTGTCCTACCACCTGCGGGACGCCGACCTGGCGGCCCTCGTCCACGACCAGGACCTGGCCCCGATCGTGGACGCCGTGGTCGCGCCCGGGCTGCCGCGGGTCACGATCGGCGGGAACTACGACGAGGCCCTGCGGGCCGCGTCCGGAGCCCGGGACTTCGGCCCGCGCAGCGCCGACGACATCTACATCATCTACACCGGGGGAACCACCGGGCACCCCAAGGGCGTCATGTGGCGGCACGAGGACATCTGGCGCACGCTCGGCGGCGGCATCGACTTCGTCACCGGCGAGCGCCTGGACGACGAGTGGGCGCAGTCCCGCACCGGCGCCGAGGACGACGGCATGGTCCGGATGGCCCCGGCGCCGCTCATCCACGGCGCCGCCATGGTCGCCACCCTCGCCTGCCTGTTCATCGGGGACACCGCGGTGATCACGCCGCGGTTCGACCCGCACGTGGTCTGGGAGGCGGTGCAGCGGCACCAGGTTAACGTGCTGTCGATCGTCGGCGACGCGATGGCCAGGCCGCTCATGGAGGCCCTCGAGGCCGGGGACTACGACACGTCCTCGCTGATCTCGCTCAACTCCACCGCCGCGCTGTTCTCGCCCGCGGTCAAGGACGCGTGCACCAAGGCGCTGCCCAACGTCTTCATCAGCGAGGCCATCGGCTCGACCGAGACCGGCTTCGCCGGCATCGCGTTCGTCAGCGCCGACGACGAGCACCGCGGCGGCCCCACGGTCTCGGCCGGACCCGACGTCATCGTGATCGACGAAGCCGGCGGCGTCTGCGGCCCCGGCCAGACCGGCAAGCTGGCCCGCGGCGGGCATGTACCGCTCGGCTACCACCGGGACCCGGTCAAGACCGCCGAGATGTTCACCGAGGTCAACGGCAGGCGCTACGCGGTGCCCGGCGACTGGGCGCGGGTGGAGGAGGACGGCTCGATCACCCTGCTCGGCCGGGGCAACACCTGCGTGAACACCGGCGGGGAGAAGGTCTACCCGGAAGAGGTCGAGGGCGCGCTGAAGTCGCATCCCGACGTGTTCGACGCGCTGGTCATCGGCGTGCCCGACGACCGCCTCGGCCAGCGGGTGGCCGCGCTCGTCCAGCTCCGCCCGGGCGCCCGGGCCGGCGTGACCGCGCTCCAGGCCCACGTGCGCGGTCTGCTGGCCGGCTACAAGGTGCCGCGCACCGTCTGGTTCGTGGGCTCGGTCGGCCGCACCGTGTCCGGCAAGGCCGACTACGGCTGGGCACGCCAGTACGTCGCCGAGCATCCGCCGGCCGCCCCGGCCACGGCCGAGAAGGCGACCTGACCGTGCGGACGCCCGTGTGCGACCTGCTCGGCATCGAGCACCCGATCGTCGGGTTCACCCCGTCCGAGCACGTCGCCGCCGCGATCAGCCGGGCCGGCGGCCTGGGAGTGCTCGGCTGCGTCCGGTTCAACGACCCGGCCGAGCTCGACGCCGCCCTGGACTGGATGGACGCCAACACCGACGGCCGCCCGTACGGCGTCGACGTGGTCATGCCGGCCCGGGTGCCCGCCGAGGGCGCCGTCCGGGACCTGGAAGAGCTGATACCGCCCGGGCACCGGGACTTCGTCCAGCGGACGCTGCTCGACCTGGGCGTGCCGCCGCTGCCGGACGGCGCGCCCGGCGGCGAGGGCGTGATCGGCTGGCTGCACTCGGTCGCCCGCAAGCACGTCGAGGTCGCGCTGTCCCACCCCGCGCGCCTGATCGCCAACGCGCTCGGCTCGCCGCCGCCGGACGTCATCGCCAGCGCGCACGCGCGCGGCATGCTGGTGGCCGCCCTGGCCGGGAAGGCGGCGCACGCCCGCCAGCAGGTGGCGGACGGCGTCGACATCGTGGTCGCCCAGGGCTCGGAGGCCGGCGGGCACACCGGCGAGATCGGGAGCATGGTGCTCATCCCGGAGATCGTCGACGAGGTCGGCGACCGGGTGCCGGTGCTCGCCGCGGGCGGGATCGGCTGCGGGCGCCAGATCGCCGCCGCGCTCGCGCTCGGCGCCGCCGGAGCCTGGATGGGGTCGGCCTGGCTCCTCACCCGGGAGTACGAGCTGACGACGTCGGCGCCCGCAGTCCAGCAGGCGCTGCTCGCGGCCACCTCGTCCGACACCGTCCGCTCGCGGATCTACAGCGGGAAGCCCGCCCGGCTGCTCAGGAACCGGTGGACGGCGGCCTGGGAACAGGAAGGCGCCCCCGAGCCGCTGCGGATGCCACTGCAGAACCTGCTCGTCGCCCAGGCCCACCAGCGGCTGATGCAGTCCGGCCAGCCCGACGTGGTGCCCATGCCCGCCGGGCAGATCGTCGGCCGGATCACCGAGATCCGCCCGGTCGCCGACGTGGTCGCGACGCTCGTCCGCGAGACCGCCGAGGCCCTCGACCGACTGCCCCGGACCGGCTGAGGTGATCAAGGGGATCGCGGTCACGGCCGGCTACTGGGGAGCCGGGCCCCCGCCGGGCACGGGCGACCTGTTCGCCGCGGCCGAGCGCCTGGAACTCGACCAGGCCTGGACCGCGGAAGCCTACGGCAGCGACGCCTGGACGCCGCTGGCCTGGTGGGGATCGCGGACCGTCCGCGTCCGCCTGGGCACGGCGGTCTCGCAGCTGTCGGCCCGCCCGCCGGCCACCCTGGCGATGACCGCGATGACGATGGACCACCTCACCGGGGGCCGCGTCCTGCTCGGGATCGGCACCAGCAACCCCCAGGTGGTCGAGGGCTGGTACGGCCAGCCGTACCCGCGCCCGCTCGAGCGCACCCGGGAGTACATCGACATCCTGCGCCTGGTCATCGCCCGCCAGGAGCCGGTCAGCTACGACGGCGAGCACTACCAGCTCCCGCTGCCCGGGGGGACGGGCCTGGGCAAGCCGCTGCGCTCGATCCTGCACCCGTACCGGGCCGAGATCCCGATCTACCTCGGCGCCGAGGGACCGCGGAACGTGGCCCTGGCCGCCGAGATCGCCGACGGCTGGAACGTCATCTTCTTCTCGCCCGCGATGAACGACTTCTACGCCGCCGCCCTGGCCGAGGGCTTCGCCCGCCCCGGGGCCCGGCACTCGGCCGCGACCTTCGACGTCGTCGGCGGCCCCCTGGCGATCATCCCCGACGACGACCTCGAGCGCGCGGCCGACCGCCTGCGGCCCACGCTCGCCCTCTACATCGGGGGCATGGGCGCCCGCGGCCGCAACTTCCATCACGAGGTCTTCGCCCGGATGGGCTACGAGGCCGAGGCCAAAGTCATCCAGGACGCCTACCTGGCCGGCGACAAGAACAGCGCCATCGCCGCCGTCCCCACCCGCCTGGTCGAGGACGTCGCCCTGATCGGCCCCTGGTCCAAGATCGCCGACGAGCTCCCGCGCTGGAAGCAGACCGTCCTCACGACGTTCTCGGTCAGCTGCGACCTCCGCCACCTGCCCCGGGTCGCCGACCTGGTCCGCCGCTAAGCCCAGCCACGCAAGGACGGCGGCGGCGGCGGACGCAGGCTGAGCTGTGCGAGCCCGTTCGTACTCGCATTCCGCGAGCCGCCGTGTCCCGTGGCCCAGGTGTGAGTTACGCCCGGCCGGTGTTCACGACGCAGAAGAGGTTGCCCTCGGGATCGGCCAGGACGGTGAAACGGGCGCCGTCGGGGTAGGCCCGAGTGCCTGGCTCCAGAACTGTGACGCTCGCCGGGCGTCGTTCACGTTGAGCACGATCGTTCCTAGGCGCAGCATTCTTCTATTGTCTGGCCAGTATTGTCTGGCCAGTATTGTCTGGCCAGGCCGGCCAGGGACGCCCGCTGGGCGCTGCTCGCTGAGAGCCAGGCACCCGGGCCGGAGCCGGAACCTATCTAGTGACGACCGGCGAGGCCAATCCGCGCGGTTAGGCCGAGGTCGTGATCCGCTGATAGAGGCGGTCGGCGGCGGCGTCTCTCGCGTCGATCATGGTGCCGCTGCCGGTGTGGCCGGAGTCTTCGACGATGATGAGCTCGGCGCCCGGCCAGGCCTGGGCGAGCTCCCACGGGGTCCAGGCGCCGCCGCCGAGGTCGTTGCGGCCGTGGATCAGGACGCCGGGGATGCCGGCCAGCTTGCCGGCCTCGCGGACCAGCACGCCGTCCTCGAGGAAAACGTCATGCGCGAAGTAGTGCGCGCAGATGCGCACGAACGCCAGCTTCGCGGCGTCGGGCCGGTCGCCGTAAGCCCCGGGGCTCCCGCTGATTTCCTGCGAGATGACCGCGTCCTCCCAGGCTGTCCACTCGGCTGCGGCCCGCGACCGGACCTGGATGTCGGGGTCTTCCATCATCCGCGAGTACGCCCCGAGCAGGCCCTCGATCGGCGGCGTGCTGTCGGTCGGCAGCCGGTACTCACCGGCCAGGCCCGCGAAGCCGACGAACCGGGTCCACGCCTCGGGGAAGAACCGGCCGGCCCCCCGGTACAGCCAGTCGAGCTCCAGCCGCCTGCTCGACGTCACGCTGAGCATGAGCATCCCGCTGACCCGCTCCGGGTGCCGCTCGGCGTAGGCCAGCGACAGCGTCACCCCCCAGGACACGCCGCGGAGCAGCCACTGGTCCACGCCCAGGTGCTCGCGCAGCCGCTCCATGTCCCCGAGCAGGTGCTCGGTCGTGTTCAGGGACATGTCGGCCGCGGGGTCGCTGGCGTGCGGCCGGCTGCGGCCGCAGTTGCGCTGGTCGAAGCCGATGATCCGGAACTTGTCCGGGTCGAATGACTGTCGGCTTCCCGCCGAGCAGCCCGACCCCGGGCCGCCGTGGACGATCAGCGCGGGCAGGCCAGCGGGATTCCCGCACGCCTCCCAGTACACGAGGTTCCCGTCACCCGTGTCCAGCAGGCCGGTCTCGTACGGCTCGATCTTCGGGTATCCGGGCATGCGCGGAATCTTATTTGGCCCGGCATGATCGGCGCACTAGTGGGCAGGACGGGCAGCAGGCTCCACCTGGGTCCCGGGCTAATCGTGCTGTGCGGGCAGCCGGCCGGGGCATGCGTGGCGGTGCGGCCAGGGAGGTGGGTCATATGGGTGATGAGGTGCCAGTCGCGGTTCGCCGTGAGCGCGGCGTGGTGATCGCGGCGGTGACCGGGGATATGGACATGTCCACGGTGGCTGACCTGCGGGAGCGGCTGCTCGGGCTGGCCGATGGCGGGGAGCCGCTGATCGTCGACCTGAACCGGGTGAGCTTCATCGACTCGGCCGGGCTCAGTGTGCTGGTCGGGGTGGCCCGCCGGGCCGACGAGCGGGGCGGCAGCCTGCACGCGGTGTGCTCCAGCCCGCAGGCCCGCAAGCTGCTGTGGCTGACCGGGGTGGACCGCAGGATCCCGCTCACCGCCACCGTCGACGGGGCACTCCAGCTCCTGGCCGCGTCCGGCGGCACCCCGGCTAGCTGAGATTCCCGGGTCACATTCCGGCGGGCGTCGAGTCCTCCCGTCCGTTCAGGCGTCGTCATCGGGGCCGTCGGGCTGGTCCGGCTGGTGGCCCGCGCCCGCGGCCCGGGACGCGTGCACGATGGCCTGCAGGCTCTCGATATGCGCCCCGAGCCGGGCCCGGCCCGCGGACGTGGCCCGCAGCCACGTCCGGGGAGCGCTGCCCACGTAGCCCTTGCGGATCTCGGCGTACCCCGCCTTGGCCAGCGTGGCGGCCTGCTTGGACAGGGCCGGGTCGGTCAGCCCGGCGGTGTCGCGGACGAACCCGAACTCGCACCAGCGGGCCGCGCCGAGCAGCGACATGATCGTCAGCCGGGTCGGGTCGAGGAGCAGCGGGTCCAGGTCATGCTGGCCGGCCGGCATGCGGTGCCGGGGGCTCATCGCCTGGTCTCGGCGGGCCGGGCGCGCAGGGCCTGGTCGGTCAGCCAGGCCAGCCCGGTGAGCAGGACCGCGACGGCCACGCCGGTGACCGTGTGCGGGTGATGCACGGCCCAGGCCGGCGCCCCGGCCCTGGTCAGCCAGTCGGCCGCCCGGTCGCCCAGGGCGATGATCGCGGTGCCGGCGCACACCAGGACGCCCATGATGACGGCATACCGCCGGCCGGACATGAGGGACCGGTAGCGGGGCCTCGGCCCCATGCCGGTCCGCTCGGCGATGGCCGGGGACACCTGGGACAGCACCATCCACGCGATCAGGACGACGGGCACGGCGAGCCGTCCCGCGTCCTGCGCGCCCCCGCCCAGGTCCTGGGACGCTCCGATACCGATGAGCACGACGCACGTCACCAGCCAGGCCCACCAGGGCGGTCGGGCCGTGTCCGCAACCCGACGGCGCTGCTCGTCGACGGCCGCCAGTGCTCGCTCGGCATCCGCGGGATCCATGGAGGGAGTCATCGTGTTTCCTTTCGCTCAGGTACTTGCCTGAAGAGAAAGTATCACTCCACTTTCTCTTCAGGCAAGTACTTTCCTGATAGCGAGGGCAGCCGCCCGGAGCATGTGCCCGCTGATCCGGCCAGCGCAACCCGCGGTGTCCTCGCGGAACGGCACGCTCTCGACGCGGCAGAAGCCCGATAAGTTACTGCGCGGCTCTGGAGAATCTAATTCCAGATACCAGTTCCTCAGCCGCCGCAAGCCGAGGCAAGCACGACGGCAGACAAGGGGCTGCACGCCCGGAGTCGTTGGCCGCCCGGAATGCCCGTGAACGGATCGGAAGCCGCAATGCTGATGGCCCCCGAATTGACTTTTCTGCGCGGAGTGACAAAACCCCCACCACAGTCCAAATGGCGTCCAGATCGCCGAATCGGGCGCTTTAGCTGAGGGCTCAAGAACCCGTCTGCGCTCGAACAGATCATCCATTCCGGCGTAGCCGTAGACGCCCAGCGAGTCTTGTGCCGCTCGCCGACGGCCCACCCGCACCCTTTAAAACGGGGTCAACAGGAGCGGAGCCCAGCCCTGCTATTTCCGCGGTCATCCCCTGGGTTTGGGCTGCCGGGGGGATGGCGTTGTCGATGAGGACGGCGGCGATGGCGGCGGCGGTGGGGAAGGATTCGGTGTTGAGGACCCGGGTGCGGGCCGTGGCGCCATCGATGAGCAGCGCCAGTTGCTCGCCGAGCTGCTCGGGGTTGGTGGCGCCGGCTTCGCGGGCGGTCTCGGCGAGCCGCGCGGCGACGGCTTTCTTGTAGTCGCGTGCGTACTGGGTTGCGGGGTGCTGAGGGTCAGGGATCTCGACGGCCGCCGCGATGAAGGGGCACAGGGGCGTGATGTCCTGTGTCCCAGTCGCGGGGCCCTCGACGGCAGCGAGGAGTCGTTCGCGGGGGGTGAGGTCGGTGCGGTCGAACACTGCGGGCATGACGTCGGGATCGACTCGGCGCAGGTACTCGGCGACGAGTTCGTCCTTGCCGGTGAAGTGCTGGTAGGCCGTGCCCTTCGACACCTGGGCCGCCGCGCAGAGCTGGGCCATGCCGGTGCGGCTGATGCCCTGGTCGCGGAACAGCTGCTGTGCCGCGCCGAGGATGCGCTCGCGCGCGTTTGTGCCGCGGCGCCGTCCCTGGGGACCCGTCTCCAGCTCCGTCATGCCTCCAGCGTACCGCTCGGTGTACATAGCTTGCGCTCGTCCCGGCCATCGGGGTAAGTTAAGTACACCGATCGGTCACAGAGGGATCGAAGTGCTGACACAAGCCGGTTCTTCAATATCCGGATTACTTTCCTGCGGTGCGACCACCGTCGTGACCTGGCCCCCGCCAGGCGCGATCTCTTCTCACTCGATCTAACAGCCGCCGAGAGCGGCGACGAGACCATTATGAAAGAGCGGCGACGAGGCCATTATGAACACGATTAACCAAGTCACCCCGCAATCGGCGGGAGCTCTGACCTTCAGCCCCGACGGGGTCCTCTTCCTAGGCGACAGCAAGCTCGGGGCCGTCTTCGCCTATGAGACGGAACGCGGCCAGGCGCCAGCCTCGCTGGATCCCTTCCTCTTCGAGTCGATCGACGAGAAGATCGCCGGAGCGCTGGGCGTAACGGCGAAAAGCCTGGTGATGAACGGGATGGCCGTCCACCCTGTGACCCGCGAGCCATACCTGGCAGTCGGCGTGCGCAACGGCGATCGCCTGGAGCCCGCGGTCGTGAGCGTCTCGCTGGCCGGCGAGGTCCACCCATTCGACCTGTCATCGTCGAAAGTGACGGTGCACCGACTGTCCGACGTTCCCGACGGGGACAAGACCTTTCAGTCGCGGGCCGGCACTTTCCCATTGCCACCGGCGGCCTTCTTCGAGGAGAAGGCGCGCACGCCGCTGCGATCCATGACGATCGTGGACCTGAAGTTTCACGCCGGAGAGGTGTTCGTCGCCGGCGTCTCGAA
>Ga0302314_10011736_pt1 | contig 15250 bp, 17 predicted proteins | sample III_Palsa_N2_3_FD_200533 | JGI IMG/M metagenome (GOLD analysis project Ga0302314, IMG submission 200533) | Peat permafrost microbial communities from Stordalen Mire near Abisko, Sweden - III_Palsa_N2_3 | ecosystem: Environmental > Terrestrial > Soil > Palsa > Peat permafrost | place: Sweden...
GTGGACGGCGCGGCGATCTGCAACCAGGTGCCGCTGTGCCGGTCCTCCTACGGCCCGTACGGGCGGGCGATGATCAGGATCTGCAAGGAAGAGTCGTTCCACCAGCGGCAGGGTTACGAGCTGCTGCTGACGATGATGCGCGGCACCCAGGCGCAGCGCGACATGGTGCAGGACGCCACCGACCGGTTCTGGTGGCCGTCGCTGATGATGTTCGGGCCGCCGGACGAGAACTCGCCCAACACGGCCCAGTCGATGGCGTGGGGCGTCAAGCGGCACACCAATGACGAACTGCGGCAGCGTTTCGTCGACATGTCCGTTCCGCAGGCGGAGAAACTCGGCGTGACGCTGCCCGACCCGGAACTGCGGTGGAACCCGGAACGCGGCCACTACGACTTCGGCGCGGTCGACTGGTCCGAGTTCAAGGCGGTGGTGTCCGGCGGCGGGCCGTGCAACGCCCAGCGGGTCGCCCGGCGCAAGGCCGCGCACGACGAGGGCGCCTGGGTCCGCGAAGCAGCCGCGGCCCACGCCCGCAAGAACCACGACCGTTACTCCGAACGAGGGCGGCTGACACCGGAGGCCCCCGATGCCTGAAAGCGGCTGGCCGCTGTTCGAGGTGTTCCTGCGCGGCAAGCGCGGACTCAACCACGTGCACGTTGGCAGCCTGCACGCCGCCGACCCGGAGATGGCCCTGCACCACGCCCGCGACCTCTATACCCGCCGCAACGAGGGCGTCAGCATCTGGGTGGTGCGGGCAGCGGACATCACCGCGTCGAGCCCGGACGAGAAGGACCCGTTCTTCAAGCCGTCCGGCGACAAGGTGTACCGGCACCCCACCTTCTACGACATCCCCGACGATGTCCCGCACATGTAAGGGAAACCCGGCATGAGCACCCTTGACCACCAGGACACCGGGCCCGGCAACACCGGGCCCGGCAACACTGTGCCCGACAACCCGTACGACCTGCTCGGCGACGACCACGACGACGGTCACCGGTGGGCCTTCGGCACCGGGTTCACCGACCCGCTCGCGGGCATCGACACCTCCGTCCCGGCGGGGGTGGACGCCGCCGCGCTGGCCCGCTACTGCCTCGCCCTCGGCGATGACGCGCTGATCTACAGCCACCGGCTGCAGCAGTGGGTGACCCGGATGCCCGAGCTCGAAGAGGAAACCGCCATCGCGAACATCGCGCTTGACCTGCTCGGCCAGGCGCGGATGCTGCTCGCCCGGGCTGGCGGCATCCTCGGCCGGACCGAAGACGAGCTGGCCTTCTTCCGCGACGAGAAAGACTTCCGCAACGTCGCTCTGGCCGAGTACGCCGACCAGGACTTCGCCGAGCTCGTCGCCCGGCTGCTGATCTTCGCCAGCTGGCGGCTGGCCCTGTTCGAGGAACTGGCCGGGCGCGGGTCGTCAGCGGGCGCGGCCGACCCGGTGCTCGCCGCGATCGCCGCCAAAGCGGTGAACGAGCTCGCCTACCACCGAGATTACGCGGCCCAGTGGGTGGTACGGCTCGGCGACGGCACTGACCGGTCCCACCGGCGGATGCAGGACGGCCTGGAAGCGGTCTGGCCGCTCACCGGCGAACTGTGGCGCCCCGACGCCGACGCGCTCGCCGAGCTCAGCCCGGGCGCCGTCGACGCGGTCCTCGACACCGTACTCGCCGCGGCCGGCCTGGACCGGCCCGCCGCGGCGCCGCTCGCGGCCGTCGGCGGCCGGGCCGGGCGCGACGGCGTGCACACCGAGGCAATGGGCTACATCCTGGCCGAGCTCCAGTCGGTCGCCCGCGCCCACCCGGACGCGACATGGTGAGCGCGGCCTACGACGTCGCCGCCGCCACCCCCGACCCCGAACTGCCCATGCTGACCATCACCGACCTGGGCATCCTGCGCGCGGTGGACGAGACCGCGGCCGGGGTCACGGTGACCATCACGCCCACCTACAGCGGCTGCCCGGCCATGCGCGAGATCAGCGCGGACATCACCCACCGCCTCGACCGGGCCGGCTTCGGCCACGTCACCGTCAAGACGCAGCTCGCGCCCCCCTGGACCAGTGACTGGATCACCGCCGACGGCCGCCGCAAGCTCGCCGCGGCCGGCATCGCCCCGCCGTCCCCGGCCCCCCGGCGCAGCGGGCCCGTCCCGCTGACGCTCACCTTCTCGCCCCATTCCGGACCGGCCGCCCCCGGCTGCCCGCACTGCGGGTCGCCGCGGACCCGCCGCACGGCCGAGTTCAGCGCGACCGCGTGCAAGTCGCTGTACCGCTGTGATGAGTGCGGCGAGCCGTTCGAGGCGGTGAAGCCGCTGTGACCACCCGGGTCCGTCCCCGAACGGAGTTCCACCCGCTCGTCGTCGCCGACGTCGAGCCGCTGACCAGCGACTCGGCCGCGATCACGTTCACCGTGCCGGACGGGCTGAGCGAAACCTTCGCCTTCGCCCCGGGGCAGTCCCTCACCGTCCGCCGCGGCGACGAGCGGCGCTCCTACTCGATCTGCGCCCCGGCCGGGGCGCAGCCGCGGATCGGCGTCCGCGAGGTGGCCGGCGGCGCGGTCTCCGGCTGGCTGGTGCACCAGGTCAAGCCGGGCGACACCGTCGAGGTGCAGGCACCGGGGGGCATGTTCACCCCCGACCTCGCCACCCCTGGCAGCCACGTGCTGATCGCGGCCGGCTCGGGCATTACCCCGATGATGTCGATCGCCGCCTCGGTGCTGGCGGCCGACGACAAGTCGACGGTCACCCTGCTGTACGGCAACCGGCGCAGTGACACGGTGATGTTCGCCGACGAGGTCGCCGACCTGAAAGACGCCCATCCGGCCCGGGTGCGGATCATCCACGTGCTGTCGCGTGAGCCCCAGGAGGTTGAGCTGTACAGCGGCCGCCTCGATCCCGGTCGGCTCGCCCGGCTGCTGCCGGTGACGGTCGACGTCACCAGCGTGGACCACTGGTGGCTGTGCGGGCCGTTCGGCCTGGTCACTGGCGCGACCGAGGTGCTGCGGCAGCTCGGTGTGGCCGCTGGCCGGGTGCACCGGGAGCTGTTCTGGGTCGGTGACGAGCCGCCGGTGGAGGCGACCCACGACGAGGCTCCGGTCGGCGACGGCGCCACCGTGACCGTGGTGCTCGACGGCCGCGCGTCCACCCTCACCCTCCCGCCGGGGATGACCATCCTCGACGGCGCGCAAAAAGTCCGGCCCGACCTGCCGTTCGCCTGCAAGGGCGGTGTCTGCGGCACCTGCCGGGCGAAGGTCACCAGCGGCGAGGCGGTCATGCGCCGCAACTACGCCCTCGAGCAAACAGAACTCGATGCCGGCTACGTGCTGACCTGCCAGGCCATCCCCCGCACGGACGACATCGCCGTCGATTATGACGCGTGAGGAGCCTGACATCCCCAAGGAGGGGCGATGACTGCCACCGCTGACCCCGGCGAGCTGGAGCCGATCGAAACCGCGTCGGCCGACGAGCTGCATGCCCTGCAGCTTGACCGGCTGCGCTGGTCGCTGCGCCACGCCTACGAAAACGTCCCCTACTACCGGCGGATGTTCGACGTCGCCGCGATCCACCCCGACGACTGCAAGGACCTGGCCGACCTGGCCAAGTTCCCGTTCACCAGCAAGGCCTCGCTGCGCGACAACTACCCGTTCGGCATGTTCGCCGTCCCCCGCGAGCAGGTGGTGCGGGTGCACGCCTCCTCCGGCACCACCGGGCGGCCCACCGTCGTCGGTTACACCGCGAGTGACATCCGCACCTGGGCCAAGGTGATGGCCCGGTCCATCCGCGCGGCCGGCGGCCGGCCCGGGCACATCCTGCACAACGCCTACGGGTACGGCCTGTTCACCGGCGGCCTGGGCGCGCACTACGGCGCGGAGGAACTCGGCTGCACCGTGGTCCCGGTCTCCGGCGGGATGACCGAGCGGCAGGTGACGCTCATCCGCGACTTCCGCCCGGACATCATCATGGTGACCCCCTCGTACATGCTCGCCATCATCGACGAGATGGAACGCCAGGGTGACGACCCGGCCCAGTGCTCGCTGCGGTACGGCATTTTCGGGGCCGAGCCGTGGACCAATGAGATGCGCACCGAAATGGAAGCCCGGGCCGGCCTCGACGCCACCGACATCTACGGCCTGTCGGAGGTCATGGGACCGGGGGTCGCCCAGGAATGCGTCGAGACCAAAGACGGCCTGCACATCTGGGAAGACCACTTCTACCCGGAGGTCATCGACCCGGTCACCGGCCAGGTGCTGCCCGACGGCGAGCTGGGTGAACTCGTCTTCACCTCGCTCACCAAGCAGGCCATGCCGGTCGTCCGCTACCGCACCCGCGACCTCACCCGGCTGCTGCCAGGGACCGCCCGCAGCATGCGCCGGATGGAGAAGGTCACCGGGCGCACCGACGACATGATCATCTTGCGCGGCGTCAACCTGTTCCCCACCCAGGTCGAGGAGCTGATCCTGCAGACCCCGGCCCTGTCCGCGCACTTCCAGCTGCACCTGACCCGGCCGGGCCGGATGGACGCGATGACGGTCCACGTGGAGCGCCGCCCGGACGCATCACCGGAGGCCGCCGAAGCGGCCGGTGCGCAGCTGTCCACCCTGATCAAGAACACCATCGGGGTGAGCGCCGGGACCGTCGTCGAAGATCCCGGCACCATCGAGCGGTCCATGGGCAAGATGCGCCGCGTCATCGACGAACGCGCGGCTCCGTCATCCGGCTGACGGCTCCGTTATCCCGGCTGACGGCTCCGTTTTCCGGGCTGAGGGCGCTGCCACCTTCAGCTCCGAACTGCGGCCACGGAACTCGGCGACCAGCTGGCCGTCCCGCTCGATCGTCGCGTCGTAGACGCCGGTCCGCCCGAAGCGGGCGCGCACCCGGGCCTCGGCGACCAGTACATCCCCGTGCCGGACGGGTGCGATGAACAGGATGTCGCACTCGGCCGCCACCGTCACCGGTCCCCAGCTGTTACAGGCGCAGGCGAAGGCGGTATCCGCGAGACTGAAGACCATGCCGCCGTGGCCGATGCCGTGCCCGTTGAGCATGTCCGCCCGGATCGTCATCCGGGTCCGCGCCCAGCCCGGCCCGTGATCGACCAGTTCGATCCCGAGCAGCCGGGCCGCGGCGTCGGCCGCCATCATCGTCTCAACCGGTCCCGACTGGTCAGCGGGCTGCGCCACGGTGCTCCCTCGCCAAAACTATTTCCCGAACGTTCGGTCAATAATACGGCGCGGCGCCAGCCTGCCCCCGGCGGGAAGCCCAGCGATGAGCTCGCTTTCCCCCGTATGGCCACAAACACCCACGTCGTCACGGTAAAGTCACCGCTGACCAAGACACGAGCAGGTTGCTCAACCGCGCCCTCTGGATGGATCGTTGGTGGCACGTTCGTACGCGAGATCGCCAGTAGTGCCGACCTCTGGACGGCGCCCTCCGGCTAGAAAGCGCACCCGTACCATCATCTGGCCCGGTCTCACGGTGACCGCGCTGCTCGCCGGGACGACGGCCGGCTGCGGAGTCATCCATGCGAGCGCGGCATCTACCGATGGCAACAGCCCGGGCAGCGCCGCCTCCGCCCCGGCTTCGGCCCCGCCGCCGCAACCAGAAGCGCTGGCGACCGCTAAGGTTCCGTCGGCCGTCGCCAAACCCGCCGCCCTTAAGCCCAGCTCCTCGGTCAGCGATGCCCCCGCTGCCACTACCGGTTCTGGTTCCAGCCCGCAGGACTACGCCGGATCACTGGTGCTGGATGAGGCGGGCTCCGCGCTGGCGTCGTGGAATGAAACCGCGTCCTATTGCCCGACCACCTCCGGCATGCTCGCCAACGGCACGGTCGGCACCGACTCGAGCGGCGACGTCACGCTGACCACCCCGGGCAAGGCCGGCAGCTGCGTGGCCCTGATCAGCCCGGGCGCCTACTCCTCAGACGTTATCGAAGCCGACGTTTACTTCCCGGCCCTTCCCGGTAAGCCAGATACGATTGCCAACTGGGTCGGGGTCTGGCTGACCGACGGTCCCGCCTGGCCGGAAGACGGCGAACTCGACGCCGCCGAGGTGGAACCAGTCAACGCGCAAAGCGCGGTGACCTGGCACAGTGGCACCCGGGCAGATTTGTTCAGCGCCTCAAGCAGCGGCTTCGCGCCGGTCCAGTTGCCCGCCGACAGCGCCAACTTGACTCCGGGCTGGCACGTGGTCGACATCGTTTACACCAAGGGCTTTTTCGCGGTGTATTACGACGGCCAGGAGTACTCCAGCTACACCAGCAGCAATATCCCCGGTTCCCCGCTTAACCTCTACTTCACCATGGGCGACACGCCGGCTACCGCTTCCATTGAGCAGTCGATCGGGGGCGCCCCGATAAACTCCGACAGTTCGCCCGCCACCCTCTCGGTGAAGTACCTGAAGATCTGGTCGTACCGCTAGCGCAAATGGCGGCCGGGGCGGAGTTCTAACGGCGCTGCGCTGGGTAATCCGTTCACAAGAGGTTGCGCTCCGCCGTCTTGCAGGTTGCCGGCCGCGGAACACGCCCCCGGACGAACGGAGACAACGATGAGTTCCTCATCGGCCAGGCTGATTACCGTGTCTGCTTCCTACGGCGCAGGCGGGAGCGTGGTCGCCCCGGCCCTCGCGGAGCGTCTCGGCGTCCCCTTCCTGCAGCGGGCAACGACCAGCACCGGTGGCACCAGCGGACCCGAGCCCTGCTTTGAGCGGCTGGAACCGGAAGAAGCGGCGCTGACGCCAGCCCACCGGCTGCTCGCCTCGCTCACCCAGACCGTTCCGCTCGGCCCCACCCAGTCCCCTCCCCCGGCTCACCTGCAGGACCAGAGTCTGCGCCAGTACTGCGAGGAAGGCATCCGCCGCCTGGCGGCCGACCAGTCGGGGGTGATCCTGGGCCGTGGTGCCGCGGTGGTGCTCGGCCGCGACCGCGGCTTCCACGTCCGGCTGGACGGGCCGCCCAGCCGGCGCATCGTGCAGGGCGCCGCGATCGAGGCCGTCAGCCCGGAAGAAGCCCGTCGCCGGATGGGCACCGCCGACCGGGCCCGCGATGCCTACGTGCGCCGCCTGTACCGGGCCAACCCGGCCGACGCCAAGCACTACCACCTGGTGATCGACTCCACCGCGATCCCGCTGGACGCCGTCACCGAGGTCATCCTGCAGGCGGTGGCGTCACTGCCGGAGCCGGTCCCGGCGCCGCGAACGGCTGCCGCGAGCCAGTAGTCACCCAGTAGTCACTGAGCGCCGGGGGCCTGCGGCAGCCTGGCCGGCCGCCGGCTGGCGGGCCGGGCGGACGGCGGCGGGACCACTGGCCCGATGTCGCCGTCTGGCGCCTCGTCCAGGTCGACGATCACCGGCGCGTGGTCGCTCGGCCCGGTGCCCTTGCGGGCTTCCCGGTCGACCCAGGCCGCGCGCACCCGGCTGGCCACGGGGTCGCTCGCGAGCACCAGGTCGATCCGCATCCCGAGGTCCTGGTGGAACATCCCCGCGCGGTAGTCCCAGTAGGTGAAGACGCGCTGCTCGGGCCAGTGGTCCCGGACCACGTCGCGCAGGCCGGCTGACTCCAGGCTGGCCAGTGCCGCCCGCTCCGGTGCGGTGACGTGGGTCTGGCCGATGAAGGCGTCCGGGTCGAACACGTCGGCGTCGGCCGGGGCGATGTTCATGTCCCCGCACACCAGCGCGTCGCCGCCCGCCGCCAGCTGCGCGCTGACCACGTTCCGCAGCCCCTGCAGCCAGGCCAGCTTGTAGCGGTAGTGATCGGAGTCAGGCTGCCGCCCGTTGGGCACGTAGACCGCCCAGACCCGGATCCCGCCGCAGGTGGCGGCCACCGCGCGGGCCTCCGGCAACGGGAAGCCGGGCTCGTCGGGCAGGCCGGTCAGCACATCGTCAAGCCCCGCCCGCGACAAGATCGCCACTCCGTTCCACCGCGGCTCGCCGTGCAGGGCGATCTCATAGCCCCGGCTGGCGAGCTCGCCGGACAGCAGCTCCCGGAACGCGTCATCGGCGAGCTTCGTCTCCTGCAGGCAGACCACGTCGGGCTGGCGCTGGTCCAGCCAGGGCAGCAGCCGCGGCATCCGCTGCTTGACCGAGTTCACGTTCCACGTCGCCACCCGCACGACCCCACCCTAGCCGCCGGCCGCCAGCCCGCCGCAGCTGACAGGCCAGTTGACCGGCAATGCGGCCGCGCTCGATACGGTTGGCTGACCCAGCTCCACCGTCTCACCCACGCCGAGCGCTCGCAGCGAAGGAGAAGGCCATGAGTGCGACCTGGACTGACAGCTTCGGTCAGCAGTTATGCGCGCGATGGTGCTTGACCGCATTCGCGGACCGCTGACGGTGCGGGAAGTACCCGATCCAGCCCCGCCGGACGGCGGCGTCGTGGTGCGCGTGCTGGCGACGGGTTTGTGCCGCAGCGACTGGCACGCGTGGGCCGGGCATGACGAGATCACCCTGCCGCACGTGCCCGGGCACGAGCTGGCTGGAGTCGTCGCCGCGGTCGGCGCCGGGGTGTCCCGGTGGTCGGCCGGCGACCGGGTCACGGTCCCGTTCGTCGAGGGGTGCGGCCGCTGTGCCTGGTGCCGGTCCGGGAACGCGCAGGTCTGCCCCGATCAGCAGCAGCCCGGATTCACCCACTGGGGCTCGTTTGCCGAGTACGTGGCGTTGCACGCCGCTGACATGAACCTGGTAGCGATCCCGGACGCCGTGCCGGCCGAGGCGGCGGCGTCGCTCGGCTGCCGGTTCGCGACCGCCTACCGGGCGCTGACCGGCCGCGCGCGACTGGCGGCGGGCGAGTGGCTGACGGTGATCGGCGCGGGCGGGGTCGGGCTGAGCACGGTGATGATCGGCAAAGCGCTCGGCGCGCGGGTGATCGCCGTCGACCGCAGCCCGCGGGCGCTGGCAGCCGCCACCGCCCTCGGCGCCGACCACGTGCTGGCGGCCGAAGAGACGGCTGACATCCCCGCGCGGGTGCACGAGCTCACCGCCGGCGGCAGCCACGTCGCCGTCGACGCCGTCGGCAGCGAGCAGACCTGCGCCGACTCGATCCTGTCGCTGCGCCGCCGCGGCAGGCACGTGCAGGTCGGCCTGCTGCCGGCGGTCACCGGGCGGCCGCGGCTGCCGATGGACCGCGTCCTCGGCTGGGAGCTTGACCTGCTTGGCAGCCACGGCATGGCCGCCGCCGACTACCCCGGCATGCTCGCGCTGATCGAGCGGGGCGAGTTGCGTCCGCAGGCGCTCATCGAGCGGGTGGTCGGGCTCGAGGAGGCGGCCGTCCTGCTTCCGGCGTTCGCCACGGCGTCCCCCGCGGGCATGACGATCATTGACCCGCGCCGCGGCTGACGCGGGTTCTCACCCGCCGTATTCCGCGTCGGTGACGTGCGGTCCCCAGTGCGGAGCTCCCACGGTAATGGTCAGATGGGTCATCAGGTGATCGGGGCTGGCGCCGTGCCAGTGCTCCTCGCCATCCGGCGCGAAGATGACATCGCCGGGACGGAGTTCGACGACCTGCTGGCCGCGTGCCTGGACCCGGCCCACTCCCTCGATCACGTGGAGGGTCTGGCCGCCCTCGTGGGAGTGCCAGGCAGTGCGGGCACCGGGGGTGAAATGCACCAGGGCCGCATTGAGCGACGACGGCGGCAGGCCCCGGGTGACGGGATCGAGCCACACCTCGCCGGTGAACGTTTCCGCTGGGCCCTTGACGGTTGGCGGCTTGCGCGAGATCTCCATGTTCCTATCTTCCTCATGAGCGGCCCTGCCTGGGTAACTCCAGCAAACCTGGTACCAGGCGGGTGCGGCAGTGACTGAGGTTCCGGGTACTGCCAGGGGGTGCCCTCCCGGCCGCTGTCTTGACTAGCCTGCGATCAGCACGCTAACCACATCAGCCACGACATCGACGAAGGGCTTGACCGCGATGGCAATGCAGAACAGAATCCTCGGCCGGACCGGGGTCTCGGTCAGCCCGCTGTGCCTGGGCGCCATGATGTTCGGCCCGTGGGGCAACGACGACGAGGCGGACTCCGCCCGGGTCATTCACCGCGCCCTGGACGCGGGCATCAACTTCGTCGACACGGCCGACGTCTACTCCGGGGGCGAGTCCGAGCGGATCGTCGGCAAGGCCCTGGCCGGGCGCCGTGATGACGTTGTCCTGGCCACCAAGTTCTTCATGCCGATGGCCGGCGCTGACCCGAACCAGCGGGGCGGGTCTCGCCGGTGGATCATCCGCGAGGTCGAGAACTCGCTGCGCCGCCTGGACACCGACTACATCGACCTCTACCAGGTGCACCGGCCCAGCCAGGACACCGACGTGGCGGAAACCCTGGGCGCGCTGACCGACCTGGTCCGGCAGGGCAAGATCCGCTACATCGGCTCGTCGTCCTACGCCGCCAGCCAGATCGTCGAGGCGCAGTGGACCGCCCGGGACCGTCACCTGGAACGGTTCGTGACCGAGCAGCCGCCGTACTCGATCCTGGTGCGCGGCATCGAGGCCGACGTGCTGCCGACCGCGCGCCGGCACGGCATGGGCATCCTCAGCTACAGTCCGCTGTCGGGCGGCTGGCTGTCGGGCCGGTGGCGCAAGGACGCCGCCGGCACCCCGGCCTCGGTCGTGCGTCCCCGCGCGCGCTTCGACATGACCAGCCCCGCCAACCAGCGCAAGCTCGACGTGGTCGAGGAGCTCGCCCAGCTTGCCGACCAAGCTGGGCTGACGCTCATTGAGCTGGCGATCGCGTTCGTCATCAACCATCCAGCGGTCACCGCCGCGATCATCGGCCCGCGCACCATGGAACAGCTCGAGTCCCAGCTGGCCGCCGCCGAGGTCACCTTGACCGCGGACATCCTGGACCGAATCGACCAGCTGGTCGCCCCAGGGACCACGATCAATCCGGACGACAACAGCTACGGCGAAGCCGAACTCACTCCAGCGGCGCGACGGCGCACCCGCTGACCAGAAGTACCGCGCTTGGCGTCTCGCGGCGCGACTCGTAGCTAGGCGGCTTCGGTTACCGTTCCGCGCAGGATGTACTGATCGTCGCCGAAGACGGCGGAGATCTGAATGTGGCCGCCGATGGCCTGAACGTAGCGGGCGACAGCCTCGATGGTGGAGACATCACCGCGCTCGATCTGGGAGACTCTGCTCTTGGTCACGCTCATCCGCTCGGCGACCTCGGCTTGCGTAAGTCCAAGAGCTTTGCGCCGCTCAGCGAGTCGATGGCCGTCGATATAAGCCTGGTTGCGCTGCCGCGCCTGTGCTACGGTTTCCTCACCGCCAGCCCCAGCGACGATGTCGTCCCGGACCTCTTGCCATTTGGGGAAGTTGGTCATCGCGTCTCTTCCGCCTCCCGCTCTTTTAGGTATTCCTCATACAGTTCCTCGGCATGAGGTATCGACCGGCGGTACCAGCCCTGCCAGTCGCGTGACTTGTCGCCACCGGTGAGCAGGATCGCCGATCGCCATGGATCAAACAAGAACAGGATGCGTACTTCGCTCCGGCCCGCTGACCCTGGTCGCAGCTCCTTAAGGTTGCCGATCGATGAGTGCGCGATGGAGTCAACAAGGGGCCTGCCCAGCGCTGGGCCGGTCTCGGCCAGACGGTCGATCGCGTCCACTACCTGCGCCCTCGTTCGCTCATCAAGTGTGTTGATCCAGGCCAGGAGCTCGTCGGTAACTTGTAGCAAATCCTTTACCTGCGGTTGGTCTCCCGGCGCCACGCAGTAAAGGTGACGCCACGGTCCACGATACTAGTCGACGCTACCTGTCTGTAGTTGACACTGCTCGTTAGATACGGTTTTCTACAGTGCACGCGGGTGCGCAGCATGTTCGAGTGGTCGTGGCCGACAACCCGCCAGCGGTCTGGCCGGACGGCTCAGATCGCCGGATCTGCTGCGCCGCGATCGCGCTGCCACTGGACATCCGCGATCTCCGCACCATCTACCGTCACGTCAACTGAAGCCGCCAGCCACGTGGGTAAGCGTGGCAAGCGCCCGGTGACGTCGCGGGCTTGATTGTGCGACAGTCCTGTCATGAGGATCGCGTTTGGCGCTGACGACGAGAATGACTGCACGAGGGCTGTGGTCGAGTACCTGCGCGGCGTCGCCGACCTGTCGTTGCTGCGCGGGGGCAGCTGGCCCGAATTCGCCCGCGACGTCGGGCACGCGGTCGCGGCGGGCGAAGCCGACTACGGCGTGCTCATGTGCTGGACCGGCACGGGCACGTCGATCGCGGCGAATAAGGTCCCCGGGGTCCGGGCCGCGCTTGCCTGGGAACCGTGGATCGCCCGGAACGCAAGGTTGTGGAACGACGCCAACGTGCTGGCGCTCAGTCTCAAGCGGCTGGCGCCGGACGTCGCCGTCGAGTGCGTGCAGGCGTTCCTCGAGGTGGACGCCGAGGACCCGGCGGAGTCGGCCAGCATCGACTTGATCAGGGACCTGTGACTCAATCCCCGCGCAGCCCTGACCCGCTGGCGCCGGCGGCCCCAAGCCACCTTTATCCATCGCATTAGTGGCGATACGCTCGGAGGTAGACCTGCCCGGCCGGCTGTGACGGTCCGGCAGGCCGCTCGGCTGACGGGAAGGAAGAGGACCGTGACCGGTACGTTCGCTGACCGCTGGGGTGTTCAGCTGGAGGCGACCGACGGGGCCGCCGTCGCGCTGCTCGACCAGGCGGTCGAGGACCTGGTCGCGCTGGCCGGCGATCCGGTCGGCGGCGCCGACGCCGCGATCGCCATCGACGACGGGCTGCCGCTGGCCCGGATCTACCGGGCCTACCTGTCGCTGTACGGTACGACGGCCGACGGCCTGGCTGAGGCAGCCGCGCTGATCAAGCCGCTCGAGGCCGGGCCGCTTCCGCCGCGGGAGAGGCAGCACCTGGCCGCCGCCCGCGCCTGGGCCGACGGCGACTGGCAGGCAGCCACCCGGGCCCTGGAGCGGGCCCTGGTCGCCAACCCGCGCGACCTGCTGGCGCTCAAGGTCGCCCAGGACCTGTACTTCTTCCTCGGCAACCGGCTCGAGCTGCGCGACGTCGCCGCCCGGGTGTTGCCCGCCTGGCCGCCAAGCGACCCGGACTGGGGGTACGTGCAGGCCATCTGGGCGTTCGGCCTGGAGGAAAACGGCGACTACCGGGCCGCAGAGACCGCCGCCAGAAACTCCCTTGAGCGCAACCCGAAGGACGTCTGGGGGGTGCACGCGCTGGCGCACGTCTTCGAGATGGAAGGCAGCCATGAGCCGGGCGTCTCCTTCCTTACCTTCTCCTCGCCCGACTGGCAGGACAGCTACTTCGCGGTGCACAACTGGTGGCACCTGGGGCTGCTCCTGCTCGAGCAAGGCCGGGCCGACGACGCGCTCGCGCTCTACCACGAACGAGTCCGCGCGGCTAAGTCGACCGAATGGCTGGACATCGTGGACGCGGCCGCGCTGCTGTGGCGGCTGTCGCTCTACGGAACGGACGTAACCGCCCCGGCTGCGGCCCTGGCGGCCGACATCTCCGACCTGGTGGAGGTGCCCATCTACCTGTTCAACGACTGGCACGCGGTGATGACCTTCGGGCTGGCGGGCGACCACGCCCGCACCGGGCGGGTGCTCGCCGCCAACCGGCACCAGCGCCGGCCGACCAACCGCCGGGCAGCCGAACGGGCGGGGCACCGCCTGCTTGAGGCATTCGCCGCGTTCGCCGCCGGCCAGCCGTCAGTGGCGGTCGACCTGCTCATCGACATCAGGCCGGAGGCGCACGCGGTCGGCGGCAGCCACGCGCAGCGCGACGTGATCGACCTGACCCTGATCGCGGCCGCCACCCGCGCCGGTCAGCCAGCCCTGGCCCGCGCCCTGGTCACCGAGCGGATCGCCCGCAAGCCGTCGGCGGCCCCGTCGGCCCGCGCCCTGGTGCTCGCCAACGGCGGCGACGTAACCTGGCTCGCCTGGTAGCGGCAGCCCGGCGCCGTCCCTGCCGGTTGGCCAGCGGCCCTTACCTGACCGCGCCGATGGTGAGCCCTTCCACGATCTTGCGCTGCGCGAACATGGCGACGATCAGCACCGGGATGACGGCGATCAGCGATCCGGCCATCAGCAGGTTGTAGGCGGTGCCGGTGATCTGCCCCTGGAACTCGGTCAGCCCCTGGGAGATCATCATCAGGTGCTCACTGCTGGTCACCACCAGCGGGAACAGGAAGTTGTTCCAGTTCTGCAGGAACGCGATGACGGTGAACGCGGCCGTCATCGGCTGGGCGAGCGGCCGGTAGACGGTCCAGAAGATCCGCCACTCCGACGCGCCGTCGATCCGCGCGGCCTCACCCAGTTCGACCGGCGCGGACAAGAAGAACTGCCGGAACAGGAAACAGCCGAGCGCCGACGCGAGGTTCGGCACCAGCAGCCCGGGCCAGGTGTTGACCCAGCCGACGTCGGCCAGCAGCTGGACCACCGGCACGATCACCACCGTGAACGGAATCATCAGCCCGGCCATCACCAGGTAGAACAGCACCCGCTTGAGCGGGAAGTCGAACATCGCGAACGCATACCCGGCCAGCATGCCGGTGGCGATCTGCCCGACGGTGGTGACGATGCTGAACACGGCCGTATTGATGAAGAAAGTACCGAACGGAGCCGTGTTCCACGCGGTCGGGATATTGGACCACTGCGGGTGCAGCGGCAGCAGCGAGGCATTCGGGTCGACGATCTCGCTCTGCGTCTTCAGCGCGGCCGCGATCATCCACAGCAGCGGGAACGCCACGATCAGCACCGAGACGGTCACCAGGAAGTACACGGCGATCTTGCCCGGCAGCCGGAGCCCGCTCACGCCGCCGCCCGGGCTGAGCGGCTGACCAGGCTGACCTGGACGATCGTGACGACCAGGGAGATGACGAACAAGATCACCGACATGGCGTCGGCCAGCCCGATCGAGCCGCTCCCGCCGAGGCCGAAGGCCTGCTGGTAGACGTAGTACAGCGCCGTCTGGGTGGCGCCCTGCGGGCCGCCGTCGGTGAGGATGAAGATCTGGGTGAAGGTCTGCAGCCCGTACAGGGTCGCGATGACCAGCAGCAGCGCGGTCTGGTGGCGCAGCAGCGGCCAGCGGATGTAACGCAGCCGCTGCCAGGCGCCGGCGCCGTCGATGCTGGCGGCTTCGAGCACGTCGCCCGGCAGCGCCTTCAGCGCGGCCAGGTAGATGAGGACGAACTCGCCGAAGTACTGCCAGGCGCCAAACGCGATCACCGCGAGCAGCGCGTCGGTCGGGTTGGACAGGGTGACCTGCGGCAGCCCGGCACCGAGCAGCACCCGGTTGAACAGCCCGGTGTCCG
>Ga0302314_10011737_pt1 | contig 15249 bp, 13 predicted proteins | sample III_Palsa_N2_3_FD_200533 | JGI IMG/M metagenome (GOLD analysis project Ga0302314, IMG submission 200533) | Peat permafrost microbial communities from Stordalen Mire near Abisko, Sweden - III_Palsa_N2_3 | ecosystem: Environmental > Terrestrial > Soil > Palsa > Peat permafrost | place: Sweden...
CATTGGCGCGGGATCGTGGCTGGGCACGGGAGTGGTTGTTCTGCCCGGGACGCAGATCGGGAAGAACGTGGTCGTTGCCGCCGGGTCGGTGGTTCGGGGCGAGGTTCCGGACTTCTGCGTCGTGGCCGGGGTGCCTGCGCGCATCGTGAAGATCTTCGATGAGCAGGGCGAATGGAAAGCGTCGGCGATGGAGTCGACCGAGACGGGGTAGGTCAGCCTGGCGGTTGGCGTCGTGTAGACGGCGATCTCGTGTGGGCGGGTAGAATGTCGCTACGTGCGCTTTCTTAATGATTTGAACCCCGCTCACGACCTGACTTACGACGACGTGTTCATGGTGCCGGTCCGGTCGTCCGTCGGGTCACGCCTCAGCGTCGACCTGTCCTCGAACGATGGGACGGGGACGACGATTCCGCTGGTCGTGGCCAATATGACGGCTGTTGCCGGTCGGCGGATGGCCGAGACCGTTGCTCGGCGCGGTGGGATCGCGGTCATCCCCCAGGACATTCCGCTCGACGTCGTCGCCGAGGTGATCAGCTGGGTAAAGGACCGCCATGTGGTCTATGACACGCCGATTGTCGTCCGACCAACAGATACTGTCGGCGATCTGCTGAACCTTCTGCCGAAGCGTGCGCATGGTGCGGCTGTGGTCGTCGTCGACGGCCGGCCGGTCGGGGTCGTCACCGAGGCCGACTGCCTCGCCGTCGACCGGTTTACCCAGATCGGGCAGGTCATGAGTCGCGAGCTGTTGACAGTACCGAACAGCATCGACCCCGAAGAGGCATTCAATCGCCTCACCCAGAGACATCATCGGCTCGCCCCGGTCGTGGATGAGAATGGGGCGCTGGCCGGGCTGCTGACGCGGCAGGCTGCGCTGCGGGCGACCTTGTACGAGCCTGCTGTCGACGATCGCGGTTGCCTTCGGGTGGCTGCGGCGATCGGGATCAACGGTGATGCTGTGGGCCGGGCGAAGATCCTGTTGGAAGCCGGGGTGGACACTCTGGTTGTGGACACTGCCCACGGGCACCAGGAGAAGATGATCTCGGTGCTGCGTGCGGTGCGCGGGCTGGATCCGCAGGTGCCGGTGGTGGCGGGGAACGTGGTGTCGGCCGATGGGGTGCGGGACCTGGTTGAGGCCGGGGCCGATATCGTCAAGGTCGGGGTTGGACCCGGTGCGATGTGTACGACGCGGATGATGACCGGGGTGGGTCGGCCGCAGTTCTCGGCGGTGCTCGAGTGTGCGGCGCAGGCGCGGGCTATGGGCCGGCATGTGTGGGCCGATGGTGGTGTGCGGCATCCGCGTGATGTCGCGCTGGCCTTGGCTGCGGGTGCTTCGAATGTCATGGTCGGCTCCTGGTTTGCCGGGACACTTGAGTCGCCGGGCGATGTCCAGCGAGATGGGCAGGGGCGCCAGTTCAAGGAGAACTTCGGCATGGCCTCGGCGCGGGCGGTGCGGCTGCGGACTGCCGAGGATTCCCCGTTCGAGCAGGCGCGGAAGGCGATTTTCGAGGAAGGGATCTCCGCTTCGCGGATGTACATCGATCCGCAACGGCCCGGTGTCGAGGATCTGATCGACTCGATCATCGCCGGCGTTCGATCTTCGTGTACCTATGCCGGCGCGCGGTCTCTGGACGAGTTCCACGAGCGTGTTGTCGTGGGCGTGCAGAGCGCTGCCGGGTACAGCGAAGGAAAGCCGCTGCATACAAGCTGGTAATTGCTGGTGATTGTTTTCGGGCATGGCGCAGGAGCATCGATCCCGGCCGCGGCCGGGATCGATGCTGCCGCTTTCGCTTCGCATCGACCGGGTTGATCCGGTGTGCCGGCGGGTCCCCGTGGAGGAGAACCCCATGAGTTCCCTCCAACCCGCCAGCCGCCCCGCTTTGTGGGTCCCCGAGGTTTTGGCGAGTCCTCGGGGTCCCGGGATACCCCCCCCTCCCGGGGGCGGCGGCCCGGTGGTCCGGGCCTGCCAGCACCGGATCATTCCGGTCGATGCGTTGCGAACCCCCTGGGCGGCGTGGTCGGCCGTACCCTGTCGTCCAAAGGGATCTTGTCGGGGGCGGGCCGCGACTTCGCTGCTCCACCCTTGTGATTACTCGACCTGGCGGTGGTGCCGGTCGAGTGGCTTCGTCGGTCCGGTCGGCTCTTAGCTGACGTCGAAGGTCAGCGGAGCAGACTGGCTGGCGGTGTAGTTGTCGTCGCCGCTGTAAGCCGCGGTCACCGTGTGCTTGCCGGAGGGCAGGTCGAGCTTTTCGCTCGCCCGGCCTCGGCTGAGCTGCACCGGGGCCTGGGTCTTGCCGTCGACGGTGAAGACCACCGCGCCGGTCTCCGCGGCGTGCCGCTTGTGGGTGGCGCCCTTGCCACCGCTGCGGCCCTTCCCGCCCTTGGCCTTGCTCTTCCCCTTGGTGTCTCCGCCGGGTTTCTTCGTGGTGCTGGCGTGGACCGGGTTCCCGGTGTCGTCGGCGCCCTTGGGGCTGACCCTGGCCGAGAGGGTGAAGCTCTGGTTGGCCTGCGGGTCCTTCGGCTTCACCAGTTGGATGACGGTGGTCGAGGGCGGGGCCTGACTGGTGGTCGTGTCGGCGGCGCAGGCGATCGCCGGGGCCAGGGCCAGACCGCCGATGGCGGTGAGCATGATTGCGCGAGTGAATACTCGAGTCATGGTTGGACCTCCTGGATGGGTGTCGTCGCTGTCACGGATTTTCCGTGATCCGCAGCGCGACATTGACAGCGTCGCAAGGAATTCGTGCTTGCACATCCACTGTTTTACGTATCTTTGATGTGGGTTCGCGGGTACTGGTGCGGGCGCTAGTGTTTACACAGGAGGGTGCCCGCGCCACTTGTTGCCGCCTTTGCTCCGGCTTATCGTTGGCGGGTGGCCGGGAGCCGATGCGCGCCATGCCGGTGTGCACGGGGAAGTCGGAATTTTCCGCTTTCCGCCCTCGCTGTCAGTGCGGCATGGCACAGTGGCAGATGGCGGTCCAGCCGCTGTCCGCACCCTCTCCGGCCAGGCCTGCGGATCTTGTCGGTGGGGGCAGGTAGCGTCGTACGAAGCAAGCCCAACCCACAGCCCAACTGGTGGGCGTTGGAACACGGAAGGCGATGGAACCATGGCAGAGGCAACCAACCGCGAGAAGGCGATCGACGCCGCGCTGGCGCAGATCGAGCGGCAGTTCGGCAAGGGTTCGCTGATGCGGATGGGTGACAAGACCCGCACACCGATCGAGGTGATTCCGACCGGGTCGATCGCCCTGGACATCGCCCTCGGCGTGGGTGGCCTGCCGCGCGGCCGGGTGGTGGAGATCTACGGCCCGGAGTCCAGCGGAAAGACCACCGTCGCCCTGCATGCCGTGGCCAACGCCCAGCGGGCCGGCGGGCTGGCCGGGTTCATCGACGCCGAGCACGCCCTGGACCCCGACTACGCGAAGGCCCTGGGGGTGGACACGGACAACCTCTACATCTCGCAGCCGGACAACGGCGAGCAGGCGCTGGAGATCGCCGACACCCTGATCCGTTCCGGCGCGCTCGACATCATCGTCATCGACTCGGTCGCGGCGCTGGTGCCCCGGGCCGAGATCGAGGGCGAGATGGGCGACTCGCACGTCGGCCTGCAGGCGCGGCTGATGAGCCAGGCGCTGCGGAAGATCACCGGCGCGCTGAACCACTCCAGGACCACGATGATCTTCATCAACCAGCTCCGGGAGAAGGTCGGGGTGATGTTCGGCAGCCCCGAGACCACCACCGGCGGCCGGGCGCTGAAGTTCTACGCCTCGGTGCGTCTGGACGTGCGACGGATCGAGACCCTGAAGGACGGCACGGACGCGGTGGGCAACCGCACCCGGGTGAAGGTCGTCAAGAACAAGGTCGCGCCGCCGTTCCGGCAGGCCGAGTTCGACATCGTCTACGGTCAGGGCATCAGCCGCGAGGGCGGCCTGATCGACATGGGGGTCGAGCAGGGCTTCGTGCGCAAGTCGGGCGCCTGGTACACCTACGACAGCGGCCAGTTGGGACAGGGCAAGGAGAACGCCCGCAACTACCTGAAGGAAAACCCCGACATCGCCGACGAGATCGAGAAGAAGATCAAGGAGAAGCTGGGGATCGGCCCGCAGCTCGACGCCGCCGTGCCGGTCGGCGATCCGGCGCAGCCCGCCGTGGAGTCGGTGCCGAAGCCCGGCAAGCCGGTCAAGGGGGCCAAGGCCGCGGCGCTGGCCGCCGCTGACCCGGCCGGGCTGTGAGCGAGCCTTTTCCAGCTGAGGTGTCGGCCGAGGTCGATCAGTCCGCGAGTGATCCGGGTGCGGTGTCCGTCGCGCGCGGGCTGGTTGTCGACGCCTTGTCCCGAACGGAGCGGACCAGAGGGCAGCTGGCGCAGATGCTGGCCCGCAAGGGGGTCGAGCCCGAGGTCGCCGAGCAGGTGCTGGACCGGTTCACCGAGGTGGGCCTGATCGACGACGCGGGCTATGCGCGGATGTTCGTGGAGTCGAGGCATGTCGGGAGAGGTCTCGGCTCGCGGGCGCTCACCTTCGAGCTGCGGCGGCGCGGGGTCGACGACGAGCTGATCGCGGACGCGGTCGGGCAGCTGGATGACGAGCAGCAGTTCGAGACCGCGTGCCGGATCACCGAGTCGAGGCTTGCCCGGATGTCGAATCTCGATGAGGCGGTACAGATGCGTCGGCTTGCCGGCTTCCTGGCGCGGAAGGGCTACTCCGGGGAACTCGCGATGCGGGCGATCCGGACAGCCTTTGAAAACCGTGCGTCGGAGAGCTGAGGGCGGGACGTCGCGACAGATGGCAGCTGGCGAGGTGGAGGGGTGGCGAGGTGGCGACTAGTCAACGCAAAGCCGGTGTGCCGCCTCACTGTTCTGAGCCTGAATGCGGGTTCTAGCTCCATACGCCGATCGGGGGCGGGGCGGGAGCTGCGAGGCCGGACGCGGCCAGGGTGGCGTTGAAGATGGCGAGCCAGGTCCCGTTGTTCTCGGCGGCTTGCAGAATGCTGTCGATCTTGTCCAAGAGCGCGTTGTCTCCTAAAGGAAGTCCGATTCCGTAGAGCTGCGGCGGCTGGTGGTCGTCTATCGGCATTACGCGGTACTTGCCGGGGTATTCCGCCGCATATCCGGCCACGATAGGCAGGTCGGTATACAGGCCGGATGCTTCACCCTGGCTCACTTGGCCGAGGCATTCGGAGTAGGTGTCAGTTGCGACTATCTTCGCGGAGGTCAGTTGCGGCAGCTCGGCCAGCGGGCTCGATGCGCTGACCGAGCACACGGTGTCGTCAGAGGTGAAGGATGACAGGCTGGTGACGGTGGTTTCGTCCTTGCGGACCAGCAGGCCTTCGCCGGTCTTGTAGTACGGTCCTGCGAAGCTGACTTCGTCGGCACGGGCCGAGGTGTAGGAGTAGCTGGCGATGACCAGGTCGACAGATCCGTTGAGGATCGCGGACTCCCGGTTGTGCGTCTCGACGGTGACGAACTCGACCTGGTCCTGGTCGAAGCCCAGGCCGGCCGCGACCAGCCAGGCGATTTCGATGTCGAAGCCACGGTAGGTCCGCGTGTTCGGGTCCAGATAGCCCAGGCCCGGCTGGTCGTCCTTCACTCCGACGACGACCTGGCCCTTGCCTTGGTTGCGCGCGAGCATCCGGGTAAAGGTGGGGGAGCTGAGGTGGACCCCGCCCGCCACAGGGAAGTCGCCGGTCGCCGCGATCGGGGTGATGGTGACGCAGCCTTCGGTGATCGCCGCGATTCCGGTGGCCGCGAGCAGTCCGAGGAAGCCCCGCCGCCGCATCCGGTGAAGCGCCACCTTTTCGGTCATCCCGTGTGTCTCCGCCCCGCGCATATTCGCCCCTCGTATCCCAATCGCTCCGGAGCATATCCGTAGCCATCGAAACTTATCGGCAATTGCACACGGGCCGGGCCGCTGCGGATAACGGTAAAATAACGGCGCCGTCGGTTGGCGGAGTCCGAGCGCAGGGAGATCGGCGTCATCATCCTAGATGGTTACTCTTCGTGGTGCTTGCTGGTCAAGGCCGTGGAATTAAACTCGCTGCGAGAGTCTCTATCCTGGATAGCATGACCGAGGGCAAAGCCAGTAAAACCTTCCAGGTGCGCACTTACGGGTGCCAGATGAACGTGCACGACTCCGAGCGGCTCACCGGCCTGCTGGAAGACGCCGGCTATGCGCGGGTCGAGCCGGACGGGGTGGCCGACATCGTCGTCTTCAACACCTGTGCGGTTCGCGAGAACGCCGACAACAAGCTTTACGGCAATCTTGGGCACTTGGCCTCGGTCAAGGCGACGCATCCCGGGATGCAGATCGCGGTGGGCGGCTGCCTGGCGCAGAAGGATCGTGGCGAGGTGCTGCGGCGCGCGCCCTGGGTCGACGTGGTGTTCGGCACGCACAACATCGGCGCCCTGCCTGCGCTGCTGGAACGGGCCAGGATCCAGCAGGAAGCCCAGGTGGAGATCGCCGAGTCGCTGGAGGTCTTCCCCTCGACCCTGCCCACGCACCGCGAGTCTGCTTACGCGGCCTGGGTGGCCATCTCGGTCGGATGCAACAACACCTGCACCTTCTGCATCGTGCCGGCATTGCGCGGCAAGGAGGAGGACCGGCGCCCCGGCGACATTCTGGCCGAGATCGAGGCACTGGTCGCCGAGGGGGTTGTCGAGGTCACGCTGCTCGGCCAGAACGTCAATTCCTACGGCGCGCAGTTCGGCGACCACGGTGCCTTCGCGAAGCTCCTGCGGGCCTGCGGCCAGGTGGCCGGGCTGGAGCGGGTCCGGTTCACCTCGCCGCACCCGAAGGACTTCACCGACGACGTCATCGCCGCCATGGCTGAGACGCCGAACGTGATGCCCTCCCTGCACATGCCGCTGCAGTCCGGTTCGGACGTCATGCTCAAGGCCATGCGGCGCTCCTACCGGCAGGAACGCTACCTGGGCATCATCGACCGAGTGCGGGCGGCCATGCCGCACGCCGCGATCACGACCGACATCATCGTCGGGTTCCCGGGTGAGACCGAGGCCGATTTCGAGCAGACTATGCACGTGGTCCGGCAGGCCCGGTTCGCCTCGGCGTTCACGTTCCAGTACTCCAAGCGGCCCGGCACACCCGCCGCCGAGATGGACGGCCAGGTGCCCAAGGAAGTCGTCCAGGAGCGTTACCTGCGCCTGGCCGCGCTTCAGGAGGACGTCTCCTGGGCGGAGAACAAGAAGCTGGTGGGCACCGAGGTCGAGCTGCTGATCGCGGAGGGGGAGGGGCGCAAGGACGGTGCCACCCACCGGATCTCCGGCCGGGCGCGCGACAACCGGCTCGTGCACGTCGCCGTCGGCGATCTGAGCGGGTCGGCGCTGCCGCGTCCGGGCGACCTGGTGCGGGCCACGATCACCTATGCGGCGCCGTTCCACCTCGTGGCCGACGGACCGGCTGGGGCGGATGGGGCGTACGGGCCTGGCGAGGCCAACGGGGCGAGCGGCGGCTCGGGGATCACCGAGCTGCGCCGGATGCCCTCCGGGGACGCCTGGGCGGCCCGGCAGGCGGCCAAGGAGGCCGGAGGCGGCAGTGGCGCCGGCGTGTCGCTGGGCATGCCCACGATCGGCGTGCCGGCCCCGTTGGCGCCCGCTCCTGCGTGCGGCTGATCCGCTTCGAACGGCAGAAACTGGTCAGCGGCGGTCCGACGCGATCGGCCGGGGGACAATGGTCGGTGTGAATGACGCTTTGGTGATCGCTGTCGTGGGCCCGACCGCCGTGGGCAAGTCGGATCTGGGTATCGCCCTGGCCCGGGCCTTCGGCGGCGAGGTGGTCAACGCCGACTCGATGCAGCTGTACCGCGGCATGGACATCGGCACCGCGAAGCTCTCGGTCGCCGAGCGCGGCGGGATTCCGCACCACCTGCTCGACGTGCTGGACGTCACCGAGCGGGCCGCGGTCGCCGAGTACCAGCAGCTGGCCCGCGCGCAGATCGATCTGCTGCTGGCGGCCGGCCGGGTTCCGGTGCTGGTGGGCGGCTCCGGCCTGTACCTTCACGCGGTGCTTGACGAGTTCGAGTTCCCCGGCACCGACCTGGTGGTCCGTGGACAGTTGGAGGCAGAGCTGCTGGAGGTGGGGCCGGGCGCGCTGCACCAGCGGCTGGCCGGCCTCGATCCGGCCGCCGCCGCGGCGATCCTGCCGTCGAACGGGCGGCGGATCGTTCGCGCGCTCGAAGTCATTTCGTTAACTGGCGAACCATTCACCGCGTCCCTTCCCGGACACAATCCCCGATATCCGGGCGCGGTCAGGCTCGGGCTCACTGCGGCCCGGCCGGTCTTGGACGAGCGGATCACCCGGCGGGTGGACGTCATGTGGGAACGCGGGCTCGTCGAGGAAGTCGAGAGCCTGGTGAAGATCGGTCTGCGTGAGGGGGTCACCGCCAGCCGGGCCCTGGGCTACAAGCAGGTGCTCGCCATGTTGAGTGGTGAGGCCACGGAGGCGGAGGCGATTGAGCAGACGGTGCGTGAGACCAAGCGGTTCGCCCGGCGGCAGGAGTCGTGGTTCCGCCGCGATCCGCACGTGCACTGGCTCGACTCGGGGTCCGAGGATCTGCCGGCTTCGGCCAAGAGCCTGGTCGCCGACGCCCGCTCCCGTACGATGTCGGCATGATTGCGTTCACCAAGGGTCACGGCACTGAGAACGACTTCCTGATCGTCGCAGACCCGGATGGTTCCTTCCGGCCGGACCCCTCCTGGATCGCCGCGGTCTGTGACCGGCGGGCCGGGGTGGGCGCGGACGGGTTGCTGCGGGTCGTGCGCACGGCGAAGGCCGAAGGCTATGAGAGCCAGGCCGGGCAGGCCGAGTGGTTCATGGATTACCGCAACAGCGACGGCTCCATCGCCGAGATGTGCGGGAACGGGGTCCGGGTGTTCGCCCGGTATCTCGTGGATCAAGGCTTGGCGCAGGCCGGCGAGTTCGGGGTGGGCACGAGGGGCGGCGTCAAGCAGGTCCGGGTGCCGGAGCAGGGCGGGGACATCACCGTCTCGATGGGGGTCCCGCGGCTGCCGGAAGGCAGGGCCTCGGTGCGGGTCGGCGCCGAATGGCAGACGGCCGAGAATGTCGACATGGGCAATCCGCACGCGGTGGTGTTCGTCGACGACGTGGCCGAGGCCGGTCCGCTCCTGGAGAGCCCCGAGTTCGCGCCGGCCGAGGTATATCCGAACGGCGTCAACATCGAGTTCGTCGCGCGGGTGGCCAAGCACCACATCCGGATGCGGGTGTTCGAGCGCGGCTCCGGGGAGACCAGGTCCTGCGGGACTGGGGCATGCGCGGCCATGATCGCGGCGGCTCGGCGCGACAAGGCCCAGCCTGGCACCCCCTACCTGGTGGATGTCCCCGGCGGCAGGTTGGTGATTGTCGAGCGTCAGGACGGCCAGGTCGAAATGACCGGGCCGGCTGTCCTGGTCGCCCACGGCGAATTGCGCGAACTCAAGTAGGCGGGCGATAGCGCTCTAGCAGGCGGGCGATAGCGGCTGCTCAGGAGCCCAGGACCCGGCGCGAGTACTCGTTTCCGAAGACCCGGTCCGGGTCGGTCTTCTCCCGGACCGCGAGGAACTTGTCGAACTTGTCGTAGGCCGAGGTGAGGTAGGCGGCGTCCCGGGTGTGCAGCTTGCCCCAGTGCGGGCGCCCGTCGTGCGCCACCATGATCTCTTCGATGCTCTCGAAGTACTCGGCCGGGTTGCTGCCCTGGAACATGTGGAAGGCCAGGTAGGCCGAGTCGCGGCCGTGCGCGGTGGAGAGCCACAGGTCGTCGGCCGGGGCGGTGCGCACCTCGACCGGCATGCTGATCTTCAGGCCGGAGGCGTTGATCGTCTGCCGGACCTCGCGCAGCGCCGCGGTGGCCGACTCGCGGGGCAGCGCGTACTCCATCTCCAGGAACTTGAAGGTGCGCGGGGAGGTGAAGACTTTGTCCGAGCGGTCGGTGTAGGTCCGCGCGGACAGGGCCTTGGCGGTGATCCGGTTGATGCCGGGGGCGGCCCGCGGCGCGGTGCGGCCGAGCCGGCAGGCCGCGGCGAAGACGGTGTTGGCCAGGAACTCGTCCTCCAGCCAGGTCCGGCGCCGGGTCAGCGGCGCGGCCGGGCCGGTGCTGCGGTTGTTGCGCTTGGTCATCGTGGCGCCGGTGTGCGGGAACCAGAAGAACTCGAAGTGCTCGTTCTCCGCGCACAGCTCGTCGAAAGTGTCGAGCACCTGCTCGAAGGGGAGCGGTTCCTCGCGGGCGGTCAGCAGGAAGCCGGGCTCGGTGCGGAAGGTCACGGCGGTGATCACACCGATGCAGCCGAGGCCGATCCTGGCCGCCTCGAACAGCTCCGGGTGGTTCTGCGGGCCGCAGGTGATCACCGAGCCGTCGGCCAGCACCAGTTCCAGGCCGGCCACCTGGGCGGCGATCGAGGCGCTGGCGCGGCCGGTGCCGTGGGTCCCGGTGCCGATGGCGCCGGAGACGGTCTGGGCCTGGATGTCACCCATGTTGGTGAGTGCGAGCCCCTGCTCGGCCAGGAGCTCGTTGAGCTTCCACAGCGGCATTCCGGCCTCGACCGTGACCAGGCCGCTGGCCCGGTCGGCGGAGCGCAGCCGGGCCAGCTGGTCCAGCCGGATCAGCACCCCGTCGGTGGCGGCGACCGGGGTGAACGAGTGGCCGCTGCCCACGGGCTTGACCCGCAGGCCCTGGCCGACCGCCTCGCGGACGGTCTCGGCCACCTGGGCGGTGCTGTTCGGGGTGGCTATCCGGCGGACCTGGGCGCGCTGGTTCCCGGCCCAGTTCTGCCAGGTCCTGGTCGGGGTGCTCGCCGTGGTTGCGCTCATCGCCGCTTCTCGCCCCTTCGCCCGCACCTGTCATTGCCCGCCGGACCGCACTGTCCCGCGGCTCGTAAGCCAACGCGACCGTGGGCCGTGCGTCAAGGGCTGCCGGGAGGTTGGTGGAGTTTTATTGCGATCGTTTGCGTCTGGTTGCGGCTGCTTGCGGACCCTCCGACGTGACGTGCGAGGATGGCGGTATGTCTTTGGCCGCTCCCTATGACGCGCTGCTGTTTCTGTCGTTCGGCGGGCCGGAGGGGCCTGACGACGTCGTGCCCTTCCTCCGCAACGTCACCCGGGGCCGGGGGATCCCGGACGAGCGGTTGGCCGAGGTGGGCGCGCACTACGCCGGGTTCGGCGGGGTCAGCCCGATCAACGCCCAGTGCCGCGCGCTGATCGCCGCGCTGACCGAGGAGTTCGCCGGTCACGGCCTGGATCTGCCGATCTACTGGGGCAACCGCAACTGGCGGCCCCTGCTCGCCGACACTGTCGCGCAGCTGGCCGCGGACGGGATGCGGCGGGTGTTGGTTTTCGTCACCTCCGCCTACTCCTCGTACTCCGGGTGCCGGCAGTACCGGGAGGATCTGGCCGCGGCGGTGGCCCAGGTGGGCCCGGCGGCGCAGGACCTGGAGTTCGACCGGATCCGCGGCTATTTCGATCACCCCGGTTTCGTCGAGCCGATGGTCCGGTCCACGGTGCGTGCGCTGGAGACTCTGGACCCGCAGGTGCGCGACGAGGCGGAGCTGGTGTTCGTCACGCATTCGCTGCCTCTGGTCCTGGCCGATTCGAGCGCCTACGTGGCGCAGCACGAAGCGGTCGCGGAGCTGGTGTCCGAAGGGGTGGCGCGTGCCACCGGCGTGTCGCACGCGAGCAGCCTGGTCTATTGCAGCCGCAGTGGCCCGCCGACCCAGCCGTGGCTCGAACCCGACATCGGCGACTATCTGGAGAACGGGCGCGAAGCCGGGGAACGGGCTGCCGTGGCGGTCATACCGATCGGGTTCGTCTCCGACCACATGGAGGTCGTCTACGACCTCGACACCCAGGCCGCGGCGGTGGCCCGCAAGCTCGCCCTGCCCTTCGCCCGGGCAGCCACGGTCGGGGTGGACGGCGAGTTCGTCTCGGCGGTCCGCGACCTGGTCCTGGAGCACGCGGCCAGGGCCCGTGGCGAGCGGGTGGAGGGCGCCGGGCTCAGCGCGCTGGGCCGGCTGCCCGCGCGCTGCCCGGCAGGCTGCTGTCCGAACCCGCGCGGGCCGAAGCCGGCGCTCTGCGGAGTCGACTGAGGCAGGCGCGCAGAACCCCGAACGTCCGATCCGGCAGCACTGCCGTCACAGCTAAGGAAACGCGCGTGGAAGATCCGTTGGAGCTGCTCGACCTCGCCCGCACGATCGCCGAGGAGGCCGGCCGGCTGCTGGTCGACGGGCGTCCGGGCAGTCTCGGGGTCGAGCACACCAAGTCCAGCCCCACCGACGTGGTCACCGAGATGGACCTCGCGGCGGAGCGCCTGATCCGGGAGCGGATCGCCACGGCCCGGCCGAACGACGGCTTCCTCGGCGAGGAGGGCGGCGAAGAGAGCGGCAGCAGCGGAGTCGTCTGGGTGGTCGACCCGATCGACGGCACCGTCAACTACCTTTACGACCTGGCCGGATGGGCGGTGTCGATCGGCGTCGAGGTGGACGGGACGGCGGTCGCCGGGGTGGTGGTCGCGCCGAGACTGAGCGAGATTTTCACGGCCACGCTCGGCGGAGGCGCCTACTGCAACGGCAAGCCGATCGGAGTGCGTCCGGACACGGCACTTGCCGGCGCTCTGGTGGCCACCGGCTTCGGGTACCGGGCCGACCGGCGGCAGCGGCAGGGCGCGATCGTGTCGGCCCTGCTGCCGCGGGTACGGGATATCCGCCGGGTCGGCTCGGCGGCGCTGGATCTGTGCTCGGTGGCCTGTGGCCGGGTGGACGGGTACTTCGAACGGGGGACCCAGCGATGGGACCGCTCGGCCGGGGGTTTGATCGCGGCCGAGGCCGGCGGGGTGGTGGCGGGGTTTCACGGCGGCGAGCCGTCGGAGGCGATGACCATCGCCGCGCCCGCTGGAACGTTCACGCTGCTGCATGATGCCTTGGTGGAACTGGGTGCCGATCAGCCTGACTACTGAGATATCGGCAAAGGGGTGGCAGAGGTGGCAGCGCGGAGGCGGTCACTCAAGGTGACGAACAGGGTGCTAGAAAACCAGGTTGGCGCCGGCGCGTTCCCGGCCGTAATCCACTCCGTGGTCACGGGCGATGCGCAGAAGCGAGTCCAGCTCGCCCTGCTCGACTTGTACGCCGTAGTTGTCTTTCGTGGTTATGGCGCGGCGCAGGGCGCTTTCGGTGTCGTCGATGCGCTGGCGCAGCCTCGCGGCGAACTCTCCCATAGATAAATGACCTCCTTGCGTGTCTTCATCCGTTTGGGCCAAAGTTTCCCCGAGATTGCGGAAACCAAACCGCGCCGGAATCGAAACCTGGGCCGAGTGACCGTTCTCACGCCGCCTTTACCTCATTTCCGGCAGGCTGGGCCTCCGCGCGGGTCTTCGGCCATGTGTTGTTCATCTTTCAGTGCGTGTTGCTTAACAGGTTGGAGATCTCGTTCATGCGGGTGCTGGTAGTTGAGGACGAGCAGTTGTTAGCCGACGCGATCGCCAAGGGGCTGCGCCGGGAGACGATGGCCGTCGATGTGGTCTATGACGGGGCCTCGGCCTGGGAGTACACCTCTGTCAATGACTACGACGTGGTCGTGCTCGACCGGGACCTGCCGGTGATGTCCGGGGACGAGGTGTGCCGGCGGATCGTCGGGGCCGGGATCTCCGCCCGGATCCTGATGCTGACCGCGGCCGCCGACGTCGGGGACCGGGTGGCGGGGCTCTCCCTGGGCGCCGACGACTACCTGGGCAAGCCGTTCGTCTTCGCCGAGTTGGTCGCCCGGGTGCGGGCGCTGGCCCGCCGGTCCATGGCGGCCGTGCCGCCGGTGCTGGAGCGCTCCGGGCTGCGGCTGGACCCGGCCAGGCGCGAGGTGACCCGGGACGGGCGGCCGGTGGCCCTCTCGCCCAAGGAGTTCGCCGTGCTGGAGGTGTTGCTGCGGGCCGGGGGCGCTGCGGTGAGCACGGAACAGCTGCTGGAGAAGGCCTGGGACGAGAACACCGACCCCTTCACCAATGTGGTCCGGGTGACGGTGATGACCTTGCGGCGGCGGCTGGGCGAGCCCGCCGTGGTGATCACGGTGCCCGGCGCCGGCTACCGGATAGGCTGAATCCCCGTGAGCGGAGGCTTCCCGAACATGGCCCGGCAGGAGGAGGACCCGCTGGCGCGCACCGTGGTGCCGCTCACCTCGTCGGGGCAGTACACCTCGGTCAGCGACGCGGCCCCGCCGCCCCGGCCGCCCAAGCGGCGCGGGGCGACGGTCCGGACCAAGCTGACCGTCCTGTACGGCGGCTCCTTCGTCGTGGCCGGCATCGCGTTGACGACCGTCCTGTATGTCGTCGTCCTGTGGCTGGTCAACCACCCGCGGGCGGACATGCCGACGGCGTGTGCGGATGCGGCGCGCCGGGCCCAGCTGGCCGAGGCGGCGGGCAAGACGGTCACCCTGAAGAACCTGGCCGCCTACGAGGTCGGCTGCGTCCGACTGGTCCGGGCCGAGACGCTGCACCAGACGCTCGTCGCCTGTCTGCTGTGCCTGCTGGTGTTCGGCCTGGTGGTGTTCGGGGTCGGCTACCTGCTGGCCGGGCGGGTGCTGCGGCCGCTGAGCCGGATCACCCTGGCGGCCCGGCGGATCGCGCAGGAGCCGACCAGCACGCTGCGCGGCAAGGACCTGTCCCGGCGGATCGCGCTGGAGGGGCCGAGCGACGAGCTGCACGAATTGGCGGACACCTTCGACGAGATGCTCGACCGGCTCGACTCGGCCTTCGAGAGCCAGCGCAGGTTCACCGGGAACGCCTCGCACGAGCTGCGCACCCCGCTGGCGATCAACCGGACCCTGCTGGAGGTGGCGCTGGCCGATCCGGACATCGCGCCGGACACGGTGACGCTGATCGACTCGCTGCTGGCGACCAACGAGCGCTCGGAGCGGATGATCGAGGGCCTGCTGGCGCTGGCCAGCGCGGACAACGCGCTGGTCGAGGCGAAGCCGGTGGACCTGGCGATGATCGCCGAGCGGACGACCGGCCTGTGCGCGGCCGAGGCGGCCGGCGCGGGCGTGTTCCTGCGCACGGACTTCCGGTCCGCCGTGGTGGCCGGGGACGCGACCCTGCTGGAGCGGGTGGCCACCAACCTGGTGCAGAACGCGCTGCGCTACAACGTGCCAGGCGGATGGGTCGACGTGGTGACGTATGACCAGGAACGGTACGGCTTGCTGGTGGTGGCCAATTCCGGCCCCGTGGTGCCGCCCTCGCTGGCGGAGAGCCTGTTCGAGCCGTTCCGTCGGCTGT
>Ga0302314_10011739_pt1 | contig 15249 bp, 18 predicted proteins | sample III_Palsa_N2_3_FD_200533 | JGI IMG/M metagenome (GOLD analysis project Ga0302314, IMG submission 200533) | Peat permafrost microbial communities from Stordalen Mire near Abisko, Sweden - III_Palsa_N2_3 | ecosystem: Environmental > Terrestrial > Soil > Palsa > Peat permafrost | place: Sweden...
CACAGCCACGGCAATCGCCTTGTGCTCGAGGGCGCAAGCTACTGCGCCTTGGCCACTTTGACTTTTCACCCGTTCCAGCGATCGGGCGGGCCTTTATCGGTGGCTATGTCGCTTCCAGAGTGCTCGAACGGATGCAAAGTCAACCCAGCTTGACGGCAGCCACGGTCCTGGCGGCGGCGGCGAACCCGGCGAACGCGACCTCGGTGTCGCGGGTGCGCTCATGCGGACGGCGGAAGTCGGCCAGGAACGAGCAGATGTCGTCGAGGTCCCAGCGGAGCCGGTAGAACTCCACGGCCGGCTGGCTGACCGCCCGGCCGGTGAGCTCCGCGTACCGCGCGGAGGCGGTACCGGGCTCCCGCGCCACCCACCACAGGTCCCGCTCGGGCGGCGCGAGCCCGACGGTGTCCCAGTCGATCAGGAGGAAGCCGCCATCGCGCCGGATCAGGTTGCCCGCGTGCGGCTCGCCGTGAGTGATGACTGACGGCCGCCCGTCGCTGGCCAGTGATGCGGCCAGCCCGCGAAATCCGGCGAGTGCCTCGGTCAGGCCGGCGGCGTGCTCCGACAGGAGCTGGCGGGCCGGCTCGGCGAACGGCCCGCCGCGCCAGGACAGCCTCCGCTCCCGGATGGATTCCTCGAGAAGGGCGATCCCCGGCAGATCCGGCGACCGGACGGGTACCCGGCCTGGATCGCCGGCGATGCCGTGCAGCTCGGCGAGCAGGCCGGCGGCGGCGGCCTGGTCAGCTGGCGTCAGCACGTCGGCAAAGCGGCCGGGCGTGCCCGCGGCGAACGGGTACAGCGTGATCGCATAATCCGGCCGCGCGCGGACGGCGAGGTCGCCGCTGACGGCGCGGACCGGCGCGACTACGAAGCTCAGCCCGCGCTCAGCCAGCATCGCCGCCGTGGTCATCGTCGCTGTCAGGTCGGCGAAGTCGCCGTCACCGGCCAGGCTGCTCGCGGTCGCGAACCAGCGCTGCCCGGCCTGGCCGGTCACCTGCCAGTGGAAGCCGCCGAACCCGACCGGCAGGTAGGTCAGGGCGGCAGCGTCCAGCCGCCAGTGTGCACGCAGCGCGGCGGCAAGCTCGGCATCGGTGAAGTCCGCGGGCCGCTCGTGCACGAGGCGATGCTAGGAAGGGCCGGCCAGCGACCGCAACGGGATTTGCCGGCCGCGGCCGCTGTCACTCCCGCTGGGTAATGTCAGGCGCGTGCTGCGGACGCTCGCGATCGAGAACTACCGGTCACTGCGCCGGCTTGTCCTGCCGCTCACCAGCCTCAACGTAGTGACGGGCGCGAACGGCACCGGCAAGTCCAGCCTCTACCGGGCGCTCCGGCTGCTGGCCGACGGCGCACGGAACGGCATGGTCGCCGCACTCGCGCGGGAGGGGGGGCTGCCATCCACGCTGTGGGCCGGACCCGCGCAGATCGGCCGGGCCGTCCGGGAGGGCATCTACCCCGTGCAGGGCACCGCGGGCGGCGGCAAGCCGGTCGCGCTGCGGCTCGGCTTCGGCGAGGACGACTTCGGCTATGCCATCGACCTCGGGCTGCCCTCGGAGAGGATGACCGCCTTCGCCCTGGACCCCGTGATCAAGAGGGAGAGCATCTGGGCCGGGCCGATTTACCGCCCGTCGGCCGTGCTGAGCGATCGCATCGGCGGATTCGTCCGCATCAGGGAGGACGGCGGCGGCTGGTCGTCCCCGATCCGCATCGGGGAGTACGACAGCATGCTGAGCGAGCTCGCCGATCCGCAGCGCGTGCCCGAACTCGTCAGCCTGCGCGACCGGATCCGGTCCTGGCGGTTTTACGACCAGTTCAGGACCGACGCTTCTGCGCCGGCCCGCGGCAGCTACATCGGCACCAGAACGCCCGTCCTCAGCCACGACGGGTCCGACCTGGCCGCGGCCCTGCAGACGATCAGGGAGAACGGCGATAAGCAGGGCATGGGCGACGCCGTGGCCGCGGCTTTCCCCGGCAGCAGGCTGTCGGTCGCGCGGGCCGACGATGGCAGGCTCGCCGTCCAGCTGCACCAGCACGGTCTGCTGCGGCCGCTGGCCGTCGCAGAGCTGTCCGATGGCACGCTCCGCTACCTGCTGTGGATCGCCGCGCTGCTCAGTCCGCGCCCGGCCGGCCTGCTCGTGCTCAACGAGCCCGAGACCAGCCTGCATCCCGAGCTGCTGGCGCCCCTGGGCCAGCTGATCGGCGCGGCCGCAGAACGCACGCAGGTGATCGTGGTGTCGCATTCCGAGTCGCTGATCGACGCGATCGGCCGGGCCGCGCATCATGCCAGGACGGAGCTGACCTCGTTCGAGCTGACGAAAGACCTCGGCGAGACCACGATCGCCGGCCGCGAGCCACTGGACCAGCCCGCCTGGCACTGGCCCAAGCGGTAACCGCGCCCATGACGCCTTCCGGGCAGGCAGGCCCCGGCGCCCGGCCGCTGAATACCAGTTAAAGACTAGGAAATTTTCTCGCATCGTCCGGACTAAGACTCCGGTACTTCGGGGCGGAGCATCCCCGGCAGTCCGCAGGCTGTCAGCGTGTCCCTGCCCGCCCGGGCCGGTCTCAGGCCGGCTCGCCCCCATGCGCCCGGCGGCCGGGTCAGCCGCTCCGAAAGCCTCTGGTGGCTGGTCGGAGTAGCCGCTGCGTTCACCGCCGCACAGCTCATCTTCGTCGCACCGAGACTCGGACTGAGCTGGGACGAGACCGTGTACGTCAGCCAGGTCAGCGTTCATGCCCCGGCGGCTTACTTCGACCCGGCGAGAGCCCGCGGCATCCCTGTGCTCGTCGCGCCGGTCACCATGCTGACGTCGTCCGTGCTCGCGCTGCGGATCTACCTGTCGGTTGCGTCCGGGCTCGGCCTCTTCCTCGCACTGCTGGCCTGGCGCCGGCTCCGGCCTGCATGGCAGCTGGCGCTGGCCGGCGTGTTCTTCGCCGGGCTCTGGACCGCCGAGTACTACGGCCCGCAGGCCATGCCCGATCTGTGGGTCGCGTTGAGCTCGCTGGCCGCGACCGGGCTGTTCCTGCACGCTGCCGGACCGGCAGGCGCTTCGGGAGCCAGTGCAGTAGACGCCGCAGGAGGCACCGCGGCAGGCACCGGGCCGGCCGCCGTCAGCGTGCCCGCGGCTGGGCCGCGCAGGCCGCGGCTGGCCCTGCTGGCCGGTCTCGCCGCGTGCGTCGCGGTGGCCGCGCTGGTCCGCCCTGGTGACGCGCTGTACCTGGCCGCGGCACTCGGCATCGCGGTCATCGCCGTCCCGCGCTGGCGGCAGTGGCAGCTGCTCGCCGCGGTCGTCGCCGGGTTCGCTGCCGGAGCAGCCCAGTGGGTCATTGAGGCGTACCTCCGGTTCGGCGGCCCGCTGAACCGGCTGCACGAGGCCGGCGCGGAGCAGGGCGGCTTCGGCTTCCACCTTGCGCTCTGGGACGAGCTGCGCGCGGTGAACGGCCCGACCCTGTGCCGGCCGTGCACTGTCGGGTTCCGCTACCCCGAGATCAGCCTGTGGTGGCTTGCGCTGCCGGCACTGGTTGTCCTCGGCGCGCTCGCGGCCCGCCGTGCCGGGCGGCTCGGGTCCTCGGTTCTGGCCACGTCGTGCGCGCTCGCCCTGGCCCTGCAGTACCTGTTCCTGATCGGGTATGCCGCTCCCCGGTTCCTGCTGCCCGCCTACGCGCTGGCGGCCATTCCGGTGGCGGATTCGATCGGCGGCCTGATCACCGGCGTCCGGCGCGACCTCCGGCCGGCCGCGATCACGCTCGTTGCGGTGGCGCTGTTCGCCCAGCTCCTGGTGCAGAACGCGGTACTCGAGCATCAGGTCGACGAGAAGATCACGTTCTTCGGGGACTACACGCGCATCGCTGCCGACCTGCATAAGCTCGGCGTCCGCGCGCCGTGTCTGGTCAAGGGCGAGCAGGACATCCCGATTGCGTTCTATGCCGGCTGCGCGTCCGCCCCCGGCGCGGTCGCCACGAGGGCAGGCCACCCGTCCGAGCCCGTCGTCGTCTTGCTGAGCCCCGGCCAGACCCTGCCCGCGTACGCGCGAGGCTGGAAGCGGCACAGGCTCAGCGGCGTCCGCACCCGGCTACTCAGGCTCTCCGCGTACGCGCCGCCCCGTGGTTAGCGGCCCAGATAGCGCAGGGCCGCCGAGAGGTTGCCCTCGCGGGGCCTCACGGAGTCCAGCGTCAGCCGGTCGTCGGTCCACGGGGCGAACTCACGGCTTCGCTGCTCGACGTCGGCCCAGGACGGCTCGTAGAAGCCGGCGATGTCGCGCTGCCGTGCTTCCAGGCGACGGCGATGAACGCCCGGGTCCGAGCAGCGAACCTCGATGAACCGGAGCCCGGCACCGGTCCGGGCCGCCAGGTCACGCCACTGCGCCCGGGCGGCCTCGACGGCGTTGACGGCATCCACGATCACGTCGTGACCGAGAGCGATCTGCTCCGCGGCCAGCGCCTCGACGACGACATACGCGGCCAGGCCGGTCGGCTCTGATCTGCTGACGCCAGCGCGCCACATGGCCGCCTCGGCCGGATCAACGGACAGCACCGCACAGCTCAGCGCCTGCGCGAGATCCTCCGCGACGGCGCTCTTGCCAGAGCCGGGAAGACCCGCCAGCACGACTAGCACGGTGGAAGTATGACAGCCCGTTCCCGCAGGAAATGTCCTCGCCGGGGGCTGCCGCGCTAGCGGTAGCCGCAGGCCCAGGCGTCAGCAACCATCTGGCGCAGGTCGCGCTCGGGTTTCCAGCCAAGGTCAGCGCTGATGCGGCCGGACGAGGCGATCAGCACGGCCGGGTCGCCGGCGCGGCGCCCGGTGATGCGGGCCGGGATGTCGAGGCCGGTGACGTACCGGCAGGCCGCCAGGACCTCGAAGTTGGAGTAGCCGGTGCCGCAGCCGAGGTTGTAGATCGTGTGCGCGGACGGCGTGCAGGCGCCGAGCGCGAGCAGGTGCGCGCCCGCAAGGTCCGCGACGTGGATGTAGTCACGAACGCAGCTCCCGTCGGCGGTCGGGTAGTCGTCGCCGAAGATGCTGACTGAGCGTTCCGGGTCGCGCGCGATCCTCAGGATATTGGGGATCAGGTGCGTCTCGACGGTGTGCCGCTCGCCCAGCCAGCCGCCGTCGCTGCCGGGGGCGCCCGGCCCGCCGGTGCGGACGGCACCGGCCACGTTGAAGTAGCGCAGGCTCACCGCACCGAATCCGTGCATCCGCGCGTACTCAGTGAGCGCGGTGTCGACGGCGAGCTTGGAGGCGCCGTACGGGCTGGTGGGCCTCGGCCGCGCAGTCTCCTCGACCGGGATCTGCTCGGGCTCGCCGTAGACGGCAGCCGTGGACGAGAACACGATGGTCCGCACGGCCGCGGTGCGCATCGCCTCCAGCAGGGCCAGCGTGCCGCCGAGGTTATTGCTCCAGTACAGAGCCGGGTTCTCCACGGACTCGCCGACCAGCGACCTGGCGGCGAAATGCAGGACGGCGTCGATGCCGCCGTCCAGAACCGGTGCGGCTCCGGTGCGCAGATCGCCCTGGACGAACCGCGCCCCTGACGGCACCGCGTCGGCATGCCCGGTGGACAGGTCGTCCAGCACGGTCACCTCGTGCCCGTCCGCGAGGAGCTGTGCTGCCACGACGCTGCCGATGTACCCGGCGCCGCCGGTGACGAGCAGTCTCATATGTCCTCCTGCGACTAGTCCGCGCCCGAGGATACTGGTCCTCAGTCCGGGGGCGGCACGGGCCGCCTCAGCGGCAGCTCTGAGCCGTGGCCCGCCATCACGTGCCGGCTGCTCCGGGAGTGGCTGGAAGGGGCAGCGCATGATCGACATTCCGGCTGAAGCTGACATCCGCTGCCCGGCCGAGACGGTCTTCGGCCTGATTATCGATTTCCGCGGCCAGGAGCGCTGGCTAACGCAGTCCGCTGCCTTCCGCGGGACCCTGGATATCTCCTCTGACCCGGTCACGCTCGGCACGACGTACCGGGAGCCAGGGCCGTTCGGGGTGCGCAATGGCGTCGTCACCGAGTTCGAGCGCCCGGTCCGCGTGACCTTTCATCAGCCGATGACCATGCGGCTGCACGCCGGCACCGTCGACGTGACGCTGCGCTACGTGCTGGCGCCGTCCGCGGGCCGGACCCACGTCAGCCGGGTCGTCACTGTCGGGATCCCGTGGTCCCTGAAGGTCATCCGGCCGGTCATCGTGCGCCAGTTCCGGACGGAGAGCAGCCGGACGCTGCAGGCGCTCAAGGCCTACGCGGACACGCTTCCCGATCCGCAGGGCTAGCGCCTGCGTGCCTGCGGACCTGCCTCCGTGCCTGCCTGCGGGGCCGGGCGGAGGTGCCGACCGCCTGATTTAGTAAGGCTGGGCTTATCAGTGTAGCCTTAGCTTATGACGGAGAGCCCGGACGTAGCCGAGGTTGCCGGAGCGCTGCGCGTCAGCATCGGACTGCTGGTGCGGCGGCTGCGCCAGATCAGGACGGAAGGCGAGCTGACGCTGCCGGAGAGTTCCGCCCTCTCCCGCCTGGATCGCGGCGGCGCGACAACGTCAAGCGAGCTGGCGCGGCAGGAGCAGATCAGCCCGCAGTCGATGGGCGCGACCCTGGGGGCGCTGGAAGCGCGCGGCCTGGCCGAGCGGCGGCCTGACCCCGACGATGGCCGCCGCATCGTGATCTCGATTACCGAGACCGGCCGTCAGGTGCTGGGCGACCGGCGTGACCAGCGAACGCAGCGCATCGCGAAGGCACTGTCGGCCGGGTTCACCGAGGCCGAGCTGCAGCAGCTCAGGACCGCGGTGCCGCTGCTCGAGCGGCTGGCGCAGAGCATTTGACCCGGACCGGGACGGCAACCACGGAGGGCACGGAGTGACGGACGGCCAGGCAGCGCAGGCGAGCGACCGGTACCGCTGGGTCGCGCTGGCCAACACCACCGCCTCGGTCTTCATGTCGGCGCTGGACGGCTCCATCGTCATCATCGCGCTGCCCGCGATCTTCCGCGGGATTCACCTCGACCCGCTGACCTCCGGCAACATCTTCTACCTGCTGTGGATGATCATGGGCTACCGGCTGATCCAGGCCGTGCTCGTGGTGAACCTCGGCCGCCTCGGCGACATGTTCGGCCGGGTCCGGATCTACAACGCCGGGTTCGCGGTCTTCACCGCGGCGTCGATCCTGCTGTCGTTCGATCCGTTCATCGGCGCGAGCGCCGCGCTCTGGCTGATCGGCTGGCGGATTCTGCAGGCCACCGGCGGGTCCATGCTGACGGCGAACTCGGCCGCGATCCTGACGGACGCGTTCCCGGCCGATAAGCGCGGCTTCGCCCTCGGCATCAACCAGGTAGCAGCCATCGCTGGCCAGTTCATCGGCCTGGTGGCGGGCGGCGTTCTCGCTGCGCTGGACTGGCGCGCGGTGTTCTAGGTTAACGTGCCCGTCGGTATCTACGGGACGGCCTGGGCCTACTTCAAGCTCCGCGACAGCGGCGAGCGCAACCGCGGCCGGATTGACTGGTGGGGCAACGGCACCTTCGCGCTCGGCCTCGGCGCGGTGCTGGTCGCGCTCACCATCGGAATCCAGCCGTACGGCGGCCACACCATGGGCTGGACCAGTCCGGTGGTGGTCGGGCTGCTCGTCGGCGGGATCTCGCTGCTGGTGGCATTCGCCCTGATCGAGACCAGGGTGGCCGAGCCGATGTTCCAGCTCAGCCTGTTCAAGATCAGGGCCTTCACGGCCGGGAACGTTGCCGGCCTTGCCGTCGCCATTGCCCGGGGAGGGCTGCAGTTCACCCTGATCATCTGGCTCCAGGGAATCTGGCTCCCGCTGCACGGCTACAGCTTCAGCGACACCCCGCTGTGGGCCGGAATCTTCCTGCTGCCGCTGACGGCCGGCCTCCTGATCGCCGGCCCTGTGTCGGGCGCGCTGTCGGACCGCTTCGGTGCGCGCGGCTTCGCCAGTGCCGGCATGGCGGTTTTCGGCGCCAGTTTCATCGGCCTGATCCTGATGCCGGTGATCTTCCCGTACTGGCTTTTCGCGCTGCTGACGTTCGCGAACGGCGTGGGCGGCGGCATGTTCGCGGCGCCGAACTCGGCCTCGATCATGAGCAGCGTGCCGGCCAGGTACCGCGGCGCCGCCTCCGGAATGCGCGCGACCTATCAGAACTCGGGCACCGCACTGTCGATCGGGGTTTTCTTCTCGCTGATGATTGCCGGGCTGGCCGCCAGCCTGCCGCAGACGCTCAGCCGCGGCCTGATTCGCTACGGCGTGCCGTCTGCGGCCGCCCATCACATCGCCACCCTGCCGCCGGTGTCGTCGCTGTTCGCGGCCGTGCTCGGAGTGAACCCGGTCGAGCACCTGCTGTCGGCGGCCGGCCTGCTCGCCGCGCTGCCGCAGGCGAGCCAGCAGGTTCTCACCGGCAGGCAGTTCTTCCCCGAGCTCATCTCCGGACCGTTCCACCAGGGCCTGGTGATCGCGCTATCAGTATCAGCCGCGCTTGCCGCGCTCGCCGGCGTCGCCTCGCTGCTGCGCGGCGGCCGGTACATCCATCAGGACGCTGACCAGCCGCCCCAGCTAGCGCATTCCGCCACGGCGCGCGCGAACCCGGCGAGCACCAGCACAGGCCCTGCCAGCACCGGGCCCGCCAGCACGGGGCCCGCCAGCACGGGGCGCTCCGCCACATCGCCGACCGCCGCCGACACTACCGAGGAGAAACAGTGACCGAGACCCTGCCCGCCATCGACCCTGGCCGCACCGCCCTGCTCGTGATGGACTACCAGGCCGGCATCCTGGATCGCTTTCCGGGCGCCGACGACCTGCTGGCCCGGGCGGCGGAGACCATCGCGCTCGTGCGCAGCCACGGCGGGCATGTCGGCTTCGTCCGGGTCGCGTTCGAGGACGCGGACTATGACGCGGTTCCGCCCACCAGCATGATGGGCGCCCGGATGGTGTCGGCCGGGCGGGCCTTCCACGCCGACTCGCCCGCGACCGCGTTCAACCAGAAGGCGGCACCGCAGCCAGGCGACATCGTTGTCCGCAAGGTCCGCGTCGGTGCCTTCTCGACGACTGACCTTGATCAGCAGCTGCGCGACCGGGGCGTCGACACCCTGCTACTGGCCGGGCTCAGCACCAGTGGCGTCGTGCTGTCGACGGTCCGCGACGCGCACGATCGCGACTACCAGGTGTTCGTACTCTCGGACCTGACCGGGGACCCGGATCCGGAGGTCCACGAGTTCCTGACCAGACGGATCTTTCCCCGGCAGTCCAGGGTCATCACGACAGCCGAGCTCGGCAGGCTGCTGGGCTAGCGCGGCGGCCGACCTCGGTGAATGGCCCGTTAGTGGTGCTCTGGCACCACTGGCTAGGCATCCATGACCCGGCCGGAGGCGCCCGTCAGCCGGTCAGCTCCGCCAGCTCAGCCCGGCTCGGCGGATTGGCGCCCGGCCGGCTGCAGGTAACCCCGGCGACTCGGCTGGCGTCATCGATCACCCCGGCCAGTATCGCCGGATCGCTCACCGCGGCTAGGCTCGCCGGCGCGAGCAGGTCGCGCCGGGCCAGGCCGTCGAGCAGCCCGCTCGTGAAGGCGTCGCCGGCGCCGACCGTGTCCACCACCTCGGCCGGGAACTGCGGCCTGCTGACCGGCAGCAGGCCTGCCATCCAGCCGGTCGCGCCGTCAGCGCCCGCCGTGATCACCACCAGCCGGGCACCCAGGTCCAGCCACCGGCCGGCGACGGCATCAGCGCTGACATCCTCCCCGTACAGCCAGTACAGGTCCTCCAGGCTCGCCTTCACCACGTGGGCCAGGCTGACGGATTCCTCGACCTGCTGCCGGGCCGCGGCGGCATCCGGCTGCAGTGAGGGCCGCACGTTCGGGTCGTAGCTGATCAGGACCGAGCCCTCGCGCCTGACCCGGCCGACGGCCGCGGCGATGGCAGCGTCGCCGGGCGGCAGCCAGGAGGCCAGCGAGCCGAAATGCACGCCACGGGCCCCGCCCGGCAGGAACGCCAGCTCGCGGGCCTGCCACTGAAAGTCAGCGCCGAGCATGAACTGATACCGCGCCTGGCCGCCCGCCAGTTCCACCAGCGCGATCGTGCTCGGATCGGAAGCAGCTACCGCGTACTGCAGCTGCACCGCCGAGTGCTCCAGGTGCCGGCGCAGCACCGTGCCGAACGGGTCGGCAGACAGACGACCGCTGAAGGCGGTGGGCTGACCCAGCCGCGAGAGCCCGATCGCCACGTTCATCGGGCTGCCACCGGGGCGGGCGATGCAGGATCCGTCCTCCGCCGGAGGCGTCAGGTCGATCAGCGCCTCGCCGATGACCACGAAAGCGGGCGGACGGTCATTCTGCACAGCCAGACGGTACCGAAGCCGGCCAGGCTGCGAAATACCGCGGCCGCGGCCTGACCGCCCGACCGGCGCTCCGCAGCCGCCCGCGGTTAACAAATCGACGTCCGTCGCCCCGGCGCGTACGGTCAGCCGGTGGCCGAATTCGTCAAGCAGCGCCCGCCGCCAGTACCCGGCTCGATAGCCGAGGAACTGGACATCTTCGGTAACGAGGTTCGCTTCTACCGGGAGATTGCCCCGGACCTCGCCGTCCGGGTCGCGCAGTGCTATCAGGCTGAGACCGGTGCGGACGGGACGCTGCTCGTGCTTGAGGACCTGTCCGGCTGGCAGGCCGGCGCCGATCCTGCTGCCGCTGCGCTGGTCCTGTCTCAGCTCCACCGCAGCTGGGCCGGGATCGCGCCCGTTCGCTGGCCCTGGCTGCGGCCCGTGGGCGCCGCCGCTGACCTGGTCGGGGCACTCTACGACCAGACGTGGCCCGCGTTGGCTGATCGCCAGGACCTGACCGGGGCAGTGCGTGATCTTGGCAGCAGGCTCACGGGACAGGTTGCCGCCAGCGAGTATGCGATCGCGGGAGCCGGTCCGCTGACGCTCATCCATGGCGACGCGTCCGCCGCCAACATGCGCACCAGCGGCAGCGGCGAGATCGCTCTGCTCGACTGGGAGGACGTGTCCGCTGCCCCCGGCATCACCGACCTCGCCTGGCTGCTGGTGTCATCGGCCGAGCCGGCCCGGTGGCCCGAGGTTGCCGCGGCTTACGGCACCACGGGCGGACTCGGGGCGGTGCTGCCGGCCGTAGCCGTGCAGGGCCTGCTGAGCCTCGCGGATCACCCCGTCGGTTCGCCGGAGGCAGCCGGCTGGATCGCGCGGCTCGGCCGGGCCGCAGACTATCTGCGCCGGGCGACGTAGCGACCCGGCGACCTGACCGGACTAGCCGGCGGCACGGCCGAAGGAGGCAGAGCGGGTGCTCGTGTCCAGCTACATCTCGCCCAAGGCGCGCAAGGGCGAGCGGAGCTCGATTGACCGGCGCGGCATTGTCGCGCTGGCGGCGATCGCCCGGCACGAGATCGTCGCGATCAAGGGCGGCCACATTGTTGACTCGGCCACGCTGGCGGCGCTGCCCGAGCCCCTGACGACTGATTACGCGCTGTTCGACGACTACGACGGGCAGATGGACTGCCGCTGCGGCACGCGGTCCTGCCGCGGCGTCATCGGCGGCCGCGACTGGCAGCGGCCGGAACTGCAGGAGCGCTACGGAAATTACTTCTCCTGGTACCTGCTGAACAAGATAAGCCCCCGGTAACCCGTTTCCTGACCGTCGCTGCAGGTTCTAAAGGCCGTTCTCATCCGGAAGGACGGCCAGCTGCAGGCGCCGCAGCCGCTCCGGCTCCGCGATGACGTCGATGGCCGTGATCAGGCTCTGCTCGCTGACGGTCAGTGCCAGCACGACCTGAAGTCTCCCGGCCGGCGCGAAGAGGATGCCCACCGACCCGTTCACGAGTGCGAGCTGCGAGAGCCCGGCCCGGCCGGCCGAGGCGAGCGCGCCCCTGGACACAGTGGCCGCGCCCTGGAGAACCATGGGCCTGCGGGCGGGAACGGCGGCCGCATCAGCTGTCAGCCTGACGTCGGCGTCCAGAAGCGCGAGGAGAGCGCCCAGGTCACCGCCGCGCGAGGCAGCCAGGAACGCACTGGCGACGCGGCGCTGCCGCCCGAAATCCGCGGCGCGACCAGGTCTCGGCGCTCCTCGCACGCGGCGGCGGGCCCGGCTCGCGAGCTGCCGCGTCGCGTCCGCTGAGCGGCCGAGCACGGCGGCTACGTCACCGAACGGCATGGCGAACAGGTCGTGCAGCACGAATGTCAGCCGCTCAGCCGGAGTCAGCGTGTCCAGAACGACCAGCAGGGCCAGCCCGACCGAGTCGGCCAGGACCACCTCGTCCTCCGGGCTGACCTGGTCCTGCGGCCCCTGACCGCCCCGTCCGGCTGCCCGGCCGGCGACGGCCGTCTCAGCGGCGTCAGGCCAGGACTCGCCGGCCGGCTGCTCGCGCCGCCTGGACCGGAGCATGTTGAGCGATACCCGGGCGACCACGGTCGTCAGCCAGGCGGCCAGGTTGTCCACCGCACTGACATCGGCGCCGGTCATCCTCAGCCAGGTGTCCTGGACCGCGTCATCGGCGTCGCTTGCCGAGCCGAGCAGGCGGTATGCCACCGCGTGCAGGTGATCGCGGTGCTGCTCGAAGGCCGCGGCCAGCGCGTCTGAGTCGGCCATCTGCCCCGTTCCCTCCCTGCCTTGTGTCACCACTGTGACACCGCGCGCCTCGCAGATGTGACGGGCAGAGGCGGATCTTGACCTTCGGGTAACCCGAGAGTCCATCGTGGAGTCATGGACCCGGTTCCTGCAGACAGGGGTGACGATGCCAGTGCTTCAGCCGGGCTGCCGCCCGGTGCAGATCAAGATCGCCGTGCAGGACAGGCTGGCCGCCGTCGGCTTCTACCAGGCGCTGGCCGGGAAGCGGTACCGGGTGACCCAGCGCACGGCCGACGCCGACTACTCATCGTTCGCGTTCGGCGAGTACGGGCGCGACGACTTCTTCCTGCTCTGGCTGCTTGACGATCCCCGCCGCGCCGACCGGCCCGGCAGATCACGTCTCGGATTCCTGGTGCACGACCTCGATGAGGTGCATCGCTCGGTGCTGGGCGCGGGCGGCACCGAAGTCGCCGCTCCGGCCGATGCCGACGGGACAGGGCGGCACTCGCTGGTCGCCGATCCGAGCGGCAACCGGATCGAGCTTCTCCAGGGGGACGCCGTGCGGCCCGTGCAGCTCACGATCCCGGTCCATGACGCACTGGCGGCTACCGCCTTCTTCGAGGAAGCACTCGGCCTGCGTTACCAGGTCAGCCGCCGTACGGCAGACGAGGAGTGGTCCTCGTTCCTGTTCGGCGAGTACGGGCGCGACGACTTCTTCCTGCTCTGGCTGGACGGCGACGCTGGCCGTCCTGACCGGCCGGGCCGGGCTAACCTGAGCTTCCTCGTCGATGACCTCGACGTCGTGCACGCGCGCGCCATTGCTGCGGGCGCGACCGAGCTGGCGGCCCCGCACGATACCGAGGGCATGCCGAGGAACTCCGCGATAACTGATCCGAGCGGCAACTGGATCGGCCTGGTGCAGGCCTGACGCCGAGCCGCCATGCTTAGGGGTCATGAGCAATCCGCATGGCAGCCGTCGTGAAGGGGGTCAGGATCACGGGCACGGCCATGACCACCACGACCGTGGCGATGATCACGGCCACGAGCACGGCCACGGCCACGAGCACTCTGAAGCCAGGCTGGCTTCCCGGCTGAGGCATCTCCTGAGGCCGCACTCGCACGAGCCCGCGGACCAGGTGGATGCCGCGATGGAGGCCAGCGCCGAGGGCATGCGCGTGCTGTGGATCTCCCTTGGGCTCCTCGGCGCCACGGCCGTCATTCAGGCGGCGGTCACGGTCCTGTCGGGATCGGTAGCCCTGCTCGGCGATACCCTGCATAACGCCGCGGACGCGCTCACTGCGCTGCCGCTCGGCGTTGCGTTCGTCCTGGGACGCCGCCCGCCGACACGTCGGTACACCTACGGTTTCGGCCGGGCCGAGGACCTGGCGGGAATCGCGATCGTGCTTACTATCGCGGCATCGTCGGCCCTGGCAGCCTACGAGGCGGTCACCCGCCTGATCCACCCGCGGCGAGTGTCGGACCTCCTCGCCGTTGCCGCGGCCGCGCTGGTCGGGTTCGCGGGCAACGAGCTGGCCGCCGGATACCGGATTCGCACCGGGCGGAAGATCGGATCAGCCGCGCTCGTTGCCGACGGGCTGCACGCCCGGACGGACGGGCTGACATCGCTGGCGGTGCTGCTGGGAGCCGGCGGCGCCGCGCTCGGGTGGAACTGGGCCGACCCAGTTGTCGGGCTGCTGATCACCGTCGCGATTCTGGCCGTGCTCCGACAGGCCGCCCGCGAGATCTACCGGCGCCTGATGGACGCGGTGGATCCTGAGCTCGTCGATCAGGCGGAGCAAACCCTGCGCGGGACGACGGGCGTCCTCGACGTTGGCCAGGTCCGGCTGCGGTGGATCGGTCATCATATCCGCGCCGAATGCGAGGTGATCGTGAGCCCCGGTATCTCCGCGGTCCAGGCACACCAGGTCACGGTCAGCGCCGAGCATGACCTCCTGCACGCGATCCCGCGGCTGTCCGCCGCGCTGGTGCACGCCGATCCCGCAGTTGACGGCACCGACCCGCATCACATCCTGGCTGATCACCGGCCCGGCGAGGCGGCGGATCCGGCGCCGCGGGCAGCCCGGTGACGATCGGGAGCAGAGGGCAGTTCTCCCGGCCCGCGGCACGCCGCGCTTGAGGTACTTGTCCTGATCATCGCGCTTGCCACCAGCGGGAGCCTGCGGTCCGCCATCCTGTCCAGGCACCCGGCCTACACGGCCGCGCAGCTGCACACCGCGGAAGACTCCCGCGTCGTTACCCTCGTGGTCGGCGCGGTGATCGCGATCGGCCTGTGGCTGTGGATGGCATGGGCGAACGGCCGGGGCCGGAACTGGGCCAGGACCGTGGCGGCCGTGCTGTTCGGCATCAACACGCTGAGCTTGCTCCTCTCCTTCTTCCTGGTGCACGCCCCGGCCACGCTGGTCGCTGACCTCGCCATCTGGCTGGTCGGCCTCGCGGCAATCGTGCTGCTCTTCGGCGCGCAGACGGCGACGGCTGACTAGCGGGAGCGCCGCGATCGAGGCGCCGGTTCCCGGAGCACACCGCCGATTGCCGCGGTGACGACCTTCTCGACGTGTTCCGCGGTCGGCGGGACGCCCTCCCGGCCGGCGAACAGAAGGTGCCCGGTCCCGATCAGCATGGGTGCGAGCGAGTCAATATCGGCGTCGGCGGTGAGCCGGCCAAGCTCGCGCTCCCTGGCGAGGTAGGAGCCGA
>Ga0302314_10011742_pt1 | contig 15247 bp, 14 predicted proteins | sample III_Palsa_N2_3_FD_200533 | JGI IMG/M metagenome (GOLD analysis project Ga0302314, IMG submission 200533) | Peat permafrost microbial communities from Stordalen Mire near Abisko, Sweden - III_Palsa_N2_3 | ecosystem: Environmental > Terrestrial > Soil > Palsa > Peat permafrost | place: Sweden...
TCCGCGCCCGGAGCAGTCCCTGAAAGTCCTCGCCGTCGTCCTGTTGACGCTGCTCGCTGCGCTCGCCGTCGCCTGGTTCGAATTCCGCGCTCCCGACATTCCCTATGAAATGCTCGAGGCGAAGTTCGCAGACGATGACTCGCGCTTCGTCGACTTGCCCGGCGGGCTGCACGTTCACTACCAGGACGAGGGACATGGCTCATTGCCGCCGCTCGTCCTGTTGCACGGCTTCGGCGACTCCTACACCACATGGGATGGCTGGGTGCGGGAGTTGGGCGGCCACTTTCGCATCATTCGCCTCGACTTCGCCGGGCACGGCCTCACGCGTGCGCCGTGCGATTACGTCTTGCGCGGTGACGCCCTTGCGGAGTTCGTGGACGCATTCGCCGCCAGGCTCGATTTGCCGCAATTCGCGGTGGCGGGCAGCGGCATGGGAGGAAGCGTCGCGTGGCAGCTCGCGCTGCGCCATCCGGCTCGGATCAATGCCCTCATCCTCGTCGATGCCGCGGGCTTCCCCAACGAGCAGCCGCCTGCGACCCTGCCGTTCGACTACCGGATAGCCAGGTTCCGGCTCGGCCGCGCGCTCTTGCGGAACATCGACAATCGGCCGCTCATCGAGGAGCTCCTCAAGGCCGACGTTTACGACAAGTCGGTGATCACACCCGCCCTTGTCGACCACTGGGCGGAGCTGCAACGCGCCCCCGGACACCGGGCAATCCTGATGTCCGCCGACCCCACGACGCTGAATAGCGCCTCGGCTCCCGTCCTGCAATACCTCCAGGCTCCGACCCTCGTCATCACCGGTGACAGCGATGTCGTGGTAGAGCCGGCAAGCGCACGCAAGCTCGCGGCCGCGATTCCCGGCGCAAAGCTGATCGTTTATCCGCACGTGGGCCATTTGCCGCAGATCGAGATTCCGCAACGCTCGGCGGCGGACGTGGCGGCGTTCCTGCAGCCTCGACCCTAGCAGCCCCCGCCCGCCGCGGCTTAGGTATCATCGGTCCCATGCCGCGAGACTGTCTAGGCAACGCGCTCAGCGCCGCACCCCGCGGGACGTTGCAGGCGATCGATGATTTCGTCGGCGGATTTCTCGCCTATGAGACGCGTGCGGAGCGCATCGTGCGTGCCGCGAACGAGGCAGAGGACTGCTGCATCGCCAATGTCTATGCGGGGTTCCTGTGGATGCTGCTCGAGGCGCCCTCGGCTCCCGTATGCGCTGCTCCGTATCTCGCCGCCGCCGAGCGCGCGGCCCGGGGCGCGACACGCCGCGAGCAGCTCAACCTCGAGGTGCTCCGCGCGTGGATCGCGGACGATGTACCGCGGGCGGTGCACGCTTGCGCGCAGTTGACGGACGAATACCCGCGCGATGTGGTGATACTCAAGATCGAGCAATATCTCGAGTTCAACTGCGGCGACTTTACGGGAATGCTGCGCGCGGCGCTCAAGGTGCTCGAGCACAACGCCGACGTCGCGTATGTGCACGGCATGGCCGCTTTCGCGTACGAGGAATGTCAGCTGCTCCGCGAGGCGGAGCGCGCCGCGCGCCGCGCGCTCGAGCTCGAGCGCAAGGAGCCTTGGGCGCAGCATGCCCTCGCCCATGTGATGCTCACGCAGGGCCGCATCGAGGAGGGAGCACGCTTTCTCGAGAGCGTCGCGCCGACCTGGACGGATCTCAATTCCTTCATGATCACGCATTTGTGGTGGCACGTTGCGCTGTTCGAGCTCAGCCGAGGCCGGTTTGCGCGCGCGCTCGAAATCTACGACCGGCATTGCTGGGGCGTTGCCAAAGAATATTCGCAGGACCAGGTCGGCGCCGTGTCATTGCTCGCCCGCCTCGAGATCGCCGGCGTCGAAGTGGGGCGACGCTGGCAGGAGCTCGGCGATTATCTCGCCGCGCGCGCGGAAGACACGGTGCAGCCGTTTCTGACGCTGCAGTACCTTTATGGTCTCGCGCGCGCCGAGCGTGCCGAGGCGCGCACTCTGCTCGAAGCCGTGCGGCAACGGGCGGCCGGCGCGCCGGCTCACAGCCGCAAAGTCTGGAACGAGGTCGCGCTGCCCGCGAGCGAAGGAATCCATGCCTATGCTCGCAGGGACTACGATCAGGCGTGGCGCGAGCTCAGCCGGGCGATGCCTCGTATGATCGAGGCCGGCGGCAGTCATGCGCAGCGGGATTTCTTCGAGCAGATTCTTCTGGATGCCGCGATCGCGAGCGGCCGATGGGCTGCGGCACAACAGATGCTCGAGCTGCGGCGTGCGGCGGATCCGGACGGCGTGCCGGTCAATTCGGCGCTCGCCTGCGTTTACGACAGGATTGGCCTCGCAACGCTTGCGGACGAGGCGCGCGGGCGGGCCGCGGCGGTCCGCGCCCGGCATGCGGGGTAGTGCATGGCCGGGCACTCCCTATCGGCCGATCTGATCGACCAGCTGCGCATCTCGGTCCAAGCGCGCCGCGAGGAACTGGTCGACCTCACTCGCGAGCTGATCCGCTTCCCGACGGTGAACCCGCCGGGAGAGGCCTATCGCCCCTGCGCGGAATTCATCGGCCGGCGACTCGCCCGGCGCGGCTTCGCGATCGAGTACGTGCGCGCCGAGGGTGCTGCCGGCGACAGCGAGCGATGGCCGCGGCTCAACGTGATCGCGCGCCGCGAGAGCGGATCACCGGGACCGTGCGTGCACTTCAACGGCCACATCGACGTGGTGCAGACCGGCGCCGGCTGGACCGTCGAACCCTTTGCCGGCACGGTGCGCGAGGGCAAGCTCTTCGGCCGTGGCGCGTGCGACATGAAGGGGGGTCTTGCGGCTGCCATCGTCGCCGTGGAAGCCCTCATCGATTCAGGCGCGCCGCTCCCCGGAACGCTCGAGATCTCGGGCACGGTGGACGAGGAGTCCGGCGGCTACGGCGGCGTGCATTATCTCGCCGAGCGCGGCTTCTTTTCGCCACCGCGCGTCGATCACGTCATCATCCCCGAGCCGCTGAACGTGGATCGTGTGTGCATCGGTCATCGCGGCGTGTGGTGGGCGGAGATCGAAACGCATGGACGCATTGCGCACGGGTCGATGCCTTTTCTGGGCGACTGCGCCGTGCGCCACATGAACGCCGTGCTCGATCGCTTCGAGTCGGAACTCCGCCCGAAGCTCGCGGCACGCGAGACGGACATGCCGGTGGTGCCGTCGGGTGCTCGGCACTCGACGCTCAACATCAATTCGATTCACGGCGGCCTGGCGGAGCTCCGGGATGGGGCGTTGCCCTCGCCCTGTGTGCCCGACTCCTGCCGCATGGTCATCGACCGCCGCTGGCTCATCGAAGAGGATCTCGAGGGCGTCAAGGGAGAGGTGCGCGACTTGCTCAACCAACTGGTCAGGGAGCGTGCGGGCTTCCGTTACAGCTTGCGCGACATCTTTGAGGTGAGGCCCGTGATGAGCGACCGCAACGGTCCTGTCGCGCGCGCCGCGGCCGCCGCCATACGCCGCGTCTTGGGACGTGAGCCGGAGTTCATCTGCTCTCCGGGCACCTACGATCAGAAGCACATCGATCGCGTGGGGCGGCTGCGCGACTGCATCGCTTACGGCCCCGGTATCCTCGATGTAGCCCACCAACCCGACGAGTACGTGGTCATCGACGACCTGGTCGCCTCCGCCCAGGTGATGACGCTGGCCGCCGCAGCGCTCCTGTCAGGGTGCGCATGAGCTCGAGGTTCAGCTTGCCTGGGCCATTGCGGCTACGCGTTCCCAGGTGGTTGCCTGCATGCTCGGTCGGCCGTTCATCCGAGCCATCCAATCCACGAGGTGTGGGGTCTTCGCGGTGAGCGGCGCCCATTCCGGAGTGCCCGTGAAGAAGTCGAGCTGCGCGGCGATCATGATGTCCGCGAGGCTCGGCGAGTCGCCGCCGAAATAGGCGCCGTCGCCGAGCTCGCACGCGAGCGCATCGAATACGAGATGCGCTTTGGGCATCGCGGCGGCAATGGCGGTCTCGTCCGGCGTGAGCCCCATGAGCTTGGGGGCCACGACGCGCTGGAACGCGATGACGTTGCCCGCCCCCTGAAACAGATACCAGTCGTTGATGTTCATCAACTGATCCATGCGCGCGGCTGAGCGCGCCTCGGGTGGCGTGAGCGTCGGGCCGGGTAGCACCCGGTCGAGATAACGGAGGATCGCCTGGGTTTCGTAGAGGCGAAAATCACCGTGTTCCAGTACGGGGATGCGGCCGAATGGATGGCGCGCCAGGTGCTCGGGCGAGCGTAGTGTCTTGGGCGCCACGGGGACGACCTGGTAGGCTGCATGCTTCTCTTCGAGTGCGACGAGCACCGCGCGACCATACGGGCTTCCGGGAATACTGTGCACCTTGATATCGCTCATGTGGGTCTCCCTTCTCGTGATAGCTCTTCGGCAAACAATTCCATGATCGTCGGCCAACCGCGGTCGACGTCGCCGCGCAACTTCTCGCCGCCGGGGGCTGCCATGCGCTCGAAATTGCGGTGCTCGAGCTCAACCCGCGTCACGCCCGGGCCTTCGGAGACGAAGCGCACTTCGACTTCGGAAGCGAAAACGCTGCGCGGGTCCGATTTCCAGTCCGCGCTGATTTCCCATGAGCACACGAAGCGCTGCGCCGGTTCCCAGACCAGCACATGGCCGACGACGGCCTCGACGCCACCGGCGTGCCGGCTGTACCACCGGCCGCCCACGAAAGGCTCGATGACCGACTCGATGACCGGTCCCTCGCCGATTCCGTGGGTCTTGGGCCACCACCGATCGATGCCGGCCGTGAACACGTCGAATGCCTTTTTCGTCGTCGCCTGCACGACGATGCTTTTGCGCACCGGCGCGATTTGCAATGCGGTCACTGAAGGTCTCCTGTATTCAAGGGTCGGAGCGTTCCGCTTCTTTTTTGAATGCATCCAGCGCATCCGTCCAGAACTCATCGAGCCATCGACGCAGCGGCCCGAGCCCGTCAGGATCGATGTAGTACACGCGCCGCGTGCCGTCCGCGCGATCAGCCACCAGCCCCGCCTGCTTCAACGCCTTGAGGTGCTGAGATACCGCCGGACGGCTGACGGGGAGACGCGCTGCGATCGCGCCTACGCGAGCGGGCCCTGCACGCAGCGACTCGAAGACGGCGCGGCGGGTGGAATCGGCCAGGGCGGACAGGGCGTCTGCGTAAGTCATGACTTACGGTAAGTATAAACTTACGGAAAGTCAACAGGTGACGCGGCGCGCGCGTTCAGGCTGGATGAACCTATGACACTGGGCGCAGCATGAAAATCGTCCTCATGCGGCACGGAGAGCCGGCTTCGCCGGCTGCGCTCTGGATCGCGGGAAAACAATTCGGTGATTGGGTCCGGTCCTTCGATCAAGGCGGGATCAAGGAGGCGATGCTCATCCCGGAGGAAACGCGGCGACTGGCGACGAACATACGATTGGTGATCGCGAGCGATCTGCCGCGCGCAAAAGAATCCGCTGCCCGGCTCGCGCGCAAGACCATGATCGACCCGGATCTGCGCGAGGCCCGCATCGTGGAGGCGTTCCGCACGTCGCTCCACGCACCCGCGTCGTTCTGGTTGGGGGTTGCGCGCCTTGCGTGGTGGCTCGATCTCGCTGCGTCGGAGGAGCCCATTGCAGTTGCTCGCGCCCGTGCGGAGCGAGTCGCGGACAAACTCATTCTTTTGGCGCGGGAACACGGCAGGGTGTTGGTCGTAGGTCACGCGTTATTCAATACGCTCATCGCGCGCCGGCTGCGAACGTTGGGGTGGTCGGGGCCGCCCGTGCCGCCATCGCGATACTGGTCGCTCGCGACTTACAAGCCTCCGCCCCGAAATCCGCGATAAGCCGCAAACCGGTGCGAGCAGCGCGCCACGCGAACATTCAGCCAACGCCCGTCATTCCGGTCCCGAGCGTCATGCTAAGCTAACACCATGAAAGATCAGGTAAAGGTCGGCCTGTTGAAGGGGATGGCGGTGTGCGCTGCGATGTGGCTCGCGCTTGCCGCCCCCGCGCGCGCGACCGTATATACCCTCACGCGTCCCGACGACGTGGTATTCGGCGAGGACCAGACCGTGGTGACCGTCTATGAGGACACCCTCTACGACCTCGCGCGCGCGTATAGCCTTGGGTCGGAGGAGCTGATCCGCGTCAATCCGGGGATCGATCCCTGGATCCCCGGTGCCGGCAAGGTGATCGTCGTTCCCGGCCGTCACATTTTGCCGCCGGGGCCCCATGAAGGGATCGTCGTCAATTTGCCGGAGCACAGGCTGTACTATTACCCGAAGCCGAAGCGCGGCCAACCGCAGGAAGTGATCACGTATCCGGTGAGCATCGGCAAGATGGACTGGCGTACGCCGCTCGGGGTGACGCACGTCATTGCGAAACAAAAAGACCCGACTTGGTTCCCGCCGGCTTCGGTGCGCAAGGAGCACGCCGAAGCGGGGGACCCGTTGCCGGCAAGCGTTCCACCGGGCCCGGACAATCCGCTCGGCGCCTACGCGATGCGCCTCGCGGCGGGCAACGGCACGTATTTGATCCATGGCACCAACAATCCGATCGCAGTCGGACTGGCGGTGACGCACGGCTGCATCCGCATGTATCCCGACGACGTCGCCGCGCTATTCCCGCTGGTACCGGTGGGAACGCCGGTGCGGCTCATCAACGATCCCATCAAGGTCGCCTGGGTCGACGGCGAGCTGCTGCTCGAAGCTCATCCGCCGGTGGACGCGGAAGGCCAGAGCTTCGAGCCGAATGTAGATCAATTTTCCGAGCTGCTGCAAAGAGCCGTCGGCGACACCGTCGTAGCGATTCACTGGGACTACGCACGCGAGGTGCTGCAGAAGGCCGACGGTGTCATAGCCACGGTCGGCCTGCAGGCCGATCCCTCCGCCCTCGACCCCCAGGCCGGCGCCATCAACGCGGAGCAAACGCCGGTGCCACCGCCGGCGGCGGCGCGAACGAGCAGGCCCCAAAGCCACTAGCTGCCGGCCAGTTCAGCGTGCGTGGTGAACCGCGCGTGCGATGGCGCGGCTCACACAGTCCGCCGCTGCGGAGCCGATGCGTGCAACCTGGGCCGCGCGGAGGGGCAGGGGGCCGAGCGACGAGCCGCCGCTTGCGAGCGCAAACATCGTGTCGCCATCGAACGGCGTATGGGCCGGACGCACCGCGCGAGCGATACCATCATGAGCCATCATGGCGATACGCTTGCATTCCGCGGTCGATAGATCCGCCGTGCACGCGACGACGCCGAGCGTGGTGTTCGCCCCGGCCTGCAGGCGGCCGAGCTCCGCGAGGCGCGAGTCATCAGCGAGCGGATCGCTCAGATCCATGCCCGCGCCCGGAGGCGTCGCGCCTCCCAGCTCTGCATCGAGCTCGAACGCCCATGCCCAGTAAGTCATTCCGTCCGGCATGAATACCGAGCCCACGGAGTTCACGGCAACCAGCGCGCCGACGATCAGATCCTTGCCGAGATCGAGCGAGGCGGAACCGACGCCCCCCTTGCGCAGGCCCGCTTGCGCGCCGCGTCCGGCGCCCGCCGAGCCGAGTGCGAAATCCACGCCAGCCGCCGCGGCGGCGGCGATGCCGAGATCACGATAGGGCGGCGCGCAGCCCCAGTTCTTGTCGCCGCCGTTCGCGAGATCGTGCAACACCGCGCACGGCACGATGGGGATGGCGGGCGTGCCGGGCCGCAGGTGCAATCCGATGTCTTGTGCCGCCAGCGCGGACGTCACGCCGTCAGCGGCCGCAAGTCCGAACACCGAGCCACCGGCCAAGACGATCGCGTGCGCGCGACCGACCAGATTTTCGGGCGCAAGCGCCTCGCTTTCGCGCGTACCGGGACCGCCGCCCCGCACATCGATACCTGCGGCCCAGTCCGCTGCGCAGAGGAGCGCTGTCACGCCGGTGCGCGCTTGCTCATCGGCGGAGTGTCCAACCCGAAGACCGGGAACGTCGGTGATGAGGTTGCGCGTGCCGGGCCGAGGCATGCGCGGCTAGCCGGATTGTCCCGCGGCGATCACGGCCAATCCCTGCAGCACCAGATCGGGCACGATCTCGCCGCGCATGCGCATCGTCCCCGTGATCATTCCCGCATCGCCACCCGTGATGAACAGCTTCGGCCTGACGCCTGTGCTTTGCTCGATGACCTCGGCCGCCCGGTCGGCCATGCCCGCAAGGGCGAACACCGCGCCGCGCGATACGGCTCCGAGGGTGTTATTGGCGAGCACACCGGCGAGCGAGGGAGTGCTGTGCTCGGCGGCCTTGGCGATGTCGCTCGTCTTGCTCATGAGCACTTCGCGCATCATGTGGATGCCGGGCACGATCAGGCCACCGAGATGATGACCCGACGCATCGATGCTGTCGACCTTCACCGCCGTGCCCGCGTCGACCACGCACAGCGCCGAGCGCGCCCGGGTCCAGGCGCCGATGAGGGCGAGCCAGCGGTCGGCACCGAGCAGTTTCGGGTCGAGATAGCCGTTCACCAAGCCGTGGTACTCGGGCACGGCCGTGACGAATTCGACGTCAACGTGGAACGTCTTTTTGGTGAGCTTGGTCAGGGTCTTCGCCATGTTGGGTCCGGCGACGTTCGACACGAGCACCCGCGACGGGCGCTGATCCGAATCGAACAACGCCGCCGTCCAGATCCCGGGTTTCGCATCACGGTGTACGACGGCCTGCTGATCAGACAGGCCCGTGCTTGTCAGCCAAGCCCATTTCAAGCGGGTATTGCCCACGTCGATGACCAGAATCATGAAACGCCCGCTCGCTCCCCTGCCGCCGAACGCGGTTGAGCGCGAAAGCATAGCATCTTGCCGTGGCGGCCGATCGCTCAGGTCGTGGATGAGGGCCCGATCACTTGCAGGAGCGCCCGCGACATGCGCTCGTCGATCTCCGCGGCGTGCGCCAATTGGACCGGATAGCGCACATGTGCATCCACGCCCTTGGTGGAGTAGCTCAGCTGAACCGTCGGCACTGCATCGCCGCCGGCGCTCGACAGCGTGGTCCGCTGCAGCTCGCGCGTCTGCCTCTGAATCTCCTCGCGATACTCGGCGAGCACTTCATTGGCCGCTGCGAACAGCTTCTGTTTGATGGACTCGTAATCCCCTTCTGGCGGGAGGGCGAGCGTTATGTCATGCCACGCGAAGCTCACGCCGGGAATCTGCTTGAACAGCCCGGTGGTCACTTGAAAAACCACGGAGTTGGGAAATGCCGCGACGCGTCCCGTCGGTACGGACGATCCGCGGCCTGCCAACTCCATCAAGTACATCCGCACCATCCCCAGCTCGATGATCTCGCCGCTCACCTCGCCGATCTGCACTCGATCGCCGACGCGAATGCCGTACTTACCGATGAGGAAAAAATATCCGACGAGGGAGACGAGCACGCTCTGCATCGCGACCGCCAGCCCCGCCGTGATCAGACCCGCGAAGGTCACGATCGAGCCCAGCTCGCTCGCAAACGTGAACCCGATGATGATGACCACCAACGTCCAAAGGGCGATCTTGCGCAGAAGCAAGAGCTGATAACGTTTGCGCGAATCCTGCACGTACTTGAGTACGCCGCGATGCCACAGCTCGGCAAGGGCGAACACCGCGCCCAAAATGAGCGCGAGCACGCCGGCTCGAATCCCCAGCGACTTGAGCGCGCTGCGCGACTGATCTTCCGCTGCTTCGCGCCAGTTTCTCAGATTGCGCCGGTACTGATCGAGAAGCGCGGCCTGCTTCCGCAATGGCACGAACAGGACCGAGGCTTGTTTGAATTGGGTGGCCAGCGCATCGAGTTGATCGCGGGTCACCGCCGGCGCCGCACTGTTGTCGGTGTCGGCCTGCGCCATGAGCGCGTCGCCGTGCGCAGACAGCGCGCGCAGTTGCGCGACGAGCTTGCTCTGTATCTGGCTCAGCGCCGTCTGCAATGCTTCCGTACGGTGATCGATCGCGTCGATCGAGGAGATCTTCTCGGACAGCTTGAATACGTCCGCGGCCTCGTCCCAGATTCCGAAGCGCGAGGTCGCCGCGGACGCGGGAGTGGGCGCGCTCGCGGGGTGCTGCGCCGTCGGCGCCGTGGTGCCGGGCGAGGGAGAAGGCGAGGTGCTCGGCAATGCCACCGCCATCGCATCGATCTGCGAGCGCAGCGAGCCGGCATCCTTGGCATCGCTCCCGTTCATCGCGGTGACGATGCTGCCGATCATGCTTTTCTTGGCGCTGATAAGATCGAGCTCGCCCTGCAGCTCGGCGATCTTCGCTTGCAGCGCCGGCTTCGCGTTCTTCGCCGCTGCGGCGAGCCTGGCGCGCGCCGAGTCCATTTCGTTCTGTATCGAAAGCGCCTGAGCGTTGAGTTTCTGTTGCCGCGCCGCGAGTGTTTGCGCGGAAGTGCTCGCCTGACTGCCGGCAGAGTTATCCGGCGGACCCTCGACGAGTTGTTCTGCGCTCGCCCGCGCGACATCGAACGCGAGCGCCACGACTTGATTGGCGATTTGGCGATTCTCCGCCAGGCTCAACAGGTCGCTCGGCTCGTCCGCGATCTGCTGTTGAACACCGAGCGTGCGGTACCAATCCACAGTCGCGTCCAGCATTTGAATGACTTCGGCGGCGCTCATCGGCGCGGACGGTGCGGCGGCGGATGCGGCCGCTGCGGTTGATGAGGACGGCGGCGGCGATGCGGACGCTGCGGGCGATGCCGGCTGCGGAGCCGTTGCCGGCGGGGGCGCCGGGGTGCCGGCCGCGACAGCGAGCGACGCAGCGAGCGCGCATGCGCCCGACAAAATTGTGGCCATTGGTGAACGAGCGAGCCGCAGCACGGGCGCATCCTACCGTAAATCGTGGGGCACGAGTCGAGGCAACTATTTTATGCACGAAACAGTGAAACTTTCTGAAATTCACGGCATGCTTGCGCATCGCGCGAAGACCGCGCCAACCAATTGAGTTCTTTTGACGTGAAAATGACGAAATTCAAAGCCGGCGTCATGCTCTGCTCGCTGCTGGGCGCGACCGCCGCAATCTCCATCTGCGTGGCGGCCGAACACACGGCCACGGAACACGCGGCGGCCGAAACGGCGGACGCCAAGACACCGAGCAGCACTGAGCTGAGCGAGTCGTCGCGTTTGCTGCATGATGCGCAGCAAACGACACAGGGATCGATCACGGTCCAGGGTCGGGCAATCCCCTATCAGGCGGAGGCCGGAGTGTTGGTGGTTCACGTCAAAGACCCCATGGACGATGATCCGCCGCCGCCGCACGACGAGCACGGCAACCCGCCGCCGCCGCCGGCCCAGGCGAGCATGTCCTATGTCGCGTACTTTCGCGGCGACAAGGAAGATCCGCATCGGCCCATCACGTTTCTGTACAACGGCGGCCCCGGCTCATCGACGGTGTGGCTGCACATGGGCGCTTTCGGCCCGAAGCGCGTACGCACCGCCGACGATACTCACTCCGCGGCGGCGCCGTACCGCGTAGTCGACAACGAATACAGCCTCCTCGACGTGACCGATCTCGTGTTCATTGATGCCCCCGGCACCGGCTTCGGACACCTGCGCGGAGCCGACAAGGAGAAGGCGTTTTGGGGCGTCGACCAGGATGCGCATGCGTTCGCCAATTTCATCACCGAGTTCTTGTCGCGCCACAAGCGTTGGAACTCGCCGAAGTATCTGTTTGGCGAGAGCTATGGGACCACGCGCTCGGCGGCGCTCTCCAGTATTCTGGAGAACGAGAAGGAGCTCGACTTGAACGGCATCATCCTGCTGTCGCAGGTGTTGAACTTCGACGACGGCGCGGATGCGCCGCAGTTCAATCCGGGAGTCGATCTGCCCTATATGCTCGCGCTGCCGACCTACGCGGCGACCGCTTGGTATCACCACAAGCTGCCCAATCAACCCGCGGCGCTCGAGCCGCTGCTGCGCGAGGTCGAAAGTTTCGCCCTCAACGAGTATGCGCAGGCGCTTGCCGCCGGCGCCTCATTGAGTCCGGAGCGAAAGTCGCAGATTGCAGCCAAGCTGCACGAGTACACCGGCCTGCCCGCCGACTACATCGAGCGCGCCAACCTGCGGGTGAACGGTGGGGAATTCGAGAAGAACTTGCTCGGCAGCGAGATCACCACAGGCCGTCTCGACACCCGCTTCTCGGGTCCGACGCTCGATCCGATGAGCAAGGAGGCGGAATACGATCCGCAATCTGCGGCGATCTCCTCGGCCTACGTCTCGGCGTTCAACGACTACGTGCGCAACACGCTCAAGTTTGGCGACAAGATGGTCTACAAGGCTGATATTGACGTTGGCACTAAATGGGATTTCACCCACCAGCCCCCTGGCGCCACGTCCAAGCTGCCGGTCACCACCAACGTCATGCTCGATCTCGCGGCGGCCATGAAGCAGAACCCGAAACTCAAGGTTCAGTTGAACGGCGGCTACTACGATCTGGCGACGCCGTATTTCGCGGCCATGTTCGAGCTGCAGCAGTTGCCGATCGAGAAGTCCCTGCAAGACAACATCGAGATGCATTTCTATACTTCGGGCCACATGGTGTACGCGCACGAGCCCGACCTGAAGGCTTTGCACGCAAACGTCGCCGCGTTCATCGAGAAGACCAAGAGCGGGATGGCGGGTCAAACCTCGTGACGGCGCGGGCGGCGCAAGAGCTCAAGGCGGCCATCCGCGATGTGGCGGATTTTCCGAAGCCGGGAATCCTGTTCCGCGACATCTCGCCGCTGTTGAAGAGCCACTTCGCCGCCACCATCGAGGCGCTCGACGGCCTGCTCACGGAAGAGGAATGGCGCACGATCGATGCCGTGGCGGGCATCGAGTCGCGCGGATTCATTCTCGGCGCGGCGCTCGCGCTCAGGCGCGGCAAGGGTTTCGTGCTGGTGCGCAAGCAAGGCAAGCTCCCGCCGCCCGTGGTCGATGTGTCCTACGCTCTCGAATATGGATCGGGCGTGCTGGAAATGCAGCGGGGGCAGGGACGGGTACTGCTGATCGACGACGTTCTCGCGACGGGAGGCACGCTGAGCGCCTCGGCGGACTTGTGCCTGCGTGCCGGCTACTCGGTGGCCGCGCTTGCCGTGCTGATCGATCTGCAACTCGTGGTGGATTATCGATGGCGCGAGCTGCCCCTGCGCGCCGTCATCAGTTACTAGCCCGGGCCGGCGGGGTTTATGAACGAGTTTCCCCGGCTGCTCGTCGTCATGGCTCTCGCGGCGGAATCGGCGGGCGTCTTCGAGGACGCGCGCACTCCGCTGCTTTACTGCGGGGTCGGGAAAGTCAACGCCGCCGTCGTGCTGATGCGCGAGCTGCGCCGCTACGCGCACGCGTCACAACCCCCGCCGCTCGTGCTGAATTTCGGATCGGTGGGCAGCCGCGTGCACGACACGGGAGCGCTGGTGGCTTGCCACGAGTTCGTCCAGCGCGACATGGACGTCACCGGCCTGGGATTCGCCCTTGGAGTCACTCCGTACGACGACACGCCGGCGCGGCTTTGCTTCGAGCCGCTGTTCAAGCATTTGCCGCCCGCGCTCTGCGGGAGCGGTGACTCCTTTGCGATGAACGCCTGCGCGGTCGAGTGCGACGTGGTTGACATGGAAGCGTACGCGCTTGCCAAGGTGTGCCGGCTGGAGGGAGCACCCTTCGCCTGCGCGAAATACGTCACCGACGGCGCCGATCACGCGGCAGCGGATCATTGGCGCGACAACGTGCACAAGGCGGCGGAGGCATTCCTCGAGCTGTACCGCGCCGCCGAGCTCGCGTGGGCCGGGAAGCCGGGCTGAGCAGCCCGCGCCAGCCTCAAAATCCGTGGTAATGCAGCAGCGCCACGCCGACCGCGGCCACCAGACAGTACACGCCGAATAAATACCAGCGCCCGCTCTCCAGCCAGCGGCTCAGCCACTTGAGCGCCAGCAACCCCGCGACGAAGGCGAGCACGGCGCCGAACACGCTCAACAGAGCGACCGACTGCAGGCTTCCTTGAGCGGGCGTGGCGACGCCCGGCGGAGCATGCATCAAGCGCAACGCTTCCCGGGCCACGACGGGCGGGGTGAGCACCACGGCGAGCGCGAAGCTGAATCGCTCGGCGCGCGGCTTCGACACGCCGAGCAACATGCCGGTCGAGATGGTGGCGCCGGAGCGCGAGAAGCCGCGAAACGGCAAACACAATCCCTGCACGGCCCCGATGATGCCGGCCTCAGTGAGGCTGACCTCGCCCGAGTCGGCGCGCGCGGCGCGGCGCAGCCGGCTCTCACGCAACCCTGCGATCAGAATCAACACTCCGGCGGCCGCGAGCGCCGGCGCGATGAATTCCAGATGGCCGAACAAATCCTCGATCTCCGAATGAGGCACGTCGCGCAAAACGGTTTTCTCGATGACCTCCTTTATCGCAAAGCCGATCGCGCCCGTGACCACGGTCGCGACGACGAGCAGCACGGCGATGGCCTTGAACGCCGCGGCGGAGCTGAAATAAGTGGCGCGCCACTGTTTCCAGAAGTATGCGATCACGGCAAACATGGTGCCGGTGTGCAGCATGACGAGAAGCAAGGTCATGGGCGGCGAGGTGGGATCGAGCCCCATAAGCTTCTCGGCCACCACCACGTGCGCGGAGCTCGATACCGGCAGGAGCTCGGCCAAACCTTGTACGATCGCGAGAATGAGGACGTTGAAGAGCGACATCCAATGATTCTATCCGATTGACATCCTCCCACCCTAAAGAGCGTCGATTCCCTCAGCAGGCGTGAGCAGTCCCGTGAGCGACTTGATACGGTATCGATACACCAGCAACATCGACGAAAGTTAATGCCTTCACAGACATCAGACAAGATCCTAAAACTGACTGAGACGTCGGAGAAGCAATGAGCCTGGCACCGCTGTTGGGCTTGGCGTCGGCCTTTGGCTACGGCATCACGGATTACCTCGCGGGAATTGCCGGGCGAGCCGTCGGCATCTGGCGCAGCATTTTCTATGGCGATCTGGCGGCCTTCATCGTGCTGAGCGCAGGGTTCGCGCGCCCTTGCGGAGAGGCGTGCGCGTTCACCTCGCACCCGGGTGCCTGGGCTGCCTCGCTCGGCGCGGGCCTCGTTCTGTTCGTGGCGGCAGCGTTGCTCACCCGAGGACTGACGCACGGCACGCTCGCCGTCGTGGCGCCCGTGACCGCGAGCTACGGCGCGATCGCGGCGATCTTGTCGGCAGCGACCGGCGAACAGCTGTCCCTCAGTGCCGGCTTTGGAATTCTCGTCACGGCCTGCGGAGTGTGCCTTGTTTCGATTCCTGCGGGCGGCGGCCGCGCGTTCCGGAGCC
>Ga0302314_10011743_pt1 | contig 15245 bp, 11 predicted proteins | sample III_Palsa_N2_3_FD_200533 | JGI IMG/M metagenome (GOLD analysis project Ga0302314, IMG submission 200533) | Peat permafrost microbial communities from Stordalen Mire near Abisko, Sweden - III_Palsa_N2_3 | ecosystem: Environmental > Terrestrial > Soil > Palsa > Peat permafrost | place: Sweden...
CGCCGGGTGAGCCAGCGCGCCACCAGCACCGCGATCAGCAGGTAGACGTAGGTGACCAGCCGCCCGGGCTGGGCGACTCCGACCACCGGCAGCGCGGAAACGAACCGCCACGGCAGGATCCGCGCGCCGAACACGGAAAGCGTGTCGCCGAGGCTCAGCGCCAGGATGAGGAGCAGGCCGACCAGCAGTGCCCAGGTGGCCCGGCTGCGCCGCCCGGTGACGACGATGAGGACGACCGCCACGACCAGCGGGACGCCGAGATACCACGGGTTGTCACCCCAGCGCTCGGCGAACACCCCCCAGTGCTGGGTATAGCGCCCGGGGGTTACGTAGCGCAGGAAGTCAAGGGTGCTCTTGGCGCCGTACTCTATGGTCGCGAAGTGGATGCCCTTGACGATGCGCGTGCGGGTGAACATCGTGTAGAGCAGCGGGCTGGCAAGGACGGCCGCGACCGCGTAGGCCCCGGCGGTGGGCGCGATGGCGCGCAGCAGCCGCTGCCGCCGCTGGGCTGGGCCAGCCACGAAGCCGACCACGGCGCAGAGCGAGCCCACGAGTGTCATCGTGGCGAAGATCTCGCTTCCGACGTAGAGCTGAGCGCCCAGCACGATCCCGAGCAACTGGACGTACCACAGCGGGTGAATCGAGCCCTCGAGCAGCCGGACCACGAGGTAGGCGCACAGCGGGACGAGGAAGACCAGCGTGAGGCTCGGATGTCCCTGCCCGACCTCGTCGATCAGCGCGGGCGAGAAACCGAAGAAGAAACCGCCGACGAGCGCGGGGGCGAACGATCCGACGATACGCCGGCACAGCAGATACGCAGTCCAGGCGGCCAGTGCCGGTGCGGCGAGCTCGACCGTGTTGAACGTGAAGAAGGGGCCGTGGCTGTGGGTGAGCCATTGCAGCGCGAGAGCAGGACCGGGGATCGTGGTGGCCCAGGTGAGGTTGACGCCGCCCGGTGCCCAGCCGTAGCCGGAGAAGATGGCGCTGATGTGGTGGCTGATCGCGTACGGCCACCAGGCGAACGACCAGACGAACAGCGAGCCGTCCTGCGGCTGCCCGGAGAGAATCCAGGTGGACATCCGGTCCAGGATCCAGTGGCCGAACAGCGCGAGGGACAGGCCCGTGTAAAGAAGCAGCGCCAGCAGATTCTGCGGCTGCCGGACGACCGCCCGGCCGCCAAATCGGCGGCTGCCGCGCTGGTCGGCGCCCTGACCCGTGCCCTGGCCCGACACCTGCCCGGCATCCGGGACGGCAGTCGGGACAGCATCCGGGACGGCAGTCGGGACAGCATCCGGGACGGCAGTCGGGACAGCATCCGGGACGGCAGGCGGGACGGCAGGCGGGACTACAGGCGGGACAGCATCCGGGACGACGTCCGGGAGTGCAGCCGGAACAGCAGGCGAGGCGGCGTCCGGGACGAGGTCCGGGACGGCGTCTGCGGCGGCGTCCGGGACGAGGTCCGGGGCGGCAGGCAGGACGGCGTCCGGCGCGGCAGCCGGTAGCTGCTCGCCGACCGAGGTCCCTGCTTCGGGCACCCGCGGCCCTTCAGCCCCTAGTTCGGGCACCCGCGTCCCTTCCAGTTGCTCCCCAGAGGGCAACGTCGGACTGGTGCGTCGGGTTCCGGGTTACCGCCGCGCGGCACTGGGTGTCCCCGCTGGTGAAGCAGAGCGGGCAGCTCGTCCCCCACATCACCGTCAGCTGCCTCCTGCAGATCCCAAAATATCTCAGCGTGACCAGGGGACTGCCACGGGGCCGGTGGCCGGAACCCGGGCGAGGGCGAGGCTGGCCCGCCTTGCCCTGTCGCACGCCCAGGGCGCAGGATGGCTGGGGCAGCTGGATGATCATACCTGGGAGGTCCTCGTGCGGATCGGCAACCTGGCCGGGCGGCTCGTCATACTGACAGACAACGGTGCCCTGGACGTCGCGCGCGCCAGTGCAGGCCGCTTCGGACCTCAGCCGCAGGCGATCTACTCGCACTGGGCGGAGTTCCTGGCCTGGGCGGCAGGTACCAGCGACGCGGCCGCTGAGCTCTACGAGCTGGATCTGCTCAGAGCTCCGGCACCGGCGCCGAGGCAGTCGTTCGGCATAGGTCTTAACTACCGTGACCACGTGGCGGAGTCCGGGCTTACCGTGCCGGATCAGCCGAGTGTTTTCACGAAGTTCCCCAGCTGTATCACCGGCCCTTACGGCGACGTCGTGCTGCCGCCCGGCGGTCACACCGACTGGGAGGTCGAGCTGGTGGTGGTGATCGGTGCCGCGGCACGGCAGGTGCCGGAGTCCGACGCGTGGAGTCACGTCGCCGGGCTGACCGTCGGGCAGGACATCTCGGAGCGGATCAGCCAGCTGGCCGGATCACCGGCCCAGTTCAGCCTGGGCAAGTCCTTCCCCGGGTTCGGGCCGACCGGCCCGTGGCTGGTCACCATCGACGAGTTCGCGAATCCCGACGACCTTGAGCTCGGCTGCTCGGTCAACGGCGACCAGATGCAGAAGTCAAGGACCAGCTACCTGATCATCTCCGTGCCGCAGCTCATCGCCAAGCTGTCCGCGGTGGTCACGCTGCTGCCTGGCGACGTCATCTTCACCGGCACGCCGGCCGGCGTGGGGATGGGCCGCAGCCCGCAGCGCTGGCTCGCCCCTGGCGACGAGCTCGTCAGCTTTATTGAGGGCATCGGGGAGCTACGGCAGCGCTTCGTGGCCGGCTAGCGGCCGGTCACGTCCCTGCCGCGGCGTCACTGCCCGCTCACGCGTCCCCCCGGCGGCTCGTCGTCGAGGGCGAAGCTGAGGTAGCGCTCGGCCGACCGGCGCACGGCAGCCGCGCCGTCGGCATGCACGGTCCGCTGCCACCAGGCGCCGTAGACACGATCGAAGATGAACGGCTCCAGCATGGCCAGTGCCCTGCGGATGGTACGCGGCCGCTCGGGGATGAGGTTCGGATAGCTGTACATGAAGCTGACGTAACGGCGGTCGGGGACCACGGTCATGATGTCACCGGAGCACAGCACCCCGGTCCCGTCCTGCCCGCCAGTCCAGTGCAGCACCTGGCCGCCGGCGAAGTGCACCCCGGCGTTGATGAGCGTCAGGCCGTCGCCGATCTCGCGGGTGCCGCCCTGCCAGTACACGATCGCGTCGTCGGGCCGGGCGGTCCACTGCCGGTCAGCCTCGTGGATGTAGACCGGAGCGTCGAACGCGTGCGCCCACTCGATCATCGAGCCGTAGAAGTGCGGGTGACTGATCGCGATCGCGCTGATCCCGCCCAGCTCACGGACGCGTGCGACGAGATCGTCGTCGATGTAGGTAATCATGTCGAAGAGCACGTTGCCGCCGGCAGCGCGGACAAGCAGCGCGCGCTGGCCGATGGCGGTCGGCGGATCGGCGCCGATGCCGATGACGCCGGGGCCTTCCTCCTGCAGCTGGCCGCGGTGGCCTTTCCCGGTCAGCTCGGCCAGGGTCGTCCACTGCTGACCGCCCCAGCCGACGTACTGGCGTTCGTCCTGGCAGATGGCGCAGTCCGCACGCGGTGCGCCGTACTGGACACCGCAGGTCGTGCAGATGGGAAGGTCCATAGCCATGCGGACACTGTGCCATGGGCGCCGCGGTCAGCGCGGCGCGGGCGGCGCGGTCAGCGCGGGGTGACCAGCAAGGTCTGCAGGGCCGTGCCGCAGCGGCCGGACAGGTCGGACAGGGCCGTCTCGGCGAAGCCGGTGCCCTGCGTGTTCGTCGTGGTGGCCGCCTCCAGCAGCAGCCACTCGCCGACCGGATCGCGGGGCAGCACGACCGTGAGGTCCACGTTGATGAAGATGAACCGCGCCGGGTCGAGAACGGCACCGACGCCGCTGCCCGAGTCCGCCACCAGCAATGCCCTGCACATCGGCGAGGCGTCCTCGCCGGCCACGAGCGGGATGCTCGGCCTCGTCCATGCCCGGCCGGGGCCGCGCCGGTCGAGACTCCCGTCCAGGAACCGCCACTCGATAGCGGACAGGTATCCGGCCGTGTGCGCGTCCGGCAGCCTGGGCGGCAGCTGCCGGCCGTCTGTTTCCGGCAATGGCGGCGGGGCAGCGTCGCCGGGGACGACAGGGACCTGCCCGTGCGGGATGGCGATCCGCCATCCCCTGGCATGCAGGACCTCCTGGCCGTCCGCCTCCAGGACGGCCTCAAGCAGCGCCACCCGCCGCCCGGCCCGGACCATGCGGGTGCGCACGGTAAGTTTCGCGACGGGCACCGGGCGGAGGATGTCGACGGTCACCCGGCCAAGCCGCTGGCCTTCGGCTGGCTCATGGCGCTCCAGCGCCCGCGCCGCCAGCGCGGACGGCGGGCCGCCATGCTGGGCGCCGGGGCTCCACGGTCCGTCCGTCGCGGACGTGGCTATGAAGGTGCTGATCCCGGCCGGCTCGAAGAAGGCGCTGTCCACGGGGTGCGACGTTACCGGAGCGCGGGCCCGGCGAGGAGAAGCGGCTGACCGGCGAGACGAAGCACCTGACGGGCGAGGAACCCGGAAGCGGCTATGGCAGACGGACAGCCGCTGCGAGAGTCGGTACGCTTCGTGCCGTGGCGCCGGCTCCGGCCGGCTCCTCGGGGCGTTAGCTCAATGGTAGAGCAGCGGACTTTTAATCCGTGGGTTCTGGGTTCGAGCCCCAGGCGCCCCACTCGTTCTGACCTGCATCTTCTCCCCTGATCACGGTCCTCGTCGGCAGCCGCTGCCAATGGAAATGTCCGCAGGTCGCCTTCCCAGGCTTGGCGTGCTTCGCAGGGGGCTGCTGAAGTCCGGGTAGCGCTGCCGTCTCGCGTTGGGTCGTCGCGTTCGGCAGCGGCGAGACCGGGCGGGCGGAGCCGGGCGGGCGCCCGGCACGGGCGGACCCTGACTGCGCTGTCGCCGTCGCCGATCCTGACGGGACGCCGACGACGGCACTGTACAGATTGATGGCGGTCAGAGTGTACGATAGGCGCATGGACGTGGCAGTCACCGATCTGCGGGCGCACCTGAGCGCGTGGCTGGAGCGGGCGCGCGGAGGCGACGAGATCGTCATCACCGACCGCGGCGTCCCCGTCGCCAGGCTGCTCGGGTTGACCACCACGGCCACGCTGGAGCGTCTGGCCGCCGACGGGGTCATCGGCCGTGCCGCTGCGGCCCGGCGGCCCAGGGCAGCCGGGCAGCCCCGTCCCCGCCCGCGCCGTCCGGTGTCCGACATCGTCAGCGAACAGCGGCGCTGAGGGTGGCCCTGGTCTACTTCGACTCCAGCGCCTTCGTGAAGCTGCTGGCCGAGGAAGCAGGAAGCGACCTGGCGGCGGAACTGTGGGACGGATGCGACGCCGCCCTCGCGAGCCGCCTGGCCTATCCCGAGGTGCGCGCCGCGCTCGCCGCCGCCACCCGCAACCACGACCTCACCGACCATGACCTCGACGCGGCCGAACACGCCTGGGACGCCTACTGGGCGGCCAGCCGCCCGGTCGAGCTGACCGCCGCCGTCGAGCAGCATGCCGGCCAGCTCGCACGCTCGCACGCGCTCCGCGGCGCGGACGCCGTCCACCTCGCCAGCGCCCTGGCCATCGCCGACCCGGACCTTGTCATGGCGGTCTGGGACCGGCGGCTGCATACCGGAGCACAAGCAGCCGGAGTCCGCGTAGCCCCAGCCCGGCTCGACGCGTAAGCCACCACCGTAATGACCCACCGTCGTCAGCGCACGGCCCGCTCACGAACCCGGGAGGGCGACTGATGGTCAGGGCGCGTACTTCAGTACCAGTTCGCCGACGTGCGGGAGGGCGGCCTCGACGTGCCTGGCTGCGTTGCCGCGGACGGCGCCGTACGCCTTGATGACCGCGGGCCGGCCGGAGGCCGCCGCGCGGGCGTCGGTCACCGAGAGCAGGGCGCGGGCGACCTCCTCGCCGCGCTTGGCCAGGTAGTCGCCGAACTCCGAGCCGCCGGAGGTGCCGAAGTCCGCCCAGTACGGCTCGAGCTGGTCCGCCAGCTGCGGAAGCAGGGACCCCACCATGTGGCGGACGTGGCCCGGCAGGAAGGTGCTCACCGTCTTGTAGGCGAGCTTGACCGCGGTCCCGGAGATCCCGGACCGCTCCGAGACCTCCTGCTCGATCAGCGTGCAGCAGTCGGCGACCACCTTCGGCCGGGTGTCCGGCGCGAGCAGGATCTGCGCAAGCGTGGCTGCCATGGCTACGTTCTCTCCTTGCCGCTGGGCGCTGCCCCCTGCGCGGGCGCGGGCCAGCGACGCCCGGCGTGACCGCAGCGCGTGCCACGCGTGCGGGGCGATCGCGATCCCGGTCAGCCCGACGATGGAGGCGAGCGCGTAGTGCGAGACGAGGTTCGCCGCCGCAACGCCTCTGGTGCCCAGGAGGTAACCAAGCACGGCGAGCAGCGCCGCCCACGCCGCCGAGCCGATCAGATCGAGAATGATGAACGGGACGAGGCGCAGGCCGGCCCAGCCGGCCGCGGCGTAGACCAGGGGCGCGGGCACCGGCAGGAAGGCCGCCAGCAGCACCGCGGGCCCGGCGAACCTTGGGCCCCGCTGCTCGGCTTGCCGGGCGAAGGCGGCGGCGTGCCCGCTGCGCCGGGCGAGCATCTGCACGACCCGGTGTCCCCACAGCACACCCGCGCACCAGAAAAGCAGGTCGAACTTCACCAGGCCCGGTAGCGCCGCGGCGATCACCACCGTCAGCCGGAGCTTGCCTTCCAGGTCAGCGAAGGCGCCCGCGGCCATGATCGACGAGGTCGAGCCCGACAGCAGCTCGAGCAGCACCGGGCGGGTGGCGATCAGCGCAGGCGTGAGCGTGATCATCGCCAGCCCGTACAGTCCGCTCAGCGCGATTCCCGCCAGGCAGAGCAGGTCCCTGGCCCGGGGCGGCCCGAGCCAGGGCCGCCACCCGGCGCCGTGTCGCCTGGCAGCTATCGGCTGCGCCACGGCCGAGACGAGCGGCGCCAGCGCGGCCAGCTCGCCGCCTGGGCCCGGCGAGCCTGCCAGCTCGGCCGAGTCAAGCACGGTGACGTCTGCCAGCTGCGCTAGCCGCCACCCTGGTCACCGGCCAGCCCCTGGTCGTGGCAGCGTTCGGCCTTGGCAGGCAGGTCGCCTCTCGTCGCACAGGTCACTGGATCAGCGCTGGAAGGCACCGGGAGCGGCGGCCACGGCTTGCGCACGGGGCCGGGCGCAGGCGGCGGCGACGCCGGGTGACCGCCGCGCGCCGGCCACGGCCTCCGTGCAGGTGTCGTGCACGTCAAACCAGGTCAGCAGGCCGGTGGCAGAAAGGACCCAGCGCACGGCGGGCTGCGGTCCGGCCAGGGAGAAGCTGCCGCCCGTGCCGCGGACCTGCTGGCAGTGCCGGACGAGCACGCCGAGGCAGACGCAGTCGATGAAGGCCAGCTCGGCTAGGTCAGCGACCGAAAGCGCCCGCCACCGGATGCCGCTGAGGCACGCCCGCAGCACCGACGCGCCCAGCAGGTCCAGTTCACCGCGCAAGCTCACCACGGCCACGTCGCCCCGGTCGTCGGCTGACAGCTCCCAGCGCTGCGCCGTTTCCGCCCGCGACGCACGCCGCGACGACGGGCGTCCCGCAGCTGGCTGACCGGCCAGCGCAGCGTTACCGTCAGGCATCGTGACCAGGCCGGACATCGGCCAGACCCGGCTTGCGATAGACGTAAGACATGTCACCTCGGCTTGGGCTAACGCGCGCAGGGCGCCGCCGAGGTCCGGAGCAGCCGGAGCCGCAAGTCCCGTGCGCACGCGGGCGCGTCGGGTGCGGGTGTCCTGGTCACGAGCCTACGCCCGATCCGTCAAAGCACAAGCAGCACGGCGCGGGACCAGGTCCGCGCCGCGTCCGTCCCGCTTCCTCGATGACTTTGACCTCGCCGGGTAGTCATAGCCTGTGCGGGCCGGATCATCTGGCCGTGCCGCGAACGCGAAGGAGACCGCGATGAGCCTTCCGAAGATCGCTACCCGCGAGGAGTGGCTGGCCGCCCGCAAGGAACTGCTCGCCAAGGAGAAGGAGCTGACCAGGCAGCGGGACGCGCTCAACGCCGAGCGCCGCGACCTGCCCATGGTCGAGATCGAGAAAGACTACCTCTTTGACGGCCCGAACGGCGCGGTGCGCCTCATCGACGTGTTCGAAGGCCGTCCGCAGCTGATCATCTACCACTTCATGTTCGCCCCGGAGTGGGAGGACGGCTGCCCGAGCTGCACCGCCGGCACCGACGAGCTGTCGGCGGGCTTCCTGGCGCATCTGCATGCCCGCGACACCAGCTACGCCATGGTGTCGCGGGCGCCGCTGGCGAAGCTCGAGCGATGGAAGGCCAAGAAGGGCTGGAACCTGCCCTGGTACTCCTCGCTGCGGACCGACTTCAACTACGACTTCGGGGTCACGATCGACGAGTCGGCCGCGCCCGGCGAGTACAACTTCCGTACCAAGGCCGAGTTCGAGGGCATGGGGTCGGACTTCTTCGAGTCGGGCCAGCCCTTCGAGATGCCGGGCCGAAGCTGCTTCCTCCAGGTCGGCGGACGGGTATTCCACACGTACTCGCAGTACGCCCGCGGCCTTGAGTCCACCGGCGGCTCCTACTACTTCCTCGACCTCACCGCGCTCGGCCGCCAGGAGGAATGGGAGAAGCCCAGCGGGCGCAGCGAGTCGGTAAGGTCCGCCACACCCGACTTCGCGTCATGACCATGGGCTGTGCCGCACGCAGCTGCAGATCGCGACCGGTACGCCATGGCCTTGCGCAGTCTCAGAGCAGGAATAACGAGCTACCGAGGGAGATCACCAGGATAGCGCGGACGCTGGGGGCCTGACCTGGTGGTCCTATCCGGTGTTCAGGACGGCGGCGATGCGTTCGACCATCGTGGCGAGGATGGGCTGGGGTGTGGCGAAGTTGAACCGGAACGCGCCTGCGCCGCCTGCGCCGAAGGCGGGTCCGTCCACGACCGTGATGTGCGCGCGGTCGGTGACGAGTGCGCCGGGTGAGTGCGGCAGGTCCATCGCGCTGCAGTCGAGCCAGGCGAGATAGGTGCCGTCGGGCGGGCGGTAGCGCACCTGCGGCAGAAGGCGGCCGAGCAGGCGGGCCAGCAGGCGGCGGCTGTCGTCGAGGTAGCCGAGGACTTCGTCCAGCCATGCCTCGCCGTGCCGGAACGCGGCGATGTTGGCGACGACGCCAGGATTGCTCGCACCGCGTGCGGCGAAGAGTCCCATCTCCTCCCAGCGCCGCCGGTCGGGCTCGTTGGTGAGGATCACCTGGGCGCACTTGAGGCCGGGCAGGTTCCACGCCTTCGAGGCGGACGTGGCGGTCAGCGTGTGCGACGCGGCGGCGTCGGAGGTGGACGCGTAAGGGATGTGGCGCGTCCCCGGATAGACGAGCGGACCGTGGACCTCGTCGGCGAACACCCGGCCGCCGTGCCTTTCGACGACGTCGGTCAGCGACGCCATCTCAGCTGAGGTGTAGACCCGCCCGAGGGGGTTGCAGGGGTTGCAGAAGATGAGCAGATGCCCGCCGCCGCGGAAGCCGCCGGAGATGGCGTCCAGGTCGAGGGTGAAGAAGCCGGCCTCGTCACGCATCGGTACCTGGATGATCTCGCGGCCGAGGAGGCCGGGCACGGCGAGGAACGGCATGTAGGCGGGCGTGGGCAGGATGACCGGTGAGCCCGGGCGGGAGAAGTGCGTGATCGCGATCTCCAGCGCCTTGATCACGTCAGGGACGTGACGGACGAACTCGGGATCGACGTCCCAGCCGTAACGGCGCCGCTCGAACTCTGCGCATGCGGCGGCAAGCTCGTCGGCCAGAGACGGCGGCAGGTAGCCGAAGTTCGCGTCCGCTGACAACCCGGCGAGCGCGTCGACGATCGGCGGCGCGGCGCCGAAGTCCATCTCGGCCACGGCCGCGCCGAGCCCGTCCGGGCCCGGAGCCGTCCACTTGAAGCTGCCGCGGGCACGGAGCATCGCCACGGTCGTGGTGTCGATCGCCTGTCTGAGATCTGCTGGCACGCCCTTATCCTGCACCGCGCCGATCTCCGCGTGGCGGGCGGATCGGGCCGCGGGGTAGCCGGATCGGCCTGCTGCCGCGGCCAGCGTGCGCGGCAAGCGCGCGGCATGCGTGCGCGGCAAGCACGCGGCCAGCGTGCGCGGGCCTTGACGCTGCTTCTCGCGCCGCCATAGCGTGGGTCACCGTCGTCGCCAAAGCTGCCGCACGCGTTCTGCTCAAGCTGGCCCGAGGGCGAGGTGACGTGATGGCGGAGGTGCTCATCGCACCGCGGGTGATGACCGGCGACGAGAACGTGACCGACGGCGCGGTCGTGATCGGCGACGCCATCATTGACTGGGCCGGCCCGGCCGGGGCGCTGCCTGCCGAGTACGCGGCGCTGCCGCGGACGGACTACCCGGGCTCGACGATCATGCCGGGCCTGATCGACGGCCACGTCCATCTCGGGTTCGACGGCGGACCGGATCCGGTCGCGCGGATGCGCGGCGAGACGGACGAGCAGCAGCTGGTGCTGATGCTGCGGAGCGCGCGGGAGCTGCTCGGCGTGGGCGTGACCACCGCCCGCGACCTCGGCGGCCGGGCCTACCTGGACGTGGTCGTGCGCGATGCCGTCGCCGGGGGCCTGGCCCGCGGCCCGCGGCTAGTGGTGGCGGGCCCTCCGATCACCGTCACCGGCGGGCACTGCTGGTTCATGGGCAGCGAAGCCGACAGCGAGGACGACCTGCGCCGCATGGTCCGCACCCACCACAAGCACGGCACCGACCTGATCAAGGTCATGTCCACCGGCGGCTTCATGACGACCGGATCGGCGCCCTGGTACGCCCAGTTCACCGCCGCGCAGCTGGCCGTGGTCGTCGAGGAGGCGGCACGGGTGGACAAGCCGGTCGCGGCCCACGCGCACGGCATCGAGGGCATCCGCCGGTCGGTCGAGGCCGGGGTCAGCACGCTCGAGCACTGCTCCTTCGTGACCGAGACCAACGAGCGGCGCTTCGACGAGCCCCTCGCCGCCCGGATCGCGGAGCGGAAGATCTTCGTCTGCCCGACCGTCAACGTGAACGCGCCCTACGTCGCCAGGCTGACCGGCATCAAGGTCGGTGCGCACCTCAAGGCGATGCACGAGATGGGGGTGCGGATCTTCGCGGGCACCGACGCGGGCATCGCCGACACCCCGCACCACCAGTACGTCGGCGGGCTGGAGCACCTCGTGACGGTGGGCTTCGAGCCGGGCGAAGTGCTCGCGATGGCCACGACCGAGGCCGCGGCGGCGCTCGGCCTCGATGCGATCACCGGCCGCCTGGCGCCCGGCTACGAAGCTGACCTCATCGTCGTGCACGGCGACCCGCGAGCCGACATCGCAGTGCTCGGCAAGCTGGACCGCGTCATCGCCCGCGGCCGCGACTACCTGCCCGACAGCGGCCGCTTCGACGTCAGCGCACCCGGCACGCCATACGCGTCGCCGGAGCACAGCGTCGATATGCGGCGGCTCACCGAGGCGACCAGGCGACGCCAGGCCTGACGGACCCCGCGTCACGCCGCGCACCCGCGGATGCCGCCGCTCAGCCTCCGGCGCCCCTCAGCCGGGTTGCCCCCCAGCCGGGGCCCCAGCCCGGTTGCACCTCAGCCGGGGCGGCACCCGCCGTAGATGACGTTCTCCAGCTGCTTCCAGTAGACATCGACTCCGCGGAACCCGGCTGACCGCAGGTAATCCAGCTGCTGGGCGAGCGGGATGATGTAGCGGACGTGGTTGGCGTAGCGGGCCTGCTGCTGCGGCGTGCGATGCAGCCGCCTGGCCGCCGCCGCGGGGTCGTCGAGGTCGCTCACCCGCTCCCAGGTGGCCTCGACGAGGGGATCCCCCGCGCGCACCGGGTCGTAGTTGAGGTACCAGCCGCCAGGGACGAGGTGGTCGTAGATCTCGGCGAACAGTCCCTGCTTGCGTTCGTCCGGCAGATGGTGGACGGACAGCGAGGTCACCACCGCGTCGAGCGCCGCGGGGATCGCCGCCGGCCACTCGCCGGTCGACATGTCGAACTCGACGTAGCGGTAGCGTCCCGAGAACGGCGCCATCGCGTCCTCGCCCGCGCGCATCATCTCGGACGAGAAGTCAGCGAGTATCGCGGTGCTGCGCGGGTGCAGGCCGAGGATGGCACGCGACGCCGCCCCGGTCCCCGCGCCCAGGTCCAGGAACGTGAACGCCTCCTGCTCGTCGAACGGCAGCAAGAGGGCCATGAACCGTCGCTGCGCCGCACGGCTCCGTTCGCGTTCCTCGGCTTCGGCCGCCCACGTGTGGACGACCTCCTCGGACTGCCAGATGGCCGCGTTCGTGTCCGCCGACTGGTCCATGAGCAGAAGGCTACCGAGAACGCGAGGTTACCCAGAACGCGAGGTTACGAGAAGGCGAGGTTACGAGAAGGCGAGGTTACCGAGAAGGCGAGGTTACCCAGAAGGGAAGGTTACCGAGAAAGCGGTGCCGTTGGCTGTCAGCCCGCTGGGCACGGCCCCCGGCGAGGCGTTGTAGCCGGTGTTCATGGTGATCTTTTCGTCGGTCCATGCCGGATCACTGATCGCGCCGGTGTGACTGTTCCCAGTGGCATAGCAGCCGGTGAGGCGCACGGTGCCGAAGTCGGCCAGCGGGTCCCCGAGCGCCCAATCGGGATCCTCGACGATCCATTCGACCGAGGCAAGCTTCGCTTTCGACCATTTCTGGGGTTTCGGGCTGTAGTGCTTTCCGGTGGTCTCGTCTTTGAGGGTGAAACTGAACTTGCCGCCGGAGAAGTTCACCTCGACCGCCATCCGGTCGCCATGGTGAACGGCAAACGGGGCCTGCACCAGGGCTGCCGGGTAAAGCTCGTACCAGGCGTAGTAGGCGGGCTGATCCTTGCCCTGGCAGTCCGCTTCGGTCCCGGCCTGCTCGATCGTGTTCACGTCGTCGATCCCTACCCACACGCTCGAGGTCGACAGGCCGCTGGTGGGGCAGCTGACCGAGGGCTGTACCCAGGTTCCCTGCACGTGGGTGAACGTCACCCCCGCCTTGTGAGCGATGTAGCCAGCCCAGTTGAAGTAGGTGTCCGGCGGCCCGCCGACGAGCACCCGCCCGTCGGTGTCCACCGCGACGCACAGGGCCGGCCCGATGGTCGTCGCGATGCAGTCCACCGATGACATCACCACCTGGTAGGTGGAATCAATCTGGTTCGACGTCCACGCTCCCCCTGGCTGCGTGCCGTCGAGTTCCCAGCCGCCGACGGCCACGCACAGCCCGGCGTCGGTGCAGGTGACCCCGTACAGCCCGGACAGCGATCCGCTGACCGGCGCCGCGACGGTCCAGGCGAAGCTGCCGCCGGCCGGGTCGGAGCTGGCGGCCACCTGCCCGGAGCCGTAGGTCGCCACGCAGGTTCCGCCGCTCGTGCAGGACACGCCGGTCAGGTTGGAGCTGTAACCGAGGTAGCTGACCGTCCAGGCGGAGGCACCGCCGGCCGGGTCCGTGGAGGTGATCACGTCCCCGTCACCGTCGGTGGCCACGCAGAGCGGCGCGGCGGTGCAGGAGATCGCGCTGAACGGCGGCGGCACGTCTCCCCCGCCGCCGCTGCCGGTGACCGCCGTGCGGTTCCACGCGGAGGCGCCGCCAGCCGGGTTCGTCGAGGTGAACACGTCCCCGTCACCGTCGGTGGCCACGCACAGCAGCGTGCTGGCGCAAGAGACGGCGGTCATCGCCAGGCCGGTGACCGCCGTCGCATGCCAGGCTGACGCCCCGCCGGCCGGGCTGGAGCTGGTCAGCACGTCACCCTGGCCGTCTACGGCGACGCACAGCGACACCGACGGGCAGGAGACCCCGGTCAGGTCCAGCGCGGCGTCCACGTCTGCGGGTTTCCACGTCGACGACGGCTTGTACGGCTCGGTGTCGGTCAGCAGCACGCCCGAGTCGCCCACGGCTACGCACAGTGATACCGACGGGCAGGAGACTCCGGTCAACGGGGTGGACCCGTCCGCTGCGGCGACCGTCCAGAACCCGCCCGCCGGCTTGGCGCTGGTGATCACGTCGCCGCCGCTGTCCACGGCCACGCAAAGGGACTCGCCGGTGCAGGACACCGCGTTGGCCGGACCGTATTTGACGTCACCGCCCGTTTGCGTGCCCCACTCGCTGAGCGGCTCCGTCGGCTTGGTGGACACCGCGAACCCTGGGGTCGTCCCGACGTAGCTGGGTGTCACGCAGATCGGCCCGCGGGAGCAGGAAACCGACTCAGGTGTCACTTGGCTGCTGGCCGACGGCGTCCAGGACGAGTCGCCTCCGCCCGGCTTGGTCGCGGCGTACAGCGAGGCCGCTCCGGCCGCCGAGGAGCCGGCGCCGGCCACCAGGCAGAGCGTCACCGACGCGCAGCTGACGCCGCGGTATCCGACGTACCCGGTCCCCGCGCCGCCGAACAGGGTCGCGGTGTGCACCCAGGCCGACGCGCCGCCCGCCGGATCCTTCGATGTGTAGACGTCTCCGGCGCCGTCCGCCGCCACGCACAGCGTCGCGGCCGGGCAGGACACCGCTACCATCCCGTAACCGGGGGACACCTCAGGGACGCCGAAAACCTTCCACGCGGAGGCGCCGCCGGTCGGATCGGTCGAGACCAGGACCTGGTTGTTGGTGTCCACGCCGACGCACAGCGCCGCCGTCGGGCACGACATGCCCGCGACGTTCTGCAGGCCGGCCACGGTCACCACCTGCCACGCCGAGGCACCGCCTGCCGGATGGCTGGACACGGCAACGGAACCCTGGCCCTGCCCATTCAGCTCCGCGCCGGCCACGCACAGCGACGCCGACGCGCACGAGACGCTGAACAGCGGCGCCGTGCCCACCGACGTCAACTTCCAGGCCGACGGTCCGCCGGACGGGTCGGTCGAGGTGACCACGTTCCCCTGCACGTCCACCCCGACGCACAGCGGCCCGGCCACGCAGGAGACATCCTCCAGGAAGCTGGGTGTCACATACGGTCTCGTGTGGTCCGCCAGCACCGGCTGACGCCAGCTCAGCGCCGCGTCACCCACCGTGGATCCGGCCGCTGACGGTCCGGCCGCCGGCCCGGGCCGTACGACGCTCCCGGTGGCGGGCGCAGCGGACACCGCAGGAGACACCACGACCGCACCGGCGACCACCAGGGCACCGGCAACCACGACGCCCGCCACCGCCCGCCACCGCCCGCCACCGCCGGGTCCCGGCACCGCCAGTCCCTCCGTGCAGGTGACGGTCCCTCCGTGCAGGTGACGGCGTCCCCGGCGACCCGCGATGTACATGATCATC
>Ga0302314_10011747_pt1 | contig 15241 bp, 4 predicted proteins | sample III_Palsa_N2_3_FD_200533 | JGI IMG/M metagenome (GOLD analysis project Ga0302314, IMG submission 200533) | Peat permafrost microbial communities from Stordalen Mire near Abisko, Sweden - III_Palsa_N2_3 | ecosystem: Environmental > Terrestrial > Soil > Palsa > Peat permafrost | place: Sweden...
GCCAGCGCTTGCGCTACCCCGTGACTGTGAACATCGCCTTCGCCGCTGTAGATTTCGAATTCGATTGAGCCATCGTCTTCCGCATACAGACCGATATGCACTTCGAACGGCGTCTCGCCAACGATCACCGGACGGGCCCAAACCACGTTGCGCAAACGGATACCGCCTCCGGCTTCTGCTCCGCCGGCTTGCACCAGCGCTGCGCGCGCCATCTCCAGATAGGCCACGCCCGGCAATATCCGCCGTCCCTGCACTACGTGATCGGCCAGGAAAAACTCCTCGCCGTTGAACTCGGCGCTGAAGCGCTGTTCCGACAGATCGGAAGTGTTTCGATGCAGCAGCGGATGCAGAAAGGTCGCGGGCACAATGGCTTCATACTCCGGCACCCAGTAGCGCTCACGGGCGAACGGGTAGGTCGGCAGGCTCATGCGCTTCGGCCGCTCTTCGCCATACAGCTTGTTCCAGTCGAACACCAGACCCTTGACCCACAGATCCAGCAGCTTCGCCAGCTTGCCCTTTGCGATCCAGGCATCGATCGCGCCGGACAGATCCTCGTCGGCCGTGAAGACGGTCAGCGCTTCCTTGTTGCGCTTGACCTGGCCTCGATACAGATCCTCGATGCCGTTCTCTCCATGCAGATAAGCCGCGAGCTTCCTATCCAGCATCTCGACCGAGTCCACCAGCAAAGCCAGGCGCTCTTCCATTGCTTCACGGCCGACTTGCAGCGTATACGCCGCGTCGGCAAGCGTGGCTTGCGTGAGCGCGCCTGCCGCCAGCGCATCGCGTAAATGGCCGACCTGTTCCCGCAATGCCTCCACCGTCTTGGCCGATATCACGATAGCCGCCGGGTAGGTGGGAATCGCCGTCGCGCCGCTCATGACCGGCGCGATATATTCCTCGACCACCACATGGGCATTCGCACCGCCCGCGCCGAATGACGAAATTCCGGCGATCCGCGGCAGCTCACGTACTTCGTCGCCGATGCGCACGCTTGGCCGAGGCCAGGGCGCCGTTTCGGTTTGAACCACGAACGGTGTGCGCGAAAAATCGATGTTGGCATTGAGCGTCTCGCTGTGCAGGCTTTTCGCGAGCGTCGCGTGCCGCATCTGCAGCAGCACTTTCGTCAGGCCCGCGATACCGGCCGCGGCTTCGCAATGCCCGATATTCGATTTGGCCGAGCCGATTGCACAGTAGTGCGATGTGTCGGCCGGTTCCCCGAATGCCTGTACCAGTCCGGCGATCTCGATCGGATCGCCGAGCGCCGTGCCGGTGCCATGCGCCTCGATATAGCTGAGCGCGTGCGGCTGCACGCCGGCATTCGCCAGCGCGCTGCGAATCAATTCGGCATGTGCGCGCGGATCCGGCACGGTGTAGCCGTTGGTGCGGCCACCGTGATTGACGGCCGTGCCCTTGATCACGCCGTAGATCTGGTCGCCGTCGGCGACGGCTCGCGACAGCGGCTTGAGCAGTACGGCGCCGACGCCTTCGCCCAGCACAAAGCCATCGCCGCCATCGCCGAAGCTGCGACAGCGGCCGTCGCTGGCTGCCATCCCGAGCAGCGCGTGAGTTGCATACCTATTCGGATGCAGCGACAGGCAGACACCTCCTGCGAGCGCCGCCGCGCACTCCCCGCGCCGAATGCTTTCCACGGCCAGATGAAGCGCTGTCAACGACGACGAGCACATGGTATCCACCGCCATGCTAGGGCCGTGCAGGTCGAGCATATAAGACACGCGATTGGCAATGGAGCCGTAAGTGCCACTCGTACCGAGGCCGCCGGGCAGGCTCGCATGCAACTGGTACTCGCCGTACATCACGCCGACAAACACACCGACACGGCTGACCAGCAGCGTGCGCAGGCTATTGCGCGTATAACCGGCGTCCTCCAGTGCGTGCCAGGCGGTCTGCAGGAACAGCCGCTCCTGCGGATCGATCAGCGCCGCTTCGGTGGGCGTGATGCCGAAGAACATCGGATCGAACTCATCGACGCCATCGATAAAGCCGCCCCACTTGCTATAGGTTTTGCCCGGCTTGCCGCGCACACTATCGAAATAGCGGCTGTGATCCCAGCGCTCAGCCGGGACCTCACCGATACAGTCGACGCCCTCGCTCAGCTTGGTCCAGAATTCGTTCACCGTGCCGGCCTTCGGATAGCGTCCACTCAGACCGACAATCGCGATGCCTTCCCCCACGGCCGGGGCTGCCGCCGCGACCGGTACAGAGTGGCGAGCCGCAACCGGCAGAAGCCGTGGCGCGGCTGCCTGCGAGATGCCGAAGCGACGTGCGGCAGCCTCGCGGTGATGTTCGACGAAATACGCGGCGAGTTGCCGCAGCGTGCGGACCTCGAAAAACAGCGTCTTCGAAAGCGAGCCGAATGCGTCTTCCAGCTGACGGTTCATCGCCTCGATCATCAGCGAGGTCAAGCCATAACTGTCGAGCGGGGCATCGCCATCGAGCCGGGTCATCGGCACTTCGGTCACACCGGCCACCATGCGCAACAGATGAGCCAGGACAGCTGCCTGCAGCGCAGCGCCCGCCACGTTACTATCTTCGCCACCGCGAGCGAACGACGGCGACAGGTCGGCCGTTGTCGCGACGCGGCTCAATCCAATCCAGTGGGATGTCCGTTCAAACGGATAGGTCGGCAGGGAAATCCGTTGCGCGTCGGCCGACGGCCGAGCGAGCGCGCCTTGCCAATCGATCTCGCTACCGTCTACCCAATGCCGCGCAAGTTCAGCGAGATCGCCGCTCACGGGTGCGGCGCCGGCGCCACGTACGGCGCGCCCGCGCCAGGTATCCGGACCTGATGCGCCATCGGTTTCACCCGCGCTCAGCCACACGCTTAATGCACTGCGTAGCGCGCCGAGATCCGCTACCACGAAGGCGAGTCGCTCCGCCATCGCCACCCGGCCGACCTGCAAAGTGAACGCAAGGTCATCAAGCCGGGTCTCGGGCATACGCGTCAGATACTCCAACAGTTGCCGCGCCTGTGCGCCGAGCTGGGCTGCGGTCGCGGCCGACAGCAGCACCAATGCCGGCGCGCCGAAGTCGGGCCGGCATTGGTCGGCGGTGAACTCTTCGAGTACCAGATGCCCTTCGGATCCGGCCGCGCCCACGACATTGATCATCGCGCGCAGCGGCTTGCCGGAAACGCCCGGCGTCCACGGAGTCAATGCTTCGACAATGCTTACGCCGCTGCCATCGAGTGCAATCATAGGATTGCGCGGCCGACTGTTAAGCGATGGCACGATCTGCCGGTGCCGCATCTGATAGAGCACCTTGGTCAACTGCGACAAAACGGATGCCGATTCCAGATGGCCGACATTGGCCTTGACCGTGCCCACACGGCATAACGCATCCGCGCTGCGCCCGGCGAACACCGCTTTTACCGCGCTCATTTCGGCGGCATCGGCCATGCCCGCGCCCGGCGCCGCAGCTTCGACATAGTCGATGTCATTTGCACTCAGCCCGGCATCGGCCAAGGCCTGCCGGATCAGCCGTTCCTGCTGCGATGCACCCGGCGCGCCGAAACGCGCGGTCCGGCCGCTATGTCCGATTGCGCTGCCGCGTATCGTCGCGTAGACCTGATCGTGGTCCCGCAATGCGGCCTCGCGCCGCTTGATCAAGACTGCGCCGACCCCTTCGCCCAGAACCCAGCCGTTCGCCCGCGCCGAAAACGGATGACAGGCCCCGTCCTTCGATAGGAAATCGAGCGTGTCCAGCAAGCTCGCGTGGTATGCATGGGAAACGAGATTGACTGCGCCGACGAGCGCCGCATCGCATTCGCCGCGAAGAATGCTTTCGCACGCGAAATGCAGCGCCGTCATGCCCGACGAGCACGAAGTATTGATCGCGACGCTCGGCCCGGAGAAATTGAACAGGAAGGAAATCCGGTTGGCCAGCGACGCATGATGCGAGAACTCTTCGGCACGGCCCTCGCTCTCCCAGCGCTGCACACCGTGGCTCTGATAATCATTCCACATCGCACCGACGAAAACGCCGATGCGCGGGCTCTGCCGCAGCAAGGCCTCGGCAGTATAGCCGGCGTCTTCGAGGCAGGCCCACGTGCTTTCGAGTAACAGCCGCTCCTGCGGATCGAGCGCGCGCGCTTCCACCGGCGAAATGCCGAACAGCAGATTGTCGAAGCAGTCGATCTGCGCCAGATAGCCGCCCGCGCGAATCGCCGGGACGGCGTCGCGCGCCAGCAAGGCAGCACGCCCGGCGGACATCGGCGCCACACTGCTGACACCGGCTTGCAGATTGCTCCAGAACGCGTCAGGCGTTTCCGCGCCGGGGTAACGCCCGCTCAAGCCGACGATCGCCAGCGCATCGCGCGTTCTGTCGCGCGGCGCTTCGTGTGCAGGTTCGTATGCCGGCTCGAATCCGGCCTCGTCCATTGGCCCGCTCTGCAGCGCTGGTTCCATCAAGCGTTGCCGGCTTTCCGGCAGCGCCTGATGGAACACCCCGCCGACAAAACTGTGCAACAGCACCGCGTCGCGCTCCAACTGCATGCCGTCTCGCAGCGCGTCAAAGCGCAGGCCGCCGATCGGGCACAGCCCGAGTCCGAACTCGGCCTGATGCTCCATCAGTAGTTGTCCTAGATAACCGGCTTCGAGTAGCGGCAAATGAATCGCCTCGTCGTCGTTCAATCCGACATACGGTTGCGCCACGACGAACAGGCAGAATGCCGCAGACTTGTAGTGTTTGCGGTTGTACGGCGAGTACGAGCGCGCCATCGCCGCGTCGGCCAAGCTGCCGCATTGGAGCAGTGCATGGCGCGTGTCATCGTAGCGATAGACGCCTTCGGCCAGGCCCTCGATACGTCCGGCACGCGCGTAAAGATAGAGCTGAAAGTCGGGCTGGCCCGTGACCGAGCCATACAGATAGGAACCGGCCACATCGGGCCGTGGCCTGAACAGCGTCAGCAGACTAGCTAGCGAGCGCAGCGGCAGCACATCCGCTTGGTATTCGCGCCGACAGGTCCGCAGGCGGTAATCGTCCCACGCAAACGGCGCAGCCGCGAGCCGGCACACGGATGGCAGATCGGACACGTCGCGCAGATGACGATGCTCGTCGTGAAGCTGGCTCATCAATGCCTCGGAAAGCGTTGCCTGCGCCGGGGCATTCTGGAGCGCACGGTGACTCAGCGTTGCACCGCTTACGGACGGCGCGGGACGTTGCTGCAGCTCGGTGAGTCGTCCGCCGACCGTGGCGATGCCCAGCTCGGTCGGTGCCGCACCGACCAGCAGACAATGGACGAAGCGTTCGTTTGCCGCGAGATCGAACGCGGCTTCGATGTCTTCGAAGTCGACGCGTGCGGCCGGCCGCACGGCAAGGCCGGATGCAGTCTGCCGTGCCGTAAGCAGTTGCGCCATATAGCCGGCCTCGACGGCGACCAGAGTACCGGTGTGCTGCTGGTAGATAGGTGCGATCGCATCCAGCTCGGCCACGAAGAAGAGCGCCAAGGCGGCACTCTCGAACGCTGCCCGATCGCTGTCGCCGAATGCTGTGCGGCCGATGTTCGCGACATCGCCGACCCGATGCAGCGTATGCGCGAGCGGATGGAAGTAATAGACGCCGCCGGCCAGCCCTGTGACCGCGTCCGGCTTCACCGCAAGGTAGGTGCGCACGGCATTCAGGCCTCCGCCGGACGGATGCAGATAGCAGTACTTGCCCGCCCTTTCCTCGGCGCCCAGTAACATCAGCCATGCGCTGAAAGCCGCGAATTCGATCGATCGGGCCGCGAAGCGCACCGGCACGGGCGGTAGATACGCGCTCTCGCGTAGACGCACCACCGGCAGCAAGGTAGCCGACGAGGCAGTGGAGGTGGCCTCATGCCGCGCGGATTCGGCCGAAGGCGTAGCCATCGCCGGCAGGTCCTGCTGTGGTGGCGCCTGCGGCAGCATAGCGTCGGCCAAGCCATGCGCGAGCAGGTAGTCGGCGATGCCGCGAATGCTCGGCGCGTCCAGGAACACGTCGACCGGCACCTCGATGCCGTATTGCCCACGCAGCCACTCCGCCACGCGTATCAAACTCAGCGACGTGGCACCCAGGTCGAATAGATCGGCGTCGTCGTCGACACGGACACCATGCAGCAACGTGGAGACAAAATCAGCAAGGCGCTGCCGCACCTCGTCGATCATCCGTGACAACGCCGCAGGCTCTGACATGGGCGTTGCAAGCGTGTCGGCCGGTGGCAGCGCCGGCGCTTGCGGTCCGCTGGCGACAGGCCACGGCAGCGCCTTCAGATCGAGTTTGCCGTGCACGGTCACGGGTAGGCGCTCCAGCACGGCCACGATGCTGGGCACCATGTAGTCGGGCAGCCGCGCCTGGACGAAATCGCGTACCGCCCGAAAGTCCAGCGCGGCATCAGTCGGCTCGAGATACGCCACAAGCTTGGGGTCGCCTTCCTCCTCGCCGCGTGCCAGCACCGCCGCCGCATTCACGCCGGGGCATTCGCGCAGTACCGCTTCGATTTCACCAGGTTCGATACGCAAGCCGCGCAGCTTCAGTTGGAAGTCCAGACGGCCGAGAAACTCGAGGTTACCGTCTTCGAGTTCGCGCACGCGATCGCCGGTGCGATACATCCTGCTGCCGGATGCGCCGAAGGGATTTGGCACGAAGCGTTCGTCAGTCAGCTCCGGCCGGTTCAGATAGCCGCGTGCAAGGCCGACCCCCGCGATATAGAGTTCGCCCGTCTCGCCGCGCGCTACCGGCTCACGCCGTTCGTTCAGCACATGCAACTGGATGTTCGCGATTGCCCGGCCGATAGGTACGCGTTCGTCCGAACGGATTTCGCAACGCCAGAAGCTGACGTCGACCGCCGCTTCGGTCGGTCCGTACAGATTGTGCAGCCGCGCCGACAGCCTTTCCCCGAACTTGCGCACCAGCTCGAACGGCAGCGCTTCGCCGCTGGTAAACACGTCGCGCAGGCTGGTGCATTGCGATGCCTGCGGATCGTCGAGAAAGAATCGCAGCATCGACGGTACGAAATGGCAGACCGTAATGCGTTCGCTATGGATCGTCGTCGTCAGGTAACGACTGTCCTTATGCCCTTGCGGCTTGGCAATCACGAGCGCGGCGCCGGCGATAAGCGGCCAGAAGAACTCCCAGACCGACACGTCGAAGGTATACGGTGTCTTTTGCAGCACCCGATCCTGCGCCGTCAGTTGGTAAGTGTCCTGCATCCACGTAAGCCGATTGCAGATCGCGCGATGCGTCAGCATGCAACCCTTGGGCTGTCCGGTCGAACCGGAGGTGTAGATCACATAGGCCAGATCGTCGGCTTCATTGACTGGCTCCAGCTTGGCGCCGTCGTACTCGCTCAGCAGGTCGTCGCCGGCATCGAGCATTAGCACGGTACCGGCGAAACGTTCGAGTCTATCCGCGAAACCCGCCTGGCTGATGACCACCGGCGCGCCGGAATCATCAAGCAGAAAATCGAGCCGCGCCTCCGGATAGTCAGGATCCAGCGGCAGATAGGCGCCGCCGGCCTTGAGGATAGCGAGCAGCGCAACAACCATTTCGACGGAGCGATCCATCAGCAGGGCGACGATCACGTCCGGCCCGACGCCAAGTTCTCGCAGATACCGAGCACATCGATTGGAGTACGCATCAAGTTCGGCATAGCTTAGCGAATGCTCTGCACAGCGAAGCGCAACAGCATTCGGCGTGCGAACGGCCTGCAATTCAATCTGCTGATGTAGCAACACGGTCATGTTCGTAATGTCAATTGTAGGTTTAGGTAAATACGAGGAGAAATCGCGCGCAAGCTGCTTAATCCGTTTGATAAATGCACCTCATTGCCTTGCGGGAAATTTTCATCTCGTACGGATAACCGAACGCATTGTTGATGTAATTCACGCCATCGATCTTCACATCGCGGTTGACGTGACTGTGACCGTAAACGTGAATATCGGGAGCAATCTCACGGACCATTTTCTCGATTCGGCTGCTGCCTAATACCGGATAAATCGAGCGGCGCGCCATAGGGATAAAATCGGGCATCAAGTCAATCCGCGGCAAAAAATGAGAAAAGGAAATCGTGACCTTGCCCCGGGCGATATCGGATAGATCGTTCTGGCCGATGAAATAATCGCTTATGTCTGTTCCGGACCATCCCGCCAACCAGCGACAGGCACGGAAATCCATCCATGCGTCGTGAAGTTCCGGCCCCGGCACGCCGAATGAATCGTCATACCAACCGAACAGCGGCACGATCGCGACTCCGTCAACGACATCGGCGCTCATCGTCACGCCACAGGCCTGTGCGACGCGTTTCACTTGTTCGAATTTATCCAGCGAATTGATCTCAGGCGAATCGCGAATGACCCACAGGTCGTGATTGCCCGGCACAAAAAACACTTTCCGGAAACGTTGCGCCAGTCCGTCGAAACATCTCTCCAGTTGAGTAATCGAATCAGAAACATCACCGGCAAGAATCAGGACATCCTGCTGATAATCATCACGTGACAATGCCGATACCCAGCGGGCATTGGCATCGAAGTCGATATGAATATCGGATAAGGCAAACACGCGCATCATCGCTATCCCTCTACAGCAGTAGAAACTAAGCGGCTATTCGGCTGCAGCAGCGCCAACACCGATGCGATTCGTTCGGAGTCCCGGCCGAACGGCGCCATGACGTTCAAGACCCTGAAACTCATCTCCTTTGGCAACAGGTATTTCAGAAAGGTGCTGAGCGTGCCCGATGGGCTTAAATCGACATAATCGAAAGGCCCCGACGCTTCCATTGCGGCAATGGTGCGCATAAAAGCAATTTCCTTGCGCGCCACTTGCCACAGGTAAGCGGCGCTTATTTCAGTGAGAACGCCACCATTGGCACAGCAATACATCGGCATTCCAGAGAGCCGCAGCCGTCCGATGCCGCTGGCTTCGATCAGCCTATCGCGCATGGGCTCAATCCATGGCGTATGAAAGGGGTATTGCACGGGCACCGCTTGGTGAACCACGCCAGCCCGGCTCAGAAAGCGCTCCACGGCCGGCAGATTGTGTTCGGGTAAAGCAAGCACAAAGTGCGCTGCGAAATTGCGGCCCGCGATTACCGAGCGCGCTTGCAGAAAAGGCGAATCCTCATAGAGCTTCGGTTTGTCGAGCACCGCGATCATGCCGCCTTTAGGGCAATCGCTTTCGATCAGCAGTGCTTGCTGGAGCACCGATGTCAGTGCATCCTCCATCGACCAGTTACCCGCGATCGCCAATGCGGCAAAGGTACCGAGGCTCGCACCCAAAGTACAATCGGGCTCGATACCGAGTTCGATGAGAGTTTTCGCCAGCGCAAACTCGACCATGAAAATGGCAGGATGCGTCAGTCGGATAGCATCGAAAGGCTCGGCCTTGCCGTTCGCCCCGTAGAGCGCCGCGACCACCGAAGTGCCGAGGCGTTGTTGCGCAAGCCGATCCATCCGCTCCATCCAGGTGCGGAATGTCAGATTCTGCTCGTACAGATCACGGCCCATCTGGAAATACTGGGAACCCTGTCCGGAAAACAGGAAGGCGATTTTGCGCTTCGTCATCCGGACCTCCGCAGTACCTCGAAGGCCATCGCCTCATCGCGCACAAACGGCAGCGTTCGCCGCACCGTGATGCGTGTTTCGACATCCGGCCGATTTTCCGCACAGAGCGCCGCAATGCTGTCCGCCGTGGGACGCCATTGCCAGAACGTCCAGTTGCGCGGCGTGTCGTTCAAGCTTGTGTCGAAATAAGCATGCAATGTGGTCTCGTCGCTCAACTCGAAGCCGAACTGATCGAGCGGCAGCGAAAGCCCTTTGCCGTGTGCCTTGATATAGCTCTCCTTTAGCGTCCAGAAATCGAGGAAGCGCCGCGCTTGCGAGGCCGGCGGCAAGGATCGCAACTGACGGACCTCGCCCGCCGAGAAAAAACTATCGGCAATGTCGAGCGGCACTGCGCGGTGCAGATCTTCGACATCGACACCGAGCCGACATGCGCGCGTCAGGGCGAGCAACACAACTTGATCGGAATGCGAAATATTGAAAGTCAGATCTTCGACCGCGGGGTGCGGATCGACGATGAATGGCCGGCCGAAGGCCGTCGCTTCGAAGCGCCATTGCGCCGACGCGATCGGCGCATAGCGCGACAGGACATACCTGACCAGCGCGCGCGTCATAAGATAGCGCCGCCTATCCTTCTCGAACAGAAATTTGCCGTGCCTGGCGCGTTCGTCCGCGCTCAGCACCCGATCGAACCGCGCCGCGAGATCGGCATCCAATGCGTCGCCGACCATGGCAACCCAGATGTCGATCTCGCCGGGCGCCAGGGTCAGCATATCCAGCGGCCCCAGCCGAGCCGGCGAGCATGCACCCGGCGCGCCTGGTGCGTCATGCCGGCCGCCGCCCGGCATTTCGGCTCGCATGCCCGCGTCGAACTTCATGGTAGTTTGCGTCATCACGTCGGGTTCAGGCTGCGACCGTCTGGAACAGCCGCTCCAGGCTGCGATTCAGATACTCGGCCGTCTCCGTGAGCAATTTCTTGCCGATCTCGTCGGCGTGGCGATTACTCCAGGATTCGAGTGGCGTGCCCTTCACCCATTGGTTGAATGCTCCCAGCGCCGGGCCGGTGTGAACCTGGTAGTTGACTCGCTCCTCGTGGCTGCCGGCCAGCGCGAGCCGCGTCGAATACGCGAAATACCAGCGGAATACCAGCGCCATCTTGTGTCGTGCATTGGCTTCCGCCTTCGCGATCTCGTGCTGCAAGCCCAGCTCTTCAAAGTGCTTGCGCGTGTCTTCCCAGACCTCTTCGAAGGTCCTCTTGAAGTAAGTTGTCTGCAACTGCTTGCGGGTTTTTTCCGGAATGTCGTCGAGACTGCTGCTATGGTTGTAGAGCGAAAACAGCTTGTTTGCGCGCGTCGCGAAGAACACGCCTTTTTTCAGCACCTGAACCTTCGCGCCCGTTTCGAACATGTCGCCGGCCGGCGCGTATTCGGTATCCTGGACGTTGATGTCCTGCAGCAGCGCCTTCACATCGTCGCTGGTGCCCGCGTCGACCGTGCACTGGTTGATCGACCCCGTCAGGATAAAGTCGGCACTCATCATAAACGCCGCGGCTGCGGCCTCCGGCGTACCGATTCCGCCTGCGAGCCCCATGCAGATCGGTTCGGCATAGGCGAATTTTTGCTCTATGGTCCGCCTCAACTGGAGCATTGCCGGGAACAGCACGGTCGGGATGCCGCCGTCGGTATGTCCGCCCGAATCGGCTTCGACGCAGATATCCTCGCTGACCGGCACGCGTTTCGCCAATTCGGCCTGCTCTGCCGTGACAAGGCCATCCTTTAACAGTTGCTGGACGATGTGCTCGGGGGCCGGGCTCATAAAGGCAGTGGCCACTTCAGGCCGTGAGATCTTGGCGAGGATGCGGTGGCTGCTCTCGACAGCGCCATCCTTGCCGCGTCTGAGTCCCTTCAAGCGGAACAACACCAGTGCCGGCGTCATTTGCATAAACGCGGCAGCCTCGATAAGCCGGACGTTGTAGCGCATGTAAAGTTCAACTGTCTGCCGCTCCAGCTCCGGATAGGCATAATTGGCCAGCAGATTCAGGCCATAGGCTTCGCCGTTGGGCAGTTCGCGCTGGATGGTCTGAATGCCTTTCTCGATCTCGGCGAACGGCAGGCCGCCCGTACCGAAGAAGCCGACGAGTCCGGCCTTGCCCATACGGATCACCAGCTTGGGCGTCGCGATGCCGCGATACATCGCGCCGGAGATGTATGCATACCTGACGCCGAAGCGCTTGCGGAACAGCGCGCTGCCGAGCGTTTCGGCCGACAGCACGGGCCATGTTCCGGCAACGCTCGATGCGATGGCCGCAGGTGATACGCTCGAAGCGGGAGTTGCGGTGGATGCATGCGCCTTCGGGGCCGCTGCCGGACGGGCCTCGGTTGGTGCATCGATGGGCTCCGATGCTTGGTCGATCGCGAGCGGCGTCGCCGTCTTGCGGATTTCATCGACCATCTTGGTCAGTACTGTGCCGCCGATCTCCACCAATGCCGAGCAGCCGGCGCCCATCAGGTAACGGACGGTATCGACCCAGCGCACCGAATTGCTGATTTGCCGCGCCAACGTGTCGGCGACTTCGCCGCTGCGGTACGGACGCGCGGAGACATTCGCGATGACCGGAATCTTCGGCGCATGAAACGTGAACGGCTGTAGAAAATCGCTGAATGCCGCCTGCGCATCTTTCATATAGCGCGAATGGAACGCGGCGCTGACGTTCAGCATCACGCAGCGGACTTGATTCGCCGCCAGCAGTTTTTCCGCCTGTTGCAGCGCGGCTATCGGACCGGCGATGACAATCTGATTCAAGGTATTGAAGTTGGCCAGATCGATCGAGGTCAGCGAGTGCTGCTTCAGCAGTTCGGTAAGACTTTCCTCATCGATACCGACAACCGCCGCCATGCCGCCATCTTTTGCCGTGCCGAGCAATTCGCCGCGACGCTTCACCAGGCGCAAACCCGTCTTGAAGTCGAACACGTCGGCCGCAAGCAGTGCATTGTATTCGCCGAGACTATGGCCGGCCACGAAATCGGGCGCCGCTTCGCCTGCGTCGCGCCGCTTGTAGTAGCCGAGCGCGTTGACCACGTAAAGGGCCGGCTGGGTGTATTGCGTCAGACGCAGCCGGCCGTCGGGATCTTCCGTGCAAAGCTTCGCGATCGAGTAGCCGAGAATGTCCGACGCTGCATCCGTCAGCTCTTGATATTGCGGGAACAGGTCCCGACCCATCCCCCGGAATTGCGCGCCTTGACCAGGAAACAAAATCGCTTTCATGAAGTTAACCTCGTTGTTTGATTCGTTCTTGTTGCTCGGAAAAGTCATGCCGACATCGCCAGCTCGCACGCGCTGTAGACAGCGGGCCGTGCCTGTATCAGTTCGCTGAAGTCGCTGCGCCGCCACGCGGCCGGGTCGCTGCCCAAATACGCCAGCAGACGCAGATAAGCGGCAAACATCTCCTCCACCATCGCCGGCGCGTAAATCCCGCCCGCAAAGTCCCAGTTGCAGTGCAGGCTGTCGCCCGCCTCGCTGCTCAGATTGTCCAGATAGACCTGCGCTGTCCGGCTCAACGCCTCGCCCAGCGTGAATTCGCCGCCCGGTAGCGAACGGCGCGTGATCTGGTTGGTGAACACCACGGGGAAGGTCAATTGTTGCGCCCCGCCGCGCCGCATCACCCGACGCAGCGCCTGCAAGCCGCTCACCGGACGCCGCGCCAGATCCTGCGCATGCTGCTGCGCCACCCGCGCCAGCCGCGCCTCGAAGCTCAACACCTGCGACTCGCGGGTCACCCAGCTCAAGGTTGTGAAGTCACCCACCACCCCTTCGATGTCCGGGTGCACCGCCAAGCGTTCCCAGCCGGGTACCACCACCGTCAGCGGCTGACCCTCGTTCCACGCGTACAGCACCTCCAGATAGGCCGTCAGCAACACCAGCCCGACTTCAATGCCGCGCGCCGAGGCCTGCTGCTTGAGCATCGGCCATTGCTTTAATTCGCCGTCAAGACGCTGATGTGCGTCCACGGCGATGCCGCTTCCCTCACCCACTTCCGAAGCTTGCTGCTCAAGTAGTGGTAGTTGCGGCCCGCCCGGCAGGTCCGCGAAGCGCCTAGTCCAGTACCCCAGATGCCCCGCATAGTCCGCGGTGCTCTTGAAGCGCTCGACCGCGCGCTGGTAGGCTCGGAACGTCAGCCCCAACTCCGGCAGTTGCGCCCGGGGCCGCTCGTACAGCTCGATCAGTTCCCCGAGCAACACGCCGATGCTGGTGCTGTCCACCAGTAGCAGGTCGAAGCACAGGTGTACGCAGGCTGCTTCGCCCTCTAGCCGCGATACGTGCACCGCGAAGGGCGACCACTTGCCCAGCGGCACCACCCGATCCAGTAGCGCATCGCGCCGCTCGGCAAGCGCCGCCTGCCGCGCTCCGGCGTCGTACTGGCGCAGATCCTCCACCTCGATCTCGCAGCGCGGCGCATGCGCCAGTACGGACTGGCTGCCATCGGCTTCGACCACGGTGCGCAACATCGGATGCCGTGCAATCAGCAGCGCCAGGACCTGCTCCAACCGCGCCACGTCCAGGCGCGACACATGCAGTTGCTGGTACAGCTGGCAGCTGGCGCCGCCGCCCTCGAAACGCGTGTCGCGGCCGAAGGCATAGGCTTGTTGCTGGTCGGTCAGTGAGAACGGGGCCAGCGGGTCTTCTTGTTGTGTTTCATTGAGGAATCCGGATAGGTGTGTGATGACCTGACGGTTCGTCGCCAAATCGGACGGGATCGCAGCAAGCGCTGTAGGCGCTATAGACGCCGGCCGCGCGAAGCTCGCCACATTCCACCCCAGGCGTCCGTCGGCCAGTCCTTCCAGTACCTCGCCATATGCCGTGAACAGCGCCTTCACCAGCCCCGCCGCGAAGTAGCCTTCGGCCACATCCCAGCTGTACTCCAGACCCTCGCTCGATTCCCGCACTTGGTGATCGAGGTATACCTGCGGAGTCTGGTTCACCATATAAGCCATCTCGCCGAGATGAGGCAGCGACTCGCTCTTCATCTCGCTGCCCAACATCGAGGTGAACACCACCGGCAACTTCGGCGGCATCTCACGTCCACGGCCACGTTGCCGCCGCAATGCCTGGATGCCGTTCAGGCTGCTGTGTTCGAGGTTCTGCCAGAGCTGCCGGTGACGCGCCCTGACGATCGCCCCGAAGTCATCGCCTGCCTCCTGCTCGTCCACCACGAACAGCAGCGACGAGATCGCCGGTCCCACCATCTCGCGGATCTGCGCGTGCAGCGGCGGCCGGTTGAAGTACGTCAGCACCAGCGTGAAGCTTGGGCTCGCACTCCAGGCCCGCAGCACTTCGGCAAACACCCCCAGCACCAGGGCCGTCGGCGACACTTCCAGCACGGCGGCCTGGGTGCGCAGCGACTGCCATTGCACCGTCGACAGCCGCCGGCCAAGGCGCGTGCGACGCCGGGACACGCCCTGTCCCGCAAGCGCCAGCGATTCCGGCAACTGCGGCCCAGCGGGCATGTTCGCCAGCCGTTCGCTCCAATATGCTTGGTCCCGCCGGTGCCGGCCCGATTGCTCAAAGGCCTTCATCGCCAGCACGTAATCGCGGAAGGTCAGGTCCAGCGCCGGCAACGCCTGCTGTGGCGAGGCGTATAACTGGTCCCACTGACGCAGCAGCGTATCCACCGACAGGCCGTCGACGATCAGCTCGTCGATGCTGAAATG
>Ga0302314_10011748_pt1 | contig 15241 bp, 14 predicted proteins | sample III_Palsa_N2_3_FD_200533 | JGI IMG/M metagenome (GOLD analysis project Ga0302314, IMG submission 200533) | Peat permafrost microbial communities from Stordalen Mire near Abisko, Sweden - III_Palsa_N2_3 | ecosystem: Environmental > Terrestrial > Soil > Palsa > Peat permafrost | place: Sweden...
GGGCAGCTTCTCCTTCTTGTAGACGATGCCCAGGCCGCCGCCGATGTCGAAGCGGTCGATCGCGTGGCCGTCGGCGCGCAGCTGGGCGATGAACTTCGCCACCTTCGCGATCGACTTGCGGTACGGCTCCAGGGTCGTGAGCTGCGAGCCGATATGCATGGCGATGCCGACAACCCTGAGATTCGGCAGCTTGCCGGCCTCGGCAAAGGCGGCGCGCGCGAGATTGAGGTCGATGCCGAACTTGTTGCCCTTCTTGCCGGTCGTGATCTTGGCGTGCGTCTTGGCGTCGACGTCCGGATTGACCCGGATCGTGATGTCGGCGCGCTTGCCGAGCTGGCCCGCGACCGCGTTCAGGGTCTCGAGCTCGGACACGCTCTCGACATTGATCTGGCCGACGCCGGCCTGCAGCGCTGCCATCAATTCCGTGGCCTTCTTGCCGACGCCGGAATAGATGATGCGCTCGGGCGACACGCCGGCGGCCAGCGCGCGCTTCATCTCGCCTTCGGAGACGATGTCGGCGCCGGCGCCCATCTCGGCGAACAGCTTGATCACCGCCAGGCTCGAATTGGCCTTCATGGCGTAGCACACCGAGGCGTTCATGCCCTTCATGCCGCGGTTGAACTCGTTCAACGCCGCCCGCAGGGCGCCCGCCGAGTAGCAATAGAACGGCGTGCCGACCTGGGCCGCGATGGTCTTGAGCGCCACGCCCTCGGCGTGCATGTCGCCCTTCTTGTAGGCGAAGAAGTTCACAGGAACCTCCGGCGCGCATCCTTGACCGCGCGCGCGACGTTGGCCGGTGCGGTGCCGCCGAAGCTTTTACGCGCGGCGACGGAGGCCTCCACGGTCAGCACCTTGAAGACGCTGCGGTCGATGGCGGGCTCGACGGCCTGCATCTCGGCGAGCGAGAGCTTGTCGAGATCGACGCCCTTGTCCGACGCGATGCCGACCAGCCGGCCGGTGACGTGATGGGCCTGGCGGAACGGCAGTCCCACCTTGCGCACCAGCCAGTCGGCCAGATCGGTCGCGACGGAGTAGTCGGCCGAGGCCACGGCGCGCATGCGCTGCGGATTGGCCTTCAGGTCGCGCACCATGCCGGCCATCGCCGCGATGCCGAGCTCGAGCGAGTCGGCAGCGTCGAACAGCGGCTCCTTGTCCTCCTGCATGTCTTTGCCATAGGTCAGTGGCAGGCCCTTCAGGATGGTGCAGAGCGCCACGAAGGCCCCCATGATGCGGCCGACCTTGGCGCGCGTCAGCTCGGCGGCGTCGGGATTGCGCTTCTGCGGCATGATCGAGCTGCCGGTCGTGAAGGCATCCGACAGGGCGATGAAGCGGAAGGGTGCGGAGCACCAGATCACGATCTCTTCCGACAGGCGCGACAGATGCACCGCCGTGGTCGAGGCCGCGGCGATGAACTCGATCACATAGTCGCGATCGGACACGGCATCGAGCGAATTGGCCATCGGTGCGTCGAAGCCCAGCGCCTTGGCCGTGCGGTGCCGGTCGATCGGATGCGGCGTGCCGGCCAGCGCCGCGGCGCCGAGCGGAGACTCATTGAGGCGCGCGCGGCAGTCGGCGAAGCGGCTGCGGTCACGACCGAACATCTCCACATAGGCCAGCAAGTGATGGCCGAAGGTGATCGGCTGGGCGGTCTGCAGATGGGTGAAGCCCGGCATGATCGTGGCCGAGTATTGATCGGCGCGGTCGATCAGGGCGGCCTGCAGGTCCTGCAGCATCGCCTCGACCTTGTCGATCGTGTCGCGCACCCACAGCCGCACATCGAGCGCAATCTGGTCGTTGCGCGAGCGCCCCGTGTGCAGGCGTCCGCCGGCGGGGCCGATCAGGTCGGTGAGCCTGGCCTCGACGTTGAAATGGATGTCCTCGAGCTTGGTCGAGAACTTGAAGCGGCCGGACTCGATTTCGCCCTGCACCTGCTTGAGCCCGCGCTTGATTGCCGCGCCGTCCTTGGCCGTCAGGATGCCGCGCGCCACCAGCATTTCGGCATGCGCGAGCGAGCCCGCGATGTCCTGCGCATACAGGCGCTTGTCGAAACCGATGGAGGCATTGATCTTCTCCATGATCTCGGAGGGTCCGAGCTTGTAGCGTCCGCCCCACATCGCGTTGGAACGGGACTTCTTCACTCGCGCAGTTGTGTTCTTTCGTGCCATGAATAAACGCCAATGATCCTTTAGAGACGTGGGCTTATGACACATCCGGCATCATATTTCCTCTCTCGTCGCAGCCTCTTCATAGGAGCTCTTTCCGTTCTCGCCACCCCGGCTTTCGCTAATGTCGGACCCGACCTTCTTAAGGGCACGGTGGCGAAGTTCGAGCTGGCCAAGGACACCCCCAAGGCGCTGCCCGAGATCGCCTTCGACGACGCCGACGGCAAGGCGCTGAAGCTTGGCGATTACAAGGGCAAGGTGGTGCTGCTGAACTTCTGGGCGACCTGGTGCGCACCCTGCGTGAAGGAGATGCCGAGCCTCGACCGGCTGCAGGCGGCGATGGGCAAGGACAAGTTCGTCGTCGTGCCGCTGTCGCTCGACGGGCCGTCCAAGCCCAAGGTCGTGCCCTTCTACAAGGACAAGAACCTCACCAACCTCGGCATCTATTACGACAAGGGCCGCAAGGTGCAGCAGGCGCTCGACGTCGCCGTGCTGCCGACCTCGATCCTGATCGACGGCGAGGGCCGCGAGATCGGCCGCCTGCAGGGCGAAGCCGACTGGGACAAGCCCGAGGCCGTGGCGATGATGAAGGCGGCGGTGGCCGGCTGACGCCGGCTTCTTGTCGGATAGCCGTGTCTCAATATCCTGGCCTGCACACCAAGCCTCCCTTTTCCAACTGGAGGATTGCAGTTCCGTCCCTTGGGACATTGGCCATCCTCGGGGCGGGTTTCTATTTTCAGCCCTCGCTGTGCCCCCAAGAAACGATTGCGGCCGGCCATCTCGTCGGCCTATCGATGATGATCGGTCTTTGGGGAGCCGTGATCGGCGTCTTCGTTGCCGCGCAAGCTCACTTCGAACATGGATCGACCGGTCCTAGCCCAGGCTCACGGCGCGCGACGGTTCGCTTGATGGGATTGGCCACGGCCACGCTATCGCTGCCGCTATGGGCCGACGGATTTCTCACTTACTACTGCGCCGCGCCGTCTTCGATCGCCGTGCATCACGGCTTCACAGCACCGGTTACAGGCTATGAATGGAACGATGTAAACCGCGTCGATGCTGGCTGCATTCATGCAAAATCGACGACGATTTTTTTCGACCTGCGAATGCGAGATGGGCAGAAGATCAGTCTTGGCGGTGACGCCTGGTCTCGGAACTCAGTGAACTACCTCCGGATTGGGCACGCACTATCCAATGCACCATTCAAGTACTACAATGCCCACAGCGTTGATTGCCCGCCGGATCTTCGCGCGCTCTTCTCAGCCAAGCCAAGCTGAGGTTCATCCGTGATACACACGCTCTTCAAGGTCATCTCCGGTTGCGGCATGCTGCCTTCCGCCAAGGGAGGAAAGCATGCGTGATTATCTGGCGTGGCGTCTGGCGTTCGGCGTGGCCACACCCTCGACCAACACCGTCGTCCAGCCTGAGTACGACGACATGCGCCCGCCCGGCGTCACCAATCACCTGGCGCGCATGTCGATCGACGACATCCCGGTGCGCAGCGACGAGGATTTCGAGGAGCTGCTACGCCTGATCGACGGCTCGCTCGAGCCCGCGGTGGCTCGCGCCATGGACGCCAAGCCCAACGCCTTCATCCTGGGCATCTCCGCCCTCTCGGTGTGGGGCGGTACGCCGCAGTGGGGCGAGGACCTCAAGAAGCGCATCCGCGCCGTCGCCAAGAGCGACATCCCCGTGTCGCTGGCATCGGACGCCGTCGTCGAGGCGCTGAAGCGGCACGGCGTGAAGAAGAAGATCGCGGTGATGGAGCCTTACTATCCCCCCATCGAGCCGCGTCTCAGGGGCGTGCTCGGGCCGCACGGCTACGAGATCGTCCGCTTCAACCACATGCGCGGCAAGAACCCGACCTCCTATTCCGTGCTGACGGCGCAGGACATGATCCAGGCGATGAAGGCGATCGACGGACCCGACATCGAGGCGATCGTGCAGTTCGGCGCCAACCTGCCGATGGGCAAGCTGGCCGACGAGGCCGAGCGCTGGCTCGACAAGCCGGTGATCAGCATCAACACCGCGACCTACTGGCACGCCTGCCGCATGAACGGCATCGACGACAAGCTCTACGGCTTCACCCAGCTCTTCTCGCGCTTCTGATGCCGCGCATCTTCCTCGACGGCGACGGCCGCCGCGCGCGACTCGGCATCGTCGTGCCGAGCGTCAACACGGTGATGGAGCCGTGGGCGCAACGTACCGTTCCGGACGGCGTCAGCGTCTTCGCCGCGCGCATGTTCATCCCGCCCGCCATGACGCCCGAGGCCTTCGTCGAGATGGACCGCAACGAGGGCAAGGCCGCGATCCGCCAGCTCTCCAGCACGCTGCCCGACGTCATCGCCTATGGCTGCACGGCCTCCTCGATCGTGCAGGGGCTCGACTACGATTCGCACCTGCGCGCCGAGATCGCCGAGACCTTCAAGGTGCCCTCGACCACCGCCGCGCACGCCATCCTGACGGCCGCCGACGCGCTCGGCGCCCGCAAGGTCAGCATCGTCTCGCCCTACACGAAAGAGGTGGATGCCGCCGAGCACACCTATTTCGAGACCGCGGGCCTCGAAGTGCTGGGCGGCGCCTGCCTCGGCATCTCCGACGGCTTCAGGCTGGCCGAACCCTCGCCCGATTCTCTGTTCGCGTTGGGCAGGCGCGGTTTCGATCCGCGGTCCGACGCCCTGATCATGACCTGCCTCAACACGCGTTCGCACACCGTGATCGCCCGGCTGGAGGACGCGCTCGGCAAGCCGGTGATAAGCTCGACGCAGGCCACGCTCTGGCATGCCCTGCGCCTCGCCGGCATCGACGACCGCATCGCGGGCTTCGGCCGCCTGATGGAAGCGCATTGAGGAGGAACGCATGAACACGCCGCTCGACGCTCTCAAGACGATCCTGCCCCTCGCCCGCTTCCCGCGCGACGTGGCGGGCGACGTGACCTTCAGGGGCGCGGGCGATCCGATGATGCGCACGCCGCTCCACGTCGGCAACGCGGGTGCCGCGACGATCGCGGCGTCGGGGCTGGCGGCGGCGCATCTGTGGGAAGTGCGCGGCGGCCCGAAGCAGACGGTCGGTGTCGATGTGCGCCATGCCGGTGCCGCGATGCGCAGCGGCCACTACATGAAGCTGGGCGACGGCGCGCTGTCGCCGGCACGTAACGGCATCATGGGCTTCTATCCGACCAAGGACGGGCGCTGGAGCTATCTCCATTGCAACTTCCCCAACCATCGCGCCGTGGCGCTGAAGGTGCTGGGCGTCGAGGAGGATCGCGACGCGGTCGCGAAGGCCGTCTTGAACTGGAATGCCGCCAACCTCGAGGAAGCGATCATCGTCGGCAAGGGCGCGGGTGGCATGGTGCGTACCGCCGAGGAATGGAAGCGCCATCCGCAGGGCATCGCGGTCGCCGGCCTCCCCTTAATGGAGATCGTGAAGATCGGCGAGAGCAAGCCCGAGCCGTTCCCCGCGGGCGACCGCCCTCTCTCGGGAATCCGCGTCGTCGACATCACGCGCGTGCTGGCGGGACCGACCTGTGCGCGCACCCTGGCCGAGCATGGCGCCGACGTGATGAAGATCAGCGCCGCCCACCTGCCCAACCTCGGCTACCAGGAGTGGGACACCGGCCACGGCAAGCTGAACGCCCAGCTCGACATGCGCGATCCCGCCCAGCTCGAGACCCTGCGCGGCCTGATCCGCAACGCCGACGTCTTCTCGCAGGGCTACCGGCCGGGCAGCCTCGGCGCGCGCGGCCTCTCGCCCGAGGAACTGGTGAAGCTGCGGCCGGGCCTCGTCTGCGTCTCGCTCTCGGCCTTTGGCCACACCGGGCCGTGGTCGACGCGGCGCGGCTTCGACACGGTGGTCCAGGCGGTGAGCGGCATGACCTTGCGTCAGGGCGAGGTCTTCCCGGGCAACGCGCCCGGCCCGCAGTTCTATCCGCTATCGGCGATCGACTATTGCACCGGCTACCTGATGGCGTTCGGCGCCATGGTGGCGCTGGCCCGGCGCGCGACCGAAGGCGGCAGCTGGCTGGTACGCATCTCGCTAGCACAGGTCGGCAAATGGCTGGTCGATCTCGGCGAGGTGCCGCAGGCCGGGCTCAAGGCCGTGCCGGCAGAGTTCGAGGCCGCCGAGCTCGAGCGCTGGTCGACTGTCAGCCAGACGCCGTCGGGTCCGCTGCGGCACCTGGCGCCTGTCGCGCAATTGTCCGGGACGCCCGGCTTCTGGGCGCGGCCGTCGGTGCCGCTCGGCCATCACAAGCCGGTCTGGCCCCCGCGCGCAGAGCAGAGCGCGGCGGCAAACGACTGATCAGAACCGGCGCAGGATCTCCCCACGCGGCTGACGGGCCCGGCGGGATTGTCTCAGCTCCCATGTCGTCGCGGCCCACACAAGGGCGCAAGCCGCGGCCAGGAAACCCACGATCGGATCGCCCATGCAGATGAAAGCAAAGGCCACAACAGCGAAGGCGGCACTGCCGGTAAGTAGAACCATTACACCCCTCCACGATCAGACCGCGCCTTGTAGGCGCGCGCCCGTATCGCGGCGATGTTGTGCAGCAGGTGAAGTGTTTCGTCGGTTTCGCGGAGCTCGCCGTTGGGGACCGACCTGACAGCGACGGCCGGCGGGCGTATGCTTTCCGCTCCATCAGGAGGCGCGAATGACAACCGCGACTGAAGGCGCCGAGCTCACCCAAGTCGGCCCCGGCACGCCGATGGGCCGGCTCATGCGCGAGTACTGGATGCCGGCGCTGAAATCCTCCGAGATTGAGCGCGACGGGCCGCCGATCCGCCTCATGCTGCTCGGCGAGAAGCTGATCGCGTTTCGCGACAGTGCGGGCAAGGTCGGCGTGATGGATCACCGCTGCCCGCACCGCTGCGCCTCGCTCTTCATCGGCCGCAACGAGGAAGGCGGCATCCGCTGCCTGTATCACGGCTGGAAGTACGACGTGACCGGCCAATGCATCGACATGCCGAGCGTGCCGCCGGAACAGGACTTCAAGCACAAGGTGAAAGCCAGGGCCTATCGCACGCTCGAACGCGCCGGCCTCGTCTGGGTCTACATGGGCGAGCGCGCCGAGGCCCCACCGCTGCCCGCGCTGCAGATCCTCGATGCGCCGGACGACGAGATCAACGTCGGCATGATCCAGCGCGATTGCAATTACCTGCAGGCGATCGAGGGCGAGATCGACACCGCCCATTTCGGCTACCTGCATGGCGGTCATGTCGATGCCAGCCAGCTCAGCGAAGACGAGCCGCTCTATCACACCGTCACGATCCGTGCGCCGCAGTACCGTGTCGCCGACATGCCATGGGGCACGCAATACGGCGCTTATCGTTCGGCCGGACCGGGCCGCACCTACTGGCGCTTCGCCAACTTCCTGTTTCCTTTCTGGACGCAGGCGCCCAACGGCGAGTTCGACAGCCATGCGCACGGCCGCGCCTGGGTGCCGATCGACGATCATCACTGCATGTACGTCTTCATCTGGTGGAAGCGCGCGAAGGCCGCGAACAGCCTGCCGCAGCCCACCTACAAGGACGGCACGCCGATCGGCGGCACGGGCCGCGGCAACAAACTGCTCCCCAACACGACGGACTGGATGGGCCGCTGGCGCATGGCCGACAGCGAAGCCAACGACTGGGGCATGGACCGCGACGCCCAGCGCAGCAACGCGATCTACAGCGGCATCGACGGCATCCATCTGCAGGATCAGGCGGTCACCGAAAGCATGGGGCCCATCGTCGATCACACCTTCGAGCATCTCGGACCGTCGGACCAGATGATCACCCGGACCCGCCGCCGCCTGCTGATCGCCGCGCGTGCGCTGCGCGATGACGGCGTCCCGCCGCCCGGCGTCGACGACGGCAGCATCTATCACGGCGCGCGCAGCGGCTATTTCGTCAGCGATGACCAGGGCGCCTGGCGCGACGTGTACGAACGCAGGCTCGCCGCGGCGCTGCACCCGAGCCCCGCGCCGGCGCGCGCGGCGGAGTAACCTCCGCTAGCCGTAGACGAACGCCTTGTCGTCGAGATCGATCGCCGGAAACTCATTCTTCTCGCGCCAGTATTCCTGGGTGTACTGCCATTCGCGCTTGGACAGCCGCGCATCGGCTTGATCGCTAAGCGAACACCCGCCGACGGCATGGTTATTGCTGTCCCCGCTCCCGTGTGGGTCGGAGGAAGCAGCATTATGGCTTGGGATATCTGGAAGGCCGCGATCGCGGCCGTGTGCGTCGGTCTGATGGGACCATCGACTGCCTGGGCACAGTCTGCGTCGACACTTGAGAAAGTGAAGGCGGCAGGTGTCGTGAAGGTGTGCGTCGCCCAGATCTCGCCCGAGGCTTATAAAGACGCGAAGACCGGTCAGTGGTCGGGCGTCTTCGTCGACCTCACCAACGAACTCGCCAACTGGATGAAATGGAAGGTCGAACTGGTGGAAGTCCAGTGGCCGACCGTCGTGCCGTCGCTGAAGCGCGGCGACTGCGACATGTATGGCGGCAGCCTGGTCTACAACGCTCCGCGCGCCGCCGAGATCGCCTTTATCCGCCCGCAATGGGCAAAAGGCGTGAATGCGATCGTGAAGAAGGAGGACGCCGCCAAGTTCCATCAGCCGTCCGACCTCAACAAGCCGGAGGTCACCATCGCGGTTGTTGCAGGCACAAGCGAAAACGAAGTCGCGCGTCGCACCTTTCCGCAGGCCAAGATCCTGGCACTGCAGGTCAATTCGAATATCCAGATCATGGAGTCGGTACGCCGAGGCGATGCCATCGCGGCATTGCTGCCGAAGATCACCCTGGACTGGTGGCTCGCGGTTCCGGAGAACAACTCATGGGGCCAGATGGCGTTCCCGGGCATGGAATTCGCGGCCTCGCCCAATGGCTGGGCGGTGCGATACGGCGATCCGGACTGGGCGCGCTTTCTCGACAACTTCTCGAACTGGGCGTCGGCGAGTGGCCTGATCCAGCAGCTTTACGAGAAGTACGTCGCCACGACCAACCCGTATCTGCCTCGCAACAATTGACGGACGCGCGATGGACGTCAGCCGCATTCCCGCGCTTGCCTGGGAATACCGTTACGTATTTCTGAGCGGCGCGGGCATCACGATCTCCCTCACCGTCATCTCGATGTTGATCGCGATGGTGGCGGGCCTGGGATTCTGCCTGTGCTCGATGTCGCGGAACAGGTTGGTCCGCTGGCCCTGCATCGCCTTCGTCGAGTTCTTTCGCAACACGCCGATCCTCGTGCTCGTGGTCTGGGTCCATTTCGCGCTGCCTGACCTGATCGGCATCAAGTTCGTCGCCTATGTGAGTTCGATCATCGCACTCGCGTTCCAGTCCACGGGGTACCTGTCCGAAGAATACCGGGCCGGGATCGAATCGATCGACCGTGGGCAGTTCGACGGCGCCCGCGCGCTGGGCATGACATACCCCTATCTCATGCGGCGCATCATAATCCCCCAGGCATTGATGAAACTCGCGCCTGCGCTGCTCAACCAATTCGTATTGTGCTTCAAATCCACGGCGGTCGTGTCGGTGATCGCGGTGCCCGACATCATGTACCACGCCAACGTGATCGTGAATGAGACCTTCCTGTCGATGCAGATCTACACGATCGCTGCTCTGATGTACTTCCTTCTCGTGTTCGCCGTCTCCGCGGGAGCCCGGCGTCTATCGAAAAGCTTTTTCAAGAGCCAGCCGGCGGGCGAATGGCGGAGTGCGATGGCATGACCGGTATCGCCTTCAGCGCAGTTCACAAGAGATACGGCCGCAACGAGGTCCTGAAGGGAATTGACCTGCACGTCGCGTCCGGGGCGACGCTGTCGATCCTGGGCCAGAGCGGCTCCGGCAAGACCACGCTGATTCGCTGCATCAACGCCCTCGAGACGATCCAGACAGGACACATAAAGGTCGGCGACGTGACGATCACGCCCGACCATCTCGAGAGCAATAGCAAGCGGCTGTCCCGGGCGAACGTCGCGCACTATCGGGCACGGTGCGGCATGGTCTTCCAGGGCTTCAACCTGTTCCCGCACATGACGGTGCTGCAGAACCTGATCGAAGCGCCGATCGGCATCCGCGGCCTCGTACGCAAGGAGGCGATCCGCCGGGCGGATGCGCTGCTGGCCGACATCGGCCTGCCAGAGAAGCGCCTCGACTACCCCGCCTCCCTGTCCGGCGGCCAACAGCAACGGGTGGCGATCGCGCGTGCGCTGATGATGGAACCCGACGTCCTCCTGTTCGATGAACCAACGTCGGCACTCGATCCAGTGACGACCATCGAGGTCCTGGCACTGATCAAGCGACTGTCAAGCGGCACGCGCACCACGATCATCGTCACGCACGAGATCGAGTTCGCCCGGCAGGTCTCGAGCCATGTCGCCTTCATGAAGGACGGCCTGGTCGAAGAGCACGGTACGACCGATGAGTTCTTCTCAAGACCCAGGAGTGCCGCCACGCGCGCGTTCCTGTCGCAGTTCAACGCATCAACCGGAGATCGCCATGCAAGCCTTTGAGGTCCGCGCCCTTCGCGACTCGCCGTTCGGCGCCGAAATCGTGGGACTCGACATCCGCAAGCCGCTGGACGAGCACGACGTCGTCCGCCTGCACGAAGCCTTCTTCCGCCATTCGCTCCTGGTCTTTCGGGATCAGAAACTGAGTCCGGCCGAGCAAATCGGCTTCAGCGGCCGCTTCGGCGACCTCGAAATTCATGTCCAGTCGAACTATCACCTCAGGGGCCATAAAGAGATCTTCGTGATCTCAAACCTGATCGAGGATGGAAGGCTCATCGGTGGCGTCGACTGCGCCCTCACCTGGCACTCCGATTCCTCCTATATGCGCGTTCCCAGCAAGGGCTCGATGCTCTACGCCCTCGAAGTGCCACCGGTCGGCGCGGACACTTCATTCGCGACCATGTACGCGCCCTATTCGGAACTGCCGAGTGCGCTGAAGACCGTCGTTGACGGCAAGAAGGCCGTCCACTCCTATCTCCGCCTGCAGGTAAACCAATTCCCTGAACGCCCGCTGACCGACGAGCAGAAGCGAATGGCTCCCGACACGGCCCATCCGATCACACCGACGCACCCGGTGACAGGGCGCAAATCGCTGTTCCTGGGTGGCGACGTTATCGCAGCCGTCGAGGGCCTTCCTGAACAGGAGGGCATCGAGGTAATGCGCGAGGCCCTGCGCTTCGCAACGCAGCCACAGTACGTCTATCAGCACAAATGGCAGGTCGGCGACATGGTCTTCTGGGACAACCGGTGCGCCCTGCACCAGGGCAGCCGGTACGACACTGTCAATCACCGGCGCCGCATGCACCGCACGACGATTGCCGGCACCGCTCCGCCGAGTTTCTAGGCGCCTCAGCCGTAGACGAAGGCCGCGTCGTCGAGGTCGATCGCCGGGAACTCGTTCTTTTCCTGCCAGTATTCCTGGGTGTGCTGCCACTCGCGCTTGTCGCCGCGCTTGGGCAGCAGGTGCATGCCGCGCATCAGGTAGCCCGGATTGAAGTTCTCCGGATCGATCCACGGCAGCAGCTTCATGTCCTTGTCCTCGGGCCGCAGCGCCACCTCGACCCGGTGCGCCTGCTTGTCGCCCATGTGCTTCAGCAGGCGGCAGACGAAGTCTCCCACCAGGGCGGCACGCAAGGTCCAGCTCGCGCGGAAATAGCCGAACACCCAGGCCATGTTGGGCACGCCGGTGAACATCATGCCGCGGTAGGTGACGGTGCTGCCGAAGTCGAGCGGCTTGCCGTCGATCGCGAAGGCGATGTCGCCCAGCACGTTCAGGTGGAAGCCCGTCGCGGTCACGATCACGTCGGCCTCGAGCTCCTTGCCCGACTTCAGCAGGATGCCTTTCGCCGTGAAGCGCTCGATCTCGTCGGTCACGACCGACGCCTTGCCCGAGCGGATGCCCTTGAACAGGTCGCCGTCCGGCACGAAGGCGATGCGCTGGCGCCACGGCCGGTAGGACGGCGTGAAGTGCGCGTCCATGTCGTAGTCGGGACCGAGATGGGCGCGCACGCCGGCCAGCAGCTCGCCCCGCACCTTCTCCGGTTCCTCGAAGGAGCGGCGGGTGAAGACGTCCTGGTCGCGCAGGATCTTGCGGCGCACGATCTCGTGGATCCAGCTCTCGTCGACCTCGAGCTTGCGGAGCGTGTCGGCGAGGTCGTCGGCGTTGCGCGCGGCGCGGAAGAAGGTCGGCGTGCGCTGCAGCATCGTGACGTGTTGGCACTTGTCGACGATGTTGGGCACGAGGGTCGCGGCCGTGGCGCCCGAGCCGATCACGACGACCTTCTTGTCCACAAGGTCGATATCGGTGGGCCAGGTCTGCGGATGGACGATGCGGCCCTGGAAGTCGGTCATGCCGGGCCATTCCGGCGTATAGCCGACGGAGTGGCGATAGTAGCCCTGGCACATCCACAGGAAGCCGGCGGTGAGGCGGAACGGCTCTCCCGTGTCGGTGCGTGTGCCTTCGATGGTCCAGCGATTGTCGGCGCTCGACCAGCGTGCCGAAGCGATCGAGTGGCCGTAGCGGATATGGCGCGCGAGGTCGTTCTCCTCGATCACCTCGCCCATGTAGCTCCGGATCTCCTCGGCGGTGGCGATCGGCGCGCCGGTCCACGGCTTGAAGCGATAGCCGAAGGTGAAGAGATCGCTGTCGGAGCGGATGCCGGGATATTTGTGCGTGAGCCAGGTGCCGCCGAAGCTCTCCTGCTGCTCGAGCACGACGAAGCTGGTGCCCGGGCGCTGCGTCGCGAGATGATAGGCACCGCCGATGCCCGAGATGCCGGCACCGACGATCAGGACGTCGAAGTGTGTCGTCTTCTGGTCGTGCTGCGGCTGGAGCGCGGTATCGGGCATGTCTCAGCTCCTCAGGGGCGGTTGCTCGCGCGGCAGCGGCATTTGTCGAACTGGTGCAGCTCGACCATGTTGCCACAGGGATCGTTCATGAACACCTGCGTCGAGTCGGGGCTCGTGAGGCCCTCGATCACCCAGTATTTCACGCCCATCCGTTCGAGTTCCTTGCGCGTGGCCACGATGTCCTTCACCGCGAAGGCCACATGCGGCCGCGTCGGATCCTCGCCCGGGCCCTTGGCGACGGGCGACGGCTGCGCGCCGCCGATCAGATGGATCTGCCCCACCACGCCGACATTGATCCAGGCGCCCGGGATGCCGGGAATGGTCGGCCGCCCGGTGTCGTGCGGCAATCCCAGCACGTCGTTGTAGAAGCCCTTGGTCGCTTCGAGCTTCTCCGCGCCGGTGTCGATACGCACGCCCGTGTGATGGATCTCCATAATCTCGATGGCCATGGTGTCCTCCTCAGGGAAACTTTACGTCACCGTAAGGATAGAACTTCGCGAGGTCGACATTCTTGTAGGGCAGTCCGTCGAGCCGTACCGTGCCCAGGAACGGCTCGACCGGTTCGACCAGCAAAATCGTCTTGGCGAAGCCTGAATCGTCGAAGCCGCGGCGGAAATGGACGCGGCTCTTGATGGCGATGGCGTTGAACTTCGAGACGTCGCCCACCAGGTCGTTGAGCGGCAGCGGCTCCTGGACCTGCACGAGGTAGCGGCTGAGGATCAGCACGTTGCCCTTGCCGAACTCGACGACGATCCAGAGCTGGCCATGGCCCTCGACGGCCTTCACCACTGTGCCCTTGATCCGCACCGGCTGGCCCGCCGATTCGTCGGCCAGGCCGCCCACGTCGTGGTCGAAGGCGTCGCCCGGCTTCACGCCCTTGGCCTTGAGCGCGTCGCTGAGCTTCGCATCGGCGATGGTGGCGAACAGCACGCCCTCGAGCCCCTGCGCGATCGCTTCTTTCAAGATCCAGGTCGCATAGCCCGAGCGGTCGCTGTGGTCGGCCAGAACGACCGGCGTCTCGCCGTTGGCGATCGCCTGCTTGGCGAGCGTCACACCCTCCGGGATGAGATGGACCTTGGCGGTGTTCAGCAATGCCTCGCGGCGACGCCATGCCCAGGTCGCCATGTCGTCGGCGACGTGCCGCGCCAGCTTCGGGTTGGCATTGGTCGTGACCTCGAAGGTCAGACCGACATCGGGCACGTCGGCGAAAGGAAAGCCGAAGAAGACGTTCACATAGACATCGGGCTCGCGCGCCTCCCAGACCAGCGCGCGCTGCACCATGTCCATCCACGGCGAGGCGCCGGTCCACTGCAGCACCGTGGGCGAAATGATCGGCACCTTCTGCGTGACCGTGGTCGGCGTGTAGTCGCCGCGGATCGCGCGCACCAGCATGCGCGCCGCGCGCTCGCCCTGCAGGTGGCTGTCGTAGTGCGGGAAGTATTTCACGCAGAAGGCCATGTCGGCCTGCTCGAGGAATTCCTCGTCCTCGTTGCCGTGCGGATCGAAGGTGCCGACGATGAAGGCCTGCCGGCCCACCGCCTCGCGCACCCGGCGTGCGATGTCGGCCTCGGGCTTGGGCACGCCGCGCACGCCCATGGCGCCGTGCAGGCTGAGATAGACGCCGTCCCATTGGCCGCCGGCCTTCAGTTCGGCGATCTGTCGGCCGAGGAAATGCTCGTAGGCCTCCTCGGTGATCCAGCCCGAGCCGGTGCCGGTCTTGGGCCACAGCGGCGATTCGATGCCGACCAGTTCGACGCCGTCATGCTCGCGCGCGACCTTCACGAAGCCGCCCATGTAGCCTTTGGGGTCGTGGGCCAACAGCGCCTCGCCCCTGGCGGGCGAGCCCTGGTAGGTGAAGTCGTCGAGGGTCGTGTCGTTCGCGAGGAACGTCACGGTCTCGTGGGCGAAGAACAATACGGCGATGCGGATCGGACGGGTCATGTCGCCTTTCTTACTAGACCCGCCGGTCGATCGCGAGCCTCACGACGTGACGCCCCGCTCCGGCGGACCTATCCTTGCCGCAAGCAAGAAGGGGAGGAATGCCATGCCGAACCGCGTGATCGATGCCGACGGCCATATCTGCGAGCCGGCGGCGGTGTGGAACGACTATGTCGAGAAGCGATATCGCGCCGATACGATCCGCGTCGAGCGCGATCCCGACGGCCGCGACTGGATCTCGATCAACGGCAAGATCCGGCGAAACCTCCGTCCCGCCGCAGCCTGCGTGCCGTGG
>Ga0302314_10011751_pt1 | contig 15239 bp, 15 predicted proteins | sample III_Palsa_N2_3_FD_200533 | JGI IMG/M metagenome (GOLD analysis project Ga0302314, IMG submission 200533) | Peat permafrost microbial communities from Stordalen Mire near Abisko, Sweden - III_Palsa_N2_3 | ecosystem: Environmental > Terrestrial > Soil > Palsa > Peat permafrost | place: Sweden...
TAGGTGGCGTTCGGCACGTCGCCGCCGGTGTAGCCGACGCGGGTTTCCTGCACGCCGGGCATCTTGCGGATCAGGTCCTGCATGCCCCAGAAGCAACCGCCGGCGAGTACTGCGCGTTCTTGAGTCATTGGATGTCCTCCACTTGATCGAGGTAGTCGGCGTAGCCTTGTTCGGCCATCTGCTCGCGCGGCACGAAGCGCAGCGACGCCGAGTTGATGCAGTAGCGCAGGCCGCCGCGGTCGCGCGGGCCGTCCGGGAACACATGGCCCAGATGGCTGTCGCCGTGCTTCGAACGAACCTCGGTGCGGATCATGCCGTGCGCGGTGTCGCGGAACTCGTCGACGAACGCGGCGGCGATCGGCTTGGTGAAGCTGGGCCAGCCGCAGCCGGACTCGAACTTGTCGGCGGACGCGAACAGCGGCTCGCCGGACACGATGTCGACGTAGATGCCGGCTTCCTTGTTGTCCAGCAGTTCGCCGGTGCCGGCGCGTTCGGTGCCGCTGTCCTGCGTCACATGGCGCTGGATGGGCGTCAGCCTGGCCAGCGCCTCGGGGGTCTTCCTGTACTCGGGCATCGTCGTTTCTCCTTCAAGGACGTCCCTCCCAGGTCAGGGCGGGACGCCTCAACTCAAGTCAGGCTGGCCACGGGCACACGGGCCGCCCGCGGCCGGGCGCGCGAAGCGCCGATGTTAAGCCGGCATCCGCCGTGCCGGCACCCGCGGCTGCTTATCCCCTCAACGCCACAGGTCGGCGTCGACGATCGCCACGCCGTTGGTGGCGATGCCCGTCAGCGCGGCCACGCCCTGCAGCTTGAAGTTGCCGTCCTGGTCGACCTTGAAGATCGATACGCGCGACGCGGTTCCTGCCGCATCGACGACCGCCGCCAGCCCGTCGCGATAGGTGATGTCGGTCGGGTCGCCGACGAACTGGGCGATGACCGCCGCGTCCTGCACGATCTTCTGGCCGTACACCGCGTAGCGCGAGACCGACTGGCTCGGCGAGTTGGCCGAGAACAGGAACGGCCCGTCCAGCGTCACCCAGCACGGCGCATGCTGCGTGACCGAGGGCGTGACGGCCAGCACGGTGTCGTTGCGAACCAGGCTGATCTCGTCGGCGTGGGCGATCGCCACGTAGGCGTCGTCGCCGCGCGTGGCCAGGCCGAACGGCGCGTTCACGTTCGCCGGAATGGCGGCCACCATGGCGGCATTGCCCGCGATGCTGCCGTCGCCCGACAGGCGCACGGTCTCGACCGCGTTGCTCTTCTCGGTGAAGATCAGCTCGCTCTTGAGCACGCCCACCTGCGCGGCGCTGGCGTCCCCATGCAGCAGCTGCGCCTGGCCGTCGGCAGTCGGCGCCACGCCCGACGGGCCGGCGCGGTGCGACTCGACGTGGGTCGTCGTCAACACGTACAGGTGGTCGTGGCCGAACGCCACGCTGACGGGGCTGCCCAGCGTCGGGATCACGCGTTCGAGACGGAAGTAACGGCCGCCTTCGTCGCGCGAGAAGATCGACACGTTGGACGACCCGAAGTTGACCACCGCCACACGCTCGTGGCTCGCCGCGATGCCGCCCGCGTTGCCGGCGACGCCGCCCTGCCCTTGCGTCGGAATGCGCTTGAGCACGACGCCGGCAGTGCTCAGCACGAGCAATTCATTGGTCGTCGCGTTGGACGCCGTCAGCACGAGCGAGTCGTGCGAGCCGTCTTCGGCCGAGGCGCTCGTGGCGCCGCCAAGCAGCAGGACGGCCGCCGCAGCGGCTGTCAGGATTCGTTCGATCATGGATGTCTCTCCTGGAGTTGGGAAGAGCGCCGCCCGCACGGGTGTTGCGCACTGCGGCCGGCTTTGGCCGCAGCCTCCATTGGTCGTCGACGATCGTGTGGCCTTACACGGATTCGCAGCTTTACATACGCTGGCCGGGTATCGACCAGGCCTCGCGTGCGCATGCCGCGCGAGCGTCACGCGTGTTGGTGCGCGCGACTCACTTGCGTTGGCGCCAGCCGTCCAGGAAGGCCAATGTCACGGCCGCTTCGTTGGTCTCGGCCAGCCCGCTGGCGAACAGCGCCACGGCGTCGGCGTTGAACTCCTCGGCGCCGGCCAGGTCGCTCAGGCTGCGGAACGCGATGTACGGAATGGCGTTGGCGTAGGCCACGTGCGCCAGCGCCGCCGTCTCCATCTCGAACGTCTGCGCCTGCAGTTGTTCGAACAGGTAGGTGCGGTATTGCGGGTTGGCCAGGAACGCGCTGCCCGAGACGCCGCGGCCGCCGACGATCACCTGCGGCGTCGTCTTCACGCACAGCGCCGGATCGGGCTCGGCGCCGGGCGTCTTGACCGCCTTCGGGCCACAACGCGCCAACGCCGGCCTGATCTCGCGCGCAACCGCGAGCATGGCCGCGTCCACCGGATAGTCGAAGCGGAACTCGCCGCCGGGCGCGTTGGCCGCGGTCATCACGAAGTTCTCGCGCATGAACAGGCCCGTGGGCACCTGGCCTGCGGCGCTGGCCAGGCTGAACGGCGGCACCGGCTTGCCGTCCGCAACCGCCAGCTTCAATCCCAGGCAGGACACGTCGGCCGCCTTGCCGCAGGTGGCTGGCAGCACGCTGTCGCGATTCCAGAACACCTCGAGCGGCATCGCCCAGCGATCGGGAATGATGACGTCGCCCACATGGTGCGCCGGGTTCACGCCGCCGGCGATGCCCGACATCACGAGACGCTGCACCTTGAAGTGGTCCACCATCAGCTGCGTGACCATCGTCGAGTTGATCATGCTGACGCCGCTGAGCACGATCACCACCGGATTGCCGCGCAGCACGCCCGTCGTGAAGCGGTTGCCGTTGATGACCCAGGTGTGCGGCGACCGGGTCTGCGCCACCAGGATGTCGGCCTCCTGGCCGAAGGCCGACACGATGCCGATGCGCGGGGTGCACTCGGTCAGGCAAATAGGCCTGGCGGCGAAGGCGGACGACGACAGGCCGAGGGCCAGCAACGGCGCCAGAAACAGGTTCTTCAAGGTGCACTCTCCAAAAAAAAACAGCAGCCGCACGGGGCTCGAGTCCCGCGCGGCCGCAGGCCCGATCGATCGGGCCCGAGTCCGCCGACTTGCCGGATCACTGCGCCGGCGCGCCCTCGCGCAACTGCGGCCAGCGGGTGACGATGTCCGGTACCAGCGGCCACGCCGCCCGGTACAAGCTGCTCACTTCAACGCTCACGGCTTGTCTCCCTTCGCATCCACCGTCCCGAACCCCGAGATCGACTTGGTCAGCGTCGGCTGCCCCCAGTACTCCACATGGCCGGCACCCGAAATCCGCACCCGCAGATCGCGCACCACCCACAGCACGGCATTGCCGACCCCGCTGATCGACAGGTCGGCGCTGCCGGTGCGCAATTGCTCGGCGGCGATCTTGCCCTTGCCGGAAACCGACAGGCTCAAGTGATCGACCTTGCCGCTCAACTGGCCCTCGCCCGCCCCGGAGATCTCGAACCTCAGGCTGCCCACCTGCAACTGGTCGAAGCGCGCGACACCCGTGCCGGCCAGGCTGACCATCAGGTGATCGCCGCTGAACGGCCCCGGCACGACGACGTCGTTGGCGCCCGACATCATCAGCCGGGTGAGGTGCTGCACCCGCACCTCCACCTGCGTGCCGCTGCCGTTGTTCCAGAACTTCCAGCCGCCGGGCAGGTCGATCTTCATGCGGTTGCCGACCAGGCGGACACTGACCTCCTGCTGGGCTTCGGCGTCCCCCGGCACGAAGACCTCGTCGCGGTCCCCCTGCACCACGCGCACCTGGCCGGCGCCATCCACCACCAGGCTGTCGAACGCGCCCGGCGCGTAGATCTTGCCCTCGGGTGCCTGCGCGCGTGCGAACACGGGCGCGAGGGCCAGCGCGGCGAGGGCCCATGCGCAAAGATGGCGGTTCATATCGATTGCTCCCTGAGCTTCTTGGAAACGTCGCGGTTGGCGGTGATCAGCGTGCCGTCGGTCATGCGCGCGACGAGTTGCGAGTTCTCGTCCGGCGTCAGCGACTCGACGAAGTCGAGGTTGACGATGCAGCTGCGGTGCAGCTTCACGAACTTCGTCGGATCGAGCCGCTGCTCGAACGTGACGATCGGCAATCGCACCAGGTAGCTGCGGCCCTTGACGGCCAGCGCCGTGTACTTGGTGTCGGAGCGCAGGTGCTCGATCGCGTCGACGCTGATCGGGAAGATCCGGCCCTGGTCGCGCACCAGCACCCGAGTGAGCGGCGCGCCGTCGGGCGCCTGCAACGCGTCGACGGCACCGGCCAGCGCCGCACGCGCGTCGCGTTGCACATGCGCGATCGCCTCGACGAAGCGCTCGTGCGAGAACGGCTTGAGCAGGTAGTCGACGGCATGCAGTTCGAACGCGGTCAGCGCGTGTTCGTCGTAGGCCGTGGTGAAGATCACCGCCGGCTGGTGGGCGTCCCCGGCCAGCGCCTGCAGCACCTGCAGGCCGGTGAGGACGGGCATCTGGATGTCCATCAGCACCAGGTCGGGTTGCAGCGCGCGAATCTGCGCCAGCGCACTGGCGCCGTCGCCGCAGCTGGCCACCAGTTGCAGCGTGGGCATCTGCGCGACCCAGTCGGCGAGCGCCTCGGCGGCGAGCGGTTCGTCCTCGGCGATGAGGACTCGGGTGAGGTCTGTCATTGCGGTATCCAGAGATCGACGCGAAAGCCCGCGCCGGGTTGGGTGCGAATCTGCAGCCGTGCGCGGCCGTCGTAGTCGAGCGCGAAGCGGCGGCGCAACGCCGTGAGTCCGATGCCCGAACGCGCCGGCGCGGGGTCGTCGAGCCGGGTCGGCTCGCAGCCGACGCCGTCGTCTTCCACGCTCAGCTCCAGGCCCTGGTTCATCGTGTTGCGGGCGCTGCGGATGCCCACGCGCCCGCCGTCCACGCGCGGCGCGATGCCGTGCTGGATCGCGTTCTCCACCAGCGGCTGCAGGCTCAGCGCCGGGATTTCGTCGCCCAGCGTGGCCGGGTCGAGCTGCCAGTCGACCTGCAGGCGCTTGCCCAGGCGCAGGCCCTCCAGCGCCAGGTAGTCGCGCACGAACTCGATCTCGTCGCCCAGGCTCACGCGGTCGGACGCGCTGCGCTTGGTATCGAGCACGTAGCGCAACATGCCCGAGAAGCGCATCAGCGCGGCTTCAGCCGCCTGCGCGTCCTTGCGCGTCAGCGCGATCAGCGAGTTCAGCGTGTTGAACAGGAAGTGCGGATTCAACTTGCCGCTGATCACCGCGAGCTCCGCTCGTGCGAGGGCCGATTCGGCCTGCGCGGCGGCCAGCAACGCCGCGCGGGCGCGCCGCGCTTCGAGCCAGGCGGTGAATGCCGTCGCGATGGCCGCATACGCGATCACGCCCCAGATCGCGCGCCACAGCACCGTCTGCACCAGCATCACCGCGGCGTAGGTGCGGCCGTACAGCAGCGCCGAGACGGTGAAGTCGCACGCCTGCCAGGCCGCACCGAACGCGATCGCACCGACCACGTGGAGCACGATCTGGAGGCCGGTGCCGCCCTGCCCGGCCTGGATCCGGCGCACCCAGCGAAACACGCCGACGCCCAGCAGCATCGGCGGCCACAGGCTCAGCGTGGCCTGGTAGACGGCCTGCCAGAGCTGCCACAGGCCGCGCTGGAATTCGGCGCCGGCCAGCACGTACAGCAGCCATGCGACGGCGCAGGCGCAGCCGTACGCGATCCACAGCGGGCGGTGGGTTCCTGAGTGCAGGGGGGATAGCTCGGACATGACGCCATGGTACGTAGGTGGCGGCCCGGCGCGGGGACGGGGGGACGGATTGCGGGAATGAGCGTACGGAATGCGGCTGGCTGCGCCGGGTCGATACGTGCTCGGCGCAATGGCGAAGCCGGCGCCTGGAACGGCTTTCCAATTCGATGCGGCATCGGACTAGCACTTGGTATTCCATTTCAAATTCAATTGATTTTTTAGAATTAAATATCAATCCACCCCCAATAGGATAGATGTCCATGCCACCTCGGCATCGCCCCGGATCCCCGACGCCATGGAAATCTACCTCGACGCCAACGCCACCACGCCCGTCCTGCCCCAGGCACGCCAGGCGGCCCTTGCGGCGATGGCCGATGACTATGGCAATCCGAGCAGCACGCACAGCACCGGACTGCGCGCCCGCTCGCTGATCGACGACGTGCGCGCCCGCGCCCGGCGCGTGCTGGGCGCGCCCACGGGCCGCCTGCTGTTCGTCAGTGGCGCGACCGAAGGGATCCAGACGGCAGTGTTGTCCGCGCTGGTGGCGCTGCGCGAACGACGCGACCGCGGTGAGCCGATGCCGGAACTGCTGCTGTACGGCGCCACCGAACACAAGGCCGTGCCGGAATCGCTGCGGCACTGGAACGCCTTGCTCGAACTCGGACTGCCGGTGCAGGCGATCCCCGTCGGACGCGACGGCCGCCACGACCTGGCCTGGCTGCGCGAGCGCGCGCCGCGTGCGGGCCTCGTCTGCACGATGGCCGCCAACAACGAGACCGGCGTCATCAGCGACCTGGACGGCATCGCCCTGGCGCTCGAAACGAGCCCGGCGCTGTGGCTGGTGGACGGCGTGCAGGCGCTCGGCAAGCTGCCGCTGCGCCTGGCCGAGCGCCGAATCGACTACGCGCCGTTCTCGGGCCACAAGCTGTACGCCCCGAAGGGCATCGGCCTGCTGTACGTGCGCGAAGGCGCGCCTTTCACGCCGTTGATGGCCGGCGGCGGCCAGGAAGGCGCGCAGCGATCCGGCACCGAGAACATGGCCGGCGTCGCCGCGCTCGGCGCGGTGCTGACGGCGCTCGAGGAAGGCGGCACGTTCCGCAACGGCGCCACGCTGCAGGCCTGGCGCGACCGGCTCGCCGCGGCGCTGGGCGACGCCTTTCCGACGCTCGTCTTCAACGCGCCGCCGGCGCTGTGCCTGCCCACGACGCTCAACTTCTCGGTGCCGGGCCTCGGCTCCAAGCTGTTGCTGGACCTGTTCGACGCCGCTGACGTGCGCGTCAGCGGCGGTTCGGCCTGCAGCGCCTCCAAGGCCCAGCCCAGCTATGTGCTGGAGGCGATGGGGCTGGCGGCCTGGCAGACGGCGTCGGCGGTGCGCCTGTCGTTCGGGCCGGCCGCCGACGAGGCCTTCATCGCCGAGGCCTGTGAACGTATCCGCGCCTGCGGCCGCTCGCTGCGCGAGAGCTGCCTGCTGCCCAGCGAGCCGAAGGCCTTGCCGGCCGAGGGCCTCACGCGCTTCATCGTCGACGGCGCCTGTTGCTACCTGGTGGCGGACGCCGCCAGCCGCCGCTGCGTCGTCATCGATCCGCTGCCCGAACTCACGGCCCGCCTGGCCGACCTGCTGCACTGCCAGCGCTACACGTTGGCGGCCGTACTCGACACCCACAGCCATGGCGATCATGCGTCGTCCGCCGCGGACTTGCGTGCCGCGCTGGCCGACCTGATGGAAGAGGCCGGCCCGCTCGCCCCCCTCGGCTGGCCGCAAGGCGCGCGCGAGCTCGCGCTCGGTGCGCTGTCGCTGACGCGCCTGCCGATTCCCGGCCACACGGCCGACTCCACGGCCTATCTGCTGCACGACGCACGCGGCCTGCGCGTGGCATTCGTCGGCGACACCGTGATGCCCGGCGCGCTCGGCCGCAGCGATTTCGAGCAGAGCGCGCCGCTCGCCTTCGGTGCGTCACTGCTCAAGCTCGCGCAGGTGGTCGGCCCGACGACGCTGCTCCTGCCCGGCCACGACTACGACGACCGCTTCGCCAGCACGCTGGGCAGCGAGCGCCGCGCACAGCCGCTGCTGGCCCGCGTGCTGGGCGGCGGGCTCGACGCGGCCGGCTTCGCCGCCGCCAAGTCCGTGCTCGAGCGCGACCTGGGCCTGACCCGCTACCAGACGCTCGCCTGCGGCGCGCGCGTCGATGTGCGCAACGACGCTCCTGCACGCGAGCTGACGCCGACGCAGCTTCGATCGCTGCTGCAGGCCGAACCCGACCTGCTGTTCGTGGACGTTCGCGAGGCCTACGAGCAGCGCCTGGGCCAGGCCCCGGACCTGGCGGCGCCGCGCATCCGCCATCAGGCCGTCGCGTTGTCGCAGTTGCTGCAGGCATTGCCCGACTGGGTGGCCATGCCGGCCCGCACGCCCGTCGTCTTCTACTGCCGCAGCGGCAATCGCAGCGCGCAGGCCGCCAACGCGCTGCGCCGGCTGGGCCACGACCAGTCGTGGAGCCTGGCGGGCGGACTCGCGCTGTGGCGGCCGGCGGCCATTTCCGAGTCACCGATGTCCGGCGAAGATCGGCTCCCGGTGGCAGTCGCCTGACCGTCCGGGCGCCCCGCGCCGTCCCCGATCCGCCGGCAGCTGCCGGCGTTGTCATTTCTTCTGCCAAGCCTTCTATTCGTCATAAATGTTAATGCGAATGCGTCTCATCTAGTTTATTATCTGAACGTTCTGCAAGCTTCGGATCGGACTGATGAGACCTCAACGCCTGTCGTATGGCACTGCCGGTGCCGCCGTTCAACCACGCGGCGAGCGCCGATCCGCCCCTCGTTCGAGTGCGCTGGCCCGCGTGCCGGCCGGCCTCGAGGTCTCTCTGCCGTACGGCGCGCGATCGCATTCCCCGGCGGCGAACCGCCGCATCGTCATCGCCACGTTGCTGGCCCTTCACGGCATCGCGATCGTCGGATTGATGAACGCCAGCCGCCTGCGCGACGCGGTGGCCGAGGCCAGGCCGATCTTCCTGGCCGTGGTCGACGCACCGGCACCGATGGCCTTGCCCAAGCCGTTGCCGCCACCGCCCAGCCTGCGCGTGCCGGCGCCGCCGCCACTGGAACTGCCGTTGATCGCGCCGGAGCCGTCGCCGTCGCCCTCCCCGCTCGTGGCCCAGGTCGCCGCACCGACACCGCCACCCGCTCCGGTGGCGCAAGTCGTCGAGATGGCGCCCGTGCAGGCGCCCGCCCCCGCGTCGAAGACGATCCCTGCATCGGCCGTGCAATACCTGGTGCCACCGGCCCCGGTGTACTCGCGCATCTCCGCCAGGATGAAGGAGTCCGGCAAGGCCCTGATCCGTGTCTACATCGATGAGACGGGCATGCCGCGCAATGCCCAGCTCGCCACCTCGACCGGCTTCACGCGCCTGGACGATGCCGCGCTCGCCGCCGTGCGCAACTGCCGCTTCAAGCCCTACCTGGAGAACGGCGTCGCCGTCGCGGCCTGGGCGGTCATCCCCATCGAATTCGAGCTGCCCAAATGAACTCCACCTCCTTCCTCGTGACCGCCCCGACGGTCGCCAACACCGGCGACGACGCGTTCGAACGCCGCTTCGTGATGGCCGCGCCGGCCGCCATGGCCCACGTGCGCAGCATCACCAGCCAGCAACTGTTCGGCGAGTTCCCCGAAGTGCAGATCGTTCACGCGGGCGCCGTCTACCGCCTGCGCCGGACCTCGCTCGGCAAGCTGATCCTGACCAAATGACGGCGGCGGCCGGCCAGCCCGCGCGCGCGTGGTGGCTCAAGACGCTCTATCGCTGGCACTGGATCAGTTCGGCCATCGCGCTCGTGGGCATGCTGCTGTTCGCGGCCACCGGCCTCACGTTGAACCATGCGTCGCAGATCGAGGCCCACCCCGTCGTCGTCGATCGCAAGGCGCAATTGCCCGCGGCGTTGCTGGCCGCGCATGCGCCCGCCGCCGGCGACACGAAACACGACGCCCCGCTCACGCCCGACCTGGCCGACTGGGTCGCCAGCGCGCTGCAGGTCGATGTGCACGGCCGCTCCGCCGAGTGGTCGGCCGACGAGATCTACGTGGCGATGCCGCGGCCGGGCGGCGACGCCTGGGTGCGCTTGGACCGCGCCAGCGGCGAGGCCGAGCTGGAGGACACGAGCCGCGGCTGGGTGTCCTACCTGAACGACCTGCACAAGGGCCGCAACGCCGGCACGGCCTGGAGCTGGTTCATCGACGCGTTCGCCGCCGCCTGCCTGATCTTCTCCGTCACGGGCCTGTTCATTCTCAAGATGCACGCCGGCAACCGTCCGGGCATCTGGCCGCTGGTGGGCCTGGGCCTGGTGTTGCCGGTGCTGCTGGCCATTGTCTTCATCCACTGATCCGACCTTCCACTCGCCATGCTGATTCGCTACTCCTTCGCCCTCACCGCCGCCGTGACGGCCGTGCCCGCCCTGTCCGCCGAACTGACGCTGAAGGTCCAGCTGCCGCGCATGGACATCGCCGAATACCACCGGCCGTACCTGGCCGCCTGGATCGAGAAGGCCTCCGACCAGTCCTGGGCGGGCAATGTCGCCCTCTGGTACGACGTCAAGAAGCGCGACAACGGCGGCGCCAAGTGGCTCAAGGAGATGCGCCAGTGGTGGCGCAAGAGCGGCCACGACGTGCAAGGGGTCGACGGCGTCTCCGGCGCGACGCGCAGCGCCGGCGACCACGTCCTCGACCTGCTCGATTCCAGGGCCGTGGCGGCGCTGGCGCCGGGCCAGTACGAGGTCGTCGTGGAAGCCGCGCGCGAGAACGGCGGCCGCGAGGTCCTGCGCGTGCCATTCGAGTGGCCGGTGCGCAAGGCCGGCTCAGCCAAGGCCCAGGGCCAGGGCGAACTCGGCACCGTGTCCATATTCGCCAAGCCCTGAACGCCGCGCCCACATGAAAGCCTCCATGCACGCACTCTTGCCTTCGCGTCTTGCCCTTCTCGCCTGCGGCGCGCTGCTGTCGCTGTCCGCCCATGCCCACCGTCCGTGGCTGCTGCCGTCGGCCACGCTCACCGACGGCCCTGCGCCGGTCGTCAGCGTGGACGCCGCGATCTCCGAAGACCTGTTCGAGTTCGACTCGTTCCCGCTGTTGCTGGACACGCTGCGCGTGACGGCGCCCGACGGCAGCGCCGTGCCCACCGACGCGCGCACCGAGGCGAAGCGCCGCGTCACGTTCGACGTCAAGCTGGTGCAGAAAGGCACGTTCCGGATCAGCGGCGTGACCGACACGGCGATGGCGTCGTGGAAGGCCAACGGCGAGACGAAGCGCTGGCGCGGCGCGCCCGCGGCGCTCGCCAGGGAAGTGCCGGCCGACGCACAGGATCTGCAGGTGTCGCGCACGCTCGCGCGCGCCGAGACCTTCGTCACCAACGAGACGCCCGGCGCGCTGTCGGCCGCGATCAGCGGCGACGGCCTGGAGCTCCTGCCGTTGACGAACCCCACCGACCTGAGCGTCGGCGACACGAGCCGGTTCCGTCTGCTGCTCGACGGCAAGCCGTTCGCGGGCGCCGACGTCACGATCATCCGCGGCGGCAATCGCTATCGCTACAAGATGGGCGAGATCGCGCTGAAGACCGATGCGGCCGGCGAGTTCGGCGTCGACTGGCCCGAGGCCGGCCGCTACTGGCTGGGTGCCAGCCACGGCGGGCGTCCGCAAGGCGGTCCCGGCGCGGTGCCCGCCGCGCCAGCGTCGGCTCCGGCCGGCGGCAATCGCCGCGAGTCCTACTCGGCCACCTTCGAGGTACTGCCCAAGTGAGCCTGGCGACGGCGGCGCGCCCGACACGACGCGTGCTCGTGCCGGCGTCGGTCGATGCCACGCCGCCGCCGCTTGGCGGCCACCTGCACGAGTTCGGCGGCCGCACCATGGGCAGCACCTGGAGCGTGCGCCTCGTCGCCGCGATGCCCCTGAAGCGCGAGCCCGTGCTGCGCGCGATCCAGGGCGCGCTCGACGAAGTGGTCGCCCAGATGAGTACCTGGGACGCCGAATCCGACCTGTGCCGCTTCAACCGCGCCGCTGCCGACACATGGCAGGCGCTGCCGGGCCCGTTTCTCGACGTGCTGGCCTGCGCGCGCGACGTGGCCGAGCGCAGCGACGGCGCGTTCGACCCGACCGCCGGCGCACTGGTCGACGCGTGGGGCTTCGGCCCGGCCGCGCGCCACGGCGTACCCGCCGCCGGGCACCTCGAGCAGGCACGCCGCCTGGCCGGCTGGCGCCGCCTCGAACTCGATCCCGTGCGTCGATCGGCGCGCCAGCCTGGGGGCCTCGCCCTGGACCTGTCGGCCATCGCCAAGGGCTTCGGCGTCGACCTCGTCGCCCGCCGCCTGGCCGCGCTGGGCATCGCCAGCCACCTGGTGGAAGTGGGCGGCGAGTTGCGCGGCAGCGGCGTCAAGCCCGACGGCCAGCCCTGGTGGGTGCTGCTGGAGCAGCCGGATGCGCACGCCGGCGACACGCAGGTGCTGCTCGCGCTGCATGGGCTGTCGGTGGCCACGTCCGGCGACTACCGCCGCTGGTTCGAGCACGGCGGCACCCGCTTCAGCCACACGATCGACCCGCGCGACGGCCGGCCGATACGCCACGGCCTGGCGTCCGTCACCGTGATCCACGCCGAGTGCATGCTGGCCGACGCGTGGTCGACCGCGCTCACCGTGCTGGGGCCGAGCGCCGGCCCGGCGCTGGCGAACCGCCTGGGTCTCGCGGCCCGCTTCATCGTCCGCCACGACACGTGCTTCGAAGAACGCACCAGCGCCGCGTTCGACCACTTGCTGCAATGACCGTCCTTGGGCTCGACACCGCGCGGCTGCTGGCCGCGACGGCCACCCTCACGCTGTACGGAGCGCTGTGCGCGGCCGTGCTGTTCAACGAACGCCGCAAGGCCGCCGACGCGGCGTCACGGGCGCGCGCGTTCGCGGGCGCGGGGGACGCGCAGGCGCGCCCGCTGCTGATCGTGCACGCGAGCCAGACCGGCGCCGCCGAGCAACTGGCCTGGCAGACGGCCCGGGCGCTGCACGGTGCCGCGCTGCCGCTGCGCGTCGCGGCGCTGGGCACGCTGACGCCCGCCGACCTGGCGGCGGCGTCCACGGTGCTGTTCATCGCGAGCACCTGCGGCGAAGGCGACGCGCCCGACAGCGCCGCCCCGTTCGTCCGCCGCTTCATGAGCGCGGAGGCCGTCGAGTCCCTGAGCGGACTGCACTACGGCCTGCTCGCGCTCGGCGACCGCGAGTTCACGAACTTCTGCGCGTTCGGCCACCGCCTCGACGCATGGCTGCGCGCGCAAGGGGCGCAGCCGCTGTTCGAACGCATCGCCGTCGATGACCAGGCCGCGCACGACCTGGCGCGCTGGAAGCATGAACTCGGGCGACTCGCGAGCGTCGGCGACACGCTGGCCTGGAGCGAGCCGGCGCGCGAGACGTGGCGCCTGGCGCGCCGCACGCACGTCAATCCGGGCAGCTGCGGCGCGCCGGTGTTCCACCTGGAACTCGAGCCGCCGGCCGGCGTCATGCCCGCCTGGGAGCCCGGCGACCTGGTGCAGGTCCGCGTGCCGCACGCGCCCGACCGGCCGCGCGAATACTCGATCGCGTCGATTCCCGCCGAAGGCCGGGCGCACCTGCTGGTACGCCAGGAGCGCCGTGCCGACGGCAGCCTCGGACTCGCCTCGGGCTGGTTGACGCACGACGCCGAGGTCGGCGCCGACGTGGTGCTCAACACCTTGGCGCACCGCAATTTCCGCCTGGGCAGCAACACCGGCCGGCCGTTGATCCTGATCGGCAACGGCACCGGCATCGCCGGCCTGCGCGCGCACCTGAGCGCACGCAGCGCGCAGGCTGGCACGCGCAACTGGCTCGTGTTCGGCGAGCGCCAGGCCGCGCACGACTTCCACTTCCGCGAGGACGTGCAGGCCTGGCAGGCCAGCGGCACGATCGCGCGCCTGGATCTCGCGTTCTCGCGCGACCAGCCCGCCAGGCACTACGTGCAGGATCGCCTGCGCGCCCAGCCCGATGCGGTGCGCCAATGGCTGGAGGACGGCGCGGCCGTCTACGTCTGCGGCAGCCTGCAGGGCATGGCCACCGGCGTGGAGGAAGCGCTGGTCGACATCGTCGGCGCCGAGCGCCTGGAGGCATTGATCGCGGAAGGCCGCTACCGGCGTGACGTGTACTGAGTCAGACTTCGGACCACTGCCGCAACAGGTTGTGATAGTGGCCGGTGAGCCCGACGACGGCCGCGTTGTCGCCCACCTGCTCGCGCAGCGACTGGATGTTCTGGTCCAGCTCGAACAGCATCTGGCGCCGGGCCGGATCGCGCACCAGGCTCTGCACCCAGAAGAACGACGCCACGCGGGCGCCCCGGGTCACGGGATGCACCCGGTGCAGGCTGCTGGACGGATACAGGATCAGGTCGCCTGCCGGCAGCTTCACGTCGTGCGTGCCGTAGGTGTCGACGATCTCCAGCTCGCCGCCGTCGTAGTCGTGCGGGTCGGCCAGGAACAACGTGCACGACAGGTCGGTGCGCATCTGCAAGGTCGTGCCCGGCACCGAACGCATCGCGCCGTCCACATGCAGCCCGTAGTGCTCGCCGCCTTCGTAGCGGTTGAACAGCGGCGGCATGTGGCGCAACGGCAAGGCCGCCGCCACGTAGAGCGGATGGCGCGCCAGCGCGGCCAGCACGGTGCGCCCCAGTTCCTGGCCCAGCGGCGAGAACTCGTCGAGCTGGCGGTTGCGCTTGACCTGCGCGCCCTGCTCGCCAACCGTGGCGCGGCCATCCACCCAGTTCGTCTCGTCCAGGCGGCGCCGCATGTCGGCGACCTGGGCCGGGGTCAATACGTCGGGCACGTGCAGCAGCATGATGGGGCGACAGGCAATGGAAAAAGACAACGCCGGACGCCCCCGAAGGGGCGCCGGTACTCGATGATCGAGGCGTCAGAACTTCACGTTGAGGGACAACAGGGCATTGCGCTCGGCGCCCGGCGTGTAGCGCGAACCGCCGTTGTTCAGCGACTGGATGTACTTGCGGTCGAACAGGTTGTAGACGTTCAACTGCAGCTGCGCGTTCCTGGTGACGTCGTAGGACGCCATCGCGCTGCCGACCCAGTACGAGGGCGCCGTCAGCAGGAAGGTGGTCGGCGCCGCGATCGCGCTGCTGCGCGCCGAGGTGTCGGCGTAGTTCATGCCGCCGCCCACCGTGAAGCCCAGGGGCAGCTTGTACGTGACCCAGGACGTGAACGTGTTCTTCGGCGAGAACACGATCACCCCGCCCTGTTGGGTCGGGGCCCCGCGCAGGATCTTCGAGTCCATGTTCGAGTAGCCCGCGCTGACGGCCAGTTCCTTCGTGACGTTGCCCACCAGGCCCAGCTCGAAGCCCTGGACGCGGCGCTTGCCCACTTGCGAGTACGTCGGCACCGTGGCGCCGTCGGAGATCAGCTCGTTGCTGTTCTCGCTGCGGTAGATGGCCGCCGTGGCCAGCAGGTCCCCGTCCAGAAGATCCCACTTCGTGCCGACCTCGA
>Ga0302314_10011752_pt1 | contig 15238 bp, 12 predicted proteins | sample III_Palsa_N2_3_FD_200533 | JGI IMG/M metagenome (GOLD analysis project Ga0302314, IMG submission 200533) | Peat permafrost microbial communities from Stordalen Mire near Abisko, Sweden - III_Palsa_N2_3 | ecosystem: Environmental > Terrestrial > Soil > Palsa > Peat permafrost | place: Sweden...
GCCGGCGGCCGATCCACTCGTTGATCCCTCGCGTGTAGCGCTGGGCGACCGCCACGTCGGCGAACCTCTTGACGCCGTGCGGGGCGCCGGGGTGCACGTGCAGTTCGGCTGGTACCCCGGCCTGGTTGAGTCGCATGGCGTAGTCGATGGCCTCGTCGCGGAACCCGTCGACGTTCCCGACGCACACGTAGGCCGGCGGGAGTCCGCTCAGGTCGGTGGCCCGGGCCGGGGCCGCGTAGGCCGGAACCCGCGCCGTGCCGTACAGCGCGCCGAGGTAGGAGCGCCAGCCGAACTCGGTGGAGCGGCGGTCGAAGATGACCAGGTCGTCGCGTCGGCTCGACGGCGTCTGCTGGCGATCGTCGATCATCGGGGCATCCAGGAGTTGGAACCGCAGTGGCATCCCGCCGCGATCGCGGGCCAGCATCGCCAGTCCGGCCGCCAGACCGGCCCCCGCGCTGGTGCCGCTCACCCCGATCCGGTCCGGGTCGACGCCGAGCTCCCGGTGGTGGTCGAAGACCCACCGCAGGCCGCGGTAGCAGTCCTCCAGCGGGCCCGGGTACGGCGTCTCCGGGGCCAGCCGGTACTCCACCGACACTCCGACACAGCGGTACGTCCGGCACCAGAGGTCCAGTCGGGCGTCGTCGGTCCCGTAGCCGCCCATCACGTACCCGCCGCCGTGCATGGAGTAGACGCACGGCAGGCCGCCCCCGGCCCCGACAGGGCAGTGCACGCGGATGACCACGTCGGGGTCCCCGGCAACGACGTGGTCGCGGCGCTCCACCTCGACGGAGGGCCGCCTGCCCCGCTTCACGGCGGCGGCCCGCATCGCGGTCAGGGTCTGCGCGTTGAGCGTGCCGGGCGGATCCGCCGAGATGATCTCCGCGATCCGTGGCTCCAGTTCGAGCATCGGTCTCTCCCCTGCGGATGAGCGGCCCTCGCGGGCCGCCAATAGTTGTATTGTGACAACACAACTGTTGACGGCCCGCGAGGGGTTGTCAAGGCCGTCCGCGGGGTCCGCCCGACGCGGGGGCCGCCCCTTGACTCCCCTGGGCGAACGATGAATAGTTGTGTTGTCACAACACAACTATTCCCAGGCATCCGGCCCGCCGATCACGAGAGGAAGCCGATCCCGATGGCCGACAACGCATCATCCGCGCAGAGCGAGGTGGCCGGCCGGGTGTGGTCGGCCATGCAGGCGTTCGTCGGCGCCCGGGACCACCGCCGGGAGATGCAGGAGGCCCTCGGTCTCGGCCGGGGCCTTGGCCGGGTCAAGCTCCTGGTGCAACTGAACACCGGCCCGCGGACCCTGCGGGAGATCGCCGAGGCGAACGGCTACGACGCCCCCTACACCACCGTGGTCGTCGACAAACTGGTGGCCCGTGGACTGGTCGAACGCACAGCCCACCCCGACGACAAACGGCGCAAGCTGGTGACCCTCACCGCAGCTGGCCGCCAGGCGGCGGCACTGGCCGAGCAGATCATGGCCGAGCCCCCCGCCGAGCTCACCGCCCTGCCCCCGGACACCCTGTCACGACTCGACGAGGCACTCGCCCAACTGGTCCCGGCGACCATCGACCATCGACCAGCGCCCTCCCCGGGCCGACTGACGATCCGGCAGGTCTCGTCCAGCAACGGAGAAGAGTGTTCGAATGACTGCGTCGGTGAGTGAAACCAGTCCCCCGCGCCACTTCTACGGCCCGGACCCGTCCCAGTTCGCCGACCTCCACCGCCCCGCGGGGCAACGCCGCCCTGGCACCGTGGTGCTCTTCCACGGAGGCTGGTGGGGACCCAGGTTCGCGGCCGACAACCTGGACGCCATGGCGGTCGACCTGGCCGAACGCGGCTGGGTCACCTGGAACGTCGAGTACCGGCGGCTCGGCCTCGGCGGCGGTTACCCGTCGACGCTGGAGGATGCGGCGGCGGCGATCGACCATCTGGCGACACTCGACGACGTGGACACCGACCGGGTCGTGGCCGTCGGCCACAGCGCCGGCGGCCACCTGGCCGCCTGGGCGGCCGGTCGGAGCAAGCTGGCCGCCGGGGCGCCCGGCGCCGCGCCCGCGGTCGGGATCAGCGGCGTGATCAGCCTGGCCGGCGTCCTCGACCTGCGCGCCGCGGCACGCGAGGAGATCGGCAACAGGGCCGCCATCGGCTTCGTCGGCGGCGCCCCCGACCAGTACCCGGAGCGGTACGCCGTGGCCGACCCCCTCTCCCACGTGCCCGTTCCGGCGGCCGTTCGCTGTGTGCACGCCCGGGCCGACGACCGGGTCCCGTTCGCCGCCAGCGCGGCCTATGCGGAGGCCGCCCGGGCCCTCGGCCAGGACGCGCGGCTGATCGAGGTCGACGGCGACCACTTCTCGGTGGCCGACGCCTCGTCACCGACCTGGCGGACGGTCGTCAAGGCGCTCGAAGGGCTCATGGACGCGGCCCAGTAGCGCTGCGCCGGGTCTCCCGACCCTCGCCGATCAGGACCGGAGCAGGCACTCCCCCGCCCCGGCCGACGACTCCACCCCACTCGCCCCGCAGTGCGCCGAGTGACAGTTCCAGGTCCGCCCAGTAGTATTCCAGCTCTGAGAGAGCGCTCTCTCGACTGATGCGCCCAGTCAGCGAAGGGGCCCCGACTCAGCCCCGACCTGCCCTGCCTGCCCTGCCTGCCCGCGCAGAGTTCGTACTCCGTTTCCCTCAGACCGGAAGAGCCGCTGTGACCGACCGCGCATACCTCGACCCGACCTTGTCCACCGCAGAACGGATCGAGGACCTGCTGGCCCGGATGACGCTGCCGGAGAAGGTCGGCCAGATGCTCCAGCTCAATGCGATGGAGGACGTCCAGCACCTGGTCGAGGACCTGCACGCCGGGTCGATCCTGCACGCCTCCCCGGAGCGCCTGACCCAGGCCATGGACCTCGCGACCCGGACCCGCCTCGGCATTCCGCTGCTGGTCGGCGAGGACTGCATCCACGGCCACTCGTTCTTCCCCGGCGCCACCATCTACCCGACCCAGCTGGGCATGGCCTCCTCCTGGAACCAGGAGCTGGTCGAACGCGTCGCCCGGGCCAGCGCCGTCGAGATCTCCACCACCGGCGTCCACTGGACGTTCTCGCCGGTCCTGTGCATCACCCGCGATCTGCGCTGGGGCCGCGTCGGCGAGACCTTCGGCGAAGACCCCTACCTGATCGGCGAGTTGGCCTCGGCCATGGTCCGCGGCTACCAGGGCAGCGGGCTGGACGACCCCACCGCCGTCCTCGCCTGCGCCAAGCACTTCGCCGGCTACTCCGAGACCCAGGGCGGCCGCGACGCGAGCGAGGCCGACCTCAGCCGGCGCAACCTCCGCTCCTGGTTCCTGCCGCCCTTCGAGCGGGTCGCCCGCGAGGGCTGCCGCACCTTCATGATCGGCTACCAGTCAATCGACGGTGTCCCGATCACCGCCAACCGCTGGCTGCTCCGCGAGGTCCTGCGCGAGGAGTGGAACTACACCGGCACCCTGGTCACGGACTGGGACAACGTCGGCCGGATGGTCTGGGAGCAGAAGGTCTGCGCCGACTACGCCGAGGCCGCCGCGCGTGCCGTGCGCGCCGGGAACGATCTGGTCATGACGACGCCCGAGTTCTTCGAAGGCGCCCAGGAGGCCATCGCCCGGGGGCTGCTGACCGAGGCCGAGATCGACGCCGCCGTCCGCCGCATCCTGACCCTCAAGTTCGACCTCGGGCTCTTCGAGGACCCCCGCCGCCCCGACCCGGCCCGCCAGGCCGCCACCATCGGCCAGGCCGACCACGTGGCACTGAACCTGGAGATCGCCCGGCGCGGCCTGGTGCTGCTCAACAACGACGGCATCCTGCCGCTGCTGCCCGACGCCGTCGCCGACGCCGACGGCCGGGCCGTGCCGACCACCCCGGCGGCGCCGCTGCGGATCGCCGTGGTCGGCCCGAACGCGGACGACGCGGACGCCCAACTCGGCGACTGGGCCGGCGGTTCCGGTCAGGCGGACTGGCTGGCCGAGGGACACCCGGGGCACCTGACCCGGACCGTCCTCGACGGGCTGCGCGCGCTGGTCCCCGAGGACTGGACGATCGCCCACGCCCTCGGGGCCCGGATCGCCGAGTTCGGCCCGAACCCGAACGGCCCCCTGCTCCCGGACGGGCAGCCCGCGCCCCAGGTGGTGCTCCCGGCCCGCCCGGACCCGGAGTTGCTCAGGGACGCCGTCGCGGTCGCCGGGCAGGCCGACCTCGTGGTGGCCGTGGTCGGCGACACCATCGGCCTGATCGGCGAATCCCGGTCCACCGCCACCCTGGAGCTGGTCGGCGGGCAGATCGCCCTGCTCGACGCCCTCGCCGCCACCGGCAAGCCGCTCGTCGTCATCGTGATCAGCTCGAAGCCCCAGGTACTGCCGCAGTCCGCCATCGACGCGTCGGCACTGGTCCAGGCGTTCAACCCGGGCATGCGCGGCGGCCAGGCCCTGGCGGAGCTGCTCCTCGGCCTGATCGAGCCGAGCGGCCGACTGCCCGTCACCATCCCCCGGCACGTCGGCCAGCAGCCGGTCTACTACAACCAGCTGCGGGGGCAGCACGGCGACCGCTACGCCGACCTGACCCAGGAGCCGCAGTTCGTCTTCGGCGAGGGCCGCAGCTACAGCCGCGTCCGCTACTCCGACCTGCGGGTCCTCACGCCCCGGCGCGGGCCCGAGGACACGGTGCGGGCGACCGTCACGCTCACCAACGAGGGCCTGCGCCCGGTCCGGGAGACGGTCCAGGTCTACATCCGGGACCTGGTCACCTCGACCACCTGGGCCGACAAGGAGCTGAAGTCCCACCGACAGGTCGACCTGGCCCCGGGCGAGAGCGTCCAGTTGGCGCTGGAACTGCCCGCCGAGGCCTGCACGTTGGTCGACGCGGACGGCCGACGCGTGGTGGAGCGCGGCGACTTCCACCTCCTCGTCGGCCCCTCCTCCCGCGACACCGACCTCCTCAGCGCACCCTTCACCCTCGCCTGACCGCGCGGGAAGGCAGCCAGGCGTTGACGACTCCCACCAGTTCACCGAGACCGGTGAAGACGTGTCCGGTCATACCGATGGCTTGCGCTGCGCGCACGTTTTCCTCGCGGTCGTCGATGAACAGGAAGTCGGCGGGTGCGGCGTGCATCGCGGTGACGCAGTGCTGGAACGCGGCCGGGTCCGGCTTGGCGACGTTGATCCTCCCGGAGAGGGCGACGTGGTCGAGGTCGTGCAGCCAGGGCTGGGCGGCGCTGAAGGCGTCGGCGTGATCTGCGGGAATGTTGGAGAGCACGGCGACCCGGGCGCGGCGGCGCAGGGACTGCGCGTAGGCGACCATGCGGTCGTCGACGCGTGACCAGCTGTCGATGTCGGCGAGCCGCAGCTTCTCGATCGTGCCGGTATCGACGGGGCGGGACAGCCGCCGCAGTACCGCTGTCCAGTACTGCGGCGCGGACTGCCGTCCGGCGTCGTAGGGCGGGCGCAGCGCCCAGTAGGCCTCGGCGAAGGCGTCCGCGGGCGCGTCGCACCAGGCGGCCATCTCCGCCTGGGCGTCCGGGCGCTGGTGCAGGGCGATGACCCCGAAGAGGTCGAACAGCGCGATCCGTCGGCCGGTCGGCATGGGTATTCCTTTCCTTTGTGGCGACTCCGTTGTGGCGACTCCGTTGTGGCGCCGGACTCGCTCAGGTCAGCGGCGCCGCGCCAGTTCCGGCTCGGGCTCGGGCCTGGGCTCGCGCCCGGCTCCGGAACGGAGGATCCCGGCCGTCACGGCGGCGATCACCAGGAGCAGCGCCGGGAGGAGAAAGGTGTGGCTGAGCGCCATGAGGCGGGTCATCCAGCCGATCACCGCGGGTCCTGCGAGCATCCCGAGGTAGCCGAGGCCGGCCACTCGGGAGACGTTGGTGCCGGCGGCGGCCGGGTCGGTGTGCCCGGCGGCGCTGAACAGCTGGGGGACGCAGCCGGACAGGCCCAGCCCGAACAGCGCCCATCCCACCAGGGCCGTCCAGATCCACGGTGAGAGGGCGACGACGGTGATTCCGACGGCGCCCATGGCGGCGCCGTAGCGAAGGACGGCCGCCGATCCGAACCGCCGGGAGACGCGGTCGGCGAGCAGCCGGCCGATGGTCATCGTCACCGCGAAGGTGCCGTAGCCGAAGGCGGCGGTGCCCGCCGGTGCGCCGAGTACGGTCTTCAGGTCCAGGGTGCTCCAGTCGTTGGCGACTCCCTCGCACAGCATGCACATGAGTGCCAGGGCGGCGAGGATCCAGATCCGAGCGGGAGCGGTACGCCGCCGCACGCCCTGGTCCGCCGGGAGCCGCGCGGTGGCGGTGGATTCGGGCGGGGCGGTGCTCGGGGCGGTCGGCGTGGCCGCCAGCAGGCTGCGGGCCGGCAGCAGGGCGATCACGATGCCTGCGGCCGCGGCGACACCGAGGGTCGTGGCGGGGCTCACTCCGGCGCTCGTGGCCCTCGCTCCGATGAGCGCCGCGATGACCCCGCCGACGGAGAAGGTGGCGTGGAAGGCCGACATGACGGGTCGGTTGTAGGCCTTCTCCACGTGCACGGCGTGGGTGTTCATGCTCACGTCGAGGCAGCCGTTGCCGAAGCCGAAGACGAGCAGCGCGCCTGCCAGCGTCCAGGGATCGCGGGCAAGGCCGGGGAGTACGAGGGCAGCGCCGCACAGCACGCCGGCGGCGGGGACCACGACGCGCGTGCCGACGCGGTCGGCCAGTCGGCCCGCGACCTGCATGCCGATGAAGGCGCCGAGGCCGAGCAGCACCAGCAGGCTTCCCAGCGTCGCGTTGCTGATTCCCACGCGTTGCTCGACGGCGGGGATCTGCACCACCCACATGCCCATCAGGGTGCCGTCGAGGACGAAGTAGACGAAGGTCGCCGCACGGGCGGCGCGAAGGGAACGGCTCATGAAAACAACCATAACGAACATCTGACATGTTTGAAAGGCGCCTATTCGCACGACTTGAATGTTCGTTCCGGGTGGTGTTCAATCACGGTATGAGCAACGCAGATCGGCACCGGCTGATCGCCCAGACGGTGAAGGACTCGGGCAGTGCCACGGTCCCGGAACTCGCCGAGCTGACCGGCGCCTCGGAGATGACCATCCGGCGTGACCTGGACACGCTGGCCGCGCAAGGTGCCCTGGAGCGCGTCCGCGGCGGGGCGCGCACCCTGCTGCTCAGAGGCGAGGAACCGCCCTTCGCGCTGCGTGCCCACGAGGCGCCCGACGAGAAGCGCCGGATCGCGTCCGAGGTGTCCCGGCTGATCGCCGACGGCGAGACCGTGCTGCTCGACAGCGGCACCACCTGCCTGGAGGTGGCCCGCCTGCTGCGTGGACGGCACCTCACCGTGATGCCGCTGTCACTACAGGCCATTCACCTGCTCACCGATGCTCCCGGCCCGACCACGTTGCTGGTGCCGGGCGGACGGCCCCGGGCCGCCGAGGGCGCCCTGACCGGCCCGCTCGCACTCGCCTCCCTGGCGGCGCTGCGCTTCGACACCGCGATCGTCGGCTGCTGCGGCCTGAGCGCCGCCGAGGGCCTGACCGCCTACGACCTGGACGACGCGGCGGTGAAGAAGGCGATCATCGCCTCCACCCGCCGGGTCATCGCCGTCGCCGACGGCAGCAAGCTCGGCCGCACCGCGCACGCCTACGTGGGCCCGGCCACCCTCGTGCACACCCTGGTCACCGACACCACCGCGCCCGCCGACGAAGTCGCCGCGCTCGAAGGAGTCGGCACCGTCGTCAGAACTGCCTGACCGCGATCAGCGTCCCCGCGCTCACCGTGGTCAGCCGAGCCCGCGCAGCGCCGCCAACGCCACCTGCGGAAAGGGCCCGGCGCAGGCGGCGCAGGCGGCGGAGGGGGCCGGGTCGTTCAGCCAGTACCCGTCCACGTCGGCGGTCACCGACTCGGCGGCGCGGTCGATCACAGCGGCGGTGACCGCGCGGCCGGACGGGTTGGTGCTGAGCCCGGCCAGCACCCTGATGCCGGGATTGGCCGCCCGCGCCTGCGCCGCCGCCGCCGAGACGAAGGAGGCGAACAGCGTCGGATCGTCCTCGGCGCCCTGCGCCTGCAGGTCCAGCACGTCCGCATAGCGCGCGATCTGCCCGATCAGGCCCAGGTTGAGGAAGGCGTTGAACTTGCTCCCGTCGGCGGCGTCCGGGGCCAGGGTGTTCACCAGGTCGGTGGCGGGCGCCGCGATGAACAGGAGATGGTGCGCGTGCACCAGTTGACCGGCCAGCCGGTCGTAGCGCGCCGGGTCGGCCCGCTCGTCGGCGGGGGTCAGCGACCAGTCCTCGTTGTCGTAGAGGACCGCCCGCACGCGCGGGTCCAGCCGGCTCCCGGTGAGCGCCGCCCGGAGCGCGGAGTAGCTGGTGAAGTCAGCGGTTGGCGTGCTCCGCCAGCCGGACGGGAGCGCCCAGTCGGCGTCGCCGGTGAGCACGTAGGCGTCCGGGGTGTCGAACTCCGCCGCCGCGGTGCCACCGGCGCCGTCGGTCGCCAGCAGCCGGGTCAGCGTGCTGCCGCTGATGACCCAGGACCTGGCGCCACCGGCGGACGGGCTGCCGCCGCCCGCCGTCGGGGCGGCGGTGGGGTTGGCGTCGCCGCCGCTGAGTCCGCCGCGCGTGGCGACCGCGATGACCGCCGCGACCACCACCACGGCCAGGGCGAGGGCGATGCGGGTCAGGTGTCGGGCTCGGTTCATGGGTTCCGTGTCCTCATTGTCCGGGTCGGCTGGTGGGCTGGCTGACGGCTGGGGGTGCTCATGACTCCGGCGCGGGGTCGCCGGGCGTTCCGGGGCGGCGCGGCAGCGCGATCCCCGACGGGAACCGCGCGCGCCAGGCCGCGGGCAGCCGCACCGGCCTGGTCCCGCAGGCCAGGCAGGCCTCCAGCTGGAAGAAGCGCTTCAACAGCGTGAAGAGCAACCACAGCGGAACCCAGGCCAGCAGCCGCGCGCGGCGGTAGTAGAGGATGACGCAGAGCCGGGGCATCAGCGCGGGCAGCTGCACCAGCACGAAGACCACCGCGAACCGGGCGAGGTTGTGCTGCGGTTGCGGCTGCAGGGTCCCGTACAGCACCGCCAGCAGCATCACGAACAGGTGCACCGGGGAGACCAGCCGGATGCCCGCGCTCCTGGGCAGTTCGAACCAGAACCGGGGGCCGGGGGCGCCCTGGCCGAACGGGGTGTAGCGGGCGAAGTTCATCATCCCGCCGAGCCCCCAGCGGAACCGCTGCACCCGCAGCTGGCCGACGCTGGCCGGCACGTCCTCGTAGGAGACCACCCGCGGGTCGAGCACCACCCGCCAGCCCAGCCGCCCGAAGGCGCAGGTGAACTCGGCGTCCTCGCCGAACATCCCGTGGACGAAGCCGCCGAAGTCCAGGGCCACCTGGCGGCGGAACGCGCAGAAGGTGCCGGGCACGCAGGGCACCGCGTCGACGGTGGTGAGCGTCGCCAGGGCGAGCCCGTAGGTGAAGAGCTGCTCCATCGCGCGCATCCGGTCGATCCAGGTGCCGTAGGGCTCCTTGGGCAGAGTCAGCGCGCCGACCACCCCCACCCGCGGGTCGGCCAGGAAGTGCGGGACCGAGTCGGCGAAGGCGTTCTGGTCCACCGCGCAGTCGGCGTCCAGGCGGTACACGATGTCGGCGGTGCAGCGCGCCAGGGCGAGGTTGAGCGCCTTGGCCTTGCCCGCGTGCGGGCCCTGGATCACCTCGCCGGTGGCGTGCCGGTAGCCGCCGACGGCGGCCTCGGCCAGCGCCCGGGTGTCGTCGGTGGAGCCGTCGTCGCACATGACCACGTGCACCGGGCCGCCGTACACCGCCGCCGCGCGGTCGATGGAGCGCAGCAGCCGCTCGATCCCGGCCGCCTCGTTGTAGGCGGGGATGATGATGTCGACCGGTGGCCGCTCGGGCCCGCGCCGGGGCCGGCCTGAGCCGGCCAGCCGGACCAGCGCGAGCAGCGCGAAGGTCAGGTCGGTCACCGCCGAGCGCAGGCTGGCCAGGAGCAGGAAGACCAGCAGCGGGTGGCCGCCGACCCGCTGGACCAGGGTCAGCGCGATCGCCACCACCATGCTCAGCGCCGCGACCAGGCACAGGGCCAGGACGAGGTTGTCGTGCCAGTCGCCGCGCCGCAGCGAGGGCAGCTGGGTGCGTCTGGGCAGCCGGTAGGTGGTGAACGTGAGCCGGTAGATCAGCAGGTACCCGAGGGTGGACTGGAGCACCAGCGCCAGCAGCGGGACCGGCCCCAGCGGCATGCCGGTGGCCACCCCCAGCAGCGCGGTGAAGCAGTCGGCGAGCACCGAAAGGGCCACGAACAGCGGTGCCTGGGCCAGGATCATCAGCCGCCGTCCCGGCGTGGCGGGGAGCACGACGGCGATCGTCACCAGGTAGCCGACGACCGCCGCCGGTATCAGCGGCGGCAGGCTGAGCGCGTACAGGCTGTCCAGGTGCGCGTCGCTGTTGGTCGCCGCGAGGGTGTCGGACACCAACGAGTCGTACGCCTGGATCAGCTGCGGGTGCCGCAGCGCGACGATGAGCGTGCTGACGGCCGCGCCGACGAGCAGGAAGCCCAGCAGCCGCGGCAGTGACGGCCTGCGCACCGGCGGCAGCCGCACCATCTGTCCGGCGCCCTGGTCCGAGTCGTCGAAGCGGCGCGCCAGGGGCCAGCGCACCAGCAGCAACAGCAGTGCCGCGTCGGCGAGCAGGATCTCCACGGTCTTGGGGTGGTACATGGTCGGCTCCGGTCCTCACGTGTTCCGGCGGGTCATTGGTCGGCGGGTCATTGGTCGGCGGATCATTGGTCGGCGGATCATTGACGGGCCACCAGCGGTCCGCGCGTGCGCGGTACTTGCGTTCGATCGGGGCGAAGCGGGCACAGGAGCTGAGCGGGACGACGGCGGTCGACCCGGGGGCCAGGGCGCGTGCGGCGCGATGGGCCGGGTACGGGAGGGGCCGGCCCCGGATCAGAATGGCTCGCCCACCATCCCGGCGGTCAGCGTGGTGCCGTCCGCCGGGTCGATCAGCAGGAACGATCCGGTCCGCCGGTTCACCGCGTACGGGTCCAGCATCAGCGGCTCGGCGGTGCGCAGCACGACCCGGCCGATGTCGTTGACCCGCAGCAGGCCGGGGTGGTCGGCGCGGGCCAGGGTGTCGATGTCGATCAGGTAGGGGATGTCCTGGACGACCGCCCGTACGGTGCGGGTGGTGTGCTTGAGCAGCACCCGCTCGCCGACCCGCAGCGGGCGCTCGTTCAGGTGCGAGACGGTCGCCGCCACCTCCCGCGACGGCCTCGGGGTGGTTCCGGCGGCGATCAGGTCGCCGCGGGAGATGTCGAGCTCGTGCGCCAGCCGCACGGTCACCGACTGCGGGGCGTGCGCGATCCCGGTCTCCTGACCGAGCACGTCGATCCCGGCGACGGCGGTGATCCAGCCGGACGGCAGCACGGTCACCCGGTCCCCGGTGCGCAGCACCCCGGAGGCCAACTGGCCCGCGTAGCCCCGGTAGTCGCGGTGCTCGCCGGACTGCGGCCGGATCACGTACTGCACCGGCAGCCGTACCGGATCGCTCGCCGGATCGCCGCCGACCGGGACGCTCTCCAGGTGCTCCAGCAGCGTCGGGCCGCCGTACCAGTCCATCCGCGCGGACGGCTCGACCACGTTGTCCCCTTCCAGCGCCGAGAGGGGCACGGCGGTGACCTCCGGGATCCCGAGCGACGCCGCGTAGCCGCTGAACTCGGCGGCGATGGCGGCGAAGACCGGCTCGGCGCAGTCGACCAGGTCCATCTTGTTGACCGCCAGCACCAGGTGCGGCACCCGCAGCAGCGCGGCGATCGCCGCGTGCCGGCGGGTCTGCTGGACGACGCCGTTGCGGGCGTCGACCAGGACCACGGCCAGCTCGGCGGTGGACGCCCCGGTGACCATGTTCCGGGTGTACTGCACGTGCCCGGGGGTGTCCGCGAGGATGAACCGGCGCCGGGCGGTGGAGAAGTAGCGGTAGGCCACGTCGATGGTGATGCCCTGCTCCCGCTCGGCCCGCAGGCCGTCGGTCAGCAGCGCCAGGTCCGGGGCCGCCCTGCCGGTCCGCCGCGAGGCGTCGGCGACCGCCTGGAGCTGGTCGCTCAGCAGTGACCTCGAATCGTGCAGCAGCCGGCCCACCAGGGTCGACTTTCCGTCGTCGACGGATCCGGCGGTGGCGATCCGCAGCAGCGCGGACCGGGATCCGGCGCGCGCGGCACGTTGGTGCTGTTCGATCGGCATGGTTAGAAGTACCCCTCCCGTTTGCGATCCTCCATGGCGGCTTCCGAGACCTGGTCGTCCGCGCGAGTGGCCCCGCGTTCGGTGAGCCGGGACGCCGCCAGTTCGGTGAGGACCTCGGCGACCGTCGCCGCGTCGGAGTCGACGGCGCCGGTGCAGGACATGTCGCCGACGGTGCGGTAGCGCACCAGGCGGCGCTCGACCGTCTCGCCCGCCTTGGGACCGCCCCACTCGCCCGCGGTCAGCCACATCCCACCGCGCGCGAAGACCTCGCGCTCGTGGGCGTAGTAGATCGCCGGGAGCTCGATCCGCTCCCGCTGGATGTACTGCCACACGTCCAGCTCGGTCCAGTTGGACAGCGGGAACACCCGGACGTGCTCGCCGGGCGCGTGCCGTCCGTTGTACAGCGACCACAGCTCGGGGCGCTGGCGGCGCGGGTCCCAGGCGCCGAACTCGTCGCGCAGCGAGAACACCCGCTCCTTGGCCCGGGCCTTCTCCTCGTCACGGCGGGCGCCGCCGAAGACCGCGTCGAAGCGGCCGGCCCGGATCGCGTCCAGCAGCGGCACGGTCTGCAGCGGGTTGCGCAGGCCGTCGGGACGCTCGCGTAAGCGTCCGCTGTCGATGAACTCCTGGACCGAGGCGACGTGCAGGCGCAGCCCGTGCTCGGCCACGGTGCGGTCGCGATAGGCCAGCACCTCGGGGAAGTTGTGCCCGGTGTCGACGTGCAGCAGCGAGAACGGCACCGGCGCGGGCCAGAACGCCTTCAGCGCCAGGTGCAGCATCACGATCGAGTCCTTGCCGCCGGAGAAGAGGACCACCGGCCGTTCGAACTCCCCGGCCACCTCACGGAAGATGTGCACCGCCTCGGACTCCAGCGTGTCCAGGTGGGACAGGCGTCGCGGCTGCGACGGGCTCTCGGTCAGCAGGGTGACCACCTTCTCCTCGCTCATTGGTGCAGCCCGCATTCGGTCTTGGCGGTGCCGGCCCACCGGCCGGCCCGGGGGTCCTCGCCGGGCAGCGGTCGCCGGGTGCACGGCTCGCAGCCGACCGAGGTGTAGCCGTCCAACAGCAGCGGGTTGACCAGCACGCGGTGTCGGGCCGTGTAGGCGTCGACCTCGTCCTGGGTCCAGCCGGCCAGCGGTGAGATCTTCACCATGTCGCGTCTGGCGTCGTAGTCGACCACCCGCGTGTGCGCCCTGGTCGGCGCCTCGTCGCGGCGCATCCCGTTGATCCAGGCGGAGTACGGTCGCAGTCCCCGGTTCAGCGGCTCGACCTTGCGCAGCGCGCAGCAGCGGTCCGGGTCGCGTTCGTACAGCCTGGGGCCGTACTCGGCGTCCTGCTCCGCTGTCGTCCGCAGTGGCGTGACCGGGATCAGCCGGATCCGGTACTCGTGCGCCACGGCGTCGCGGGTGCCGCGGGTCTCGCTGAAGTGGTAGCCGGTGTCGAGGAACAGCACGTCGATCCCGGGCGCCACGGTCTGGGCCAGGTGGACGAGATGCGTGTCGGCCATCGAGGAGGCGACCACGAGCCCCGCCCCGAACACCTGGTGCGCCCAGCCGATGATCTCGGCGGCGCCGGCCCCGGCGAGTCGCGCATCCGCCGAATCGGCCAGCGCCCGCAGTTCGGTACCGGTTACGAGCGGCGGACCATCGGATTTCCCGGCAGCACCGGCTCTTTTATCCATGGGAGGCATCCTTTCCCAGGGGCAGGCAGCACCGACGTTTTGCCACTCCTGCCCGGCCTGTCAGTTCCCCGCCAAACCATAACCATTTCCCCGGGCGCGTCAAGTCATCGGGAAAAGATCGGATCTGTCGCTCTTCTCTCCTCCGCCCGGGAGCCAAACGGGGGGATCTTGGTCGGGCGTACGGGTCCGCATACCCCGGAGGCGGTCCGCAATGAGGGCGTAATCTGCCCGCAATAACGCCCCTGGCACTCATCGGCGGCCACCGTGCCGCCATTGCGCCACCTGCCCCCCTGACCAGTGGTGACAGGGCTGAGCTGCGGTGATAGATGAATCTTAAATCAGCGAAGTTTGCCTCTTTGACAGATTTGCTCTGGACATGCCAGAGATCTTGTGGAAGAGTCCCTGTCTACCGGGCGGCCCCTAGATCTTCGCAGCCCAGGACCCGGACATAGCGATTCCGGGGCAGGTGCGTGGCGTGCGGCCCGCACTTTTCTTCACGGCTTCCATGCCGCTTCACGCCCTGCGAATAAATCGCGCGGGGCAGGTATATCAGCATTCCCATCAATCCTGCACGGAGGTGGAAACATGCACGTCTTCGTACTCGGCGGTGACGGTTTCTGCGGCTGGCCGACCGCGCTTTACCTGTCGGACCGCGGCCACGAGGTGACCATCGTCGACAACCTGAGCCGCCGCGAGATCGACCTGGAACTAGAGGTCGAATCGCTCACCCCGATCCGCCCCATCGGCGAGCGGCTGCGGGTGTGGGAGCAGGTCTCCGGGCGGCGGATCGGCATGGTCAGGCTGGACCTGGCCACCGAACCGCTCCGGCTGGCCGCGCTGCTGACGGAGCTTCAGCCGGACGCGATCGTGCACTTCGCCGAGCAGCGGGCGGCGCCGTACTCGATGCGCTCCACCGCCAGCAAGCGCTACACGGTCGACAACAACGTCCGGGCCACGCACAACCTGCTGTCCGCGCTGGTCGCGACCGACAGCAGAGCGGCGCTGGTGCACCTGGGCACCATGGGCGTCTACGGCTACGGCTGGTCCGGCTCCGCGCCCATCCCGGAGGGCTACCTGTCCGTCAAGGTGCCCACCCCGGAAGGCGATCTGGAGCGCGAGATCCTGCACCCGGCCAACGCCGGCTCGGTCTACCACCTGACCAAGACCCTGGACCAGCTGATGTTCGCGTTCTACGCGGCCAACGACCGGATCCGGATCACCGACCTGCACCAGGGCATCGTCTGGGGCACGCAGACCCCGCAGACGGCCAGGGACGAGCGGCTGGTCAACCGGTTCGACTACGACGGCG
>Ga0302314_10011753_pt1 | contig 15238 bp, 13 predicted proteins | sample III_Palsa_N2_3_FD_200533 | JGI IMG/M metagenome (GOLD analysis project Ga0302314, IMG submission 200533) | Peat permafrost microbial communities from Stordalen Mire near Abisko, Sweden - III_Palsa_N2_3 | ecosystem: Environmental > Terrestrial > Soil > Palsa > Peat permafrost | place: Sweden...
GCGGCCGCCGCGCCGGCGTCCAGGGCCAGACGCCCGTCCCCGGGGTGGAGCGCGTCCGCCCCGGAGCGGAGCGCGACGGCGATCAGCGACCCGGCGTCGTCATAACCGCCGACGCCCCCCAGGGCGTAGGCCTCGTCCGCCAGCGCGGCGTGCGGCGCCCAGACGTCCGCGTCGTCGTACACCGCGACCGTGGCGAACCCGAGGTCCCGGCAGGCGCGGATGACGCGGACCGCCATGACGCCGCGTGCGGCGACTACGACCTTAGGCAGATGCCACCTCACTCGCCTGCCCGGCGCCCGGGGACTCGCCCGCGGTGCCGGCTCGCTCGAACACGATCCGGTCGCCCGGAGCGAGCTGGCCGGCGAGCCGCAGCGCGCCCGCCTCGACGACCCCGATGACGGGGTAGCCGCCGGTCACCGGGTGGTCGGCCAGGAACAAGATCGGGTTGCCCGACGGCGGCACCTGGATCGACCCCGTCGCCATGCCCTCACTGGGCAGCTCGGCGGCGCCGTCCACGGGCAGGGAGCCGTCGCTGCCCGACAACCGCAGCCCGACCCGGTCCGCGGCGGTCCCGACCGTCCAGGTGCTCGCGAACAGCCGTTTCACCGCCGCCGGGGTAAAGAGGTCATCCCGGGGGCCCAGAGCCACGGGAAGCACGGCCGTCCGGGCCGGCAGCGGCGCGGCCGGCGGCCCGTCGGGGTACCGCACGTCGCCGGCCGTCCCCGCGCCCACCGGGAGGACCGCGCCGCCGCGCAGCGGCGGCGGGCCGACCGAGGACAGGGTGTCGGTGGCGCGGCTGCCGAGCACCGGCGCGACGGCCACGCCCCCGCGGACCGCCAGGTAGGAGCGGAAGCCCGCGCGCGGGGGCCCGAAGGAGAGCCGTTCGCCCGCGCGCAGCAGGAACGGGGTACGGAAGGGGGCGGGACGCTGGTCCCGAACGGGGCCTGACTCGCTGACCGTGAGCGGCACCGCCGCTCCGGTCACGGCGAGGACGAGGTCGCCGGCGGCCCGGCACTCGAATCCTCCTGGCGCTATCTCAAGGCCCGCCGCGCCGGCCGGGTTGCCGGCCAGCCAGTTCGCCTCGGCCAGCGACTCCGGGTCGAGCGCGCCGGAACGCCCCACGCCGAGATGCCCGAAGCCGGGGCGCCCGGCGTCCTGGACCGTCGCCTGGAAACCGGGCTTCTCGATCACCAGGGCCGGGCCGGCGGGCGTCGCCGGGCGGGGGGCCGCCGCCGGGCGGCCGGCCGGGGGCGCCGCGAGCACGGCCGCTTCCCGCACGGGCGTGAACCGGACCCGGTCGCCGGCGGCGAGGGCGGCGGGCGGCTCGCTGTCCGCGTTCCACATGACCGCCGGCGACCGCCCGATGAGCTGCCACCCGCCGGGCGACTCGCGCGGGTACACCGCCGAGTAGGCACCGCCGACCGCCACGGAGCCGGCCGGAACCCGGGTCCGGGGCTCGGCGCGGCGGGCGACGCGCAGCTGGTCGTGCGGCGCGACGAGGTAGGCGAACCCGGGCGCGAAACCCACGAAGGCGACCGTCCACCGGGTCCGCGCGTGCAGCCGGGCGGCCCCCTCCCGCCCGAGCCCGGTCAGCTCGCCCACGGTATCGAGGTCCGGGCCGTCGTAGACCACGTCGATCCGGACCTCGCGCGCCGTGTCGGGAGCCGGCTCCGCCGTCGTCCGCTCGCCCAGCCGCGGCCGGGCCGCGCGGGCCGACCGGGCGTCACCGAAGGTCACCAGGACGGTCGCCTCGCCCTGGATCACCTCCTCCTGGCCGTGGAGGGGCCGCTCAAGCAGCGCCCGGGCGAGCCGCAGCGCCTCCCGCCATGACGCGCACTCGACGAGAACCGCCCGGCCGCCCGCCGGGCGCACGATCCTAGGCACAGCGCGGCAGCGCCATCGTGATGAGCACCGGTATCATCCCGCGCCCGCCGGGCGCGGCCGGACCGGGACGCTTATTGTTGAGCGATTCACCAACATGGTCGTTAAACGATACATGACCAGGCGGCGGATCCCCGGCAGCGGCTTTCCGGCGCTGGACTCAGGCGTCGCGGCGGGCCAGCAGCCAGCCGCAGGCGGTGAGCAGCACCGCCGTCCACAGGCAGAAGACGCCGAATCCCTGCCAGGGAGACAGCACGTCGGAGGCCTGCTGGCTGGACTGCGCGACCAGCTGGCCGGCCACGGTCGGCAGGTAGCCGTGGATGTGGTTGGCGATCGTGCCGGGGATCAGCGTGATCAGCGGGGGCACGACCAGGACGAGCGCGATCACGGCGGCGATCGCGCCCGCGGTGTGCCGGATCAGGCCGCCGATCGCGAGCGCGAACAAGCCGAGCACGGTGAGGTACAGCACCCCGCCGACGCAGGCCCGGGTGATACCGGGCTGGGACAGCGTGATCGACACGTGACCGCGCAGGATCGCCGTGGTGATGAAGAAGACGGCGAACACGGTGACCGCGCTGACGACGAGGTCCATGAAGGCGAACACGGCCGCTTTGGCGGCCAGCATCCGCAGGCGCCGCGGGACCGCGAGCAGCGAGGCCCGGATCGCGCCGGTGGAGTACTCGCCGCTGATGACGATCACCCCGAGCACGCAGATGGCGAGCTGGCCCAGGCCGAACCCGGCCCCGAACAGCACCGCGGTCGGGTCGGTGAGCAGCGTGACGTGGTTGGGGTGATTGCCCGGGTTGTTCCAGGTGTTGGCGATGACCGCCGCGATCAGCGCGCTGAAGCCGATCGCCACGACCACGAACGCCAGCAGCGACCACATCGTGGACCGGACCGAGCGGATCTTCGTCCACTCGGAGGTGAGCAGCCCGGTGGTCATGACGTCCTCGATCCGCCGTACTCGACGCTGTCCGCGGTCATCTCCATGAACGCCTCCTCGAGCGAGGGCAGCCTAGGGGTGAGCTCGTGCAGCACGAGCGAGGCGGACGCGGCGAGCTCGCCGATCCGCGGCGCGGGCAGCCCGGTGACGATCATGGCCCCGTTGTCGAGGGCGCTGTTGTCGACGGCGCTGTCGGCGCTGGCCGTGGCGACGGTGCCGCCCGCGCCGGTGATGAGCTCGCGGAGCCGGGCGGAGTCGGGCGCGCGGACCAGCACCGAGCGCTCGGAACTGCGCGCGATGAAATCCTCGGTGGAGCAGTCGGCGATCAGCGCGCCCCGGCCGATCACCACGAGGTAGTCGGCGGTGACCGCCATCTCGCTCATCAGGTGGCTGGAGACGAAGACCGTGCGGCCCTCCGCGGCGAGCTGCCGCATGAAGGTGCGGACCCAGCGGATGCCCTCGGGGTCAAGCCCGTTCACCGGCTCGTCGAGGAAGAGCACCGGCGGGTCGCCGAGCATCGCCGCCGCGATCCCCAGCCGCTGGGTCATGCCGAGGGAGAACCCGCCGGCCCGCTTGCGGGCCACCTCCCGCAGGCCGACCAGGTCGAGAACCTCGTCCACCCGCTTGGCCGGGAGATCCTGGCTCTGCGCGAGGAACAGCAGGTGGTCGCGGGCGCTGCGGCCAGGGTGCACGCTGCGCGCCTCGAGCAGCGCGCCCACCGCGGTCAGCGGCCGGGCGAGCTCGGTGTAGGGCCGCCCGCCGATCGTGGCCGTGCCGCTGTCCGGCCGGTCAAGGCCGGTGATGAGCCGCATCGTGGTCGACTTGCCCGCGCCGTTCGGCCCGAGGAAGCCGGTCACCCGCCCCGGCTCGACCGTGAACGACAGGTGATCGACCGCCACCTTGTCGCCAAACCGCTTCGTCAGCTCGCGGGCTTCGACCAGCCCCGGTACTTGCGCCACATCCACTCCCGGTCCGCCGGGCGGGCGCCTGGATGGCCGGGCGCCCGGGCTTTCACGGCCCCAGCATGCCGGTAATCGCGTAGTAACGCAAACACAAATGCGCGCCCGCCGCCGCGCGTCCGCGTCCCGGCTTGATTCCGGGAGCGCTCGCATGCTAAATTTCCTTTGCACGTGCTAGGAGGAGTGATGTGAAAGCTGTCGAAATGACCGGAGACGCCCTGCTGAAGGTGCTGGCGACGCTGGCCAATCCGCACCGCATCCGGGTCGTGGCCGCGCTGGCCGGGGAGCGGAACTACGTCAGCCAGCTGGCCCGCGACCTGGGCATCAGCCGGGCCCTGCTCCAGGTTCACCTGCGCAAGCTGGAAGCGGCCGGGCTGGTATCGGCCTCGGTCGAGGTCTCGGCGGACGGCAAGGCCATGAAGTTCTACGAGGTGGCGCCGTTCGCGCTGAACCTCACCCCCGAGGTGATCAGGACGGCGGCGCGCACCCTGAGCACGGACAGCGACCTGGAGGCGGTGCTGGGATGAGAAACCGGACGGCAGTGGAGACAGGGATCATCTGCGTGGCCGCGGTGGCCGCGATCTGGATCCTGAGCATCCCCTTCGACAACGACAAGGGCAGCAGCGGCGGCCTGGTCGCGATCGTGTTCTTCGGGGTCGCCGGGCTCTGGGTGACCCTGACCTACCGCTACCTCACCGCCAGGAAGCGGGCCCAGGCCGAGCTGACCGGCGGTGAGCAGTACCGCCAGCTGGCCGAGGAGTACCGCCGGCTCGCGGACATGGCGATCACCACCCAGGAGCACACCGACATGAAGCTCGGCGACGTCACCGTCCAGCTTGACCACCTGCGAGAGCAGACGGCGTCCCTGCAGAAGATCCTCAAGGACGTCGAGTAGTCCCGGCCCGTCCGGCCGGGATTGCGCCGCCGATGGCGGCGGCGACGATCTCCCGGGCCTGCTCCTGGATGGCGGCGAGCTGGTCCGGGCCGCGGAAGGACTCGGCGTAGAGCTTGTAGACGTCCTCGGTCCCGGACGGGCGGGCGGCGAACCAGCCGGTCTCGGTGACCACCTTGAGGCCGCCGATCGGGGCGCCGTTGCCCGGCGCCGTGGTCAGCGCGGCGATGATCTTCTCGCCCGCGAGCTCGCTGGCCGGGACCTGCTCGGGGGAGAGCCTGGCCAGCGCCGCCTTCTGCTCCCGGGTGGCGGCGGTGTCGATCCGGGCGTAGGCGGGCGTCCCGTAGCGGCCGGTGAGGGCGTCGTAGTGCTGGGACGGCGTCTGCCCGGTGACCGCCGTGATCTCCGAGGCGAGCAGGGCCAGGATGATCCCGTCCTTGTCGGTGGTCCACACCGAGCCGTCCCGCCGCAGGAACGAGGCCCCGGCGCTCTCCTCGCCGCCGAAGGCGACCGAGCCGTCGAGCAGCCCGGGCACGAACCACTTGAACCCGACCGGCACCTCGAGCAGCCGGCGGTCGAGGCCGGCGGCCACCCGGTCGATCATCGACGAGCTGACCAGGGTCTTGCCGACGGCGGCCCCGCCCGGCCAGCCCTGCCGGTTCCGGTACAGGTAGTCGATGGCGACCGCGAGGTAGTGGTTGGGGTTGAGCAGCCCCGCGTCGGGCGTGACGATGCCGTGCCGGTCGGCGTCGGTGTCGTTGCCGGTGGCGATCGTGAACTCGTGCTGGCGGCTGATCAGGCTGGCCATCGCGTACGGCGACGAGCAGTCCATCCGGATCTTGCCGTCCCAGTCCAGGGTCATGAACCCGAACGTCGGGTCCACCACCGGGTTGACCACGGTCAGGTCGAGGCCGTACCGGTCGCCGATCTCGCCCCAGTACGCCACGCTCGCCCCGCCCAGGGGGTCGGCGCCGATGCGGACCCCGGCCGCGGCGATCGCGGCCAGGTCCACCACGCTGTCCAGGGCGGCCACGTAGCTGTCGAGGAAGTCGAACGTCCCGGTCGTGTCGGCCGCGAGGGCCCGGGCGTAGGGGATCCGGCGGACGCCGGCCAGGCCGCCGGCGAGCAGTTCGTTCGCCCGGTCCTGGATCGCCGAGGTGATATCGGTGCCGGCCGGGCCGCCGTCCGGCGGGTTGTACTTGAAGCCGCCGTCCGCGGGCGGGTTGTGCGACGGGGTGACCACGATCCCGTCGGCCCGGGGTCCGTGCCCGGAGGCGTTGTGGGTCAAGATCGCGTGCGAGACCGACGGGGTGGGCGTGTACCCGCCCCGGGCGTCGACGAGGACCCGGACGCCGTTGGCCGCGAGCACCTCGAGCGCGCTGACCTGAGCGGGCTCGGACAGCGCGTGGGTGTCGGCGCCCAGGTACAGCGGCCCGTCGATGCCCTGGCCGTCCCGGTACTCGCAGATCGCCTGCGTGGTCGCCAGGATGTGATCCTCGTTGAACGTCGCGGTGAACGCGGACCCGCGGTGGCCGGACGTGCCGAACGAGACCCGCTGGGCGACGTCACCGGGATCGGGGTGCACCGCGTAGTACGCGGTGACCAGCTTCGCGACGTTGACGAGATCATCACGGGCAGCGGGCTGTCCCGCACGCGGATCGGCCATACGGCCATACTGGCACGGCCCGGTCCCGGCCGCACGGCCGGGACCGGGCCGGTTACTTCCTCAGGTCGGCGACGAGCTCTTCCAGGCCGCGCAGGCCGGCCGCGTCGAACCGCCCGCCCGCGGTGACCAGCTGCACCACCACGTGGTCGGCCCCGGCCGCGAGGTGCTCGCGCAGCCGGGTGACCGCCGCCTCCGGCCCGTTCGGCACGACCCGCGACATGAGCAGGTCGCTGCCCCCGCCGTCGATGTCCGCGTCGGTGAAGCCGAACGCGCGCAGGTTGTTCGTGTAGTTCGGCAGGCCCAGGTACAGCTTCGAGTACGCGCGGGCGGCCGCGGCGCCCTCGGCGCCGGGCGCGAGCGCGACCGCGAGCTCGGGGACGAGCAGCGGCTCGGGCCCGAGGACCGACCGGGAGAACGCGGTGTGCTCGGGCGGGGTGAAGTAGGGGTGCGCGCCGAGCGTGCGGTCACGTGACAGCTCGAGCATCTTCGGCCCGAGCGCGGCGAGCATCAGCGGCGCGGCGATCGGCGGCAGCTCGTCGAGGAACTGGACCATCTTGCTGTAGGGCCTGACGTAGGCCTGCCCGGTGGCCTCGACGCCGGGCGCGTGACTGACCCCGAGGCCGAGGATGAAGCGCTCCGGGTAGGCCGCGGCCAGCCGGTCCGCCTCGGCCGCCAGCTCGGCCGGCGCCCACGTCCAGACGCTCGCGATCCCGGTCCCGAGCACCAGCCGCTCGGTGGCGGCGAGCATCGGCTCGACCGCCGCCAGGTCGGCGGCGGAGTTCATGCCGGGGAACCAGACCGAGGTGAACCCGGCCGCCTCGATCTCGTGAGCGTACTTCTCCGGGTCGATCCCGGCCCGGGCCGGCGGGGGCATCCAGATCCCGATCGGGCCGAGCACCTGCCGCAGTTCGTCCGCAGTGATCATGATTCCGTTATATCCCCTCCCGAGATTCGCGGTGCGTGCGGGCTCGTGCGATAGGTTCTGTGTCGTGTCGACCCTCCTCATCACCGGGGCCGCTGGCGGGATGGGGTCCATGCTCCGGTCCCGGCTGGCCCGGCCCGGCCGGGTGCTCCGGCTGCTCGATGTCGCCCCGCTCGCCCGGCCGCCCGGGCCGGGCGAAGAGGAGGTGACGGCGTCGGTCACCGACCTGGCCGCGATGACCGCCGCCTGCTCCGGCGCGGACGCCGTCATCCACCTGGGCGGCATCGCGTCCGAGGCGCCGTGGGAGCGGATCCTCGAGGTGAACATCAACGGCGTCTACACGATGTTCGAGGCCGCCCGCCGGGCGGGGACGGGCCGGGTGGTGTTCGCCTCGTCGAACCACGCGGTGGGGTTCACCCCGCGCGAGGCGTTCCCGGTACCCGACTACGCGTACCCCGCGCCCGACACCTACTACGGGGTGTCCAAGGCGGCGGGCGAGGCGGTCGCCGCGCTGTACGCCAGGCGGTACGGGCTCGACGCGGTCTGCGTCCGCATCCTGTCCTGCTTCGAGCGGCCGAAAAGCACCCGGATGCTGTCCACCTGGCTGTCGCCCGACGACGCCGGCCGGCTCTTCGAGGCCTGCGTGACCGCGCCGTCGCCGGGCTTCCGCGTCGTCTACGGAGTCTCCGCCAACACCCGGGGCGGCTGGGTGTCGCTGGCCGAGGCGCGGGCGCTCGGCTACGAGCCGCGCGACGACGCCGAGGTCTACGCGGCCGAGACCATCGCCGCCCACGGGGAGCTGGACCCCGACGACCCGGTAGCCCGCTACCTGGGCGGCGAGTTCACCGGGCCCGCCTTCGACGCCCCCATCACGCCTTCCCCGTGATCCCCGAGAAGTCGGCGACGATGCGGGGCGTGCCCCCGCCGGCCGGCGGGTCGTAGGCGGCGAACTGGTCACGGAACTCCAGCCTGGCCTGGTGCAGCGACTGGGCGGCCGAGTACAGGCCGGGAACCGTCAGGTGCAGGACCGCGCCGGCCGGCGGGGTGATCGTCAAGGTGGCCGCGACCGCGTAGAAGACCAGCGCGCCGCCGTCGTTGGTGAGCAGCGCGAACGCCAGCCCGGCGGTCGCCGGGGCGTGCTTGTCCCTGATGGTCACGGTCGGCGCCTTGGCCTGCCAGAACTGCTCGTCGGCCCGGTCGGCCAGGTCGCCGGGGGCGGCGACCGGGCCGCCGCCGTCGAACGAGGTCGCGGTGACCTTCGGGAGCTGGCCGGGCGCGACCGCCAGCGACGTCGCGTCGCCGCTGGCGACCGCCGTGGCCAGGCCGCCGGCGCCGACCGCGACCGCCGGGATGCTCGCGCCGGACAGGACATAGGGCTCGATCACGTTCCGCCAGGGGGCACCCGGCTCGTCCTGGAGGAACAGCAGGTACTCGGTCGTGGTCACCGTGGCCGGGTGGCTGGCGAACGCGTTGCCCACCCGGACCACGAACCAGCGCGGCCCGGCGGCCGGCTCGGACCGCGGCAGGTAGTAGGTCGCGCTGGCCGGCTCGTACGCGGGGAACGGCGCCGCGCCGGTCGCCCGCTGGGTCCGGTACGCGCCCGCGTCGATCGCGTAGCTGCTGGCCGCCTCGACCGTGGCGAGCTGCGTGGTGCTGCGCCCGGCGTTCGCGCTGTTGTTCGCCGTGGTGTACGCGGCGAGCACGGCCTGGGCCTGGGCCAGCGACAGCGGCGCTCCCGCTGCCACTGCCGCCGATGATGCCGAGGTCGTGGCCTGCGGTGACGCCGGCGGGCTGGCCGCGTGACCGGACGCGGATGGAGCGGCCGGAGCGGTCGCGGTGCCCGCGGCGGCGGCGCTGACCGGGTGGCCGTTGACGACCAGGACGGCGGTCCCGGCGATGACGGCGGCCGCCACCACGATGCCCGCCGCCATCAGCCAGCGCCGGTCGGGCCCGGCCTCGCCGCCCCGCCGCGACCGGCCGCGCCGCGGCGGCGACAGCCACGGCTCGTCACCCGGCGGCTGGTCCCCGGGCCCGTCCGGGCCGGCCCAGTGGCCGTTCATCCACCGGTCGTCGGCCCATCCCGGCGGCTCCTCGGACGACGGCGCCAGCACCCACTCGTCGTCGTCGGGCTGGCCGGCCGTGAAGTCGGGCACGCCCGGGCCGGCCGCGAACGGGCTGGCCGCGGCGTCTGACTCGATCCGGCCGCGCTCGTACGTGATCGGGTACAGCCAGGCGTCATCGTCGTCGACGGCGGGCGGGATAACGGCGTTATCGTGATCGGCCGGCAGGCGGTCGAAGTCCCAGTGGCTCATGACTCTCCCCGGTGTGGTCCTGACGACCTGTAACACGGATCACGGGATGGTCCGGTTCAGATCGCCCGCCACCGGCGGCGAGAAGGCCGCCGATCAGACTCTTCCCGTGATCCCTGAGTAGTCGGCGATGACGCGGGGCGCGCCTGCGCCGGCTGGCGGGTCGTAGGTGGCGAACTGGTCCAGGTAGCCGAGGCTGGCGCTGGTCAGGGACTCGCCGGGGGAGTAGAAGCCGGGGACCGTCAGGTGGAGGATCATGCCCGCCGCCGGGGTGATCGTCAGGTCGGCGGCGTCGGCGTAGAAGACCAGCGCGCCGCCGCCGGCGGTCGGCAGCGCGAACGTCTCAGCGTCGGCGCCGGCCGCGGGCGCGTGGCTGACGGTGACGGTCGCGGTCGGCAGCCTGGCCTTCCAGAACCGCTCGTCGGCGCCGCTGACGAGGTTGCCGGGGTTGGCGATCCGGCCGCCTCCGCCGAGGGAGGCCGCGGTGACCGCGGGAAGCTGGCCGGGCGGGACCGTCAGCGATGCCGCCGTCGCGGCGACGGCGGCCGTGAGGCCGTCGCCGCCGACCGCGATCCGCGGGGCGCTGTCGCCCGGCAGCAGGTAGGGCTCCATCGCGTTCAGCCAGGGGCCGCCCGGGGTCGCCTGGGTGAACACGAGGTACTCAACCGAGGCCACCTTCGCCGGGCTGCTGAGGAACGCGTTGCTGACCCGGGCGGCGAACCAGCGCGGCCCGGTGGCCGGCTCGGTGCGCGGGATGTAGTAGGTGGTGCTGACCGGCTCGAACGCGGGGTACGCGGCCGCTCCGACGGCTTGCTGCATCAGGTACGTGCCCGCGTCGATCGCCTGGCTGCTGCCGGTCTCGACCGTGGCGAGCCGCGCGTCGCTCCGCGCGGCGTTCGCGGCGTTGTTCCCCGTGGTGTACGCGGCCAGCACCGCCCGGGCTTCCGGCATTGACACCGGCGGCATTGACACCGGCGGTGTCGCCGTTGTCGACGAGGTCTTCGCGGTTTTCGGTGCGGCCGATGCCGACGGGGCCGCCGTCTGGCTCCCGGCCGGGCGAGACGGTGCGGGCGAGGACGACGGCGAGCTCGGCCGCATCGCGGCTCCCCGGGTCGCCATGGTGCCGGCGTGATCGCCGGCGAAGAACACGGCGGCGCCGCCGAGGGCGGCCGCCGCGACGGCGACGCACACGATGGTCAGCCAGCGCTGGACAGGAGGGGCTTCGCCGCTGTGCCGGGCCCGCCCGGGCCGCGCCTCTGGCTGGGTTTCTGGCTGGGGACGGGGGAGCCACGTCGTCGGCGCAGGCCCCGGTGAGCGCAGCCATGATTCCCCGGCCAGCTGGTCGCCCGAGAACTCGTCGCCCGCGAATAGGTCAGCACCGAACCGGCCGCCCGCGAACTGGCCATCCGAGAACTCGTCGCCCGCGAATGGGTCAGTACCGAACTCGTCCGACACGAGCTGGTCGGCCGCGAGCGTGCCGGGCGTGTGCCGCCCGCCGTCGAACTGGTCAGCGGCGAGGCGATCCTCGAGAGACTCGTGGCCGCCGGTCCACTGGACACCCCCCAGGGGGTACTCGCGGGCATCCGCTGGCTGCGTGCGATGGTCATCTCGCGGACGACCGAAGTCCCAGTCGCTCATGGCACTCCCAGCTATGGACCCGACGGCCAGCATCACGGATCGCAGGACCGGTCCGGCTCTATCACCGGCACCGGCTACGCTAGCCCGCCTCGTGGCCGCTGATCATCGGGGTGATCGTCTTGAAAGGAAATGGTCATACCTGGAAGGGACAACAGCGAGAAGCGCTCGCGCTCAGCTCCAGGCCTTGCCGTTCCAGTGCAGGATCAGGGTCTTCGGGACGCTCAGGCCGGTGGAGCCGACGGCCCACGCGCCGCGGGCCGAGGTCGCGGCGACGGCGGCCAGGGCCCCGTCGCCCGACGGGGTGGGACTGGCGACCCGCGACCAGGCCTTGCCCGTCCACCGCGCGATCACCGTCGAGGCGACGGCGACCTTGGGCGACTCGGCCGAGCCCACCGCCCACGCGGTCCCGCCGGGGACGGCGGCGGCGGCGAACAGGTCGCCGCTGGCCGGGCCCGTCGTCTTCGCCCAGGACGTGCCGTTCCAGTACATGCTGATCGCGGTCGCGCCGGTCCCGCTCGCGTTGGCGCCAACCGCCCAGGCCGTGCCCCGGGGGCCGGCGGCCAGGCCGTTGAGGTACTGGTAGGTGCCCTGGATCGGGTAGGCGGCCTTCGCCCAGGACGTGCCGTTCCAGTGCAGCAGCAAGCCGGAGATCTGGGTGTTGATCGTGCCGAGCCCGCCGGCCCACGCGCTGCTCGCGGAGGTCGCGGCGACGGTGGCCAGGCCGACGTTGCTGAGCCCGGCCGGGACCGGCGACTTCGCCCAGGTCCGGCCGTTCCAGTGCCAGATCACGGCGGTGGACGCCGCGGTGGAGCCGACGGCCCAGGCGTACCCGGCCGTCGCGGTCACCGCGGCGAAGGCCCCGCTGACCGGCCTGGGCGTGGTCACGGCGGTCCAGGACCGGCCGTTCCAGTGCTCGAGCAGCGTGCGCTGCGAAGTGAACGGCGAGCCGGTGTAGCCAACGGCCCAGGCGCTGGTCGCGGAGACGGCGGCGATCCCGCTGAGCTCGCCCGCGACGGGGGTGAAACCGGGTGCCTTCGCCCAGGTCTTGCCGTTCCAGTGCAGGATCAGGGTCTTCGACTTCTCCTGGGTGCCGGTGTAGCCGACCGCCCAGGCGCTGCCGCCGGAGACGGCGGCGACGCCGGCCAGCGCGCCGTCGGTGACATAGCGGGTGGAGTCGGGCGCGGCGGAGGCCGCGGCGGCCCGCGTGGAGAGCACCGTCGCCCGGCTCGGGCCGGCGGACCTGGTCGAGGCCGCGCTCGCCTGGGCGCCGTTGGCGGCGACGCCGGCGATCAGGGTCAGCATGCCCGCCGCCGTCACGATCCTGGTGGTCCAGCTAATGCGCACTCAGAGTCCCTTCACCCGGCGTCCGGAAGCCCGCGTCCAAGGTGGATATTAGCCATCAAGGACCGAAAGGCACCGATGCCGCGCCGTTACATATCGGCGGAGTGTAGAAATCGCGTCAGTAGCGCATCTCCATCGCCGCGCGGACCTCGGCCAGGGTGGCGTCGGCGATCGCGCGGGCCCGGGCGTTGCCGTCGCGGAGCACCTGGCGGGCGTAGCCGGGGTCGGCGGCCAGTTCCCGGCGGCGGGCCCGGACCGGCGCGAAGCGCTCGTTGACCGCTTCGGTCACGGTCCGCTTGAGCGCGGCCGCGCCGCCGCCGCCGATCCGGGCGGCGACGTCGGCCGGGTCCTGGCCGGAGCACAGCGCGGCCAGCAGCACCAGGGAGGAGACCGCTGGCCGGGCGGCCGGGTCGTAGCTGATGTGGCGCTGCCCGTCGGTCCTGGCCGCCTTGATGAGCGCGGCGGTCTCGTCGGCGGTCGCCCGCAGCGTGATCGCGTTCCCGCGTGACTTGCCCATCTTCTCGCCGTCGGTGCCGAGCAGCAGCGGCGCGGGTGACAGCAGGGCGTCCGGCTCGGCGAACACGGGGGTGCCGGGTCCCGGGTACCGGTCGTTGAACCGGCGCGCGATCAGCCGGGTCAGCTCCAGGTGCGGGAGCTGATCTTGGCCCACGGGGACCAGGTTCGCCTTGCAGAACAGGATGTCGGCCGCCTGGTGCACCGGGTAGGTGAACATCAGGCCGCTCACCGAGGACTGGCGCGAGTGCGCGATCTCGTCCTTCACGGTCGGGTTGCGCCGCAGTTCAGGGACGGTCACCAGGCTGAGGAACGGCAGCAGCAGCTGGTTGAGGCCGGGGACGTCGCTGTGGGCGAAGATCGTCGCCCGGGCCGGATCGACGCCGATCGCCAGGTAGTCGAGCACGAGGCCGGTGACGCGCTCGCCGAGACGGTCGGCGGTGTCCCGGTCGGTCAGCGCCTGGTAGTCGGCGATGAGCACGAGCACCTCGGCCCCGGCGTCCTGCAGCCGGACCCGGTTCGCCAGGGTGCCGAAGTAGTGGCCCAGGTGCAGGGCACCGGTCGGCCGGTCGCCGGTCAGGACGCGGAACGAGGCCGCGTCCTCGCCGAGCCGCCGCTCCAGCTGCGCCGACCGGCGCAGCGCCGCGTCGAGCGGGCCGTCGGGCCCGGCGAGGGTGCCGTGGGGCTCGGTGAGAGTGCTGGTCATGAGTCTGTCTCCTTGGTCTTGGCTTAGCTCAAGGACGACCCGGTCAGCAGGAAGGCCGTCCCCGTTTCCGGCGGACGGCCGTGTGGTGAGCGCGCGTGAGTCGCGGTAGCCGTCCCTAGAAGGGACGCCACCAGCTGGCTCGCGCGAGTCGGTACATGGTCTGAGCATAGCGCGCGCTCATGAAAGGCTAGGACCATGGAGTACACGCATCTTGGCCGTTCCGGCCTCTCGGTCAGCAGGCTCTGCCTGGGAACGATGAACTTCGGGCCGCTGACGCCGCCCGACGAGGCGCACGCGATCATGAATCACGCGCACGAGCTCGGCATCAACTTCTTCGACACGGCGAACCGGTACGGCCGCCCGGACGGGCCGCCCGGGCAGGCCGCGGAGAAGCCGAGCGGGCACGCGGGCTGGACCGAGGAGATCATCGGCGACTGGTTCGCGGCTGGCGCCGGCCGGCGTGAGCGGACGGTCCTGGCGACCAAGCTCTACGGCGAGATGGGCACCTGGCCGAACGAGGGCAAGCTGTCCGCGCTGAACATCCGCCGGGCCTGCGACGCGTCGCTGAAGCGCCTCAAGACCGACTACATCGACCTGTACCAGATGCACCACGTCGACCGGTCCACCCCGTGGGACGAGATCTGGCAGGCGATGGAGGTGCTGGTCGCGCAGGGCAAGGTCATCTACGTCGGCTCGTCCAACTTCGCGGGCTGGGACATCGCGCGGGCCAACGAGACCGCGAAGGCCCGCGGCTTCGGCGGCCTGGTCAGCGAGCAGTCGCTGTACAACCTGCTGAGCCGGACCGTCGAGCTCGAGGTGCTGCCCGCGGCGAAGGCCTACGGCGTGGGCGTCATCCCCTGGTCCCCGCTCGAGGGCGGGCTGCTCGGCGGCGTGCTGAAGTCCGAGCGCGAGGGACGCCGACGGCTCGTCGGCCGGGCGAAGCGCACCGTCGAGGCCAACCGGGAGAAGTTCGTCGCCTACGAGGACCTGTGCGACAAGCTGGGCGAGCAGCCCGCCGACGTCGCCCTGGCCTGGCTGCTGCACCAGGACGGGGTGACCGCGCCGATCATCGGCCCGCGGACCCAGGCGCAGTTCGACGGCGCCCAGCGGGCCCTGGCAATTCACCTCGACGAGACCGTCCTCCGCCAGCTCGACGAGATCTTCCCCGGCTATAAGCCCGCGCCCGAGCACTACGCCTGGTGACGGGCAGCACCTCGTGAGCACCGCCGCGCGGCAGCCGCGGCGACCGCACCAGCCGCGGCTGCTGCGTGACCGCTCGGGCGGGCACCGGGTCACCAACATCGAGCTGTTCTTCGACTGTCGGTCGGGACGGATGTCGCCGGCGGCCTGGTCGGGTTCGCGGTTCCGTGGCTGGGCCGGTCGCACACGGCCGACTGGACGATCGAGGGCGGTCACTTCGCCGAGCGCTGCCAGGCGTTCATCCTGATCGCGCTGGGCGAGCCGATCG
>Ga0302314_10011756_pt1 | contig 15235 bp, 11 predicted proteins | sample III_Palsa_N2_3_FD_200533 | JGI IMG/M metagenome (GOLD analysis project Ga0302314, IMG submission 200533) | Peat permafrost microbial communities from Stordalen Mire near Abisko, Sweden - III_Palsa_N2_3 | ecosystem: Environmental > Terrestrial > Soil > Palsa > Peat permafrost | place: Sweden...
CTGGCGCGCGGCGTGCACAAGCAGGCCGATGCGAGCGCGCCGAACAAGGCGCCGGTCTACTACCCGGACACGCTGGTGGGCACCGACAGCCACACCACGATGATCAACGGCCTGGGCGTGGTCGGCTGGGGCGTGGGCGGCATCGAGGCCGAGGCCGCGATGCTGGGCCAGCCGGTCTATTTCCTCACCCCGGACGTCGTCGGTTTCGAGTTCACCGGCCGGATGCGCGAAGGCGTCACCGCCACCGACCTGGTGCTCACCGTCACCGAGATGCTGCGCAAGGCCAAGGTGGTGGGCAAGTTCGTCGAGTTCTACGGCGCCGGCACGGCGCTGTTGTCGGTGCCCGACCGCGCCACGCTGGCCAACATGGCGCCCGAGTACGGCGCCACGATGGGCTTCTTCTCCGTCGACGACAAGACGGTGGAGTACATGCGCGGCACCGGCCGCACCGCCGAGGAGATCGAGGCCTTCGAGGCCTACTTCCGCGCGCAGGGCCTGTTCGGCACGCCGGCCAGCGGCTCGATCGACTTCAGCGAATCGCTCACGCTGGACCTGTCTACCGTCACCCCCAGCCTGGCGGGCCCGAAGCGCCCGCAGGATCGCATCGAGATCGGCCAGCTGTCGAAGAAGTTCGACGAGCTGCTCGTGACCCCCGCTGCCAGCAACGGCTACAACCTGCCGCCCGACCAGGTCGCGCGCCGCGCGGTCACCGCCAGCGGCATCGAGATCGGCCACGGCGACGTGCTGATCGCGGCCATCACCAGCTGCACCAACACCAGCAACCCGAGCGTGATGCTGGCCGCCGGCCTGCTCGCCAAGAAGGCCGTGGCGGCGGGGCTGACGGTCAAGCCGCACATCAAGACCTCGCTGGCGCCCGGCTCGCGCATCGTCACCGAATACCTGGAGAAGGCCGGCCTGCTGCCGTCGCTGGAGAAGCTGGGCTTCAACGTGGCGGCCTATGGCTGCACCACGTGCATCGGCAACGCGGGCGACCTGACGCCCGAGCTGAACCAGGCCATCGTCGAGAACGACCTGGTGGCCGCGGCGGTGCTGTCGGGCAATCGCAATTTCGAAGCGCGCATCCATCCGAACCTGAAGGCCAACTTCCTCGCCAGCCCGCCGCTGGTGCTGGCCTACGCGATCGCCGGCAACGTCAAGGTGGACCTGATGACGCAGCCGGTGGGCCGCAACGCGGCCGGCAAGGATGTCTGGCTGGGCGACATCTGGCCGACCAGCGAGGAGGTCTACGCGCTGATGAAGTTCGCCATGGACGCCGACGCCTTCCGCGCCAACTATGCCCAGGTCAAGACCAACCCCGGCAAGCTGTGGGGCGACATCACCGGAGTCACCGGCCAGGTCTACGACTGGCCCAGGAGCACCTACATCGCCTGCCCGCCGTTCTTCGACGGCTTCACGCAGCAGCCGAAACCGGCGCCCACCTCGGTGAAGGGCGCGCGCATCATGGCGCTGTTCGGCGACTCGATCACCACCGACCACATCTCGCCGGCCGGCTCGATCAAGACGGACTCGCCCGCGGGCAAGTACCTGCAAGCCAACGGCGTGCTCCCCGCCGACTTCAATTCCTACGGCTCGCGCCGCGGCCATCACGAAGTGATGATGCGCGGCACCTTCGCCAACGTGCGCATCAAGAACCTGATGCTGCCGGCGCGCGCCGACGGCGGCCGCGTGGAAGGCGGCTACACGCTGTACCAGGGCAGCACCGGCAGCGCCGACGTGCCGGTGGACAGCTCCACGCCGGTGTCGATCTACGATGCCGCGATGGCCTACCAGTCCAGCAGCACCCCGACGGTGGTCTTCGCCGGCGAGGAATACGGCACCGGCTCCAGCCGCGACTGGGCCGCGAAGGGCACCTACCTGCTGGGCATCAAGGCCGTCGTCGCGCGCAGCTTCGAACGCATCCACCGCAACAACCTGGTGGGCATGGGCGTGCTGCCGCTGCAGTTCAAGGCCGGCGTGACCTGGGCCAGCCTGGGGCTGACCGGCAACGAGACGATCGACATCGAGTGGAGCGCGCCGATCGTCCCGCAGATGGAAGCCACGCTGGTGATCCATCGCGCCGACGGCAAGAGCCAGCGCGTGCCGCTGATCCTGCGCATCGACACGCCGATCGAGGTGGACTACTACGCGCATGGCGGGATCCTGCCGTACGTGCTGCGCCAGTTGCTGGCGGCCTGATCCACGCCGCCTGGAGATCGACGGCCGCCCGCGGGCGGCTGTTGTCGTTGGCGCTTGCGGCGCCTACCAACTGCCGTCCGGCCCGTCGGTGGCCAGGCCCGGCGCGCGCCACTTCTCCAGTTCGGCCTGCATCGTGCCCAGCTTCGCGGCAAAGGTGTTGACGGCGATCGCGCCGGCCGTGAAGCGCAGCGGGGGTGCCGCCTCGTTGGCAAGCTGCACCATCGCGTCGGCGAGTTTCACCGGGTCACCGGGCTGCTTGCCGTTGCGTTGCTCGAAAGTGGCGCGCAGGGCCGCGCGGCGCTCCTCGTAGTCGGGGATGGCCCTGGCGCCGAAGCGGATCGAGGCCGGGGTCAGGAAGTCGGTGCGGAACGGGCCCGGCTCGATGATCGTCACCCGTATCCCGAACGGCGCGAGCTCCAGCGCGAGCGATTCCGAGAAGCCCTCGACGGCAAACTTGCTGGCGCAGTACAGCGAGCCCGTTTCGACGCCGCGAAAGCCTGCGGACGAGGACAGGTTGAAGATGCGGCCGCTGCGCGCGGCGCGCATCACCGGCAGCGCGGCGCGCGTGACGTTGAACAGGCCGAACACGTTGGTGGCGAACTGGGCTTCGACGTCATCGGGCGTCGTTTCCTCGAAATAGCCGAGGTGGCCGTAGCCCGCGTTGTTGACGAGCACGTCGATGCCGCCGAAGCGCGCCACGGCCTCGCTCACGGCCGTCTGCGCCTGCCCGGCGTCCGTGACGTCGAGGGCCAGCGTCAACAGCCGGTCGTTGTCCGGCCCCAGGCTGTCGGCCACCTGCGAGCGCTGGCGGCCGGTGGCGACGACGCGGTCGCCGACCCGCAGCGCGGCCTTCGCGATGTCGACGCCGAGCCCGCGGCTGGCGCCGGTGATGAACCAGGTCTTGCTCATGATGGATCCTTTCTTTGACAGGCCTCCATGGTGCGGCCAGGGGTCGTCATCCGGGTAGCACCATGCTGCCGATTGATTGCACGATCCTGCCAATCCCGCGGGTTCCGTGCAGCCGGCTCTTGCGCCGGCCGGAGCCCTGGGCTTCAATGCGGACATGGCTTCTCCGTTGTCCGAACTCCAGTCGCTGATCGCCCGCCACGCCCGTCCCGGCGTGGCGGAAACGGCGCTGACCGGCGTGCGCGTGCTGATCTCCGCGATGCCCACCGAGGCCGTGCACCACGTCACCGAGCCGGGCCTCGGGATCGTCGTCCAGGGCGCGAAGAACACCGTCGTCGGCGATCGTGTGTTCGAGTACGGCGAAGGCGACTTCGTCATCACGTCGGTGGATCTGCCGATCTCCAGCCATGTGGTGCGCGCGAGTGCCGCGCGGCCTTATCTCGCCTGCCGGATGGCCCTGGATCCGGCCGCGATCGCCGCCCTGCTGCTCGAGGCGCCCGGCACCGACGAGCTCGTGACGGCACCCTGCGGCATGGGCGTGCACAAGGCGGCGCCTGAACTGCTGGAGGCGGTCGTGCGGCTGTTGCGCCTGCTCGACACCCCGCGCGACGCGCCGGTGCTGCGGCCGCTGATCGAGCGCGAGATCCTGTGGCGGCTGCTGTGCGGCGAGCAGGGCGGGCGCGTGCGCCAGATCGGCCTGGCCGACAGCCGGCTGGCGCAGGTCAGCCATGCGATCCGCTGGATCCGCCAGCACTTTGCCGAGGCGGTGAGCATCGAGGAACTGGCCCGGCTCGCGACGATGAGCGTGTCGTCGTTCCATCGCCATTTCCGCGCCGTGACGGCGATGACCCCGATCCAGTTCCAGAAGCAGATCCGGCTGCAGGAGGCGCGCTCGCGCCTGCTGGCCGAGGCCGACGACGTGGCCGCGGTCGGTTTCGCCGTGGGCTACGACAGCGCGTCGCAGTTCAGCCGCGAATACAGCCGGCTGTTCGGCGCGCCGCCAGGACGCGACGTCGCGCGCCTGCGGCTGGTGGCGCCGTTGGCGCGCAGCGCCGCCTGAGAATGGCGTTCAGTTCGAGACCGTGGCGAGCGCTCGTCCGAAGTCGTCGATCAGGTCGGCGATGTCCTCGATGCCCACCGACAGCCGGATCAGGCCGTCGGCGATGCCCATCTCGGCGCGGCGCTCGGCACCCATCTCGTGGAAGATGGTGTGGGCCACGGGAATCGCCAGCGTGCGGTTGTCGGCCAGGTGGCTCGACACGATGACCAGTTGCAGCGCGTCGAGGAACGCGAAGCAGTCGATGCCTTCGCGCAGCTCGAAGCTCAGCAGCGGGCCGAAGCCGCCGTTGAACAAACGGGCTGCGCGTTCGTGCTGGGCGTGGCTGGGCAGGCCCGGATAGAAGACGCGGGCAATGGCAGTCTGCGCTTCCAGCCAGCGAGCCATCTGCAATGCGTTGTCGCACACGCGCGGGATGCGCAGCGCCAGCGTCTCGGCGCCGACTGCGATGCGGTGCGCATCTTCGGCGCGCAACGAGGCGCCCAGGTCGCGCAGCCCCTTCTTGCGGATCTGCAGCAGGCCCCAGCTGGCGGGCGGCCCCTTGCGATAGGACGGCAGGATGTTGTCGAATTTCGCCCAGTCGAACAGCCCCGTGTCGACCACCGCACCACCCAGCGCGTTGCCGTGGCCGCCGATGCCCTTGGTCAGCGAGTGCACCACCAGGCCGGCGTCGACGCTTCGACCCTTGAACAGGAGAGGTGTGGTCAACGTGTTGTCGACGATGAACAGCACCCCCTTGTCGCGGCAGAGGCGGCCGATGCCTTCGAGGTCGGCCACCTGCGTGACCGGGTTGGCGATCGTCTCGACGAAGACGATGCGGGTGGCGGGCGTGCACGCCGCCTGCACCGCCGCGGCGTCGGTGGCATCGACGAAGGAAACCGAGATGCCCAGCCCCAGCAGCGTCTGCATCAGGCTGTTGGTGTTGCCGAACAGGAAGCGGCTGCTGACGACGTGGTCGCCGGCGCGCAGCAACGACAGGAAGACGGCCGAGATCGCCGCCATGCCGGTGGAGAAGCACGCGGTGCCGCGACCCTCTTCCAGCAGCGTCACCTTGGCCTCGAGCGCGGCGCCAGTGGGGTTGCCTTGACGCGCGTAGACGGGGCCGGCCTGGATGCCCTGGAACACCTCGGCCAGATCGCGGGCGCTCGGGTAGCTGAAGGCCGCGCTGAGGTGCAGCGGCTTGTGCGAGCCGCCCGCCTCCACGCCGCCGAGGCGGTCGGAGTGCAGCAGTCGGGTGGTGGCGCCGTAGGCGCGCTTGGTGGGGGCAGTCATGCGAGGCGATGCGTTTGTTGTGAACGCCATTCTCGTGCAGACCGGCTGCCCCCGTCTTCTCAATTGCTCAAGGCTTCAGATCGAACACCAGCACTTCGGCCTTGTCGCCGCCCTCGAGCACCAGCGTGGGCTCGTCGCGGATCTTCAGCGCGTCGCCCGCGCCCAACTGCTGGCCGTTGACGCGCAGGCTGCCGCGCGCCACGTGCACGTAGGTCAGCCGGCCGGCCGGCAGCGGCAGTTCCTGGCGCTCGGCACCGTCGAACAGGCCCGCGAAGATGCGCGCGTCGGCGTTGAGCGTCACCGCGCCGGGCACCGTCTCGGGCGCGCCGACCAGCGCCAGCTTGCCGCGCTTGCTGGCTTCGGGCACGTTGACCTGCTCGTAGCCCGGCGTGATGCCACCGCGGTCCGGCAGGATCCAGATCTGCAGGAAATGCGTGGCCGATTCCTTCGAATGGTTGAACTCGCTGTGGCGCACGCCGGTGCCCGCGGTCATGCGTTGCACGTCGCCCGGCACGATCACGCCGGCGTTGGCGGCGCCCGGGGTGCCGTTGCCCATACTGTCCGAATGGGCCAGGGCGCCATCGAGCACGTAGCTGATGATCTCCATGTCGCGATGGCCGTGGGTGCCGAAGCCTTGTCCGGCCGCGACGGTGTCGTCGTTGAGCACGCGCAGGTTGCCGAAGCCCATGTGGGCCGGGTCGTGATAGTCGGCGAACGAGAAGCTGTGATGGCTGTCGAGCCAGCCATGGTCGGCATGGCCGCGGTCTTGAGCCTTGCGAAGCGTGAGCATGAATTTCTCCTGTCGTTGTGTCAGCGATGCCGCTGATGGCGTGAGAGGAAGTGTGTGCTCGACGCTCGCCTCGATGATCCAAACGTTTCGAATGGAGCGTTGAGAAGCCGCAGCTTGACGCGGTCAGTGCAGCGTCGGCGCGTGCCATTCGCGCGGGTCGACCGCGTAGTAGTCGCGCAGCAGCGCGAACAACGCCGGATGACGTTCGGCCAGCGCGGGCGCCTGCTCGAAGAACACCTCGGTCACCACCGCGAAGAACTCGGCCTCGTTGGTGGCGCCGTAGTCGCTGATCAGGTCGACCGGTTCGGGCGCCGTCGCATTATCGAACGAGGGTCCGTGCCACGACCACTCGGCCTGGGCGCGGGCGCGCGCTGCCTCGCGCGCGCGGATTCGCGCCTGCAAGGCGGCGAATTCGGCACTCATCACGCGGGCCCAGCGCGCGTGCGCGGCGCGCGAGCCCAGGCGCGGGGCGCCGTTGGCGCTGCCCGATTCCTGGTCCAACTGGTGGGCGAACTCATGCAGCACGACGTTGTGGCCGTCGTCGATCACGCGGGCACCGTCCACCACGTCCTGCCACGACAGGATCACCTGGCCTTGCGACCATGATTCGCCGGCCAGCGCGCGCCGCTGCTCGCGCAGCACGCCACCCGGCGCGGCATGGACGCGGTCGACGACGAAGGCGCCCGGATAGACGAGGATCTGCTTCAGTTCGGGAAACAGCACGCCGCCCCGGTTGAGCCGCAGCAGGCAGGCCTGGGCGGCGATCGTGACGCGCATCTCATCGGTCACCTCGAGCCCGGCGCAACCCAGGAAGGGCTTCTCGGCCAGGAAGACGAGGATGCGTTGGCGCAACTGATGCTGCAGATCGGCCGGCAACTGCCGATACAGGGGAACGCGACGCCGCAGGATGGATCGCCAGGCGGCAGGAAACGGCCGGCTCGCCCAGGCCTGGCGCCGCAACGCGCGCCAACGCGGCAGCCCTGCGATGACGCCGACGAGCAGCAGGGCGGCGACGAGGACGATGGCGAGTGTCATGGGTGGGCGTTGCGCTGGGACGCCGGAGGGCGATGGACCGCATATGGTCGCTCGACGGCAGGATTCAAGCGGTCGCCCATGGCCGCGGCATTGCCCGTACGATGGTCTTGAGCCTGAACGAGCCGGACTCCTGAAGCGAGAAGCACCCTTGGGACACCTTGTGCCACCTTCTTCCGACGACGCACCGGCCGCAGGCCCGGTGGCGCAGCGACGGGCGACGGACGAGCCCCTGGACGAGGCATTGGCCTCTTGCTCCGCGCTGGCGCAGCGGCTCGCGGCGTTGCAGGCGCGGGCCGATCCGGCCACGCAGCGCCAGCTGATGCTGCAACTGCCGGCGGCGCTGCAGGCGGCCAGCGCCGCTTTGTCCCGCCTCGAGGCGGCCGGCGACCCCGAATTGCGGGTCGACGGCGGCGCCGACGCGCTCACGGGTCTGGCCGATCGATCCCAACTGCTCGCCGGCGCTGCCCGGCTGGTCGCGCGGTACCCCGACACGCCCTTGATGGTGCTGGCAATCGATGTCGATCACCTGCGCCATGTCAACGACACCTGGTCGCACGCGACCGGCGACGCGGTATTGCAGGCGTTCGCCGGCGTCCTGCGCACGCAGTCGCGCCCGCAGGACGTGCTCGCGCGCGCGCAGGGCAACCTGTTCGTGGTCGCCCTGGGCGGCCCCGTGTCCACGACGCGGGCGTTGCTGGTGGCCGAACGGCTGCGCGCGGCCATCGAGGGCCATGCCTGGGGCGGCGTGCGCAGCGGCCTGCGCGTGACCGCCTGCATCGGCGTGGCGGCACGCGCCCCGGGCGAGTCGCTGGACGAGGCGCTGGCACGCGCCGGCGCGGCGCTGCAGGAGTGCAAGCGCGGCGGGCGCAACCAGGTGCGGTCCAGGCCGTAGTTGCGAGGCATCGGGCGAGGTCTGCGGGTAAGCCAGCGGCCCGTGTAACGACCCCGGGTCGCGCCGCCCGTTAAAATGATGGGTTGGTCGAACTGCGCCGGGCTTGAATCGCTCGACAGCGGCTCCACCTCGACCGCACGTTTTAAAGGGGTGCGACGCCTGGATTCGAGGCCGTCGCCGCCCGTCCCCCACGTTTTCCTGAGGATCTTCTGCCGTGTTCCTGATTTCCACCGCCTACGCCCAGACCGCGGCGCCTGCTGCCTCCGACAGCGGCTTCAGCCAGTTCTTCATCATCATCCCGATGTTCGTGGTGCTGTACTTCGTGATGATCCGTCCGCAGATGAAGCGTGCGAAGGAACAGAAGGCACTGCTCAACGGCCTCGCCAAGGGCGACGAAGTGGTGACGGTGGGCGGCGTGATCGGCCGCATCTCCAAGCTGGGCGAGTCCACCGTGCACATCGACGTCGGCAACAACGTCGAGCTGCAGATCCAGCGCAGCGCCATCGTCCAGATCCTGCCCAAGGGCTCGATGAAGTAAGAAGACCCCGTCAGCACGCGGCGCCGAACGGGCGCCGCGACTGACGCCGTCGCCCCGCGGGCCGTGCCGGCACCGCGACGGCTCAGCGACGCCTTCGAGGAAACACGCATGAATCGCTACCCTGTCTGGAAATACCTGTTGATGGCCATCGCCGTGCTGGCCGGCCTGCTGTACACGGTGCCGAACCTGTACGGCGACGCGCCGGCGGTGCAGGTCTCCGCGGCCAAGCTGACCACCAAGGTCGACTCGAACACGGCCACGCAGGTCGATCAACTGCTGACCGCGGCGGGCATCAAGGCCGACTACGTCACCTTCGAAGGCACCACGGTTCGCGCGCGTTTCACGAATCCGGACACGCAGATCCACGCCCGCGACGTGCTGGCCAAGGGCCTGAACGGCAACGCCGACCCTGATTCGCAGCCGTATGCCGTGTCGCTGAACCTCGTGCCGCGCGCGCCGCGCTGGATGACCTATGTCAACGCGGTGCCGATGTACCTCGGCCTCGACCTGCGCGGCGGCGTGCATTTCCTGTTGCAGGTCGACCTGAAGGCAGCCCTCGACAAGAAGATCGAGACGCTGGTGACGGACACGCGCACGCTGCTGCGCGAGAAGTCGCTGCGCACCGCGGTCGCCCGTGACGGCGTTTCCGTCACGATGAGCTTCCATGACCAGCCCACGGCGGTCCAGGCGGTCAACACCCTGACCGACGCCTTCCCCGACGTGCAATGGACGTCCGCCAACGACGGTGCCGACGTGAAGATCACCGGCGTGCTGAAGCCGGCGGCGCTGCTGAAGGCGCAGAGCGACGCGATCAAGCAGAACATGACGACGCTGGGCAACCGCGTCGCCGGCCTCGGCACCTCCGAGCCGGTGATCCAGCAGCAGGGCGCCGACCGCATCGTCGTCGAGCTGCCCGGCATCCAGGACACCGCCAAGGCCAAGAGCCTGATCGGTCGCACCGCCACGCTCGAGGTGCACATGGTGGACGAGAGCGCCGAAGCCGGCGCCGCGGTCACGGGGACCGGCCCGGTGCCGTTCGGCGACGACCGCTACCTCGAGCGCAACGGCTTCGCCGTGATCGTCAAGAAGGACATCGTCGTCAGTGGCGACGACCTGGCCGACGCGCAGCCGGGCCCGGACAGCCAGAACTCGGGGGCTCGCGTCTCGCTGACGATGAACGCCAAGGGCGCGCGCATCATGCGCGACGTCTCGCGCGACAACATCGGCAAGCGCATGGCCATCCTGCTGTTCGAGAAGGGCAAGGGCGAGGTCATCACGGCGCCGACGATCCGCGGCGAGCTGGGCGAGCGTTTCGACATCACGGGCATCGCCACGATCTCCGAAGCGGCCGACATCTCGCTGCTGCTGCGTTCCGGCGCGCTGGCTGCGCCGATGGAGTTCATCGAGGAAACGGCCATCGGCCCGAGCCTGGGCGCCGACAACATCGCCAAGGGCCTGCACAGCGTGGCCTGGGGCTTCGCCGCCATCCTGGTGTTCATGTGCGCCTACTACCTGCTGTTCGGCGTGATCTCCACGCTGTCGCTGGCGGTCAACCTGTTGTTGCTGGTGGCGGTGCTGTCGCTGATACAGACCACGCTCACATTGCCTGGCATCGCCGCCATCGCGCTGACGCTGGGCATGGCCATCGACGCCAACGTGCTGGTCAACGAGCGCATCCGCGAGGAGCTGCGCGCCGGCAGCGCGCCGCAGACGGCGATCTCCGCCGGCTATGAGCGGGCGTGGGCCACCATCCTGGACTCCAACATCACCACGCTGATCGCCGGCCTGTCGCTGCTGGCGTTCGGTTCGGGCGCGATCAAGGGCTTCGCCATCGTGCACTGCCTGGGCATCCTGACCTCGATGTTCTCCGCCGTGTTCTTCTCGCGCGGCCTGGTCAACCTCTGGTACGGCCGCCAGAAGAAGCTGAAATCGGTGCTGATCGGCCAGGTCTGGAAGGGCGCGGCGAAGGCCGGCGAGGTGGCTCAGCCGGACGACCTGGTCGTCGAAGACGCCGCCGTTGCGCCCGTCATGCCCAAGCGCCCCGGCGCTGCCCGCTGATCCGCCCCAGATTCCCAAGGAACCCACATGGAATTCTTCCGTATCCGGCGCGACATCCCGTTCATGCGGCATGCGCTGGTGTTCAACATCATCTCGCTGCTCACCTTCCTGGCCGCGGTGTTCTTCCTCGTCACGCGCGGCCTGGACTTCTCGATCGAGTTCACCGGCGGCACCGCCGTCGAGGCCACCTACGTCAAGACGGCCGACCTCGAGCGCCTGCGCGGCATCACCAGCGGCCTGGGCTACGGCGACGTGCAGGTGCAGAACTACGGCACCTCGCACGACGTGATCATCCGCGTGCCGACCAAGGCCGGCATCGTGCAGGGCCAGGTTCCGGGCCACATCTTCGAGGCGTTGTGCAAGGCCGAATCCGGCACCGTCGGCACCCGGACCGAGACGACCGCCAAGGGCGAGTCGGTCACGCGACCGTCCTGCGTGGACGCGGCCAACACCGAGCCGGTGGTGCTCAAGCGCAGCGAACTGGTGGGGCCGTCGGTGGGCGACGAGCTGATGCGCAACGGCGCCTACGCGATGATCAGCGTGGTCATCGGCATCATGCTGTACCTCGCGTTCCGCTTCGAATGGAAGTTCTCCATCGCGGCGATCGTGGCCAACCTGCACGACGTCGTCATCATCCTGGGCTTCTTTGCCTTCTTCCAGTGGGAGTTCTCGCTGTCCGTGCTGGCGGGCGTGCTCGCCGTGCTGGGGTACTCCGTCAACGAGTCGGTCGTGATCTTCGACCGGATTCGCGAGACTTTCCGGCGCTTCCGCAAGCTGACCACGATGCAGGTGATCGATCATGCGATCACCAGCACCATCAGCCGCACGATCATCACCCACTTCTGCACGCAGATGATGGTGCTGTCGATGCTGATCTTCGGCGGCCCCACGCTGCACTATTTCGCGATGGCCCTGACGATCGGCATCTGCTTCGGCATCTACTCGTCGGTGTTCGTCGCGGCCGCCATCGCCATGTGGCTGGGCGTGAAGCGGGAAGACCTCGTGCACACGGGCCAGAAGAGCGAGATCGACCCGAATGACCCGAATGCGGGCGCCGTGGTGTAGATTGCACGAGTAACGCACCAACCGCTGGAATCACCCAAGGGAAGCGAAGCAGCCGGATGCTCGAGGGCAAATCGTCGCCAGATATCGCACGCAAGGCTCGGCAGATGTTCGCCGAGCAGCTTGCCGAGGCGGGGTCACGCCTGCTCACCTCGGTGCTCGACGCGGCGCGCCTGCAACTCGACAAACCGGCCGAACGCTCCGTCGCGCAACAGCGCCGCGACACCATGCAGGCCCTGATGACCCACGGCCAGGAATGGATCGAGCGCCAGGGCGAACTCCTGCGCGATGCCTGCGTCGCCGACCGCACCACCACGGGCACCGGCGCGCTGGTGGCATCGATGCAGGGGCACACCCAGAAGCTGATGCTGGTCGATGACGAGACGGTGCAGAAGGAGATCTTCGTCTCGCGCCTGTCGCAGGCGATCGTCGACCAGGCCGTCTGGGAGCTGAACGACCTCGGCACCCGCATCTCGGCGCTCGAAGGGCTGGAGGAACTGGCCGATCACGACCTGTTCCGCCCGCAGCAGCTGGCCAAGATCATCGTGCGCTCGTTCATCGACAGCGACTTCGGTCCCGATGCCTGGGCCGGTATCGAGTCGACCGTGAGGCTGGAGATCTCGACGCTCGCGACCGAGGCTTACCACGAGGCGAACAGGTACCTGATCGAGAAGGGCGTCCTGCCCGAAGTCAATCTGCGCACGTTGATCCGCCGCAGCGTCGATCGTGCGCCCGTGGTCGCGTCGCGGCAGATGGGCCTGGACGAGTTCAGGAACACCAGCAGCGGCGGTGCCAGCACCAGCAGCGGCGGCACGACGTTCGCTCCGACCGCCTATGGCGGCGGCTCGGGCCAGGGTGGTGGTCAGGGCGGCCAGGTCGGAGGGCAGGGTGGTTTCGGCGGTAGCCAGGGTAGCGGCCAAGGTGGTTACGGCGGCGGCCAGGGAGGCCAGGGCGGCGGTCAAGGCGGCACGGGATATGCCGGCGGCCAGGGTGGTGGTGGCCAGGGCGGCGGCGGTGGCAACGGTGGTGGTGGTGGTGTTGCCGACTTCATGCGCAACACGACGCTGCATCCCATGGGTGAAGGCAGCGCTGGCTACGCCGGAAGCGGCGGCGGCGGTGGCTCGGGTGGCCCCGGCGGCGCGGCCGTCCCGGGCGGCAGCATCAGTGCCAAGGCGGATGGCAAGGGTGGCGGCGGGGCCGGCGGCGGCCAGTTCAGCTCGCCGGGATCGGTGCAGGTCGATGCCACGCTGAGGCGGTTCGGCCGCACGATGGAGCGCCACGTCCAGGGCTTCATGAACACGCAGCGCATCTCGGCCCCGTCGGGCGAGATGACGGGCGCGCTCGCGCAGGCGCAGCGCGTGTTCGTCGAACGCGTCGAGGCGCACAGGAACGAAGGCAGCGCCCTGGCGCCGACCGAGATGATCGACGCGCTGCGCCAGCAGAAGCAGGCGCTCAAGTCGGTTGCCAACACGCAGGAAGAACGCGCCACCATCGAGGTCGTGGCGCTGCTGTTCCAGAGCATCCTCACCGAGGATCGCATCCCGACGTCGGTGCGGGTCTGGTTCGCGCGCCTGCAGATGCCCACGCTGCGCGTCGCGATGAGCGAGCCCGACTTCTTCTCTTCGGCGCAGCATCCGGCGCGCCGCCTGATCGACCGCATGGGCGCCTGCGTGATGGGCTTCGACGCCGCGCCGCAGGGCGCCGGGCCGGAGCTCGAAGGCGAAGTGGCGCGTGTCGTGCAGGTCGTCGAGGCCTTCCCCGAGACCGGCCGCAAGGTGTTCCAGACGGTGCTGGTCGAGTTCGAGCGCTTCGTCGAGCGCTACTTCCGCGACCAGAACGAGACGACCAAGAAGGGCGTGTCGCTCGCCAGCCAGGTGGAACAGCGCGAGACGATGGCCATCCAGTACACGATCGAGTTGCGCAAGCTGCTCGATGGCGTGCCGGTACAGGACGGCGTGCGCGAGTTCCTGTTCCAGGTCTGGGCCGACGTGCTCGCCACGACGGCGATGCGCCATGGCCCGCAGAGCGAAGAGACGCGTACCGTGCGCGACGCCGCCCTGGAACTGGTGTGGATCGCCAGCGCCAAGACCACGCGCGAGGAACGCGCCGAGGTGATTCGCCGCCTGGGGCCGCTGCTGGCGGCGCTGCGCCAGGGCATGCTCGCCGGCGGGCTGCCGGCCGAGCGCCAGGAGACGTCGCTGCGCGCGCTGAACATCTCGCTGACGGCGGCTTTTGCGGCCCGCTCGGCGGCGATCGATTCGGAGCAGCTGTCGCGCCTGAAACTGCGCCTGGAAGCGCTGGACGAGATCCTGCCGGACGCCGACTTCGAGATCGACGATTCGTTCGCGCTGGATCTGTCCGGCCACGAGTCGGACGAACTCGAGATCGTGGCCGAAGGCGGCATGACGCCGTCGGCCGGCGCGCTCGCGGCCACCGACGAGATGCTGGTGGGCGCCTGGTACATGCTGGAGTACCGCGACCGCCAGGAAGCGGTCCAGCTGGCCTGGCAGGGCATGCGCAAGCAGTTGTCGCTGTTCGTGTCGTCCCGCGGCCGCTGCGTGCTGTTCCAGCGCCGCCGCCTTGCCGCGTTCCTGCAGGCCCAGCTGCTGACGCCGGCACAGGACGAGTCGCTGACGATCGCCGCCACGCGCAGCGCGATCGAGAAGATCAACGCCGATCCGGATCGCCTGAAGTAGGCTGCGGCTGGCACCAACGAAAATCGGCTCCTGCGGGAGCCGATTGTCATCGTGAAGCGGGCAGCTTCAGTGGATCAGGCGATCTTCCGGCGCGACGAACAACTCATCGAGGATCAGCGCGTCCGGTTCCTCGCCGAGGCTCCAGAACACCATCAGGATGATGATCTTCATGTCGTCCAGGTCCAGCGGATTGCCGCCGGCGGCCATCGCGCGGTCGATCACCATTTCGCGCATCGGCGGGGGCAGCACGCCGGCCGATTCGAGGAAGGTGACGAAGCCGACCGAGGTCTCGCCCAGCGATTCGATCTCGCGATCGGAGTAGAGGCGGATCGCGTCATCGGACTGCGTGCCGGTATAGCCTTGCGACGTGTCGGCAAGACCGTCGAGCCAGTGCAGCGCTTCCTGGATCTCGTCCGTCTCGAATCCGACGGCGGTCAGCTTGCGCGACAGCTGGTCGTGATCCGGACAGGCGTCCGGTCGCCAGTAGTTCTCGTACAGGTAGACAAGGACGTCAAACATGAACCCACTATACCGCAGCGACCGGTGCCGGCAAGCGCGAGTTGGCACGCCGAAGGGCCGCTGTTGGACCTTTGTGAAATCCTCGCGGAGGGCCCGGATTTACATTGAAACGCTGCGCTTCCGGCCCCGAATGCGTGCCAATATCGCAGGCTGCCCTGACCGTTTTCAAGCCGTCGCGCGACGTTGCAGCAGGCCGCCCGGGAGTCGCTGCACG
>Ga0302314_10011758_pt1 | contig 15234 bp, 12 predicted proteins | sample III_Palsa_N2_3_FD_200533 | JGI IMG/M metagenome (GOLD analysis project Ga0302314, IMG submission 200533) | Peat permafrost microbial communities from Stordalen Mire near Abisko, Sweden - III_Palsa_N2_3 | ecosystem: Environmental > Terrestrial > Soil > Palsa > Peat permafrost | place: Sweden...
TGAACTGGGCATGCAACGGGTGAACCTCATCGGAGTAGGGAATCCAGCCGCCGTTGGCCACGTGGCCGCTGTCGAACATGTTCGTCAGGACGGCGAACGGGTCCTCCGGCGGCTCCAGGTAGCTGGGGACGACGAGTGTCCCCAGCATCAGGTGGTCGTTGAGGTGGCGGCCTAGCGCGGGCGGGCGGATGCCGGACGCCCACAGTAGCTGCGGAGTCCGCAACGAGTCCGCAGCGATGACGACGACCTTGGCCGATACCCGGGTCACCCGGCCGGACGGCAGGTGCGCGAGCACGGCACCGCCCGCCCGCCCGCCGTCGACGAGGATCTCCCGGCACAGCGTCTGCGCGGCGATCGCGAAGGTTTCCCTCGGCCGCCGGGCGAGGTCCCCGAGGACGACGTCGCTGCCCGTCCAGTACGGACCGTCGCCGTTCAAGGCTGGCCGGGCCGCGACCGGCATATTCCGCACGCCGCCATCCGGCGGCAGTTCACTGAACTCAGACCGCAGGGCGCTCAGGCACGCGGTCCAGGCCGGCCTGGCGGCGGAAAGCTCGCTGGTCACGGCCAGGCGACGCCGCGCCGCCGCGAGGACACTCGCCCACTCTTCGTCCGGGATGAAGCCGATCCGCTCGCGACCCCTCGGATGCGGCGTCGCCCCGGCCCAGTGGCTGCCCATCCCGCCGACGTTGCACGACATGGCCGCGGCCGGCAGTGTGCCGTCGGGAGCGTCCCGGGCTAGCTCGGCATTCACGAAGAACGTGCCAGGTGCGGGGGTCGGCTCCCCCGTTCCCCGGGCGAGCAGCTTGCCGGAGACGAGGTTCCCGAACTGCACTGCCTCGGACGCCTGCTCTATCCCGCGGGGCCCCTCCGAACGGCGCCGGGCGAGCTCGCGCTCACGATCGTCACGGATATTGCGCACGTGCATCCCCGGCCGTCCGGTGAGCCGGGGGCCGGCCTCGGCCATCAGGATGCGCGCCGACGGTGCGAGAGCGGCGATGGAGCGCGCGAACGCGGACCCGACCGGGCCGCTGCCGACAATCAGCACGTCCACGGAGGTGGGCAGGCCGTCGGCCGCTCCCGCGTCCACGAACCTCACGCCCGTCACGGCCGTACCTTCCGGCGCGCAAGGGACAACCGCGCGCGAGCAAGCATCTGGCCCGCGCCGGGGCCGCACGCCCTCCACTTATGGAAAGTGTTGTTCAAAACTTGCTGCATGAGCACACATAAACACCGGGTCTTCGGAGGTGTCAAGCCCTAAACAAGGCTTGATTTTGACATAAATGACTGCCACGGTAGCGGGCATGGACCGAAAGCGAAGACTCAGAGTCGCGCTCGCCGGAACCGGGTTCGCCGGCTCAAGCCACGCTCGCGCGATCCGCCTTGCGGGCGCTGAGCTCGTCGGCGTCGCGGCCTCCACCCCAGATCGCGGCAGGGAAGCGGCGGCACGGCTGGGAGCCCCGCGGTACTACGACAGCCTGGAGCAGATGGCGGCCGCCGACGACATCGACGTCGTCCATGTCTGCCTGCCGAACTCGCTGCACGCCTCCGTCGCCGTCAGCTGTCTTCAGTCGGGCAAGCACGTCATCTGCGAGAAACCGCTCGCCCTTGACGGGTCATCGGCCGACACGGTCGTCGGCGCATGGCGACGCGCGGGAACGATCGGGGTCGTTCCGTTCGTCTACCGTTACTACCCCATGGTCCGCGAACTGCGAGCCCGCGTGGCGGCCGGAGAACTCGGGGCGCTGCACCTGATCCACGGCTCCTACCTGCAGGACTGGCTCGCCTCGGCTGGTGACACCAACTGGCGGGTAGACCCGGCCGCGGGAGGACCCTCGCGAGCGTTCGCTGACATCGGTTCGCACTGGTGCGACCTGGCCGAGTTCGTCACCGGTCAGCGAATCCGGCGCGTGAGCGCCCGAACGGCAACCGCCTTCGAGACGCGGCCCTACCCTGACGGCCGACCGACCTTTGGCACCGGAGCAGACGACCACCTCCCCGCGCTGGCCAACCAGGTAGGTACCGAGGACGTGGCGCTGGTGCACTTCGAAACCGACATGGGAGTGCTGGGGGCCATGGTGATCAGTCAGGTGTCACCCGGGAGGAAGAACGCCCTGACACTGGAAATCAGCGGTACCGCTGGTACGGGGTACTTCAGTCAAGAGCGGCCCGAGTCGATCTGGATCGGCCGGCGGGACGGCGCCACGGCCCCAGCGGCGGAACCGGCAAGCCTGGTTCCTGACGCGGCCCGGCTGGCTGTCCTCCCGGCGGGGCACCCGCAGGGGTGGCTCGACTGTGTCAGCGGACTGGTGGCCGACGCTTACGCGGCGATCGCCGACCAGGCCCCCGAGGGGCTACCGACGTTCGACGACGGGCAGCGAGCGGTCGCGATAACAGAGGCGGTGCTTCGCTCCGCGGACCACGACGGGCAGTGGACTGAGGTCGGGGTCGAGGTGCTCGCGTGAAACTAGGCTTCCTGACCGCCTGCCTGCCCTCGGTGCCGCTGCACGAGGTGGCCGCCTGGGCGGCGGCCAACGGCTACGAGACGCTAGAGGTTGCCGCCTGGCCGGCGACAGCCGGCAACCGCCCTTTACCGCTGCGCACATCCGGCTCGACACGGGAAATCAGGAACTTGGCCGCCGACGCGCTCGAGCCGGGCTGGGACCCGAAGGCCCGCACGGTGGCCTAGGACAGCGCCGCCCGTAATGCTGACTGGACGCCAGTGCCAGCAACCTGACCATCCCTGGGAGGACCCGATGGCGCGACCCTTCACACTGTTCACCGGCCAGTGGGCCGACCTGCCGCTCGAAGAAGTCTGCCGGCTCGCCCGGCAGTGGGGCTACGACGGGCTCGAGCTGGCCTGCTGGGGTGATCACTTCGAGGTCGACCGTGCGCTGCGCGAGGACGGCTACCTGGCGGGCCGGCACGCCCTGCTGGCCAAGTACGACCTGCGCTGCTGGGCCATCTCCAACCACCTGGTCGGCCAGGCCGTGTGCGACCACCCGATCGACGCGCGGCACCAGGCCATCGTCCCGGCCCGCATCTGGGGCGACGGCGAACCCGAGGGCGTCCGGCAGCGCGCGGCGGCCGAGATGGCCGACACGGCCCGCGCCGCCGCCGCGTTCGGGGTGGACACGGTGGTGGGGTTCACCGGCTCGTCGATCTGGTACACCGTGGCGATGTTCCCGCCGGTGCCGGAGGCCATGATCGACGCGGGCTACGCGGACTTCGCGCGCCGCTGGAACCCGATCCTCGACGTGTTCGACGCCGAGGGCGTGCGCTTCGCGCACGAGGTCCACCCGAGCGAGATCGCCTACGACTTCTGGACCACCGCCCGGGCCCTGGACGCCGTGGGCCGCCGCCCGGCGTTCGGGCTGAACTTCGATCCCAGCCACTTCGTCTGGCAGGACCTGGACCCGGTCGCGTTCCTCGCCGAGTACCGCGACCGGGTCTACCACGTGGACTGCAAGGAGGCCCGCAAGCGGCTGGACGGCCGCAACGGCCGCCTCGGCTCCCACCTGCCCTGGGGCGATCCGCGCCGCGGCTGGGACTTCGTCTCGGCCGGGCGCGGCGATATCGACTGGGAAGACGTGTTCCGCATGCTGAACTCGATCGGCTACCGCGGTCCCATCTCGGTCGAGTGGGAGGACGCCGGCATGGACCGGCTGGCCGGCGCGGCCGAGGCGGTCGCCTACCTGCGCCGCTTCGACCTGGAACCCCCGCAGGCGTCCTTCGACTCGGCCTTCAGCACGCCCAACGGCTAGCGAGGATCACCTAGATCCAGCTGTCGGCTAGCCGACGGCCGTCTCGGCCGCTTCGCGGCGGGCGGCTTGGGTGCGCGCGTTGGCGAAGGCGATCCAGATGGCCAGAGACAGGTTGAGGTGCTCGCCGGAGTTCGGCGGATTGATGGTGGTGGCGGTGATGCGGGCGTGGTGGGCGGTGGTGACGTCGCCGGGGCCGTGCGGGAGCTGCGGGCAGCTCGGGATCGGGCTGCCTTCTCTGGTGTAGAAAGCGAAACCGGTGCCGGCGGCGGTGATGATGTGGTTCTTGTCGTGGACGAGACGGTGGTGCCGACCGCAGACGCTGATGAGGTTGGCCAGGTTGGTGTGGCCGCCGTTGGCCCAGTGCCGGATGTGGTGGGCGTCGGTGCGGCGAGAGTCGCAGCCGGGGTACTGGCAGCGTCCCCGGTCGCGTTCGCGCAGGGCGCGGCGCAGGGCGGGCGGGATCTTGCGGGTGCGGCGGCCGACGTCGATGACGGCACCGGACAGGTCATGGATCATGGTGGATATGGTCGCGTTGCAGCCGATCAGCGCCAGGGTGGCCGGACTGATGGCGGGCCCGTCGTCGAGGTGGCAGCGGTCCGGGTGCGCCGGATGCCAGAACGGCAGCGTTTCCGCGGAAACGCGGGCCTGCTTGGGGACGGTGGGCTGAACGGCGCCCGGAGCTGGCTCTGCGTCGGCTTGACCTGAGCCAGCTGGTTCTGCGCCGGTGACGGCCCGGACGCCGGCGTGGATGAGGACCTGGTAGGTGTCGGGGTTCTCGGCGGTGCTGGCCTTGGCGCAGAGGTAGTCCGCGCAGATCTGGACGAGCGCGTCGGCCAGGTTCTCCGCCGGTTCCATCTCGGCCGGCGGCGGCACTGGCCCGGTGAAGCTGGTCCCTGACTCGGTGTCCCGGCGGCTGAGGAGCCCCTGCCGTGATTCCGCGGGAACGTCACTATGGTCATGGTCGTCGTGCGGATGCTCCAGGTCATGGCGGGCGGCGCGCAGCGCCTGGAAGACGACGGCGGCGGCCTCGGCCGGAAGGACGGCGCCCAACTTGTAGTCCAGGTCGCCAGCCGGGCTCCAGGTCAGCTTGCGCGCGGGCCGCGGCCGCTCGTGATCGGCCTCGCTGACCCGCCGGTGCGCCTGGGCGAAGCGCTCCAGCTGCCCAGCAGTCATCGGCGTGGCCATCTCGACGAGGTCGGTTTCCGTTTCCGGGGTAACGATCCTGGTCAGTGCCCGCACCTTGGCATACGACAGACGTCCCGCCGCGAACTCCCGCCGGATCAGCGGGTACTCGACCACCGACCGGGCGACCCGGACCTGCTCACGGGCGGTGCCGGGAGCGATCTGGCACTTCCACGAAAGCCAGGCCGCACAGGACGGCATCTCCCAGTCCCCCCACCCCTCGCGCTTGTCGAAGTCCGCCACCAGCAGCAGGAACTGGCAAGTCGCCGCCGTCAGATGCCCGGCCAGCTCGCACAGCCGCGCCTCCAACCGCTCAAGAGGCTCAGGCGAGTCATCCGGCACAGATGCCTCAGCCGCCACCGCTTCCGGAGGACGGTCGATGCTCGGCGATACGGGGGCCATCAAATCGTTCATGTATTCGACGATACGTCCAGGGGCTGACATTCCTGCGCGCGCTGCTCGCCACCGGATCCGACGGGCGCCACTGGTTCCGGACCGTCAAGCCCAGCAGCTATCCCGTGCCAACCGACGAACCGGGCGGGGAGTGGCTGCGGGCCACCGGCCGCCAGGCCCATGCGCCCAGCGCACATCCACGCCCGGTCGAGGCGGCCTGCTGCGCCCTTGACGTCACCGTCCCGCCGGGCACGACGGCCGAGGTGGCGCTGCCCGGTTGTCCCGCGCGCCGCGCCGGGCCGGGCCGGCATTCATTCCAGGCGCCGGCGAGGCCGGCCGTCCAGCGGGGCGGATGACGCGCGTCACCGGTCTCCGGGCTGGCCCGCGAGCAGGTCCCGGGCCCGCAGGGCCAGCCACCACTGCGCGATGTGGTCGGTGCGGTTGACTCCGCGGCCGGTGAGCTGCTCGATCTTCCGCAGCCGGTAGCCGAGGGTCTGCCGGTGGATGTGCAGTTCCGCCGCGGCGTCCCGCCAGGAGCGGTCGGTCTGCAGGAACGCCTGCAAGGTGGCGACGTAGTCGGTCCCGTGCCGGGCATCGTGGCTGACCAGCGGGGCCAGGATCCTGGACACCAGGACCCGCGCCTCGGCCGGGGTACGCGGCGGCAAGGTCATCGACTCGTCCCCGTAGTGGGCCGTCCGCTGGCCGCTGGCACTGGCGACCGCTAGGGCCCAGCGGGCCTCCTGCGCCGCGTCCGCCACCCGGCTCGGGGCGGTGATCCGGTCGCTCACCCCGAGGCCGGCCGTGCCGCCGCCGGGGCTGGGCCAGATCTCGGCGGCCAGGGCCGTGTCCAGGGCCGTGGCCGGCAGCAGCAGGTACACGGTGTAGTCCCGGTGCAGCAGGGCGTGCGGCACGCGGGCCGCGGCGAGGCGGCGGTGCGCCGCCGTACCGTCCCCGGCGGCCCGCGCGGCGATGAGCACGCACGTGACCAGGTCCAGCCCGAGCTCGGCCAGCTGGAGCTGCGCCGCCTGCGCGTCGATGCGCCGGTCGAGCAGCCGGGTCAGCAGGTTCGCGCCGAGCCGCCGCTCCCGCTCCTGTGACTCCGTGAGCCGGGCCAGTTCCAGGGCGCCGCCCACCGCGACGTGGTGCAGCAGGACCATGCTCGGGAGCCGGCCGTCGGTGGACTCGACGACGAGCGCGGTGGGGTGCTCGCCCGGCATCGCGACCGCGACCGCGACGGCGGCGACCGTCCCCGGCCCGGCGTGCGGCGCCCGCAGCGGGAGCATGGCCGGCAGCGCGTTGCCGTGCGTCCCGTAGCCGGCGGCCAGCTCGGCCGCGTAGCGGCATTCGCCTTCCCCGAACAGCGAGTGCCCGGTCGCCGGGTCCACGACCGACAGCCGCACGCCAAGCTCCTCACCGAGCTTGCCGAAGAGCTCCTGCCCGGAACTGCCGGCCGCGACGGACGTGCGCAGCAGCTCGTACAGCCGGGACACCCGCCACAACTGCCGGGACTCCTCGCGCGAGTTCGCGTCGGCGACCGCGCGCACGACGGCCGTGAACGGGGTGCTCAGCGGCACGGTCAGCAGCGGCAGCGCCAGCTCGTCAGCCCGGCGCAGCGCGCCGGGCAGCAGCACAGGGCCGGACAGGCCAAGCCCGATGCCCAGGCCGCTCGCGCCGCACTCACTGAGCCGCTCGACGAACTGAACCTGCTCCGTCTCTTCCACGGGCAGGCCGACCGCGTTGGTGAGCAGCAGTTCTCCGGCGCCGTGCCACTTCCAGGGCTCCGGCAGGTCGGAGGTATGCACCCAGCTCACCTCGTGATCCAGGCCGGCCTCGCCCGCGACCAGCGTGAACCGCAGGTGCGGCAGCCGGGTCAGCTCACGAACGGTTATCGCCATCGCGCTCACGCATGCGAGTCAGTCCCAGGCCAGGGTGATTTCCTCATACTTCAGTATGAAACATTCGACCCGTCTTTGCCTCTGGTCGCATTCACCTGGCCCGGCATCCCCTTGATCCTTTCCCTAGCGAAAGGAGACGACCGCGTGCCTGACCCGGACCTGAGCAGCAGCGCCACTCCCGCGGCGCCAGTCACCTGGCCAGCGGGAATCCAGGCCGCCGCGTGCCTGACCTTCGATATCGACGCCGAGTCGGCGGTGCTCACCGCCGACCTGACGTCCGTCAGCCGGATGTCCCCGATGAGCCACCAGGCCTACGGCCCGCTGGTCGGGGTCCCGCGGATCCTCGCGCTGCTTGAACGGCACGGCGTGCGGGCGACGTTCTTCGTCCCCGGTTACACGGCGCACCGCTACCCGTCGGTGGTCCGGGCCGTGGCCGAGGCCGGCCACGAGATCGCTCACCACAGTTACTTCCACGAGAACACGATCGGGATGGACGCCAAGACCGAGGCGGCCATGCTCGACCTCGGGCTCAAGGCCCTGTGGGACGTCGCGGGGGTGCGCCCGGCCGGCTACCGGGCGCCCATGTGGGAGATGAATTACCACACGCCCGCGCTGCTGGCCGAGCGCGGCTTCCTGTACGACTCGAGCCTGATGGACTCCGACCACCCGTACCCGCTGTCCGTCGGCGACGGGCAGGTGCTCGCCGAGGTGCCGGTCTCCTGGGGCCTGGACGACTGGGAGCAGTACGCCTTCCTGCCGGCCTTGCTCGGCTCCGGGGTGATCGAGAGCCCGGCCAAGGCGCTGGAGATGTGGACCCTGGAACTACAGGCGCTGCACCGTCTCGGGGCCGTCTTCACGCTGTGCTGTCATCCCTTCCTGACCGGCCGGCCGTCCCGTGCCGAGGCGCTCAGCACCCTGATCGAGCGGATGAAGGCGCTGCCCGGTCTGTGGATCGCCACGGTTGGCGAGGTCGCCGCGCACACGATGTCGCTGGGGCTGACGCCTCGGTCCTGCCCGCAGCCCCAACTTCCACCTGACGCCTATTGGGTGACCACCAAGGAGCGCACGCCGTGACCGAAACAACTGTCCCCGTTGACGACAGCCCGCTGACCCGTCAGCCAGTTAAGGAATTTGGCCTGCGGTCCGCGTTCGCGCTGTCCTTCGCTGACCTGTCGCCGATCGTTGGCATCTACACAGTGTTCGCCATCGGCATCGTCGCCGCCGGGCCGGCCTTCCTGTGGGCGTTCCCGCTGGTCCTGGTCGGCCAGTTGTTCGTCTGCGGCGTCTTCGGCAACCTGGCGTCCCGGTGGCCGCTGCAGGGCAGCGTGTACGCGTGGTCGCGGGAGCTGATCGGCCGTCGCTTCGGCTGGCTGACCGGGTGGGCGTACATGTGGGGGCTGACCCTCGCCATCGTGGTGCTCGCGCTTGCCGCGTCCCCGTACCTGCTGGGCGCGTTCGGCGACAATGCGCCCGCCCAGCTCACGACGGAGCTGGTCGCCGTGGGCTTCCTGGTCTTCGGTACGGCGGTGAACCTGTTCGGCGGCCGGATCCTCAAGACCCTGATCTATATCGCCCTGGCCTGCGAGCTCCTCGCATCGGCGGGCATCGGCATCGCGCTGCTCATCTTCCACCGGGTGAACTCGCTGTCGGTGATCTTCAACGGCGGCGGCACCGCGCACGGCGCGCACTGGCTGATCGGCCCGTTCCTGCTGCCGGTCGCGTACATCGCCTATTCGTTCATCGGTTTCGAGGCGTCCGCGTCGGTGGGCGAGGAGGTTAGCGACGCCCACCGGGCGCTGCCCAAGGCGGTCGTGCTCTCCCTGGCGTTCGGCGGCGTGCTCGTGATCCTGGCGGCCCTCGGCCTGGTGCTAGCGATCCCTGACCTGCCCGCGGTGCTGGCGGGCAAGGACACCAATCCGATCGCGACCACGCTTGAGCACAGCTTCGGGTCGGCGGCCGGCCGCGTCACGCTGGTCATGCTCGTGGTGGGCTTCACCTCGAGCATGATCGCGGTGCAAACCGCGGTCAGCCGCGCCATCTGGGCTAGCGCCCGCGACAAGACGCTTCCCGGCGGCGCGCTGCTCGGCCGGCTCTCCGGCCGGGAGGGCATGCCCCGGTACGCGATCGGCCTGACCTTCGTCGTGGCGTGCGTGCTGGTGTTCTTCGGCACGACCAAGGCGTTCGCGCTGCTGGTGTCGTTCGCCTCGTTCGGCTTCATCCTCTCCTACTACCTGCCGATCGTAGGCCTCGCCTACCGGCGGCTGCGCCGGAGCATCGACCTGTCAGGAACGTGGGGCGAGCGGTGGATCGGGATCATGACCGGCGTGGCCGTCGTCTGGCTCACCGCGGAGATCGTCAACCTCGTGTGGCCGCGGGCCGTCTACAGCGACTGGTACCTGAACTGGGGCGTCCTGATCATGACCGGTGTGCTGGGGATCGTCGGCGGACTCCTCTGCTGGCGGGTGTTCCCGGGCGGTGCCGCTGCCGCCGAGGTCACCGCTGCGGAGGAGGCGGCGTGACGGACGTCCCCGTCGCGGTCATCACCGGGGCCGCCAGCGGCATCGGCGCCGCCTGCGCGCGGATGCTGCGCGCCTCCGGGTGGCGGACGGCCGGCCTCGACCTGAACGAGTCCGACACCGACCTGCCCGTGCGCCTGGACGTGACCGACGCCGGCCGGGTCCGCGCGGCGGTCGACGCCGCCGCCGAGCGGTTCGGCCAACTGGACCTCATGGTCACCGCGGCGGGCTACTACGAGGAGGGCATCGACGTCGCCGCGATTTCCCGCGCGCAGTGGGACCGGATGCTCGCGGTCATCCTCGGCGGCACGGTGAACGCGTTCACGGCTGCCCTGCCGCACCTGCTCCGGCGCGGCTCCGGCGGGCTGATCGCCATCTCCTCGGAGCTGGCACTGGCCGGCAGCGCGACCGACCTGCACTACGTCGCGGCCAAGGGCGCGGTGCTCGGCCTGGTGAAGTCGCTGGCCCTCGAGGTCGCGCACACCGGCATCCGGGTCAACGCCGTCGCGCCCGGCCCGACGGACACCCCGCTGCTCGCGGCGGACTCGCTGTGGCGCGAGCCCGGCTACCTGGCCACCCTGCCGCTCCGCCGGCTGGTGACACCGCAGGAGGTCGCCAGCACCGTCTGCTACCTGGCCGCGGAAGGATCCATGTACTGCGGTGAAGTGCTCTCGCCCAACGCCGGGGCGGTGATCTGATTCATGGGCGACTCAATGGTCGCGCTGGTCACCGGGGCGGCCGGCGGTGTCGGCCGGGTGGCCGCGCGGCGCCTGGCGGCCGACGGCCACCGGGTCGCGGTGAACGACATCGCCGGCCACGAGCGGCTGCGCGAGCTGGCCGAGCAAACCGGCGGCGTCGCGGTGCCGGGCGACATCGCCGACCCCGACGCCGTCACGGCCATGGTGGCGCAGGTAGCCGAGACGGTCGGGCCCGTGCAGGTCCTGGTGGCGAACGCCGCCGCGATGACCATGAGCCCCTTCCTCGACGCCGACCCGGCGCAGTGGTGGCGGCAGGTTGAGGTGAACCTGTCCGGCCACTTCCGGCTCATTCAGGCGGTGGTTCCCGGCATGCGCGCCCTCGGGCACGGCCGCATCATCGTCGTCGCGTCCGGCTGGGGGGTGATCGGCCACCCGAACGCCACCGCCTACGCGGCGTCCAAGTCCGGGCTCATCGCGCTGACCAAGGGGCTGGGCCGGGAGCTCGGGCCGGACGGCATCCTGGCCAACGCGCTCGCGCCCGCTTTCATCGACACCGAGCAGCTGCTGGTCGACGCCCGGGACGCGGGCATCTCGCTGGAGGAGATGCGGCAGCGCTATCGCGACCTGGTCCCCGTCGGCCAGCTCGCGACGGCCGGCGACATCGCCGCCGCCATCTCCTTCCTGGCCGGCCCCGGGTCCACCGGGTTCGCCGGGCAGGTGCTGCAGCCCACCGGCGGGGTCACCAGAACCCGTGCCTGACCGCGTCCGGCCGGCCCGGCCGGACGCGGCCCCCGCGACCGAGCCCGCGAACCAGGAGCCGCCCTTCATGCCTGACCGCAGCACCGTCACCGGCCCGGTCGACGGCCGCATCATGCCGCGCTTCGCCGGCGCGGCGACCTTCGCCCGGCTGCCCGAGATCGACCGGGTCACCGACTACGACGTCGCCCTGCTCGGGATCCCGTTCGACAGCGGCACCTCCTACCGGCCCGGCGCGCGCTTCGGGCCGACCGCCGTCCGCCAGGCATCCCGGCACCTGCGGCCCGGCCACCATGTGGAGCTGGACTGCGAGCCGCTGACCGCGATCCAGGTGGCCGACGCCGGGGATGTCCCCGTCACCCCCTTCTCTATCGACTCCGCGATCGCGCAGATCGGCGCGCACGCCAGCGACGTCATGAGCGGCGGGCGCACGGTCATCGCGATCGGCGGTGACCACACGGTGGCGTTGCCCATGCTGCGCTCGGTCGTCCGGGAGCACGGCCCCGTCGCTCTCGTCCACTTCGACGCGCACCTCGACACGTGGGACACCTACTTCGACGCGCCCGTCACGCACGGCACGATCCTCCGGCGCGCCTTCGAGGAGAACCTGCTGGTGGAGGACCACTCCATCCACGTCGGGATCCGCGGCCCCGTCTACGGCCACGCGGACCTCGCCGACGACCGGCGGTTCGGGTTCCGCACCATCCGGGCCAGCGACATCGACGACCTGGGCCTCGGCGGCACCATCGAGGCGATCACCGACCGCACCGGGGACCTGCCCGTCTACCTGTCGGTCGACATCGACGTGCTCGACCCGTCCTTCGCGCCGGGCACGGGCACCCCGGAAGTCGGCGGGCTGACCAGCCGGGAGCTGCTGCGCGTGCTGCGCGGCCTGACCGGCCTGCACCTCGTCGGCGCCGATGTCGTGGAGGTCGCCCCGGCCTACGACCACGCGGAGGTGACGGCACTCGCCGCCGCGACGGTGATCTTCGACATGATCACCCTGCTCGCCCGGGCCCGGAACCGGTAGCCGCGCGCTGGGCCGGGCAGGCGCTACCCGCTGCCCCCGTCGGCGGGCCCAGTGTCGGCCAGCAGGGCCGCCGCGGCGTCGCGGGCGCGGGCGGCCGCGGCGGGCGGCAGGCCGGCCAGGCGCAGGCAGGCGGCGGCGATCTCGTGGTCGGCGTCGTCGCGCAGCGGCCCGGCCCGGCGCAGGTGGATGACTGATTCGACCAGTTGCATGGTCAGCGCCCCGGTCAGCTCCCGGTCCGGGCCGGGGAGCGCCGAGGCCGCGGCGGCGAGCCGGGCGTAGACGGCCTGCAGCGACTCCCGCTCGGCGCGGAACGAGGCGAACTGCGGTCCCTGCACCTCGGGGAGCAGGTACAGCATGCCGATGTTGTGCGGCGCCTCGGCCAGCGTCCGCACGTCGATGAACGCGAGCGCGTACAGGCCCGCCGCCGGGTCGGTCCCGCAGCGCGACTCCAGCCGGTGCGCGACTTCCAGGCTCGGCCGGACCGACCGGGTGAGCAGCTCGAGCAGGATCTCGTCCTTGCCGCTGAAGTAGTAATAGAGCGACGCCTGCCGGATACCCACCCGCTCGGCGATCTGCCGGGTCGTCGTGGAGGCCAGGCCCTGGGTGACGAACAGGGCCGCCGACGCGGCCAGTATCTCCTCCCGGGCCGGCAGGCCGGCGTCAGCGGCCGGGCGGAGCCGGGGCCTGCCCGCCCGCCGCCGACGCTCCGCCGTATCCGTATCCGTATCCGTCACGCCACCGATTATCGCAGTGCCTCATCCCCGGTTTCCCGCCATCCGCGCCAGCCGCCGTAGCGGGTGATGTCCCGCGCCCCCGGCAGGGCGGCGGGCTCGCACAGGAAGCCGAGCACGTCCCGGTCATCGGACAGCCGCACGACGCCGATCGTCATCGGCGCGGCGACCCCGGCCATGAACCGGGCGAACCCGACGGCGGGCAGCCGCCATACCTCGCCCGCGATGCTCGCTCCTTCGCCGCCGGCACCGGGGTCCCCCGTCCAAACCAGACCCGGCTTGGCCGGCACCGTGTCCAGCGCGAACAGCCGGTAGCGGGCCGCGGTGGCGGCCGGCCCGACGAGGACGCCGCCCGCCGCGAGCAGTTCATGGTTGAGCGGCTGCCCGCTCAGGTGCGCCCCGACGACCAGCAGGTCGACCGGGGTCAGCTCGTAACACGAGGCGATGCGGTCGAGCAGGCCGTCACTGAAGGCGGGCCCGGTCAGCATGATCCCGAACGGCAGCCCGCCCGCCGTCCCCGCGGGCACCGCCACCGCCGCCATGTCCAGCAGGTTCGCGAAGCTCGTGAACCGGCCGAGCCGCGCGTTGGCTCCCACCGGATCGGCGGCCACCTGCGCCAGCGAAGGATGCCCGGTGGTCGTCGGCGTGAGCAGCGCGTCGAATCCCGCGAGCGTCGCCGAGGCCTGCGCCGCGAGCAGGTCGAGCCGCTCGCGGTCGGCGAAGTACCCGGCCGCAGTGTGCCCGGCGCCGCCGGAGATGATCGCCGCCACGGTGGGGTCGAGGACGGTTCCGATCAGCCCGGCGTGCGCCTCGATGTGCGCGCCGACCGCCGCGTACCGCTCGGCGACGAACGCGCCCCCGTACAGCAGCGCGGACGCCTCGAGCAGCGGCGCGATGTCGACCGGGGTGATCTCGGCGCCGGCCGCGCCGAGCCGCGCGGCGGCGGCGGCGAACGCGTCCGCCCAGCCCTCGTCCATGCCGTCGAGCTGTTCGGGCCGCGGAATGGCCAGTCTTAGCGCCGCGAGCGGATCGCGGCCGCTCCCGGCCTCGCCCCGCGGCCCGGTGCGGGCGAGCGGGTCGCGGCCGTCCGGGCCCGACATCAGCGTGACGGCCTGCCGGGCCAGCGGAAGCGACCGGGCGAACACCGTCACGCAGTCCAGGGTCCGGCAGGCGGGCACGACGCCGGTGGCCGGGACCAGGCCGCGCGTGGGCTTGACGCCGACGACCCCGTTGAGTGCCGCCGGGACGCGGCCGGACCCGGCCGTGTCGGTGCCGAGCGCGATGTCGGCCAGGCCGAGTGCGACCGCGACCGCCGACCCGGAGCTTGACCCGCCGGAGATCCGCGCCGGGTCCACGGCGTTCCTGACCGCGCCGTACGGGCTGCGGGTCCCGACCAGGCCGGTGGCGAACTGGTCCATGTTGGTCTTGCCGAGAATGACCGCTCCCGCCGCGCGCAGCCGCGCGACGCACGTCGCGTCGTGCTCGGGCCGGTAGGAATAGGACGGCGCCCCGGCCGTCGTCGGCAGGCCGGCGACGTCGATGTTGTCCTTGACGGCGGCGGTCAGGCCGGCCAGCGGCAGCCGCTCGCCGGCGGCCGCCCGCGCGTCGACCGCCGCCGCCTCCGCCCTGGCCTCGTGCTCCGGGCGCAGGCTGATCCATATCTCGGGCCGGCCCGCGGCGGCGATCGCGGCGTAGGCCGCCCTGACCCGCTCGGCCGCGCTGGTGCGCGTGCTCACGAGGCGGCCAGCCCGCCGGCATGGGGCCCGCTGGCGTGGGCCCCGCTGACGTGAGTACTGCCCGGCGCCGGCGCGAGGGCGAGCAGCGGCTGCCCGGCCTCCACCTGGCGGCCGGCCTCGGTGTAGATGCCGACGACCGTGCCGTCGTGCGGTGCGGTCAGGACCGTCTCCATTTTCATCGCCTCCAGGGACAGCAGCTTGTCGCCTTTCGCGACCCGGGCGCCGGGGCGCGCGTCGATCTGCCAGACGCTGGCGACGAACGGCGCCGTCACCGCGGTGGCCCCGGCGGGGACGGCCACGGTGCCGTGCTCCGGGCCGTCCCCGGGCGCCCCGGCGGCGGCAGGCGCGGCGTCGGGGGAGACGTCGAACTCACCGGACGCCCGCCACCGCTCCTTCTCCGCCGCGAACGCCGCCGCCTGGCCGGCGCGGAAGTCCTCGATGGACGCGGCGTTCCGCACCAGGAACCGCTGGTACGAGCCGTAGTCGAAGTCGCCTTCGGTGATCTCGGCCGCCCAGCGGCCCGCCTCGGTCGCGGC